>SESH01074827.1_pt1 | contig 52872 bp, 56 predicted proteins | sample 3171561 | NCBI WGS metagenome assembly SESH01 (sample SAMN10866947, study PRJNA518727) | freshwater metagenome | biome: subpolar coniferous forest; feature: holomictic lake; material: water; isolation source: holomictic Lake 442 2011 16.5 m and 2014 13 m | place: Canada: near Kenora, Ontario
CGTAGCAATGCGACGGCAGTCGCCCAACTCGCCGACGACGCCGAGGACCTGATCGCGCGCAAATTGACCACCTACATCGAGGTACTGCGCCGCGCCGAGAGTTTTGTGCTCGGCGCCCAAACGGTGTCCCACCGGAACTGGCACACCTTCGCGCAATCACTGCAACTGTCCGTCAATTACCCGGGCCTGAGCGCCGTCGGGATTGTCTATCCGGTGACTCCCGAGGAGACGGAAAAATTTCTGGCCCGCGTGCGCGCCGACGGGGCGCCGGATTTCGCACTCCACGCTCTGCCGGGTGCGACTCTCCCCGCCACCGGCCAGCACCTCGTCCTCACCCTGATCGAACCCACCAGCCTCACCGAAGCGAATGCCGGCGTGGACCTCGCCTCGAACCCCGTCCGCCTCCGCGCACTCGAGGCCGCGCGCGACACGGGCCGGCCCCAAATCGCCCTCCGCACCGATCGCCGGGGTTTCGTGCTCTATCTGCCCGTCTATGACCACACCGCCCCGCAAGCGACGGTGACCGAGCGCCGGGCCGCCCTGAAGGCGTGGATCAACGCGCCCTTCCTCTTCGCACCTTTCCTAAAGGGCGTGCTCGGCACGCGCAACAACCAGCTGGATTTTCATCTGTATGAAGCGGGCCCGCTGGACGCGGCGCACCTGATTTCCGACTCCGACTCCATGGGCCGGGAGGCGACCCTAAAAGATGCTGCCCTCATTCACTCGCGAACGCTCTATGGTCAGGATTTTACTTTCGCTTGGTTTCACGCCCCGTTCTTGCAACCGATGGCGCCGATCTGGCTGGGCTGGGGCTATGCCGTCGGCATCGTGGGGCTCGCGGGCTGGGTGCTGACGCTGCAGACGGCGCGCGCGCAGGCCGAGAATCTTGTCGACAAGCGCACGGCCGCCTTGCGGCAGAGCGAGGAGCGCTTCGAACTGGCTAACCAGGCGGCCTTCAACGTCATTTGGGACCATGATCTCCAAACGGGCCGCATCTGGTGGAATGAGCATCTTCAGGAAATCTACGGCTACAGCCAACAGGAAATGTCCCATGTTCCTGAATATTGGCGCAGTCTCATCCATCCCGATGATCGAGCCCGCGTGAATGCCAGTCTTTCCGCGGCGCTGACTTCCCCAGGCAACAGCTGGGCGAGCAGCTATCGGTTCCTTCGCAAGGACGGCTCGTATGCTTTCGTCAATGATCGGGCCCTGATTGTCCGGGATCCCGGCGGCCGCCCGGTGCGCCTGATCGGCGCCATAGATGATCTCACCGCCCAACGTCACGGCGAGTCGGCGTTGCGGCAGAGCGAGGGCAGACTTCGCGCGCTCTTCAATGCCATCCCGGACCTGATCTTCGAATCTGAGCTCAATGGGACAATTCACGTGGTTCACTCGAGCGATCCAACCCTGCTTGCCGCCCCACGGGAGACGATGCTCCACCACAACATCTCCGAGGTCCTGCCCGCCGCGCTCGCCACAACGATGCTGGCGGCCCTCGCCGAAACCCTATCGACCGGCAAGCAGCAGGTTCTGAACTATGCGCTCACGGTGCCTACCGGGGAAAAGTACTTCGAGGCCCGCATCGCGCAGTGCACGACGGACAGCTTGCTGGTCATCATCCGGGATATTACAGAGCAAAAGCAGGCGGCGATCACCCTGCAATCCTCCCTCCATGAAAAGACCCTCTTGCTCCAGGACAAAACGGCGCTGCTGAAGGAAGTCCACCACCGGGTGAAGAACAACCTCCAGGTGATCACGAGCCTCCTGCGGCTGGAAAGCCACCGCCATGCCGAGTTGTCGATCAAAAGCGTCCTCATGGATATGCAGGGGCGCATCCGCACGATGGCCCATTTGCACGAGACCCTCTATCAAACCGGCACCTTTGCGACGGTGGACCTCGGCGCCTATCTGCGGACTATCATCACCGAGTCCTTCCGGATGCTCAACACCCAGCCGGGCCTGGTGCGACTCGTGCTGGAGCTGGCGTGTACACCTGTCACAATGGAGCAAGCCACGCCCTGCGGCCTGCTGGTGAACGAATTGATTTCGAACTGCCTCAAGCACGGTTTCCCCGGAGGTCGCGGTGGCGAGGTGCGGGTTGAATTGCAGTGCGTGGCCGGCGGCCCGCAGGTCTGCCTGCGGGTGAGTGACACCGGCGTCGGCCTGCCGCCGGATTTCGCGGCGAAGCGCGGCCAGTCCCTCGGCCTGCAGCTCGTTTCCGATTTGTGTGAACAGCTCCACGGCCAACTGGCGATCGGCCCGGAGCCCGCCGCCGTGTTCGCCGTGACGTTCACGCCCGCCGGGTGAAGGCGCCCGTGGGGTCGTAGCGGCGGGCGTCCGCAATTTCAACCCAAAGCCGGGGCCAGGTGACGGGGCACCGATCTACAATCATGGCAGCAGCAGCCGAGGAAACAGGCTACTGGGAGTGTTGGCAAAATATGGTTGTCCTCCTGAACGCAGCGGAAGATCTCCAGCATGGAACGCGGTATCACGAGGGGGCCCGAGTGGAGCCGCGGGGCTGAATCGCGCCAGGTGCATCCGGCCTCGTCGGCCACGGCGCGGGCCTCGCGATGACAAAAGTCTAAAAACAGAAGGGCATAGGTATCAGCTGATCGCGCGGTTGATTCGATCAAAGGAGATGACGACCCGTTCGATGATGCGCTGACTATCGCGGAGATTGATAGCGTGGGTGCGAAAAAACCCCGTAGCGTCCCGCCAGTAAGTGGATTCACCGGGAAGACCATAGCCCAGCTGCTCGGCCAAGTGGACGGCATGATTCAGCAGGTGGGCCAGCGAATGGCTGTGGGTTCCCGGATCGTAGTGATCACCAATGCTCTGCGAAACCTCGATCGGGAAATGCCATTGCTGGAGAATTGCGGCGGTGGCTTTGTTGCTGCTGAGGCCGAAGGTCTGTCTTTCCCAATCCAAAAGGGCCAGATTGTCCGTGGGCTGAAAACCGGCAACGGGCGCGGCTTCATTCACAAGTTTAGCCAAGGCCAGCTTCCCGATAGAGCGAAAAAGCCCCGACGAGTATGCGGTGGGCGGATCCTCGCCGGCGGGCTTGGCCAGTTCTTCCATTAAGAGGGCGACCATGAGGGAATTTTCGCGCAGACGGCGGCCCGTGAAGCCGTAAAGCGGATAGTTGCAGAGCGAGAAATGGTCGACGGCCACGGCGCCGATGAGACGATGCACTTCCTGAAAACCGATGAGCGCGGCGGCGTCCTCAATCGAAGAGACGGGCGCTCGCTGGGCGAAGGCGACGCTGTTGGCGATGCGCAGCAACCGGGCCGCAAGGGCACTATCATGCTTGAGATGAACGGCCACATCCTCGAGCGCGGCTTGGGGACTGCGCAACAATTGTCCAAGCTCGGCCATGATTCGCGCGGTGGCCGGGAAGGACTGGGCGACCCGCAAAAGATTTACCATAGAATACCTGACCTCGTTCATACCTGTATGTAATCGGAAGTATCCTGCATTGCCTGAGAAGTATCCCTCCCCAGAAAGTTGATTTTTGCCCGGAGCCCACTTTGCGCGATTCCGGACGAGGGGGCCAAACCACCCCACCCCCGGGATCAAGGCTCGAGTGGACCGCCAGCCCAAACCATGGGACGAACATAGGGCGGGTTTGAACACTGAACTGTCTTATAGAATGGACGCCCAGGGATCCCCCCCCCTTCGCCTGGGGCCCCGCGGCCCGTTACAGTCTTTCTGGGTCGGGTCACACGTCGCCCACCCTGCAAGGGCCAGAACTCCTGCTACTGTCGTAAGTGACTGATTTTAGTTCAGGCAATCTCGACCGATAGCAGTCTGGAGATGAGCCTGACCAACCCGTCATTGCCTGGGGTCCTACCCCGCCATGCGACAGGAGCCCGCGGGCTGCGCGGGTTGCTGCTTGGACTCGCTCTGGCTGGTTGCTCCAGCGCGCCCCTCCCCAGAGCCAGCATCCCGGCTCATCTACTCGTGAATAATTTAACCGATTACAGCTGGCATCTGGGGTTTTCCGTTCCTCAGGGGCACACGGAAATTGCTGCGGTGCTAGTGCGACCACGTTCCCTGCAAACCGTCGATTTGGCTGGCGGCGACTATAGCATTAGTCAAAGCGCAGAGATGGCAGAGGGGGAAGGAAAACTAAGCCGCCAAACTCAAGCGCGGCTGGAGTCCGGGAAGACCTACCACTGGCGACTCGTCACTCTCTTGTCGAAGCCGTCACCCTAAACAGAACCGAGTGAAAACAGAGCCGCAGCCAAAAACCAAAAACGAGCGAAGCGCGCCCCCCGGAGGAGGGAATTATGGCACGGAGGGGCCGCGCCCTGCAGTTCCGCGCTAAGTAACGCCAAGTAATATTTGTGCCCATGCGCAACTCATCGCCGACCCAGCGTTTCATGGTCGAAATCGATCTCAATCGTGATGAGACGCTTTCTCCTCGGCTAGGCCGCAACACCATCTATCACTTCTGGTACCTCATCTCGACGCAGTGCCGGGGCGTGTTGCTGACCCCGCATCGCCGACCCGATACCGACAAGGTCTTTTGGAGCTGGCATCAGCCGGACGATAGCCCCGGGCCCTCTTCTCTGGAACTGGCAGAGGTGCGTCGCCGGCTCACTAGCGCCTGCCAATCGGTGGAGGAATGTTTCACGAACGAACGGCCGGAGGAGGTGGGGGCGGAAAACGGCGGAGCGCAGTCCCGTGAAGGCCAGATACGGCTCAGTGTCCTGGCGATGTTGGCGCGGTTGATCGCTCGGTCGGATCAGGCCCTGACTGGCTTTGTCTGCCGCACGGACAAGGGCCTGATGTTGCATAGCTGGGATGCCGGCTCGCCGGCGCGCCCCTATTCTCCGGATGCGGCCCAAGTCGAGGTCAGCGGTAGAGTTTTGATTAATGCACAGCCGCTCGCTGGATTGATAATCGTCCTCGAAAATACCCTCGGCACTATCCTGCTGCGTGCCCAGTCCACCCGGACCGGGAATTTTTGTTTTCAGAATGGTTGCCCAGGCGACTATCATATACGGGTCACTGAACGCCCAGATATTACCGGGGAAGGCCTGAAGGTAATCGTCGCGCAGACCTCGATCAGTGGATTGGAATTATGCGGAGGCTTGACCGCCCAAGCACCTGGCAGGGACGACCAGACCCCAGTCCGCCAGGGATGGCGAAGGCCATGGCCGTGGCGATTGGCGCTGATCGCAGTCAGTATTCTGGCGCTCGGAGTGTGGCTGGGGCGAAGTCGGACAGCCGGGCCAGCCTCTTTCCTGAAAATATCAACGGGTTGGCAATCGGCGCACGGTGAACTGTTGACGACAAGCGACAAGCAAGCCTCCGGGTCCCACCGTATGGGGGGGCGGGACGGCGGCTGGTCCCGGCTGGCCCCGGCGATAGCTGAGAGCAGGCAAGCCGGGGCGAAGCGGGAGCAAGCAATGAAGCCGAACGGGAAACCCCCGACCGAGAATGCCCACCCGGGGGAGGAAGAGCATTTTAGTCAGGCTCAACGCTTACCATCCGCCGAGGTGGCATCCGAAGAATTGCCCATTGAGTTATCTCGCGGCGCAATTCCCGCAGCCAACCGCGGGCATGCCGAGCGCGGTTCGTTGCCGCGCCAACCTGCCGCTGACGGCAAGTCGGAGCAGGAGCGGAGCGCCCTTTACTCGGCCCCCTCTGCGCCAGAAGATGCCAAGCCCAGAGAAAACAATCCCCTGGCCCTGGATTCCTCCTTTCCCCGGAAAGGCCAGCGGTCGATGGCTGGTGGTGGAGCGACCCTCAACCGAGCTTCGCCAGAAATCGCCGGTCGTCCAGGGGCGGATTCACGGGAGGAGCAATCCCCTGCCCCACCCGCTGATTCCAATGATAATTTGTTGCGGGCTGCACCTCGGTCGAGCCCATCCGGGACCGGCCTGATTGCCAGCTCTCGGGCAAAAGACAATACAGCCGCCGCCGCTTCCGGATTGCAGGCTTCGCTTGACCCCGGCTCCGAACCTGAGTCAACCGACTCCCTTGCCGCTCGGCCGGGCCCAAGCCGGCAAGAACGCACTGGAGGCACCCGCTTACCCTCAGGGTCAGGGAAATCCACGGTCGGGGGGATTTCCGATGGTGCAGTGGATGGAGAGCCCGAATCAGCCGCACTGGACGGCGCCAACCGCAGCATCGAGCCTTCAGCCCCAACCCAGGCCAAAGGGCGTACCGCAACATCCCCCGCCCAGCTCCGGACCACTGCGGTGAAAAAGCCGGAGAGAAAGTCCGCAGCGGATGCAGCCACCGCCGGGGGCGAGAAGGCCAGCGGAGAATTGCCCCCACCCAGCGAGGCAGGTACCGCGCGCTACGATGCTCCGGCCAAGCTCCAGGACGAGAGCAACCCGGCCAGCAGACTAGTGCGGCTCGGGTCGGTCTGGCTGTCAGCGTGGGAACCACGGCTGATGCAGGACGTGATCCTGCCCACCAGTCCGATGCTGGCGGAAAAAGATGATCGCACGGCAGATTTGCGGGAAAAAACCATGCAGGAGCAAAGAAGCCGAATGCCCGCGACCTTTGGGCAGCCCGAGATCAGGAGCGGTTTCGTCCTGGAATTCCCCGCAGCAGGAACCAGACCCGACCAGGCACCGCGCTGGAGCGATGCCCGCGGAGCAGTACCCGCCGGCGCCACCGCCCAGGCCCACCGGGCTGAGATAGCGTGGTTCGGCACGACGCCACCCACCAGGATCAATTATGCCCTCCGTTGGCCAGACGGTCGGCAAATCGCCCAACTAAGCACTGATGAAAACGGCCGGCCCGTGTTGGCGACCGCGCCGGAAATTCGCAGTTGGCGCTGGATTGGCATCGCCGGTCTGGAAGGGAACCAACACGGCTCCGCGCAACGGCAACAATCGCTTGAGTGGAGGCGGCAACCGGGTGGGTCAATCCCCTTGTCCTGGCGACAGGATCATCACTGGTTGGATGGGTCGGGCCATAGAGTTGAGCTGCCGCTCAGCTCGGCCCCGGCGGGCGGGAATATATTCATCCTCGCCCTCGTGGACACTGCGACGGGTTGGGCGATCGCCGGCGAGGTCAACGTACCGTGAGGATCGGTCGGCCCCGAACCGGCACCGGGCCAATACCCCTGGCGATCAGGATGACACATGCGCGGACTCCGACTCGGCCGGCATTACCCGGTGCCACCATTTTGCATGCACGCCTTAGACGGGGCCGCCCGCGCCTCATGCGACCGATGATTTTGCAGGTGCCCCTGCATCTCCAGCCGAATTTCCTGGCACAGGGCATGCACCTGAAGTTCAAACTTCCTCAAATCGAAGCTAGGAAAGACGCTCTCCTGTAGTACCCGCCAAGCAGACGTTTCCTCCAGCCGGGGAGCATCCACTAATGGGGCATCTCCACTAAACCCCACATGGTTCTGCCGGCAAAGGTTTCGGGCCAGGGCAATGGTGGCCACGAGCGGTCGATCACACGTGGCGTCCTCTGCACAATGCACCCACCGCATGACACTAACATAGGGCGCCGGCAGCATATGTTTCTCCCCGAAATAGGCGGCCATGTCGTGCGTCGTGCAGCCGAGGAATAACTGCTCGGCCTGCGCCAGGGAAACATTATGCTCACGAGCATAGGCGAGCACCGACTGAAAGGCAAAAGGGTGCAACTTGCCGAGCAAGAGTTTACCGATATCGTGCAGCAAACCCGCCATCCGCGCCTGAAGTTCCAGGCTATGAAGTTCCAGATAGTTGCAGGTAAAGCGGGCTACCCGGGCAACGCCCATCTGGAATACCCAATACTGGGGCCAGCTAAAGTGAGGCGGAAGATGCATATGCCTTTCCTCCACGATAACAAGCGAGCGGGCGAGGGTTGCCATCCCCAATTCCCCGATGCGCCCGACGGCGAGCCGGGGGTCCTCCAAAGGGGTTTGGTCAAACGCGTTCTTCCGCCGCAATATGCTGGCTGAAATCAGCATCTGGGCGGTTAAACCTGGATCACGGGCCACCACATCCATTAATGGATTCATGGATGAAGGGTGGCCGTTTGCAGCCATCTCAAAAGCCGCAGCGGCGGAATCAATCACCGGACAGCCCGACAGATTATCAAGCTCGACCTGCAATTGGGCAAAACTTGTGACCGGGCAGCGCCCTTCCAACGGGGCCTTGAACCAAAAAGCCCGGGCCTGATCCTCCTCGGCCGTAGAGTGTTCTTCCCGGGTTTGGAATGGCTCGGGCAACAAGGAGGGGTTGAGGTGCTGGGTAATGATTGCACAAGCCACCCCACTCGTTGCAAGTTTGCCCTGGAGGCTGGCCCAATTCCCCTTTTCGGTGAGGCGGCTCAGGTCCGCGAGAAAATCCACCACCCCCCACGCTCCCGCCGTCTCCGCCTGCGCCGAGAGTGCGTCCAGGCGGTCCTTTACCGGGCCGAAGGCGTGGGCTTGAGCGGCCTTGATGAGGAACGTCCGGTCTGCTTCGAGCTTTACCCGGAGATCCTCCAGCATCCGATGCAGTGCCTCCGCCTTGAACCCCATTTGCTGACAGAAAGACTTTTCCTCCTCGAAATGTCGATTGCGCCAGGGGTTAGTCGCCGTTTTTGCAATCTCAGCGTAGATGTCATCATCATGGTATGGTTTCACCAAAATGTTCTGCACCCGCAGGGCCAGGGCTTGCTTGATCGCATCCCGTCGGTCGCTGAACTCAGTGTAGAGCACGATCGGCAGCAGTTTGAAGAACGCATCATTTTTGAGCTGCTGAATTAGCGCGATCCCGCTGCCACCCGAAAGTTCCAACTCTGTGATGACCAAGTCCACGCGCACATGCTCATTGAGAAACAGCCATGCCTCCTGTGCTGTGGACACGACCGCCAAGCGATGACCGCCCCGGGCGAGAATGCCGCTCATGGCCCGTTTGGCCACCTCGCTGGGATCTACTAGGAGGATGCAGGCCATGGGTAAAAAGTACGCAAACGGAGGGTGTCCTACGATCATCGGTACGTATGGGCACAACTTGAGTACGGACGATTGACCCGTTGACATAGGCAAATTGGCGCACGGGACTCACGCCCTAGGGCCCGACGTCGTCAGCCCCAGCCATTGCTTGAAGACCCCGGCAACTGTGACCGAAAGATCCCCGCGGGGGGGCTGCGGTATGGCCCATCCTGCATAACTCTCGCCTAAACTTTCCGCGGAAAGTCCGATTGAGGTGAGTGCATGTATATTCAAGCCACGAACGTCGATCTCCCGATGCAGTCAGCCCGGCCCAACGAACCGGAACGACTCGGCGACATCCTCTGGGGCCAACCCGTGTTTCGGCCTCCGCTAATCAAATATACGCGATTAACCTTCGATCCGTATACCTTCCTCCGCTCCCCGATGTTTCGCCATCATGCGTTGATGGTGAAACCGGTTAAGAACTGATTTATTTTCTGCGGTGCTCACGGTTCGAGGCAGGAAATCGCCGCCGCTGCAGATCGGCCGTCGCCCGGCCGTGGCCCCGAACCGTCGTGCCGGCCTGCGAGGTCGTGGAGCGACCACCCGATCCGGTTAACGCGAGTTAGGATAAAATAATGCCGGGGGTCACTGCAGCAATTTCAATACCGCCTGGGGCGTCTGATTCGCCTGCGCCAACATGGCGGTGCTTGCTTGCACCAGAATATTATATTTGGCCAATTGGGTCGACTCCTGCGCGACATCCACGTCGCGGATCCGCGAGATGGCCGAGATCATATTTTCTGACTCAACCTGCAGCGTGCTGGCGGCGAGTTGCAGACGTGATTCAGTGGCACCGACCGTGGCGCGCAGCAACGCGATCTGCTGGGTCGCATTGTTAATGGTGGTGAGCGTGGACGCATCCGTAGCCTGGGTGAGGAAGTGTCCGCTGGCGTCCTGGTTAATCAAACTGAGCATCGCTCCCCCACGCAGGTCGAAAGTGGGAATGGCCATGTTCTGCTCGACAGAGTGCCCGATGGATACGGTCGGGGCAATGGCGGAACCAAACAGCTCGGTCCCGTTGAATGAACCCGCGGGGGCGGAAACGCCGGTGGAGCCACCGATTTCCGCCGTGCTGCCGCCAATGGTGGCGCGGAGTTGTTCCTGGAGCGCGCTGAACTCCAATTGGTAAAGGGCGATATCAGCCGGGGCCTTGGTCACATCGTGACCGAACGAGCTGAGTTCACCCATGCGAGAGAGGATCTTGGCCATGCCGCCCATGAAACTGTCGACCGTCTGCAAATAGGACATCGCATTCTGGACGTTGGTGCTGGCGGCCTGCACCCGAAGATTCTGGGCGTTGAGCTTCTCGGAAACGGCCAGCCCCGCGGAATCATCGGAGGGATTGACGATTTTGGAGCCAGAGGAGAGACGATTAAGGGAACGACCGAGCATTTCTTGAACTTGGTCAAGACTGCGGGCGGCGGTGTTGGCCTGGATATTGATGTTGATGTAGCTCATGAAAGGAGGTGCATGCGGAAGGGAAAGGCGAAGGTGGGCTTAGGGAAGCAGCGTGGGAGGCAGGACCTCCACCAAGGGCGGAGGGGGCGCAGTGGGTTCCTGGATGCGGGCCAGTTTGGGAAGCTTTGACACGGGAAGCAAAGCGGCGGGCAGGGCCGCGGCGTGATTAGACGCGCCGATGGCGGTTAGCACTTCCTTGCGGAATATGGGAATCTCGCGCGGCGCCTGGATGCCGATTTTCACGACGTCCCCATCGATACGAGTGATGCGGATCTCGATATTACCACCGATGACGATGGCTTCGTTGATTTTGCGGGAAAGTACGAGCATGATGACCTCCTTGTCTTGATGGTTAATAGGTGACTGAACCCTCAGGCGCTTGCAATTTTTCGACGAGCGAATGATGGGCACTGTAACGCGAGTAATTGGAGATAACAACCTGCCGTCCGGTGCGAGTGCGACGATTAACGATAATCGGACCGACAAGATTGACCGTGGCCTCCAGCGGTATGTGGCGCTGCAAGGTCACGATATTCAGTATCATTATCTCGGAAGAATCGGTCAGATCCAACGCCATGGCGTGTTCGTCGAAGAGTTCGGGCTCATAGTGGGGCACAATCCCGCCGGGTTCGATCACGACAAAGTGGACTGCGTCACGGGACCCCGTCAGTTTCAGCCAGAGAAAGGGGAGACTGTCCGGCTCATAGAGCATTTCGGCCTGCTTGTAGTTTTCGAAGCCGATAAGGCCTTCCGGCAGCATAAACAAGTTGGAGGCAGGCGCTTCAAGATCGGTCGGATAGATTTCGGGCAAGACTTTCATGGGCATGAGGGGGAAGAAGGGCTATTTAAGATAGTCGAGCAGGGAGAGGCGCATGATGTTCGCCGAGGACTGGAGCGCCGCCTGATAGGAGATCTGCGCTTGGTTGAGTTTCACGATTGTCGTGGGCAGGTCGGCGCTGGTTTCGGAGGCGAGCAATTGGTCGAGACTCGAGGTGCGGTCGGCCTGTTGCAATTGACTGGCCTGGATGCGGGTCTGGACGCCGCCATTGTCCGCGATGGCCGAGACCAGCAGGTCCTCACTGGCGGCAAGCCCCGGTTGTGCGGCCGCCACGGCGGCCGTGCTGCCGGTGGTGAGAGCATTGCGCAGACTGATCAGGTTGGTGATGAAATCGGCCAACCCGGAGTTGGTCGTTCCGCTCGTGGAGGGTGTGAGATTGGTCGCTTCGGAAAGGGCAATGGCGGATTCGGCGGTGTTGCCCGCATAACTGACCGACGTCAGCTGTCCGCTAGCGTTACGGATACCGGTGACCGCCGGCGCATCCACGGCCGTACCCGCATAAATATAATTGCCGCTGAAGCGGGTATTGGCCGCCTGCATGGCCTGCTCAATGAGCTGATTCATTTCCGCCGCATAGGCTTTCATCGCATCCGCGCCCAACACGCCGGTGCCGAGCGTGGCGAGCTCCCCGGCCCGGTCCGAAATGCTCTTGATCCCGCGCAGGCCGGAAAACGAAGCCTGCGCAATCGCCAAGGCCGTCGACGCGTTTTTCCCGAACTGGCTGATCCGGCGGTGCTCACTTTCAAGATTGAGCACGCGGCCGGCCGCCGCCGGATCATCCTCCGGTTGGCTAATGCGCTGGCCGCTGGCAACCTGGCCCTGCAGTCTCGCCTGTTGAGCGCCCAGTTGCTGGATCTGACGAACAATGTTTTCGGCGATGGTATTACTAGCGACGCGCATGGGAGGAAAGATTAGGCCCCGAGGCGGTTGACGACGGTTTCAAGCAAGGAGTCGATGGTGGTAAACACGCGGGAGGCGGCTTGGAAGGCGCGCTGATATTTGATCAGGTCGGCCGTCTCCTCGTCGAGGGAGACCCCGCTGACCGCATCGCGCTGGGACCGGATGAGTTGCTCAATGTTGGTTTGGTCGGCGACCCGGGCGGAGGCGCCGGCCACGGCCTGCCCCAGATTACTGACGGCCGTGGCGTAGAAACCGCCGAAAGTACCATTGAAGGCATCGCCCCCGGTGAGGCTGAATTTCCGGGTCGCCAGCTGGGCGATAGCCAGGGCCACGGTGTTCGCCCCCGCCGGACCACCATCGCTGGCCTTGAGCGTCAGGGCGTTCACGCCACTGGCGAGCGCGATGGTGCCCGCCGTGAGGCCGCCCGGCGCAAAGAAATCCCCGGTCGCCCCGGTTGGATTATAGGCGGCGTTAACCGCCACCACAAGTTGAGCGGACAATTGATCCAGATTGTCCCGGATCAATTGCACCGCGCCGTCCCGGGCGAGCAGCGCCCCCTGAATCGAACCGGAACTTAGGGCGAGGACGGTTGACGGCGAGCCCGCGGTGATTTGCGTGCCAGTGAAATTGATCGGTCCCGTTACCGTGGCTCCGGCAACCAGCAGGACATCAGCCCCAGCCCCATCCCGGGCATAAAGCTGAACCTGACCGGTGACCGACGTCCGCAATTCGACGGGCATTTTTGCGGCCAGTTGCTCCAAGTTGGCCTGACGCTGGTCGCGCAGGTCGACGGCAGCGCCAGGATTGTTGATCTCCAGGCGAGCGATCTGGCTGTTGAGGCCCGCGATCGACTGGAGGAGGCGGTTGGCCGTGCTGACGTCGGTCGTAATCTGCGAGTCCAAGTCAGTGCTCACTTGCGAAAGACGCTGATCAGCCAACCGGAGCCGGTCCGTTAGAATGGCGGTGTTCTGGAGCAGTGTCTGGCGCTGGCCGGCATCGGTTGGGCTGGCCGCAAGACTTTGAAAAGCGTTAAAGAAATCATCGAGGGCCGCACCGACGCCATTGGCGCCAGTGCTGCTTGCCCCACTCGAATTTTGCGTGCCGTTGATGCTCTGGCCCAGACCGGCTTGCGCCCGCTGATAACTCTGCTGCTCGGCCAAATATCCCGCGGTGAGCGACACTTCGCGTTCCGTCTGCTGGTCGAGGAGCGCATCGCGCAGCTGTTGCACCGCCAGCACGGTCAGCCCCATGCTTTCCGGACCTTGCGGCGTGGGGATGGTCCCGAGTGACCCAAGCAAGACGCGCTGACGCGCATAGGCCGGATTGTTGACATTCGCTAAATTCTTGCCCGCTGTTTCCACGGCGCGGGCTTGCGCGCCGAGCGCGTTGACCGAAGCTTGCAGACTAGAAAAAAGACCGGACATGAGGGGGATAGATTGCGTCAACCCGCCGCCCGCAGGGTAGAAGGAGGATGACTGACCGCGATGGAAAGTCGCCCGGCCGGCGAGTAGGTTTTGCTGAAGACATTGGGTCGGATTTGCTGGAGGACGTCCTGGTGCACTTCAACCAAGCGGGACAGCAGCGTGTGGTTGTGTCGGGTCGTACGACGGACGCGGTGGAGCAGGTGATTGATCTCATCAATCAGCGCCACCAACAATGGTTGCGCCGCGAGCTCGATCAGCGGCAACAGCGAGCGGAGCGTCGCGTTGACCGGTTGACCATGGGCGGCGGCGAAAGTGGCCACCACCGCTTCACGATCCCGGCGGCACAGGTCGAGGGCGTGAACCTGCTCTTCAATGACGGCTGAAAGACGGAGAACCTCATTGGCCTCGCGGCCAAAAAGGCATTTTTGCTGCTCGTCAAACAACGCGAGCAGACCGCCGTATTCGGCGAGTTCAGCGCGCAGGCAGTCGGCAATACTTTGCCAGCTAACGGAAGGAGGAATGCTCAAGCTCATCATGATTTGGTGATTACACCGGCGGTGACGGTGACCGGAGTGCCGCGGGGCGTGAGTTGTTTGGCGATCAGCGGAGCGAGCCCCATGCCCTGCCCTTCCGTTAGCTTCTGGGCCAGGGCGTCGGTGAGCATGAAACCGTACATGCTCCCCCCACCCGACTGGCTGCCGGTCTTGTCCCCACCCATCATGGAACCAATACTTTCCTGCAAGAACTGCCGCACCAGGATGGCTTCAAACTGGCTGGCCACCGCCGCCCGCTGCTCGGTCGGGGCAAGGTTGCCATGCCGCAGAGCTTCCAGTCCCCGGTGCGACAATACGGGAGGCGATACGGGACTAAGCGCAGCGAGGGACATGTTAGTTGATGATAAGCTCCGCCTGAAGGGCGCCGGAGCGCTTCAGGGCCTGAAAAATGGCCATCATCTCGCGGGTGGAGACACCCAGAGCGTTAAGTGCGGCGGCGAGACGCTCGATCGTGGGCGGCTCATTGATGACGGAAAAACCACCCTTGCCCTCCTCTACTTTCGTATCAGTGCTGTTGGCGGTGACCGTCTCGCCGGTGCGACTAAACGCTCCAGGCTGGCTGACGCCGACGTTGGAGGTGACGCTTATCGTCAGGGACCCATAGGAGATGGCGACCTGCGAGAGACGCACCGTCGAAGTGGCCACAATGGTGCCGGTGCGTTCGTTGATGACAATGCGTGCGAGGGTGTCTGCGGTGCTTTCGATTTGCCCGAGTTCGGCAATGAAAGCGACGTCGCGGCCACGATAATCGGCGGGCAGCTGAATCGCAATCGTGCCAGCGTCGACGGGATTGGCCGCGGCCGGCCATTTGGTGTTGATGGCGACGGCCATCCGCGAGGCCGTGGTATAGTCGGGATTGTGCAAGAGGACCCGCATCGTGTTGTCATTCACGATCGCAGCGGGGATCTCACGCTCGACGATGGCGCCATTGGGAATAGATCCGACGGTGGGATGATTTTTCTGGACCGTGGCCCCGCCGGCGCCACCGGCCCCGGCGGCGATACCGCCAATGGCAATGGCACCCTGCGCAACGGCGTAAACCCGGCCATCAGCACCCAGTAGCGGGCTCTGCAAAAGGACACTGCCTTGGAGTGATTTGGCGTCGCCCATCGAGGCGACATTTACATCGATGCGCGCCCCGGGCTTCATAAAGGCGGTGATGTCAGCTGTGATCATGACAGCGGCCACATTCTTGGATTTGACCGCCACCGCCGGCATGGACAGGCCGTACCGCTGGAGAATGTTGGCCACGGAGCGCAAGGTGGTGAGAGAGTTGCTGTCACCATCTCCGGCCAGGCCAACCACGATGCCATAGCCAACCAGCTGGTTATCGCGGCCACCTTCCACCACCACGAGGTCCTTGATGCGGCTGGCTTGGACCAGCCCGCCGGCGCACAGGCTGAGGAAGAAAATAAATATTGTCCTGATCATGGGCGAGGGCTCAGAAGGGTCGCAGCTTCTCATAGAGCTTGGTCAGCCAGCCACGTTTCTGCGCGTCGGTCAGCATGCCCTCGGTGATGAACTCGACCCGAGCGTCGGCAATGTTGGACGAAGCGATCGTGTTGTCGAAGTTGATGTCATCCGAACGCACGATGCCGTGGAGGATCACATACTGGGTCTCGCCAGAAAAGCTCACGACCCGTACTCCCTCGATCACCAGATTGCCGTTGGGCAGCACGTCGGTCACGAGGACGGCCGCCCGGGCCGAGAGACTCTGAGAATTACTGATGTCGCCGCCGCCGGAGTTGGCGGCCTTGCCTCCCAGTACCACGCTGGCCACTGGACTGGTGGCCGAACCCCCGCCAGGATACACATAGCTAGCCAAGGCGTCGGAAAGCGAGGAGTCACGATTGGCCTTGGTGCTCTGGGTGTTGGAGGACGCCACAGCCTCGCTCACGAGGATAGTCAGGATGTCACCAATCGCACCGGCCTTGTGATCTGCGACCATGCTCGCCTGCGAGCCGTGCCCCGAGAGCGGCCAGAGGGACTCGGCCCGAACGCCCGCCAGAAGCAGGGCGAAGGTGAGCCCCAGTTTAGAAGCGGACTTGGACATGATTTTCATGGGTAACGACGGCGACAAAATCTTTCCGCGATTCAGGATTGCGCAGGGAGACTACGTCGCCCTGCGCCCCGTTTTCCAGTGCCAGCGCCTTAAGGGTGACGAGCAACTGGCCTTCCCCGGCCGAAACATCCACCAGATCGCCTTTTCGCACGAGCGGGCGGCGGGCCAGATCGCGCCAGGAAAGCAGGCGCCCAGCGGGGATGCTGCGGGTGTAGAGAAAATTCTTGTCGCCGACGGAAGCCGGGAGGCAATCCCGTTCGCGAAACATGTCGACCCGGCGGACATCAAGACCCCTGGGATCGAAGCTGCTCCCCGCCGTGAGCGGCTGGCGAGCGACCCAGACCTCCTGGTTATGCGTGGCCCGCAAGATCAGTGAGGAAACGGCGACGGATTGCCCGTCCCCGTAAATGCAGCAGCGGACCATCATGGCGGAGCTGGCCAAGGATGGATACTCCGTCAACTCGAGGCTCCAGTGCGTCGCAAGCTGAGGGGGCGGCATCCAGCCCCGCGGCAGCTCCACTTGGAGATCACCTTCGAGATTGAAATGGGTGGCCACCCCCTGGGTCAAGTCGCGCAGGAACTGCTCCCGGGACAGCGGCGCGACGGTCTCGACCGCCGCGGGGGCGGCCGGAGACACCGTCCGCCCGGCCGAGGGCGAGGTGGTCTCGACCGCGAAGCCCACGCATAGGGCCTGCCATAGGGCGCCAACCGCTGCCGTGCCGAGAAGGAAATGAGGGGAACGCAGGATCATTTTCAGCGTTTCATGTTAGCAACGTTCTGAAGCATTTCGTCGGAGGTTTGAATGGACTTGGAGTTGATCTCATAGGCTCGCTGGGCGACGATGAGGTTGACCATTTCCTCCACGATATTGACATTGGAGCCCTCAGTGTAGCCCTGCATAATGCTGCCGAAAGACTGTTCCGCAGGTTGACCGGACTCGGGAGCGCCACTCGCGGCCGTCTCCTGGTACAAGTTGCCGCCCATGCTGCGGAGTCCCGACGGATTGGCAAACCGCGTGAGCGTAAGGCGAAAGCTGGATGAGCCGCTGGGCGTCTGAATGGTTACCTGTCCGTTTTCGGCAACACTGACCGAAGTAACGTCGCTCGGGATGGGCTGAAATCCACTGAGTATCGGGAGACCGTCGGAGGTGACAACCGTACCGCTTGCGTTGCGTTTGAAGGTGCCATCGCGGGTATAGCCGATCGTGCCGTCGGGACGCTGCACCTCGAAGAAACCGTCCCCTTGGATCGCCAAATCAAGTTTTTCCCCGGTGCTGTTGAGCTGACCCTGGGTGAAAACCTTGGAGGTGGAGGAGACCCGCGCCCCATTGCCCACCTCGATGCCAGTAGCGACGAGATTGCCGCCACCCGAATCGGCCCCCGAAGATTTGCTTGGCTTCTGATAGAGCAAATCCTGGAATTCAATTTTGGAGCGCTTAAAGCCGGTGGTGTTCACATTCGCCAAATTGTTGGCAATGGTATTGAGATTGAGCTGCTGCGATTCCATGCCGGTGGCGGCAGAGTAAAGGGAGAGGTTCATAGGCAGAGGGAGGAAGGAAAAGAAAGGGCCGGCACGCCTCCAAAGCGTGCTCGGCCATGCAGTCGTGATTCTATCGGACTATCTACTGCAAATTTCATGGCGCAGGATTCAGCCCAAGGCCTCGAGGGTCTTCCCCATCGCTTCATCGACGGTGCTGATTATCTTCTGGTTGGCCTCATAAGCACGGGAAATCAGGACCATATCCACCATTTCGCGCAGAGAGGAGGTATTGCTGCCCTCCAGGTAGCCTTGGATAAGAGCAGGCTCTTTCACCTTCTCCGGATTGACGCCATCCGGCGCAAGGAAGGATCCGCCGGAAATGGGGCGGAGTCGGGAGTTGTCGGCGAATTGGACGACGGAAAATTTCGCGATCGGGACACCCCCCTGGGAGATACTGCCGTTGGAATCGACGACAATGGTCCCGCCCTCCGACCGTAAGAGCATGGGGGAATCAGTGGAACTGAGCACGATGTCCCCTCCGGACGTGACGATAGTGCGGTCAAGTCGCATCTGGAAAGCACCGCTGCGGGTATAGGCCTTGGAGCCATCCGGCCGCTGAATCGCGAAAAATCCATCGCCCTGAATTGCTATGTCCAAGTTCCCCTGGGTAGGCAGATTCTCGCCGAAATCGAAATTTACGCCCGTGTTAATTCGCGGAAATAAGCTGGGGGTACCCCTGTCGCGTCCCAAGCGGGCGTGACTGTCCGGTTGAATTTCCCCGGCCATCTCTGCACTAAAATTGACCGTGCGCTTGCGATAGCCGGTTGCCTGACTCGACGTAATGTTCTGTGAAACCACGTCCTGCCAACGTTCAAGCGCCGAGAGCGAGGAGGCACTTTGATAGAGTCCGATGTTCATCCCAATTGAATAAAGCAAGACACATGCCAAGTTTGCTTCATGTTGCCTTGCAGTGTTATGTGATTATACTGGCAACTTTGTCACTGAGCACGTGTCCGCCGCGGTAGATTTTGCCGCATTCGAGCAATGGTCCGACGTTAAACCTGGCGCATAGAGGCACTCGATCTCGGTACGTTCACCGCAGGAACAGGTAATGATCAGTCTGACGATCTTGTCCCCCTGCTTCACGATATCAACCTGGGGCGAGGGACCTGAAACGAGGGCGACCGCACAGGCCGTCGGGCTCCGCAACGAAGAGGCCACATGCGGGGCACGGAGCGGACTTGCGTCTAGGATGTTCTTGCCTTGCAAAAATGATTTCATGGTGAGGGGTTTTTCCGGATCAGGCCGGGCGAAATAGGGGCAGGTGCCGGCAACACACTGGGCAAGACCGCGGACGGGCGGTCCTTGGGACTCGCCGACAGAGTCAGGCTCAGGGTGATGCGGTCATTCGATTTCGCCCCGGGCTTTTCGCCAGGCAAAGGCCGCGTGGCTGCGTAGCCGGTGACTCGTTCGATATACTCGGCCTCAACGGCATAATGGACCAGCAGACGACGGGCGGCATTGGCCCGATCAGCGGAGAGCTCCCAGGCCGTGTAGTCCGCCTTCGACCCAACAATCTCACCGCGGGTGTGACCGTCAATGGTCACATGGAAATGATGGCGATCAATCATCCAAGCAAGGCTCTGCATCATATAGCGTCCCCATTCGGTCAGCTCCGTGGTGTTCTCGGCAAACAACGGCTGTTGGGCGCGGTCGAAAAGAGTGACGCGAAGGCCGTCGGTGGTCACTTGAACGTCAATCGGTTTTTCGGCCAGATTTTGATCCAGATGCAGCATGCGATAAAAATCTGCGGCCACTGAATTAAGAAAAGTCAGCTCAATCTGCTTGGCCTTCTCCAGTTGCTTTTCATTACCCTGCTGGGTGCCGGTCGATTTGGTGCTCTTGTTGCTGTTAAAGGGCATGACCCCGGAGTGATCAATGAGGGGGGCCGTGAACGGATTCTGAAAATACTGCGAGGTCGCGATGAGAATTTCTTTGTCTTGCGAGGAAATCCACAGCACCAAAAAAAGCGCCATCAACGCGGTCATAAAGTCCGCGAAGGCCACTTTCCATGCTCCGCCATGTCCGGCCATATTGCTGGGTGCTCCCTATTTGGTGCTCAACTTTTTCAACTCCACTTCGAGCTCCTCCCCCCCGGGCTGCACCTCGGTATCGAGGGACCGACGTGCAATCTCGACCGCCGTAAGCGGGGCGAGCCCTTTGGCGAATCCGGCAACGGCTTGCATGATGCACCTGAGGCATTGCTGGTCGGCGTCGTTGTTGGAGGTAATGCGAGCGGCGAGGGGATTGACGAAACCATAGGCCACGAAAATTCCTAGCAGGGTGCCCGTAAGGGCGGCCGCGACCTTTTCACCGACCACCTCCGGCCCCTCGGCAATGGCGGACATGGTGTTAATGATGCCCAGCACCGCCGCAATGATGCCGATGGCCGGCAGCGAATCGCCGACCATTTGCAACGCGTGCACCGGGTGAGCACTTTCGATTTGCTTGGCCTCAAGCTCCGCCCGCATCAGGTCATCCAGCTGGTCGGGTTTGATCTTGCCATCAATGATTGGCTTCAGGCCGTTGCATATGAACTCCAGCCGTAACGGGTGCCGCAGCAGCGTTGGGTACTTCTGGAAGATACTGCTCGTCTTCGGACTCATGACATGCTCCTCCAATGCAATTAGGCCATTGCGGCGCCCCATCATGAAAATCTCGTAGAGCAGCTTAAGGAGCTCGAAGTAATCCTTGCGGTCGGCGCGTTTGGCGGTCACCGCCTCCTTCGTCTTATGAATGATCTCCTTGACCACGTGGGAAGGAGTGGCAAGGACCAGAATGCCGGCCGCAATCCCCAGGATCACCACGAATTCCGACGGTTGCAGCAAGACTCCGGGGTGTCCTCCAGCCATCATAAAGCCGCCCAGGGTCGCCGCGAGGACGATGAGTGCACCGACGATGATCAGCATGGGAGATGATCAGGTATCTTGGGTGCGGGCAAGATAGGCGCGGAGCCCGAGAATGGCCTGAGAGTGAATCTGGCAGATCCGGGACTCGGTCAGGCCAAAAACCACGGCAATCTCGGCCAAGCGCATATTTTCGAAGTAATACATGGCAAGGATTTTTCTCGGTATATCAGGCAATTCCTTGATTCGTTGAGTCATCATTTCGATCATTTCCCTCTGCTCGAGCCGTTCGCGGCCGGTAACATCGTTCTCGTCGGCCAGCAACTCGTGCAGAGAGGGGCCCGCGGACTCCTCTGACTCGGATCGTTGATCAATGGCGATGAAGGTAACCGGCCTGGCATCCATCATCCACTTGGCAAATTCCTTCTCCGTCAGACCGAGGTCCATCCGGATCTCTTCCTCCTTGGCCACGCGACCCAGGCGTTGCTCGATTACGTTGATCGCCGCCTTCATCTTGCGGGCCCGGGCCCGGGCCCGGCGCGGGCACCAATCCATCCGCCGCAATTCATCGAGGATCGCGCCGCGAATGCGCATCGACGCATAGGCCGGAAAAGTGCTGCCCTGCTCCGGATCATATTTGCGCACGGCGGCAATAAGTCCCGTGACCCCGACGCTATAGAGATCGTCGGCATCAATATGCGAAGGGAGGTTGAGCTTGATCCGACCGACTACATTTCGGATCAGCGGCAAGTAGCGTTCGATCAAATCCTTTTGATCGAGATCGCCGGCGTTAGCACCTTGATAGGCGCGCCACGCGGTGGCTGGAATGGCATCCGTGCCCGGAGCTGGAACGGCAAGGTTCATGGCAATTCGGGGTTCAGGTTTTGGGACCCGACGAGGTCGCCGCGGCGGCGGCCTTTTGTCGGGATAAAATGACTTCGCGGAGACCGCACAGCAGCACGGTCCAAAACCAGCGAAACAGGAGTGCGCCGGTGAGGCAGCCCAGCGCCGCATCCAATATGATACGATCAGCCGGGCGGTCGGAGAGGCAGCCGGCTGTAATAGCGACAGCAAATCCGAGAACTCCTCCGCATAGAAAGATGAAGCGCATAATCGCTGGGGCTCAGTCGGAGAGTGGCAGGGTGCGACGCGCGAGCGCCTGGACCGGCTCCAGTTCGCAGTCACCAGTGAGGGATGGGCCGGTCGAGAGGAACAGCGGTTCGAGATCCGCCTCAAGCAGGTATTCCCAAAGCCGGCCCCATTGCGGAGCCTCGTCGAGATGGGTGAAGATCACATGCGTGGCACTGAGCCCGCGACCGACCGCAAACGTGCGGCGCAGCGCCATGTTGTCATAGGCGGCATTGACCACAAGAACACGTTCCGTGATCTGTTCCTCATCCAGAAACGCCTCAATACTGGCATTATCTTCGGGGGCGCGCAGGGACAGCCCGGGCAAATCGAAATAGACAAATCCACCTGGAATCACCGGCTGGGTCTGGGCGGGAAAGTGCGCCAAGGCCACACCGAGCGCCTCGCAAAATACGGGCAACGGTCCCGGCATGTTGGGCCGGTCGAATTCCGCGAGCACCACATGGCCGAGGCGCGCGCGACGGTACACTTCATGCGCGAGCCATTTGCAGAGAGCCGTGCTGCGGCCCACGCCGGAGGCGCCGAGAAACGCGGCCCGGGACAACGGCGGGCGCGCCGGACGCGACCCGATTTCGGCGCAGAGTTGCCGCCCCACCGCGACCACGGCCTGGTGCAGCGGCGCCGCGGATTGCTCCGCCCACGTCCGATCGGTTTGCAAGCGGCTAAGGACCGCAGGGGAAAACCCTGAACCCCGAAGCAACTCGGGCAAGGACCGGGCACTAGCGGACGGACGGCGGTGTTCCGGGGCCGCCGCGGGGAGAAGCATGGCCGGTTGGGTCAGCTCACATTGAACGGATGCGCCGGTCTCGATGGGCGCGTCAATCTGCGCAATCACCTCAAGTTTCGGCGCCGAGAGCAGACGCTTCCAGCCGCTGCCGGCAACCGATCGGACCGAAAGGACGCGGGCGTGCTCCCCAAGGCGGTCGCGAATAAGCGCGGCGGCCTGGTCCGCGGAATCGACCACAAACCGGTAGCAGGCACCGGCGGCGGGAGGGGTATCGGAAGCAAGGAGGTTCATGAAGCTCAGGCGGCTGATTTAATCGCCACCTGCTCAACGCGCGGCATATTCAGCGGAAGTGGCACAATGCCGGCATTTTCAATTTCAGTACTGGCCGGCAGTTCCTGGAAAGAGAGTACCGTCAGTCGCGGAAACGACGGCTCGAAGAACCGCTTCAGCGGCAGACGTGCATCGGCCGAGACCACGAGCACCATCGGGAGTCCACTCTGAGCCAACTCGGTCGTGCGGCGACTGAACTCATCGATCAGATGCCGGCCAAGGGCCGGTTCCAAGGCCAAGCCGATGTCCGTCGCCGTGCGATGGATCTTGCCGGTGAGCACCTGCTCGAGCCGCGGGTCTAGCGTCAACGCCTTGATCAGGCCGGATTTGCTTTCGAATTCCGGCACGAAATATATGCCCAGTCGTCGCCGCACTAATTCGGAAAGGTCGTCGGGGTTCTTGGAAAGCGCCGCGAAATCCGCGATCCCTTCCAGAATGATCGGCAAATTGACGATGGGAACAGCCTCGCGCAGCAAATTCTGCAGAACCCGCTGGATGATGCCGATGGAGACAAGATCCGGCAGCAACTCGGTCACCAGCGCGGGATGCGAGCCCTTGACATGATCAATCAGCGATTGCACATCCTGCCGTGAGATTAGCAAATGCGAGCTGGTCTTCAGTGTCTCCGAAAGATGTGTGATGAGCACCGACGCAGGATCTACCACGGTGTAGCCGTTGAGTTCCGCCGTTTTTCTCTCATTTTCCTCGATCCAGGTAGCCTCAAGGTTGAAGACCGGTTCGCGGGTCGGCACCCCCAGCAATCGTACGTTGCTCCCCGATACATTCATCGCGAGCCAGCGACCGGGCGTAAGGCGCCCGCGCACAAGCGCTTTACCGCGCAGCAAGAAGCGATATTCATTGGCCTCAAGCTCAAGGTTGTCGCGCACGGAAATGGGCGGAACAATAATGCCCTTCTCCCGCGCCAAGGTCTTGCGAACACCGGTGATCCGGGCCAGCAAGTCGCCCCCGGCTTTCGTATCGGCGAGGCCCAGCAGACCATAACCAATCTCGATGGCGAACACATCCACGTCGATGAGTTTGCGGACATCCTCGGCGCCGACGGACGGAGTAAGCGGTCCGGAAGTCTTGTCGCCCGGTCCGGCCTTTCCCGCGGCTCCAGGAGCGGATGATTTGGTGCCACTGGGTGCGGGGACCAGGCCTGCCTCCTGGGCATGCAACGTCTTGGCCGCGAAGCCCGCCAAGCCGGCAAGTCCAAGGAAAGGCAGGAGTGGCATGCCGGGCATGAGACCGAAGATGGTCAGGCAGCCGGCGGTGATGCCGAGCGCCTGCGGATAGCGAATCATCTGGCCGGCGATTTGGGCGCCCAGATTGCTATTGTCCGATCCCCGGGTCACAAGGATGCCGGCACCGACGGAGACAATCAGTGCGGGAATCTGGGAAACCAGGCCGTCACCGATTGAAAGCAAGGTGAATTTCTGCAAGGATTCGCTCAGCGAAAGCCCCATTTGCAAAACCCCGACGGCGAAGCCGCCGATGACATTGATGAGGGTGATGATGATGCCGGCGACGGCATCACCACGGACAAACTTCGAGGCGCCGTCCATCGCCCCATAAAAATCCGCTTCTTTCTGCACCTTGATCCGGCGCTGGGTGGCACTGGCCTCATCGATGATCCCGGCATTCAGCTCGGCATCGATCGCCATCTGCTTACCCGGGAGAGCATCGAGAGTGAAACGAGCACTCACTTCGGCAATGCGGCCCGCGCCTTTCGTGATGACAACGAAATTGATGATCACCAAGATCAGGAAGACCACGGCGCCAACGATGTAGTTGCCCTGGATGACAAAATGACCGAACGACTCGATGATCTGACCAGCGTAGCCGTTGCCCAGGATCTGACGGGTCGAGCAGATGTTCAACGCGAGCCGGAACAGGGTCAGGGTCAGAAGCATCGTGGGAAACCCCGAAAACTCGGGCGGATCCTTGACGTAAAGGATGGCGAGCAGGACGAGCAGGGATAGTCCGATGCTCAGCGCGAGTAGCGCATCAATGAGAAAGGGCGGCACCGGCACCACCAGCATCAGCACCGTGCCAAATAAGCCGGCGGCCAGCAGCAAATCCGCGCGTTTGAGCAGAAGGGCGATGGAATTGTGCGTCTGGACCGCCATGGGATCAGGCTGCAGCCTCGTGCCGCCGCGATTTCAGGCGGTGGAAATAATAACGATTCGTCCGGTAGACCACGGCCAGAATGGAAGCAACGCTCTGGAAGAGTTCCGTGGGAATGGTCTCGCCCACCTGGCCGAGCGAGAACAGCAGGCGTGCGACCGGCTTGTTCTCAACCAAGGGTACACCATGCTCGGCCGCCAAGGCTTTGATGCGCTGCGCAAAGCGATTTTCACCCTTGGCGAGCACTACGGGAGCAAGATCCTGGCCCCGATCGTAGCGTAGCGCGACAGCGTAGTGCGTAGGGTTGGTCAGGACTACATCAGCCGTCGCCACCGCGGTGAGCATCTGCCGCTGCATGAGGCGGCGGCCGAGACGACGCTGCGCGCTTTTGACAAGGGCGTCGCCCTCGGAACCACGCCGCTCCTCCTTCACCTCCTGACGAGTCATCATCATTTCCCGGGAGGTCTTGAACTTCTCGTACGCATAGCTGAGTGCGGCAATAAGCCCAAGGGCCAGCAGCAACCGCCCGAAAAACTCCAGCATCGCATGCAAAATGAATTGCCCGAGATAGGCGGCCTCGGTAGGGGCATTGAATAGTGGGTCCAACACCAGTTTTTTGGCTCCGACCCACAGCGCAAAACCGATCGCCAGCAATTTCAGCAGATCAATGCCGCCGTGAACGAGGAGGGATTTCGAGAAAATCCGGCTAAAGCCCATCGCCGGGTTGAAAGCTTCAAATTTGAGCCCCACCGCTTCGGAGGAAAGCCGGAAGCCGCTCTGCAACCCGCCCCCCAGAATAGTTGCGCCGACACAGGCAAGCAACACGGGAGCGAGCGCCTTGCCCGTCGTGAACATGGCTTCAGTCAGCAGAGTGATGATGGTGGCGCGCTCCACCTCGATGGTGGCAAAACGACTGAACATCCCGACGGCATACTCCGCCAGATCGCGCGAGACGGTTTGAGCCGTAAACGCCAGAACCCCGAGAGCCGCCGCCAGAAGAATCAACACCTGCAACTCCGGCGACTTGGCAAATTGACCACGCTCGAAGGCCTCGGACAATTTTTTCTCCGACGGCTGCTCGGTTTTTTGATCCTGTTCATTGTCGGCCATTCGAGCAGCCCCATACGCAATGCTGGTGCCAACTACATAGGTACTATCTCATGTCATTCTCTGCCATTTATTAACGTTATTTTTAGTTTGTTTTCCTAGAACATCCCTTGATTGCTCTAGAGGCACTTCTTCTAGCGGAAAATATTGCCGCCTAGCATTCTGTCGGACTTGGGAATTTTTGCCGTTTTCATGATATCGAGCATCAAATCTATCAGACGACTCGCGATGATCGTTTTTAGAGCAGTTTCCTGTGTCACCGTTGGGGGTTGAATGCCGCCACCGGGGCTGCCTCGAACCCCAACCCGCCTGGCCGCATTGCCCCGAATCTAAAGAGAACGCTCGTTGTGGTAATTGCCCGCGGAGCAACATTTGGCTACAGCCCCCCTCGCCTCCACCCAACCGGCCCGCCTTATGGGTTCGGCAACAAACGCAGCATGTTGAAAGGCAGCTCTGAGAATTCCCCCAAGAGGTACCGAGCGATCAAAGCGCCAGCGGAGGAGAAAAGTGCGATGCCCGCGAGTATCCGCACTGAATAACTTAGAATAAAGACATTCATCTTAGGCACCGCCCGGCTGAGCACGGAAAACGCCAGGGTGACGAGGAAATTCAGCGCGATGAAGGGAGCCGCCATTCGCAAGCCCAGTTCGATCACATGAGCCGTCGCCTGAATAAGATATTCCGGCGCACTCGTCTGAAACACCGCGTGCCCGGGCGCGGCGAGCCGAAAGCTATGGGCAAAAGCGGTAATCGCCATCAGATGCCCCCCTATCAGGAAAAAAAGCACGCCGGCAAACGTGCTGAGCATCGCGGCCAGTGGTTCATGCGCCGGTTCGGGCACCCCAAACCCCGGGGAAGCCGTCAGACCAATCTCGGAAGTAATGATGCGGCCGGCCATTTCCACCGCGGCAAAGGTCAGCCGCCCGACAAAACCCATCGCGAGGCCCAGAAAAATCTCCCCAGCCGCCGCGAACACCAGATCCCACTGCCTTACGGGAAGCTGGGCTGAAGGAACGACTCCAGCCACCAACGTAGCTAGGCATACGCCAAGCGCGACCCGGATCGTGACGGGAAGTGGTCGGCCCGCCAAAGTTGGCAAAAGCATGATGCAGCCGATGGAACGCATCAGCACCATCATCCAAGTGAGCAGATACTCAAGGTTCATGGCCGAGCGTTTGCGCAGCGGGCGGGAGCCCCTCCGTTCAGCGCCCCGTGGAGCGTTTCGTTCGAACATTCCCGCCCCGTCACGACGGCGCCCATTCCAAGAATCCCAGCAGCCATCATTCGCAAAGGGCCCGATACGCCCAAAGCCGGCGTCGGCCGGGATGAAGCTGCGGCCGCAACCCCGCGGGCCAACCGGGCAACCGCGGCTGCACTGAAACGCAAGGCCCGTGTGAGCGGTAACATGTTTGCCTTAGAATCTGCCGGTTGCTTGCGCCTCGGGACATTTCCCGGAAAGCAAGAAAAGCTAATGGGCCATTGTCCCCATCCGTGTAATAATGGATACGGTGAATTCCGACATTGAGCGTAGCAACCATGGGGCGAGCAGGATCAGCGTTGCCGCCAGGGCGATCAGTTTGGGCGCAAAAGTCAAAGTGGGCTCCTGCAGACTGGTGACCGTTTGGAGCAGACTCGTCGCAAGGCCGATGATCAGCATCACTCCGAGAAAGGGCGTGACGACGTAGAGAGCGAAAATGATCGTGGTTTTGAAAATATCGATGGCCACTTCAGGATTCATTGCCGGAAATGATCAAACGGTGAAACTCTGGACCAGCGCCTGCAGAACCAAATGCCAGCCGTCCACAAGGACGAAGAGTAACAATTTGAACGGCAGGGAAACAGCGACGGGAGGCATCATCATCATGCCGAGGGCCATCAGCACCGAGGCGACGAGAAAGTCGATGACCAGAAAGGGCAGAAAAAGCAGAAACCCCATCTGAAATGAAGTCTGGAGTTCACTGACCACAAATGCCGGCACCACGACGCGCAGGGAAAGATCCTTGACCGCGGTCGGGCCATAGTGACCAAGTTCCAAGAAATACTCCAATTCCCGTGTGCGGGTCTGCTTGAGCATAAATTCCTTCAACGGGACTGACGCTTTATCAAGCGCCTCGACCGAAGTCATCTTGCCGGTCAGATAAGGTTGAATGGCCTCGCCGTTCATCCGGTCAAAGACGGGCCCCATGAGGAAAAACGTCAGGAAGATCGCCAGCCCAACGATAATCTGGTTCGAGGGCGCGCTGGGCACGCCCAAGGCTGAGCGGACGAAACCCAAGACGATGACAATGCGAGTAAAACTGGTCATCAGCAGTACGATAGAAGGCGCAAGCGAGAGCAAGGTCATCAGGATGACGATCTGCACCGCTACACTGACATCGCCCCCGGGTTGATTTCCACTCAGGCCAATCGTCAAGTGAAGCGGATCCGTCAGGGTGCCGGCGGGGGTGACGTTTGGCGTCGCGGTGCCTGCGGCTATGCCGGGCGATACGGCAGACCCCAGCTGTGCATAGCCAGCCGGTGCGAGTCCGCCCATGAGGCACAAACTGAGCACGCCCGTCAGGAACTGGCGCCAGCAGGTCATGGTTGTTTCCCCTGAGTCCTGCCATCCAGCGGCGTGAGCATTTCGATACGGCCCGGGCAAACCCCGAGCAGAAACATTTTATCCTCATAAGAGGCGACAACCAGATACTGGCGATTGCCCAGCGATTTGGTCTCGGCGATGGCCAGTTTGCGCAAAGGCACCGAGCCGCCTGATGCCAGGCGGGCGCGCCAGAATAACCAGCCACTGGCCCCGGCCAGCAACAAGGACATCAGCAATATCCCCGTAAAGACTGGACTGCGACCAACCGCGGCCTCGGAGTGGCCCCCTGTGCTGCCCGGATATATCATCCCACTTGCTTCGACCGCGACCTTATCCGCCGCCGCCGCCCGCGACATGCCCGGACCGATCAGTCCAAAGGCGAGCACCCCGATCATGACCATTCGCAAGTTCATGACTAAGATTTACTGCTGCCCACGAGTTCCGTGATCTTGATGCCGAAGTTGTCCTCAACCACCACGACTTCGCCGTAGGCGACAAGTTTATCATTGACGTAAAGTCCAACCGGGTCGCTCGCATGCTGGTTCAGTTGGATCACGGATCCCGGGGCGAGTTCTAGCACCTCGCGCATGGGCAGCAGACTGGACCCGAGTTGCACGGTGACCTTCACCTTTACGTCGAGTACGATATCAAGAGATTTTTCGTCCATCTGGATTGACCTGGTTAGCGTCCCCGGCGGGATATTTATGGGTAAGTTTGACCGCGACCCGATCAGTATCGAGGCCGATGGTGCCAATAAATCTTGGCGCGCCGTTGAGCAGCACGCTGGTGGCCTGGAGGTGCGAGGAGGGCATTTCCAGCACATCGCCGACGCGCAGGCTAAATATCTCGCGCAAGCTCAGTTCAAAGACCGACCACTCGGCGCGAACGGGAATAGTGATGCAGTCGTAGGCCGCTTGCCAGGCGGGATGTTTCTCCACCTGCGTCATCATGGAATCCTTCTGGCGGCGGGCCTGCATTTTTTTTACTAGTGGCTCAATGGTGTAATACGGCACGCCGATCTGGATCTGCTCGGAACAATCGCCGAAATTGATCTCCAGCGTCAGCGCCAGAATGACGGCGTCGCCGGGTGATGTCTGGAGGAAGCGACCGTTGTTCTCATGGCCGATGATGAGACCATGCAACTCCTGCTCGCACTTCCATTGATTGCACCATTCCTCCAGGATGATCTGGATAACATCTTCCAACAACGACACCTCAATCTCCGTGAGGTAGCGCTCGGCCTTCACCGAGTGTCCCCGACCGCCGAGCAGGCGGTCCGCAATGGTGAGCGCCAACCGGGGATTGATGTCGAGAATGCCGACGCCCGGCAGCGGTTCGGCCTTGAACAGACAAAGATGCGTGGGGCTCGGTAGCGACTCCGTGAACTTGCTGTAGGCCGCGGTGGTCAGTTTGGCCATCTTGATGCCCAGTTCCATGCGCAGGAACAGCGAGAGGCGCGCACTTAAATAGCGGATGAAATCTTCGTGCAGGATACGGAGTCGGCGCAGTTCGATCTCCGAAAGAAACACCGGGTTGCGAAAGTCATAGGTGGCGACTTTCAGGACTGTACCCGGCGCGGTCCGCCGGCCATCCGCCTGCACGAAATGCTGCTTAGGTTCCGCTTGAAACGCCTCCTGCGCCAGCATCCGGTCGATCTCGGACTGGTCGAGAAAATCATTCGCAGGTTTTGAGGTGCTGTCGTCGGCCATGGCGGGTACGATTATTGCACGACGAAATCGGAGAAATACACCTGCTCCGCCACGCGTTTGCCGAGTGCCTGATTGTAGGCCAGCACGAGCTTCTCCCGCAGGACATTTTTGGCGCCGGGCTCCTCGAGATCGGCGAGAGAAAGAGAGGAAAGCACGTTGAGGGTGATGTCCGTCAGCTTGGCTTTTTGGGATTCAAACAGGGGTTTGATGTTCGCCTCCACTCCGGTGACGATAAAGGAAGTCTTGAGGTAGCGAGTGCCCATGGTGCCCGACAGATTAACCACAATATTCTGAAACTCGTAGGACGCGGGATTTGCGGCCTCCTTCCCGCCTTTGCCTTCTTTGCCGCCCTTGCTTTCTTTTGGCCCATCGGCCTTGGTTTCAGTTTCGCCTGGGGCCTGTACATCCACGACGCCTCCGGCCTTGATTGCCGTGAGTTTCTTTTGCAGGCGCGGCAGCAAGACGAACTCGGCCACCGTCCAGCTGAGAATCGGGGCCAAGACCAGCGCGGCGATGACAGGCAGCCAGGGGGCCATGGCGCTTTTAAACGACATTGCGACGACAGGAGCCGGCGGGGGCACACCCGCCGCGGTGGGAGCGGCGAGCGGGGCTTCGGGTTTGGCGGCCATGGGATTGGAATGGGCGCTAAACTTAGCGTTTCAGATTCACGATGTCTTCAAGCACGCTGTCGGATACGGTGATCAGGCGTGAACCGGCCTGGAAGCTACGCTGCGTGGTGATGAGGCTGGAGAACTGCTCAGTGAGATCAACGTTGGAGAGCTCGACTGTGCCCGACTGGATCCTGCCGAGACCATTGGACCCGGGCGCGTTGGTTCCCCCAATCTTGAAGGCCGAGGAGCCGACCGCGGCGCCAATGGGCCCGGCGGCAAGCAGGCCGGAGAATAAATTGTTCCCTTCTTTGACGAGGGCTGACTGGTCGGTGAATTTCTGCAGTTGCACCTGGTTATTGGTCGCCGAAGTGCCGTCGGAATAGAATTCCACCACGTTGCCGCCCTTGTCGATTGAGACCGACTGCAGTTGTGAGCCAACCGGAGGTGTCCCCAGCTTGATATCGCCGACGGCTCCGAAACCGACCCCGGTAAGCCCTTGCGCGCGCAAGCCTTGACTGGTGACAAGATAGCCTTGGTCATCCCAGCGAAAACTGCCGTCGCGCGTCGCATATTCGGTGTTATCAACCGAGTTTTTTACATGAAAATACCCCTCTCCGGAAATACCCAGATCGGAACCTTGCCCGGTCGACTCAAGCGAACCTTGCGAGAAATTTGTGTTGATCCCTCCGAGTTTCACCCCGGTGCCAACAACGGTGGCCGAAGAATTACTGACGCCTGCGGCGGAAGGCGCGGATCGCTGCATGATATTGCTGAAACTATCAGCATATTTCGCGCTGCTGCTCTTATATCCGGTGGTGTTGACGTTGGCGATATTGTTGCCGATGACTTCGAGACCCTTCATGAACGTACGCAGCGCGCTAACGCCACTGCCGAGTGTGCCGATGAGAGACATGAGATATTTAGGGGTTGAGGATTAGACGGTGCCGGCGCCGGCCGACGGAATTGAGGAGGCTGAAATTATACCCGGCTGCACGTACAGTACGGAGGAGATGGGATAGTTTTTCCCGTTCACGACGATTTCCGGCCCGGTACTGCTGACCTGCACGCCACTGACGAGGCCACTGATGGTCCCGGCCTTGCCTTCACTCACCGTTACCTGCTGGCCGAGGAAACTATTCGCCGCGATCAGCTCCTGACTCTTGCTCAGCTTGGCCATTTCACCCGTGAGTGACTGGGCCTGCTGCAATGAGGTGAACTGGGCCAGCTGCGCGATAAATGCGGTGTCCTCCATCGGTTTCATCGGATCCTGGCTCTGAAACTGAACCGCGAGCAGTTTCATAAAATCGGCCGAACCGAGTGTCTTGCCGGATGGGACGACCGGCGCGACCGCTGGCGAGACACCCGAGGTGGAGTAGATTGATGAGATGGACATGGTGATATTAGGCAAAAGCGTTGAGCAAGGACTGAGGCTGCGGCTCGGGGCTCGGGCGAGCCGCCGATTCCATCAATCGGGAATCAGCCGGATCGCGCGACGGGGCGTTGGGGGTAGGCGCGGATGCCGGGTGATCGCGGTGATGCGAACTTCCTTGGTGCAGCGAACCAAAGCCGGCTTGCCCTCCGCTGCTCAGGGAATCGATGAAAACCGGCGGGGCCATGGCAACCTCGCGACCAACACCGCTCGGAATAACCGCCTGCCATTCCAACGCCAGTGCGCTGCGCAACTCGGTCGAGTTGGTGCGAAACGTGGTGTGCACGCTGCCATTCCGTAATTCCACCCGTAGATCAAGTCTCTCCGTGCCTATCGCGAATTGAAGATTTAGCGCCTTGGGCTCGATGCTCACCGCCCGCTCGATTGCTTCGATCGCGGTTACAACGGAGGCCATCGCCGCGCGCAAAGCGGGTAACGGAATCAGGGCTGGGCCGGGAAGGTCATTAACTGACGACGGCTCGACCGAACCGAAAATCACTGGAGTCGACTCCTCCGTGAAGATGGCCTTCGCACGATTGGGCGGGTTGAAAGTCATTATCGTGGCCACCTTAGCTACGCTGATGCCAAGTCGGGACTCTCCCACGCTAACAAGCTGGTGAGGAGCGTTTAGAATTTCTTTTTCTTCTGGCATGTCCAGCCTCCCCGTCAGTTTGCGCAGGTTAGTCGAGGGAGCGGCATTTTTTTCCGCGAGCGGCAAATGCTCGTCAGCGGGGGAAAATCCAACCGTCAACTCCGCCATGCTATCCAACGCAACCGGCAGGGTCTGACATGAAATCGAGGTCGCAACTGTTGCCAGCGCACCGGGCCTTGATTTGCCGGGGCTGATTAGCAAAATTCCCTCAGGAGAATCTGGCCAGACTGTCGGGGCCAAGCCTGCCCGCTTTCCGTTCACCCCACCTTCAGTCAGTTCTAATGAGGATGCCCCAGCGTTGGCGGGCGCTTCCAGCGCCAAAGCTCGAGGTAATGGCGTTTGCAATCCCCCCAGCCGCATCGGAGTCTGTTGATTGGCGGCAGGAAGGGCAGATTCCAGACTGGAACCCGGTCGGGGGGAAGGTGCGTCCGGCAGAACGGGTGCGATCAGGTCAGGTATCATCAAAGCCACTGCCCCCTCAGGCGACCGGGGCAATTCGTTGAGTTCCAGACCAGAAGACTGCCACGTTGATAGTGGCAATTGTCCATCGGGCGACGACTCACCCGACCCGGCCTCGACCGGAGATAACAGCTTGATCGCGGTCGATCGCGGTACCTGGCGAGCGGTGGGTTGAGTCAATATTTGTGCATTGCTGATCGCCAGTCTCTGCGGGCCGTCCTTCGCGGGCGCAATCGATCCGGACGGAGCGGGCAGAGCGAGGGACGACAAGGACGGGCGGGAAGAAATCGCAAAAGATTGGTCGAGGACCGCAACCTCCGGGCTTGGGGGGGGAGCCAGAGGACTCCGACAGTCCGCCAGGGATTCGCCCATTCCCGCCGAGCCCATGCCTGCCGCCTCCGTTGGCCGGGTCGCTAACGAGCGCGGCAGGGTTGCCACCGGCATCCAGAGCGAAGTAGCGAAGTTGCCGCCCAAGTAATCAGGATCCGGACTCTTGCTTCTGTCGGATCGCTCGGCCTCCGGAGTTGTCTCGGGCAAAAAAGCCTCGAAGGATGTGTTCGCGGGATCGCTCGCGATTATTCCATGCGCAGCGGATGCTGCGGCGGGCGGCTCAGGTGAAATCAATACGGGCAGGGAAAATTGCATAATGCCTTTCCCTCCGTGGAATGCAACCGCCCGGTCCGTGGGCGGAGGATAGTGGGGTTATGGATTGGAGTCTGTCTTGGTGGACTTGATCAGGCGGAGTCGGTCCGAAAGCAGTGCTGCGCGACGGGCCAGATTACTGTCAGGCATGTTGCTCCGGCTCATCTGCTCGAATATCGGCGCGACTATTTCGGGCTTCATCATCGAAAGAATCTTCACAACCATGACATCATCCATCTCCTTGATAATGGCTACGGCTGCCGTAGGGGAGAGGTTGGTGTAGGTCATGGCGAGGGTGCGGATGTTCTTGGCCTCGTCAGTCCGGATCTCGATCACCTTGGTGGCAATTTCCACCCGCAGTCCCTCAATCTCGGTGCGCACCTTGTTCAATTCCTGCCGCTCGGCGGCAAGCTGGGCTTCGCGTTGGGCGTTCTGCTCCGCCTGCTTGCGCATGCGGTCGCGCTCCCCTTTCAGCTCATTGGCAAGATTTTCAATCTCGATCGTCCAAAAATTCCAACCTCGATCGCGCACCTCCCCACCGAGGGCGTCCTTGTGTGGCACCAAACGAATGGTGTGCTCCATCATTACCTCCGCGGCGCGCCAGAAAGGAACCAATCCTGCGCCGACGCCCAAGATCATGGCCAAGGCTGAGGCCATATAGGGGTTGACGAATTTATTCATGAAAGCATGGCCGCGCCGGCTTCCATCGGAAGCGCACGGCGCAAGACGGCGAGTTCGTCTAGTTCGCGCTGGTCTTCCCGCTCGCTTAGCAACCGATAGACGGTATGCGCTTTCTGCTCAAGCTTCTCTACCCTTTTCACCGCCCGGTGCGCCTCCATGTATTCCTGGCGATGTTCCTCCATTTTAGCCCGGGCGGCAATGACGGCGCGCTCCGCCTGAATCTCATCTTCCGTGACCCGGCGGTAGGCGCCCCAAAAGGAAATTTGCTCCGCGGCATGGAAGACGGTCCGGCGGCCATCGTGCAGGACGGTCTCGAGTTGCTGCCGCTGGTGCTGCAGGATGGCAAGATGCTCCTCGCTCTGCACGTAGCAATGGACCGAGGCCGCGAAGGTCTCGCGCGCCCGCGTTTGACGATGCACTCGTAACACGCCCACTGGGCGCAAAGGAAAGCGAAATTTTTTCATGGGCCGAGGATTTTTTTTAGGTTGGCGTAGCAGTGCGTCCGGGCGGTGTGCTCGTACACAGATTGGCGGGAGAATTTTCCCAACGGCTCATGCAGGGTGATGGCCTGATCGATCGCGGCATTCACTCCCTTTTGGTAGGCTCCGATGGAGATCAGGTCCTCGTTTTTGCGGTAGAGGGCCAGATGTTCACGCGCCCGACCCGCCAGGGCGATCTCCTCGGCCGTGCAGATGTCCTGCGTGAGCCGACTGACGCTCTCCAGCACGTCGATTGCCGGGTAATGGTTGAAGTGGGCAAGTGAGCGGGACAGGACCAAGTGACCGTCGAGGATGCCACGCACAGCATCAGCCACGGGTTCGTTCATATCATCACCCTCGACCAGGACGGTGTAGAGCGCGGTGATGGTACCGATTTCGCCGGCCCCTGAGCGTTCCAGCAGCCGCGGCAGCATGGCAAAGACCGAGGGCGTATAACCGCGGGTCGTGGGCGGCTCACCAATGGCCAGACCAATCTCACGCTGTGCCATGGCAAAGCGGGTGACCGAGTCCATCATGAGCAGAACATTCTTTCCCTGATCACGCCAAGCCTCGGCGATGGCCGTGGCGGTGAATGCCGCCCGCAAACGCAAAGGGGCCGGCTGGTCGGATGTGGCCACCACCACCACGGCGCGTTTCATGCCTTCGGGCCCAAGATCCTTTTCGATGAATTCCCGTACTTCGCGACCGCGTTCGCCCACCAGGGCGACGACCACCACATCCGCCGTGGAACCACGCGCAATCATACCCATGAGGGTTGACTTCCCGACTCCGGATCCGGCAAACAGGCCAAGGCGCTGGCCGCGGCCCAGGGGGACAAAGGCATCAATGGCGCGTACGCCAGTCGCGAAAGGTGTCCTGATGCGCTGCCGACGGAGCGGATGTGGTGGGGAAATCGCACTGTCCTGATCCTGAACCACCGGGAGCAGGCCCAGGCCGTCAAAAGTCCGCCCTAAGGCATCCAATACCCGGCCGAGCATTTCAGGACCGGGTCGCGGCAACAGGGGACGAGCATACGCCGCGACTTCGCAGCCCACATGCAGCCCGCTGGTTTCACCGAGCGGCATGAGCAGCACCCGATGTTCGCGGAAGCCCACAACCTCCGCTTGAACGGAAAATTTCGCGCGACTCGAACGGAGCATGCAAAGTTCCCCAAGCCCGACATTGGGGCCGTCCGACTCGATAATAAGGCCGGTGACCGCCGTCACCGTGCCAAGGCGCTGGACGACGGGCAGATGCCGCACCTGGGTGCGGATGGCCTCGATCAACGGAGTGACGGAAGCATTCATGCCACGGCGAGGGCGTGCGCGAGCGCATCAAGCTTGGTTTGCTGACGGGCGTCGGTCAGGCCGAAACGACTACGCACTTGGCAGTCGCCGGGCTGCAGCGAGAGATTATGACTGATTTTCAAGCCGGGATAACGTTTTATCCAGCCGGGACTGAACTGGGCGAGCAGTTCGGCATCGCGCGGGCAGAGTATGAGCTCGAGATTATCCCGCTCGGGGAATATCTGATCCAGGGCGGTGCGACAGAGGCGATCAATCATCTCGCCGGGCGGCTCGTAGCCGGCCAGCAAGTGCCGGGCAATATCGAGCGCCAGCGCCGGCAGTTGCTCACGGAGCTGAATGAGCACTCCCTCCTCGACATGGGAAAGTTGCTGCAACACGCCATTGCTCAGGTGCGTGACTTCGGCGCGAATTTCCACCATTTGCTGGTCAGCCAATCCACGGGCGGCATCCACCCCTTCGCGGTAGGAAGCTTCGCCATGCGCACAATACTCAACCTCGGTGTAAAGGCGCCCAGTCAGGCCCGGCGTGGCAGTAGCCGTCAGGGGACGGTCGAAATGAATCATATTAGTGTGCATGGCCGAGTCAGGCGATGAGGCTTTCAGAGCCTTCACTTCCCAAGTTGATGGAGCCTTCCTCCTCGAGGCGACGAACCACCTGGATAATGGTGTCCTGCGCAGTTTCGACATCTTTGAGCCGGACCGGCCCAAGCAAGTCGATTTCCTCACGCAGACTTTCGGCCGCCCGCTTGGAGATGGAGGCATAGATTTTATCGCGAATCACAGAGCTGGCCGACTTCATGGCCGTGGCCAAGTTGGCCGAATCAACCTCGCGAAGCACCCGTTGCAGGTCGGGCGGCTGCAAGCGGTTAAGATCCTCAAAGCTGAACATCTTCTTGCGAATCGCCGCCCCGAGCTGGACATTTCGTTCCTCGAGCCGGGCCAGGAGATTTTTGGACGTCTCCTTGTCCAGTTGATTGAGCAGATCGGCCACGGCGCGAACGCCGCCGCTGCGATGGAAGGCCGGCCGCACCTTGCTATCGAAGTGCTTTCCGAGAGAGCGCACAATTTTGGAAACGAGGTCGAGCGAGGTGGACTCGATGGTGCCGAGACGCTCAACCACCTCCTCGCGCAGGTCCGGGCTGAGCAAGGTGAAAACTTCCGTGGCTTTTTCCGTGTCCAGATAGGACAGCAAAAATGATATAGTCTGTGGCTGCTCGGACTTGATGAGGTTGTAAATCTGACGACCCTCCATTTCACTGATATCCTTGATCACGTCGATAGAGGTGCCAACCGGACCGACGCGGCCGATGATGGCCGAGGCTTTGTAGTCGCCCTTCGCGATTTCCAGGGTCCGCTGCGCATAGGACAGCCCGCCCAGTGAGGTATTCATGCTTTGGACCACGATACTGCCGAATTCTTCCATGGCTTGTTCCTGGACCGCCTCGCCAATCACCGGGAATGCGGCTATTTCGCGACAGAGCAGCTCGATCGTCGGATCGTCAAGTTGCCGGAACACATCGGCAGCCGCATCAACTCCCACCACAATCAGAAAGACCGCAAGTTTCTGCTGCCGGGTGAGCTTACTATAGTCGAGGTCAGCCATGAATTCAGTTCTTGTTGGTGCCCGCCGGTGAACCAATCCATTCGCGGAGGGCCCCTCCGATATTGGCTGGTTTGTGGCGGATCAGTTGATTGAGCATCTCTGGCGTCACGCGGCCACTGCCGTTGGGCAGAGCGCGGCCCATGGCTTCAGGGGGCAAGGAGAGCACCTCGACCGGCACCGGCTCGGGTTTCTGCTTGGCGAGCATGCGCAGGAAGATAACGAACACCAGCGCGGCAATACCGACCGCGGCCCAACGGCTGGCGGCCTCCGTCCAGCCGATCCAGCGGCTCTCATTTTGGATGGCCGCAATCTGCGCCGGAATGCGCTCGGCGGTTTGAAACGGTACCTCTTGGAGAGAGACCAGGGCATCAGGCGACTGGCCGGGGGCTGGTTTTAGACCGAGTGCATTAAGCACAATCTGGCGAATGGCATTGAGTTCCTCCGGCGTGCGCTTGGACATGACGGCCTCAGCTGCGGGGGCCCCACTGGCGGCCACCACGGCGAGCCGTGGGGCAATGAATACCGCGGCCGTTACATTTTTCACGGTGCCAGGATTGCGGGTGGTGTTGGTAGTGGTCCGGTTGATCTCGTAGGTCGTGGTTCGGTTTTTGCGGTTCTGCTCGCTCGTGGAGGTCGGCCGGGAGGCCGACTCGGAACTCGCGGCTTTTTCAGGGATATTGGCGCTGATCCCGACGGCCCCACCGGTGGCCCTTTGCTCAGCCGAGCTGGTGACGTCCTCGGTACTCGTTTGGGACCGCACGACCTGCCCGTCAGGATCATATTTTTCCTGTGTCGAAGTGGTCGCCTCCGTATCGATCTCAGCCGAGACGCGCACCACGGCATTGCCCGGGCCAATGACCAGAGCGAGCATGCTTTCGACCTTTTTTGCCAGGTAGTCCTCGACCTGTTGCTTGTAGCGCATCTGACTGGACGCGGTCCCGAGGGCGGGATCCTGTTTCAATTCTTCGGAAAGGACGTGACCGCGATTATCGATGACGGCGACCGCGTCGGTTTGTAGCCCCTGTACGGCGTTGGCGACCAGGTGGCGGATGGCGTTAACCTGATCCGGCTCAAGACGGCTGCCCCCGACGTCGATAAATACGGAAGCGGATGGTTTGACGCCCTGCTCGGTAAGCAGAAGCCGATTTTCCGGCTGCACGATCATCACGCGGGCGGAGCGAACCCCTTGGAGCTGCATGATAGTACGGGCCAGCTCGCCCTGAATGGCCCGCAGGTAATTGGTGCGTTGCACGAAGTCCGAGAGACCAAACTGGCCCTTATCGAAGATTTCGAAGCCGACTCCGTCACCGCTCGGCAATCCCTTCGAAGCGAGATCCATGCGCAGCTTATAGACTTGGTCCGACGGCACCATCACCGCGGAGCCTCCCGCCGTGATCTGATGAGCGACGTTGAGTGTTTGCAGATGACTGATGACGCCCGCCGCGTCTTTTTCGCTCATCCGGGCGTAAAGCAACTGGTAGTCAGGACGGCGCGACCACAGAAGAACGGCCAGGAGACCGCCCATGACCGCGAGTGAGGCGACGCCGAGTGAGACGCGCTGGTTGAGACCTAGTTCGCTCCAAAGGGCGAGGAGGGATTTGCCGAAATTATTCATCAGGAAGGCTCAGTTAATCTTACGCCTGCAGGCGCATGAGCTCCTGATAGGATTCGATTAGCTTGTTGCGCACCTCGACCATCAGGGAGAAAGAAACACTAGCCTCCTGCATCGCGATGACGCTCTGATGCAGCTGATCGCTGTCACCGAGCAACACCTTTTGGGTGAGCATCTGGGCTTGCGCCTGCTTTGTGTCTACAACAGCGACAAGACCGTCGAGCAATTTGCCGAATCCTTCGGTCGACGGCGCTCCAGCCGACACCGCGGGCAACCCCGGCAGTTTCGACAATGGTCCGTCAAGTTTGGCGAGGGGGGAGGCGCCGGGGAGGAGCGAGGATACTGATCCAATGGGGAGCATGTGGTATGAGCAGGAACTGGGGGCTATTTGCCGATCTCGAGCGTTCGCATCGCCATCTGGCGGGCATTTTTCACGACGGACAGGTTGGCCTCGTAGGAGCGGGAGGCGGTAATTAGATCCACCATTTCCTGGGAAAGATTGACGTTCGGCATGGTCACGAGGCCGTCGGCCGAGGCGTCCGGATGCTGGGGATTGTAAACTTGCTGGCCGGGCGTACGATCCGTGCTCACCTGCGCGATATGGACGCTCTGCAAAGCTGCGCCCCCCGCATCCTGGCTGCGCACCAATTCGTTTTCGAAAGAAACAACCTGCCGCTGATAGGGACCGCCCTTTGCGGTACGGGTGGTCTGGGCGTTTGCAATGTTCTGCGCCACGATATCTAGACGGGTTTTCTGCGCCGACAGTGCGCTGGCGCTAAGTTCGATGCCGGAGATGAGATTCATGGGAAAATTGGGCGGAAGGGGTGTCAGCTTACCCGTCCGGTGATCGCCATTTTAAGCTGCTTGATGTGCTGAGTGATGATTTGCGCCAGGTATTCGTGCTCAACGGCGTTGCGGTTCATCGCGAGCAATTCATGCTCAATTTCGACCGTGTTGCCATCCGGGCGCTGGGACCGCGCAAAGGCATCTTCCACGATCTGCGGGCGAAGAGTTTCGACCGACGAGGCGAGATTGCCGTCGGCCAGTCGCGCCTTCAGCTGCGAGGCAAAATCGGGCGCCACATCCATCCGGTGATAGCCCGGCGTTTCCGCATTCGCGATGTTCGCCGCCACCGCTTGCTGGCGCACCACCGCGGCATCGAGTAGCTTCCGGGCCAAGACGTAATTATCAGATTGGAAGATAGCATCGACCATGGTTGGGCCGCCCCTTCGCAACCACTATGCCAGTAATTTAAAACGAATTTTATACCGCTCATCATCAGTGTGATATATTTATTTCGCTTTTAGCCTGCGCTCCCTGTTGCCGTCTTGCCGTAAGCGCCCCCGCTGTGGGCAATTATTGCCGCTCAAAACGAGCCTTCTCCCATCCTCGCTACATTCTTGGGCATTTGCGCCGATAACCATGATCCTCCCATGAGGGAAACCGAATTCGATTTCATCTGCGGCCTTGTTTACAAACACAGTCGCATCAACCTAGGAGCGGACAAGCGCGAACTGGTTTCCGCCCGGCTAGGCAAACGGCTGCGCGCGACCAAGCTAGCGACAGTTGGTGAGTATTGTAGCTTACTCAAACTGCATCCTGATGGGGAGGAACTAGCGCATCTCATCGATGCCATTTCGACTAACCATACGTTTTTCTTCCGCGAACAAGCCCACTTCGACTTTCTCCGTACGACTGTTCTGCCCGAATTGAAAGCCCGCGCCGCACACGAAAGCTGGTCCCGCTTTCACGTCTGGAGTGCCGCCTGCTCCTCAGGCGAGGAGCCATATTCTATCGCCATGACACTCGATGAGAATTTGGGCACTTCGTGGCCCTGGCAAATCGAATGCACCGATATCTCCAATCGCATTCTCGAACGGGCGCGCGCGGGAATTTACCGCGAGGAAACCGTCGGCAAACTCTCTCCCGAGCGTGTCCGCAAGTATTTCCAATGCGGCCACGGGCCGCAGGAAGGCAATTATCGAGTCAAGGCGGCGCTCCAAGCAGGACTGACCTTCCGGCATCTTAATCTGCTCGAGGGCCCGGTCCCGTTTCAGGAACAATTCCACGTCATCTTCTGCCGCAATGTCATGATCTACTTTGATCGTCAGACTCAGGAGGAACTCGTGCAGAAACTCACCCGGCATATTGTGCCCGGCGGGTACCTCTTAGTCGGTCACTCGGAAAGCCTCACCGGAATCCGCCATTCTCTCCAAGCCGTCCGCCCGGCGACCTACCGGCGGCCTCTCACCGCCTAATCACCATGGCTCTACCGAAAATCCGTGTCCTCATCATTGATGATTCCGCCGTCGTGCGGCGAATGGCCTCCGATGTCCTAAACGCTGACCCGGCCATCGAAGTTGTCGGCACCGCCGTCGACCCCTACGCGGCGCGTGACAAGATCACGGAACTCAAGCCCGATGTGATCACCCTGGACATTGAAATGCCCCGCATGGACGGCCTGACCTTCCTGGAAATTCTCATGCAGCGTCGACCCACCCCGGTGATCGTCATGAGCTCGCTCTCCCAACGCGGCTCGGACCATGCGCTTGAAGCCTTGCGCCTCGGTGCCTTCGATGTGCTGGGCAAACCGCATGGATCCTACTCGTTCGGTGACTTGGGAGCGCAGTTGATCACGAAGATCAAGGCCGCCGCCGGGACCCGACTCCGGGCCCTGCCGCCCCCAACCAAGACCGGGACGCAGCGCGCGATCGTTCCGCCCGCGTTGCTGCGGCCCCTCGATCCGCGGGCCCTTATTCTGCTCGGCGCCTCAACTGGTGGCACCGAGGCACTGCGGGATGTCATCACCCGACTGCCTCCTAATCTGCCGGGCATTGCGATTGTGCAGCATATCCCGCCGATATTCTCCAAGGCTTTTGCCGAACGACTGCGCAGCCTGAGTGCCCTGGATGTTCGCGAGGCCGTCGATGGCGATCGACTCGCCCCCGGGGTCGCCCTGATCGCGCCGGGCAATTTTCATATGCTGCTGCAATGGGCCGGGAATCACTACCGTGCGCGGGTCGTGGACGGTCCGCAAATCTGGCACCAGCGACCCGCCGTGGACCTGCTTTTCAAGTCCGCGGCGGATTGCGGAGCCGCGCCGTACACCGTCGCCGGGATCCTAACGGGCATGGGCAAGGACGGCGCCGAAGGTCTTTTGCGGCTGCGCGATAAGGGGGCCAACACTTTCGCGCAGGACGAGACCAGCTCTGTTGTCTACGGCATGCCCCGTGCCGCCTGGGATAATTCCGCGGCCCAGCGCCAGCTTCCGCTCGATGCGATCGCTGACTTTCTCACCCGCCAGTTCGGTACGCCGGCGACGATCAACCCCATCGCCCTCTCTGCTTCATGAACGTGCTTCCCAGTTCGTCCACGGCCGCGTCCATTTTGATTGTCGATGATGAATCCATGGTCCTGTCCGCCCTCAAGCTAACCCTGGAACGCGAGCATCACCATGTCACCGCGGTCGCGAACCCGCTGAAGGCGCTGGCCATTCTTGAGGAGCACGACTTTGCCGTCATCATTTCCGACCAGCGCATGCCCGAGATGCTAGGGCTCGACTTTCTCATCAGGAGCAAGCTTCTCCGCCCGCACAGCTCACGCATCCTCATTACCGGCGTCTATGAGCTGCCGACCTTGGTGGACTCGATCAACAAGGGCGAAATTTATCGCTTTATTGCCAAGCCTTGGTTGCGCGAGGAGCTGACCGTTACCGTGCGAAATGCCATCCAACGCTACGATCTTATCTTGCATAACAACGCCCTGCGGACCGAGACGCTGCACTTGAACGAAGAGTTAAAAGCGGTCAATTCGGCTCTCGAATCGAAGGTGCGTGTGCTTGAGACGCAGCGTCAACAGCTCGACCGCATAAATCAGAGCCTCGCGACCTCCTATGAGCACTCACTGGAGCTCTGCCGGCGTATCCTCACCACCTTTGATCCCGTGCGCGGCGGCCAAACAAAGACGCTGGCCGAAATTTGCGCACGGATGGCTGCGACTGATCATTTCACCGAACCTGAACGCCACGTACTACGCTCCGCCCCGCTGCTGTGCGACCTCGGACTCATCGGAATCCCCCGCGAGCTTTTTCGCGTCTTCCGGACCAACCCAGAAAGTCTGACTGACCGTGAGCGCTTCATGCTGCGGAACCACCCCGTCTTCTCCCAAACCCTTGCGGCGTTCGTCGACGACCGGCCCGAGCTGAGCGATACCATCCGCAGCCATCATGAACGCTTCGATGGGCTTGGCTATCCCGACGGGCTGGCCGGAAAAAACATCCCCTGGACCGCGCGGTGTCTGGCCGTCGCCGCTGATTTTGTCGAATCCAGTTTGCCGCGAGAGGCCACCCTGGCGGCCATCCTGGCGAGCTCTGGCCAGGCCTATGATCCCGAGGCCGTTCGACTTTTCCTGAAGGTCACGCAACTCGCCAAGCTGCCCCGCCAGGTGCAGGAAATAATGCTTGAGGAGCTTGAGCCCGGGATGGTGCTGGCCAGCGGGATCTACAGCCCGCACGGCTTGCTGCTCATCGGCGAGGGACAGGAATTGGGCGATTCCACTGTGGCTAAAATTCACAGTCACAACTTGGTGACCCCCATCCAGCAGCGCTTACTGGTCTATATATGAGGGCCGACGGCTAACTTTGCGCGGAAGCACTACATTTTTCCCGGGGCCGGCCGTTATGATAGCTGCGGCGCGTGGTTTCCACCCGACGTATATTTCCATGCCACTTTCCCTCCTCCTTCTGTCGCGGTCCACCCGCGGTCGATGATGCTTTGACCATGGCCGGTTCCCCCTCCATCGCCTCACTCTTTGCCCAACGCGTCATCATTGGGGTGGGTGACATGGCCGTCTCAAACAACGAGCAGGTGATCCTGAGTACCTATGCTCTTGGGTCGTGCATCGGGGTCTTGGCTTATGATTCGGTCACTAAGGTCGGTGGCATCCTTCACCTGATGTTGCCTGATTCGACCATTTCACCCGAAAAAGGCGCCAAGCAGCCCGCCATGTTTGCCAACACCGGCTTGCCCCTGCTTTTTCGGGCCATGGGCGGACTGAGCGCCGAGCGACATCGCGTGCGCATATTTGTCGTCGGTGGGGCCGGCATGCTCTCCGGTTCTGATCCGTTCAAGATTGGTGAACGCAATACGATCGCGACCCTGACTTTCCTCAAAGCAAACGGCCTGAGCGTCATACGCCAAGACGTCGGCGGTACCATTAATCGCACCGTCCATCTCGAGGTCGGCAGTGGCACTGTCGGGCTAAAGACCCCTCTCGGCAACGACCAGTTCAGTCTCTCCTCGTGAGCCGGAGTCCGGGCTCGTCGCCGGGGGACTAACGCCTCGATACCGGTCGGACGGAGTGAATACGACCCTTACGCTTGAACCCCACCGTGCCCCCGACATGGCCAGGGTCGTGAGGTGGGGAGGCCTTGCCGGCCAAGGAAGAATACCTCCAAAGCGCCAACGAGGAGCTCCAGAGCTCCGCCGAGGAATTGAAATCCTCCACGATGAGTTGCAGTCGGTGACCAGGAACTGCAATCCACCAACGAGGAGCTGGAAAACAGAGGGACCTTGGGAATATTCCTCCTGCGCCGCCAGACTCCGTTCACACCCTAGCTCCCGGAACCCGCATCGAGCAGTTTGCGGAGGCGGCGGCCGACCTCGTCAAGGGCGTAAGGTTTTTGCAAGAAGTCGTTCAGCCCGAGGCGCTGCAATTCGGTCCGGGCCGGGCCCGTCAGGTTACCGCTCAGCACCAGTATCTTAAGGTTCGGACGGGCAATTCTTGCGATTTTCGCCACATCAAGACCGTTGGCTCCTGGCATATTGAGATCCAGGAGGACGGCCGCAAGCGGTTGGTCGGTTTTGCTAAGGGAATCAATGGCTTCGAGCCCATTCGCCGCTGTAATTACCGTGTAGCCCTTGGCCGTGAGTGCCGCTTTTAGCAAGCGGCGCAGGGAGATTTCATCGTCAACGACGAGTACCGTCTCCGTGCCGCCCGGAAAATCCCCGCCCAGCACCACGGCTGGCACACCAACCGCCTCGTGCGTCAAGGGCAGACCAGCGAGGAAAGAGCTGCCGACACCGGGGGTACTTTCCACGATGATGAAACCCTGATGGCTCGTCACAATGCCATAAACCACCGCAAGCCCGAGGCCCGTGCCGGAAGCTCCCGGCTTGGTCGTGAAGAATGGCTCGAAGATGCGCGCGCGAACCTCCGGATTCATCCCGGTGCCGGTATCCGATACGCGGAGGCAGGCGTAATCTTTACTCGGGTCGACCCCGGCCGTACTCGCCATCTCCTTACCAGAGCGGACTTGCGTGACAATCGTGATGATGCCGCCTTGCGGCATGGCGTCACGCGCATTGACGCAGAGATTGAGCAGGATTTGTTGAACCTGACTCTGGTCGGCGAGGAGCGATGGCAGCTGCTCGGCAAGTTGCAGATCGAAAGTGACCGTACGCGGAAAGGTCTCGGCCAGCAGCGCGACCAATTCACGCACCTGCTGATTGAAATCAAACGGGGCGAAGCACACTTCGTTTTTCCGGCTGAAGGTCAGGATCTGCCGAACCAGGCCGTTGGCCCGCTGGGCGGCGCGGTAAATCTCCTGCAGGCTCTTTCGGGCCAACGCGGGGTCGGAGTTGTGGTTCAGGCAGAAATCCGCGTAGCCAATGATGATAGCCAGGAGATTATTGAAATCGTGCGCGATGCCTCCGGCCAGCGTCCCAAGGCTTTCCATCTTCAGCGCCTGTCGCAAATCTTGCTCCAGTCTCTTGCGCTCAGTGATATCTTCGCGCAGGCAGAGCAGATTCGTTACCTCCCCTGCCAGGCCAAGCAAACTTGACACCTGAACTGATTCCCAGACCTCCCGACCGTCAGCCCGCACGCCGTGCAATTCACCCCGCCACTCCCGCCGGGTCCGCAATTCTTGGAGCATGGCCTGATACGACTCTTCATTCGAATGCCCATCACGCAGTACATTGGTATTGCGATCCAAGATATCCTCCAAGGTACATCCGGAGGCTTCGGTATATTTTGGATTCACGTATTGCACGCGACCTTCGGCGTCAGTGATCACAGTCGCGATGGGTGACTGCTCAACGGCACGGGAAAGCTTGAGGTATTGTTCCTCGGCTACGTGTTGCTTGGTAATATCTTGTCCGACTGAGCGAATGCCGAATAGCGCCCCGGTCGGAGCATGCAATGGGGTTTTCTCCCACGCGATCCAGCGCCACCCCTGGGGCGTGCGACAGCGACATTCCCAAACCGCGCGGTGGGGCGGACGCGCCAATTTGGTGGCCATGCTTGAGAGCGAACTCAGGTCATCACCATGAATAATATTTTCCAGCAAGGCATCACTCCACTCGGTAACAGCGCGACCGAATTTCAGGGCAAAAGCCTCGTTGACGATTAGCAGCCTGCCTTCCAAATCCCGACAATAAGCCGGATTTGGGCTGTTCATCCAGGGACCAAGCAGCTCATTAAGGCCAGAAGGCCAGAGCGCGCCCTCAGGTTGAATCGCACTGGTTAGTGAAGCCATGGTTAAGCAGATCAATCGGCTCGGACCGTTGTTTCTTTAACCGCGGACTAGCGCTTCCCCGGCCCGGCTAGGGTCTCAAAAGCGGGAGCGAGCCCCCGGCTGCTGCCGCTACTGACCCTGACGTCGCGATCGGAGAAGTATCCGTCCAGAGATGTTCCCGTAAACTCGCTTAAGCCCGATTGAAAATGGTCGTTATAGAGAGCTACCACGGAAGGAACTAAGTCCATGACGGACCAAATACTAATCGATCTACCCGAAATCAAGCTGCCGGCCGACTTGGCTTGGCGCGTGAAGTTCATCGAGGCCGTCGAGGATCACGTCCGGAAGCTGGGCGTGGTCGGACAGTTTCAACCGCCGCGATTCTTCGGCTACTATTTTAACGGCCGTCATCCGGTGGTGTTGGCCCGAAACTGGAAGGTGACTCTGGATGCCGCCCCCCTGTTGCAGAAGTTACGGGAGATGCTGGAGCGCATCACCGAAAACCGGTTTAGCATTACGACGGAATCGGACGCGTCGGCACCGGACTTTCTCTTGGTGCATGATCGCCATGATGGCTCCTGTTGGCTCTGGGGTTTCGCCCAGGGGCGGCGCTTCGTCGAAGCCCTTGAACCGATTTTCGTCACCAGCTGGACGGTGGAGGACCGGGATCAGCAGGGCTCGGATCAGAGCTTCCTGGAATAGGATGCCGGGAGCGTAGATATCTGCCGGTCGGAATTATCTGGCGGCAACGCCAAGCCCGAGCCCGGCGGCGCCAGGTTCAGCCCGCGGCCTGAAATTGCGGCGCGGCTTCGCGCGCGAAGCTGGCATAGGCCGGAGCGACTCGGCTGGTGCGGTGACGAGCTTGGTCGATGCGTCGGATCTCGAGGGTAAGTTCGAGCATTTTCCCCTGCAGAAATGCGTCATGGATGGCGCAACGCTCCAACAAGGCCGCAACCTGCGGGGCAAAATCGGCCATGCCGGGTTCGCGAGCGAGCACACCGAGTTGTTTCACCAACGGCGCAGAACGTCGCCGGGAGTCAACGACCAGATCGAAAAAGCCGCCCCGCAGATACATCCCCTCCTGCTCGACAAGTTCCTCCAGCGCAGTAAAAAGACGGGCCGCGAACTGGCAGGGGGACTCTTTCATCTTCAGGCCACGCTTTGGATTATTTCGGTCAGCAGATGATTCTGCTGCTTACTGAGCATCTCTGCCCAACCGGAACGGAGTTCACCGAGCAAGCGCTCGACCTCCATCACCGGTTCGACCTGCTTGCGCAGGTTTGCCGTGAAGAGCCGCCGGTTGTAGTAGGCGTAGACCCGGTCGAGGTTCGTCGCCACTTCCCCACCCGCCGCAAAATCCAAGCCACCTTGCAGCTCGGAGATGATCGCCTGGGCCTTGAGCAGCTGTTGATTTATGACCTGAAACCGGGCGAGGTCTGCCTCCGGCCGTCCCAGGGCCTGACGGGCCTGCGATAAGGCACCCAAGGCCCCGTCATACAGCATCAGGACGAGTTGCCCCGGACTGGCCGTGAGCACCGCATTGGAACGGTAGATCCGAGCATAACCCTGGGCGAGAATCGTGGAGCTCAAGAGATGTCCTCGGAAAGATCGGGGGAATTGATAATCACTGCACTTAAGTGCCGGATAATTTCATTCGACGGATAAGCGGGGTTCGCCAGCAAAGCGCGGGCTCGCTCGACGACTTCCGCGCGAATCTCCGGCACCTGCTGCAAGCTATTGCGCAACGCCGACGCCTTATCGATGTGGATTTGGTCGGCGAGACTGCGCGCCAAGCGCTGGCCCGGGTTGGCTATAGCCACCGTGATCGCATCGTTGCGAGCGGAAGCAGATGAGGATAAAGCGGAATGTATCATGGGATCAGGGATGAGAACGGTCAGCCGCTAACACGAGTCGTCGATACAGGGAACGCCGTTGGTTGAATGCACCATTAATCGGACCAGTTAAGCTGAACTTAAATATAATCCCGGCAAACGCAGTTGAAACCGCGAATTCCACCATTACCTGCTGATTACCAAGCATTATAGATTTCTTGGTTTTCACCTCAGGGGGATTGATTCGCGCCGGATTTCCTCTCCCATTGTTTCTGCATCCGCGGAGAATCAGGAAATCCGTGGCTAATACCAGCGTCCCTTTGAATCTGTATTTTAGGTCGGGGCCGTTGCCCTCAACGGCCTGGCACGTCCGTCAGGCGATTGAGGGCAATCGCCCCTAACCGGCGAGGCTCATCAGCTGACAGCCATCATCTATGGCCAACCGAACTCGAATCGTTTGGATTCGGTAAACGCGGCGGCAGGGTGTTGAAGGTAGCTGCTGCTACATAGGCGGCGAACTTGGTTGGACTTTGGAGGGCGGCTTGCCCGGAGTCGAGCGGGAGTCCCACCGGAGAGGTTCCACTATAGAAATGACGTACACTGTTGCAGACGGCGGGATCATCGCCGGAAATAACCTCGTCAAGCGACCACACCAGGTAGGTTTCCTTGATCGTCGCCAGCTTGGCCCGCACCCCCAATTGCAGTGGCCGGTAACCGCGATAGGCGGTCAGGTCGACGAACAACACGGCGTCGACCGCATAAATCCGGGCCAGTGTCGTCAGAAAATGATGGGGTAGCGCGGCTACCGAGCTGAATTCCTCCGCACCAAAGTGGTGCTGGCATTCCGCCCGGGTTAGGCGAACCACCTCGAAACGCTGCTCCTTTTGCAACTCGGCCGAAAACACCTCCGTCAACATATCCGCCGTCTCTGGCGGCACGATGGATCCTCCGGCCAGCGGCAACAGGAGTACGCGCCGGATCGCGAGGGGCATGCGCGCCTCGCCCTGATAATTCGTTGGCTGAAAATACTCTCGCTCTTGCACCCGATCCATAAAGCTCTCGCGGGTGGACTGGCATCCTCCGACCAAACAGAGGACAAAGCCGGCCAGAACTCGCCTGCAAATAGGCGCCCGGAAGAAACGGAAGGTGCAGCTCATCATTTCGTGGTCGTCGAAGTGGAGGGGAATGCCTTGTTGAGCGCGTTGGCCTGAGATTGAATGCGGGATTGGGCGGTCTCCATGGCAATGAAACTGGCGGTCAGGAGCTCCTTTTGCTGGTCGAGCCGACGCTGGATCGCGGCAATCTGGGCATCAATTCCCGTGTTGGCCGTGCTGATATTCGTCTGCTGTGCGGTATTCGCCGTGCTTACCCGGGCAAGAAAAGCCGTCAGCTGGCCCGTCAGCCCGGTGCTGGCGGTCTGAAAGAATTGGGCCACATCGCTCGCCTTGTCCCGCAGGGCGGTGTCCAGCGTCGTGCCGCTTTTTATCTCTAGTTGACTGGTGCCGGACTTAAAATCAATTCCGAGATTTTCCAGCCGGGCAATGGTGCCGGATAGACCGGCGATCGTGCCAAACGCAATTGAGCGCAGGGAATCGCTCCAGCTCTGAATCTCGCGGCTGCTGGAGAGTACCGCCGCCGTGACCTTGCCGTTGGCCGAGGTGATCCTGGAATTATCGTCGATATAACTCTGAACCTCATTGAACTTGGTGATGAATTTTTCGATCACCGTGCGCATGCCGGTGCTGTCGCCGCTGACGGAAATCGTCTGTGTCGCCAGACTATCCACCGTCACCTCAAGCCCCGCAATACCATGCGTCGCGGCATTCAGCGAGTTGCTCGCACTGGTCAGGACGCCGCCGCCATTGAGCGTGAACTCGGCATTCGCGCCGCGCACGAAGGCGGAGCTACTGGTCAAACCTAGCCCCGCCATCAGTCCACCCGGTGCCTCGGTAACCGTGATGCCCAGATCGCCTGTGACTTTGTTGGTGAGAGTGACCCGATCATTGACGCCGTCATAACTAGCCGTGACCCCCGCGCTGGAGCTGTTGATGCGTTCGAGCAAGCTGCTGAGCGAATCGGTGTTGACGTTGTAAGCGATGGTCACCCCATTGAGGGAGAAGGCACTGTCGCCGGCGGCAACCAAGGCAGTCAGGTCGGCATTCAGACGGGCTGCGGCCAGCGTGGTTGATTTTGCCAGCACCCCCAGCTTGCCGGAACTGGCGACACTGGGGAGCCCATTGTTGACCAGCTTCATCGCCGCAAGAAAGTCGCTGGTGTCATTGGCCGCTCCCATGACGACTTCAGCACTGCCCCCGTTGAGCGTTACCTTGTCTGTCGTGTGGTTGTAGCTTGCCGTTACCGCGTTGCTGGTCGCGGCAGAAATGGCCGTGAACACCTGGTCCAATGTGTCCGTGAGGGCGATCGTCACCTTCTGGCCATTGATGGTGAAAGTTCCTGCGGTGATGGCGGCGGCGGTGGGCAGGGTCGCCAGTGTGAGAGCGACCCCGTTATCCACCGTATTGAGCGGCTGCCCGATATCGGCTGCGCCCTCGCGGCGCGCCGTGGCCGCCAACTTGGAGACCACAAGCGCATAGCTCCCGGTCGGAGTGCCGGCCTCGGCCACTGGCTGCCAGGTTGAACCAGTCGTGGTTGAGACCGCCTTGCGGGTCGCGAAAAGATTGGCCGCTCCCAGTGCGGTCACCGATGCCTGCAGGTCCGTGAGCTTGGTCGCAAGGTCTACCAGGGCGGCGTTCTTGTTGATGTTGGCCGTCTTCTCTCCGGATAACTTGCTGATCGGGGCATTCTGCACCGTCATAATCTGGCTAACAAATGTTTTCCAATCGAAGCCTGAGGCTAGTCCGGATAGGGAATAATCCATGATGCTATGGCGCAATATGCCATAGCTTCTATCGTCACCATTGATCCGAGGCTTTAGGCTTTTTTCCCTAAAAAGTGACGGCCGGAGTGGTTTTTGAAGGGTCGAGGGTTATTCTCAACGCTTCGGTAGCCTGGCGGTGCGTCCCCATCGGCGGTTCCGGACTCAGGGGACCCCGAGTAGAACCTCCCACGCAGGACCTCTAATTCGTAGGTGCGTCCCTTGGCTTTCTTCCACCAGCAAAGAGATCAATCCCCTCTTCAGCGTTTAATGGAATACTGCGGACTGGTAGTGTTCCGGTATGACTAAACCCACCTCAGGGTTTTCCTTCGTGTTTTCCTATCGGGTTTATTCAGAGTTCTTGCTCAATGCTCCATGCAATCGGTCAAATTGCGCTTCCAGCCCGGCGAGACGAGCCTTGACGGCGGCCAGGTCGCCCGCCTTGGCCGCCATTTCCATCGCGATGGCCACGGCGCGCAGGGCCTCACCGCCGACGTTGGCCGACGCGCCGCTGATGCTGTGCGCCTGGCGCCGAACGCTCGGGGCGTCTCCAGTTTCAAGATACCCACGCAGCGCCTCGATCTGCCGCGGCGTGTCCTGCAGAAAGCATTCGATCACTTGTCGGGCCAGATCCTTGTCATCCATCAGCCGGCTCATCAGGCCCGCTTGGTCGAAAACTGGAACCGCCGGCTCGTTGGTGATGGCAACCGTTTTCCCGGATACTTCCGGCGCTGACATGGCCGGGGAGGTCGCCTCCTTCGCCAGCCACTTATCCAAAGCCGTCGCCAGGACCTGTGGTGACACCGGTTTGGTGACATAGTCGTCCATTCCCGCGGCCAGACATTTCTCGCGGTCACCCTGCATGGCATTCGCGGTCATC
>SESH01020930.1_pt1 | contig 52851 bp, 43 predicted proteins | sample 3171561 | NCBI WGS metagenome assembly SESH01 (sample SAMN10866947, study PRJNA518727) | freshwater metagenome | biome: subpolar coniferous forest; feature: holomictic lake; material: water; isolation source: holomictic Lake 442 2011 16.5 m and 2014 13 m | place: Canada: near Kenora, Ontario
ACGGCGCCCCGCAGGACTATGGCTACTGGTGGCCGGCCCAGCCGACGGCCGACAGCCCTGATCCGCAGGGAGCATTCGCCGCCGCCGGCATCTTCGGTCAGTATGTCCACCTCAACCCGCGCGAGCGGCTAGTCATCGTCGAATGGAGCGCACGCTCCAAGCCGGAAGGCATGGACATCGTCGACGACCAGGATTTCTTCGTCGCAGTGGCCCGCGCGCTGCACTGATTGCCGGAGGTTACATGTCGTTCCATCCTATCCTTGCTCTCGCCGCGCTGAGCACCACCCTGCTGGTCGGCGGCATGCCGCTCGCGTCGGCCGCCGAGGAGCCCTCGGCGCCGATCCGCGGATTTTCGCCCGCGCACGCTGCGGCCGAGCACAAGCTGGAAACGTCACTCCAGGCACTGCCCTCGACCAACCGCTCACGCGACTGGCATCGCCGCCTGACGAAAGAGCCGCACCCCGCCGGCTCGCCTGCCAACAACCGTCTCGCCACCGAAATCGCGGCCGAGTGGCGCCGCCAGGGATGGGAGGACGTCACGCTGCGTCGTTACGATGTACTGCACTCAAGTCCTCGCCACGTTGCGCTCGAGATGGTCGCACCACGGCATTTCACCGCCTCGTTACGCGAAGACAGCTACGGCGTCGACCCGTCGACGCAGAACCCGTCAATTTCCGGCTCCTACTTCGGCTTCTCGGCATCGGGCGATGTCACCGCCGAGGTGGTCTACGCGCACAGCGGCAATCCCGACGACTACGACTTGCTGCGCCGCCACGGCATCAGCGTTCGCGGCAAGATCGTGCTGGTTCGTTATTCGAACCCGTACAGTTACCGCGGCTTCAAGGCCCTGACCGCCGAGCGCGAGGGTGCGGCAGCACTGCTGATCTACTCCGACCCCGCCGAGGATGGCGCGTCGAAGGGCCGCACGTTCCCGGACGGCCCGTGGGGCCCGGATAGCCACATTCAGCGCGGCGCGATCACCTACGACTTCATCGTGCCGGGAGACCCGACAACGCCGGGTTGGGCCTCGGTGCCAGGAGCGAAACGCGCACCGGCCGAGACCGCGCGCTCGCTGCCCAAGATCATGGCACTGCCGCTATCGTCGCGCGACGCCAAGCCGTTGCTCGAGAGCATGACCGGTGAGGAGGTGCCCGCCGAATGGCGCGGTGACCTGCCGATCACCTATCGCTTCACCGGCGGCGTGCGCGCGCACGTCAACGTAGACATGGATACGAGCATCAAGCCATACACGGTCGTCGAGGCGCGGCTGCGGGGTGCAGAACTGCCGGACGAATGGGTGCTAATCGGCAACCATCGCGACGCCTGGGCCTACGGCGGCGTTGATCCGGTCAGTGGCACCGTCTCGATGCTGGAACTGACGCACAACCTCGGCGAACTCAAGCGTCAGGGCCTTCGCCCGCGGCGTACGATCGTGGCCTGCAGCTGGGATGGCGAGGAGTACGCGCTGACAGGCTCGACCGAATGGGGCGAGCAGTTCGGCGACGAACTCAAGCACAAGCTGGTCGCCTACCTCAACGTCGACGAGTCGGTGGCCGGCGCCGCCACGACCGCAGGACCTGACGGGCTCAGCTTTTCGCCCGCTGCGGTGTCATCGCTCGCGCCGATGCTGATCGAGGCTGCACGCGACGTCCGCGCGCCATCGGGCGTATCGCTACTTGATGCGTGGCGGCGAACCTGGTCGCGCGACCACAAGACCACTGCCACTCCGACAGATGCCGAGCTTGTCGACACGCGCATCGGCAGTGGCTCAGATCACACCGTATTCCTCAACCATCTAGGCCGGCCGGTTATCAATCTCGGCTTCAGCGGCGATTACGGCGTCTACCACTCCGCTTACGATGACCACTATTGGATGGCGAAAATCGGCGACCCCTCCTTCCAGTACCACGCCACAGTCACGAAAGTATGGGGCGTCACGGCACTGAGACTCGCCAACGCCGACATCCTGCCCTTTGATTTCGCCGTCAACGCCGCCTCGCTGCAGGAGTTTCTCGCCGACCTGGAAAAGCGCACGCAGGACTCGAAGTCGCCCGTTTCGCTGCAACCGCTGCACGAACACCTCGCGCAACTCGCTGACGCCGGGCGCACGCTACGCGATGCCACACTTGCCGACCTGCAGTCGGGCACCACGAAGCCCGCCCAGGTGCAGTACCTGAACGAGCGACTCGGGCAGGTCGAATCCAACTGGCTGGACCCGGCGGGCATCCCTGACAGGCCTTGGTTTCAGCACCTGCTGTATGCGGCGCGGTACACCTATGCACATCTCGAATTCCCCGGCCTGACCGAGGCGATGGAGCGCGGCGACTGGAAGGCAAGCGCGGAGCAGGCGGCAGTGCTGGACGCGGCGGTCATGCGCAACACCGAATTCCTGCGTGCGACGCTCGCCGGCTGGCAGGCAGCTCACTAGCGCTACTGGCATCTTCGGCCCGGCAGCTCGCCGCGCCGCCATGGAGGATTGATGCTCGTCTTCAGACAGCTGTTCGACCCGACCTCGTCGACCTACACCTACCTGCTCGCGGATCGACAAGACGGCGAGGCGATTCTGATCGACCCGGTGTTCGAGCAGGCACGGCGCGATGCGGCGCTGATCCGTGAACTCGGACTGCGGCTCATCTGGACTCTCGATACCCACGCGCACGCTGACCACGTCACTGGCGCGTGGCTGCTTAAGCAGCGCTGTGGCAGCCAAATCGCACTGGCCGCAGCAACCGGCGCGGAAAACGCGGACCGACTACTGGTCCACGGCGACAACGTTCACTTCGGTAGCCGCCACCTCGAGGTGCGCGCGACGCCCGGCCACACCAACGGCTGCCTGACCTACGTGCTCGACGACCAAAGCGCGGCGTTTACTGGCGACGCGCTGCTGATCCGCGGCTGCGGCCGCGCCGATTTCCAAGAAGGCAATCCGGCGACATTGTTCCACTCGGTGCGAGAGAAAATCCTGACACTGCCAGCGGGTTGCCTGCTCTATCCGGGCCACGACTACCGCGGTCTCACGGTCACAAGCGTGGCAGAGGAGCTGAGCTACAACACGCGGCTTGGCGGCAACCTCAACGAGGCGGACTTCGTCGGCTTCATGAAAAACCTCGGCCTGCCCCACCCCAAACTGATCGACATCGCCGTGCCGGCGAACCTCGTCTGCGGCCGCGTCCGGACGGAGGGCGCGCAGCCCGATGAGCCAACCTGGGCGCCGCTGACCTTCACCTTCGGCGGGATCTGGGAGATCAACCCGGCAGAACTCGCCGAAAGGCTTGCCGACGTACAGCTCATAGATGTCCGCGAGCCCCACGAATTCAGCGACGATCTCGGCCACATCCCGGGCGCGCGATTGATCCCGCTGTCGACCCTGCAGGCTGAAATCCAGAGCCTGGACCACGACCGGCCGGTCGTGGCGGTCTGTCGTGCCGGCGGACGATCGGCGCAGGCCAGCCTGATGCTGCACAAGGCGGGCATCGCACGCGTCGCCAACCTGTCCGGCGGAATGCTGCGCTGGCGCGGGGAAGGGCTACCGACCGAAGGTAACGCTGCATAAAGCGCGATTCAGGGCGATAATCCGCCGCCGGCGCCGAGGGCGCAGGTTCATGAGGAACGATCGATGGCTGGACCGACGCCCCCGGGATTCGAAACGCTGAGCCTGCATGCCGGGCACCACCCGGACCCCGAGCACGGCGCACGTGCCGTGCCTATCTACCAGACGACTTCTTACGTCTTCGAGGACACGGAGCAGGCCGCGGCGCTGTTCAACCTCGAACGTCCCGGCTACATCTACAGCCGCATCTCGAACCCGACGGTCGCCGTGCTCGAGGAGCGCCTTGCCGCCCTGGAAGGCGGCGTGGGCGCCGTCTGCACCGCGAGCGGCATGGCGGCGATGCACATCGCCATTGCCACGCTGCTCGGCGCCGGCGACCACATCGTCGCCTCAGCGTCGCTGTACGGCGGCACCATCAACCTGCTCGCGCACACGCTGCCGCGCTTCGGCATCACCACCACCTTCGTCAAGCCGCGTGACCTGGACGGGTTTAGAGCTGCGTTGCAGCCCAACACCCGGCTGGTGATCGGCGAGACGATCGGCAATCCCGGCCTGGAGGTGCTCGACATCCCGGCGCTCGCCGAGATCGCGCACGGCGCCGGCATCCCGCTGCTGGTGGACAGCACCTTCGCCACCCCGTATCTGTGCCGGCCGCTGGACCTCGGTGCCGACCTCGTCATGCACTCGATCACCAAGTGGATCGGCGGCCATGGCATCGCCATTGGTGGCGCCGTGATCGACGGCGGCCGCTTTGACTGGGAGGCGTCGGGCAAGTACCCGATGCTGACCGAGCCGGTCGCCGGCTACCACGGCATCGTGTTCAGCGAGCAGTTCGGCCCGGCCGCTTTCACGATGCGCGCGCGTACCGAAGGACTACGGCAATTCGGCGTGTGCCTGTCGCCGACCAATGCGTTCTACCTGCTGCAGGGCATCGAGACGCTCGGCCTGCGGATGCAGCGGCACATGGAAAACGCACACGCAGTGCTGAAGTTCCTCACCACCCACAAGGCGGTTGCCTGGGTCACCCACCCGAGCCTGCCTGACCACCCGGACCACGCACTGGCGGCGCGGCTGCTGCCCCGTGGCGCAGGCTCGATGATCAGTTTTGGCGTCAAGGGCGGCCGCGCGGGCGGCGCCAAGTTCATCGCGGCACTGCGCCTGGCGAGCCACCTCGCCAACGTCGGCGATGCGAAGACCCTCGTGATTCACCCGGCCAGCACCACACACCAGCAGATGAGTGCCGAACAGCTCGCCAACGCGGGCATCAGCGAGGACATGGTGCGCCTGTCCGTCGGAATCGAATCTGCCGACGACATCGTCCGCGACCTCGACCAGGCCCTGCGGGCCGCCCTCAAGACCTGACGGAGCGATCATCGTGCAGTTGACTGTCAACGGACATGCGGCGCATGTCGCCACCGGTGGCCGGCCCCACGTGGATGGGCAGCCCTGGGCCGCTTTCGTCCACGGCGCCGGCCTCGACCACACCGTCTGGGCTCTGCAGAGCCGCTGGCTGGCATTTCGTGGCTGGAACATCCTGGCGGTCGACCTGCCCGGACACGGCCACTCTGACGGACCGCCGCTGGAGAGCATCGGCGCGATGGCCGCCTGGCTGATCGCACTGCTCGATGCGGCCGGCGCCCCGAGCGCCGCGCTCATCGGCCATTCGATGGGCGCGCTGATCGCCCTTGAGGCCGCCGCACGCGCACCACAACGCATCGAGCGGCTGATGCTGATAGGAAGCGCGGCCACAATGCCGGTGCATCCGGACCTGCTCGCCGCTGCCAAGGCCAACCAGCAGGCGGCGATCGACATGGTCAATCTGTGGGGCTACGGCCAGGCCGCAGGCCTTGGCGGCAGCGCCGCCCCCGGCGTGTGGATGGTAGGCGCCGGCGAGCGCGTGCTGCAGAAGGCCCTACCCGGGGTACTGCACTGCGACCTCGCAGCCTGCAACGCCTACCAGGGCCTGGAAGCGGCTGCGCGCGTACGTGCGCCCACGCTGCTGGTCAGCGGTGAGCGCGACCAGATGACGCCGCTGAAGAATGCCAGACAGCTGCTGGCGGCGATTGCGGGCGCATCACTTAACGTGCTGCCGGGGGCGGGACACATGCTGCTCGCCGAGTGCCCCGACGCGCTGCTAAACGCGTTCAAGAGCCACCTGCTGTCACCACGCGCCGCCGTTGCCTGACGCGGCGCAGGCCGGAGCTCACTCCACGCCGTAGCTACGAGTCAGGTAGGCGAGGATCTTCGCAGCATCGTCGTCCGACACGGGCGCGCCCATCACCTTGACCATCTTGCGGACCTCGGCTTCCCAGCCCGCCTTCTTCAGGAACGGCGCGTTCATCTGAATGTAGTCCAGGCTGTGGCACACCGAGCAGTTCGCACGCACCGTCATAAGCTCGGGGCCGTCCGCCAGCTTTATCGCGGTCTCATCGGCTCGTGCGGACAACGCGGTCGCCGATAGCAGCGATAGCAGCAGGACACGAAGGGTCATTACGCGCATGTCAGATCACCTGCAGCGCGACGCGCTGGGCAACGTTGTTGTGGTAGCCGGCGCCGTTGAAGATCAACTCCATCGTCTGGGTCGACCCCTGCACACTGCTCGCACGAGCCATCACGATGCGCTGCCCCTTAGCGTGTGGCGTGAACGCGTAGCGCCAGGCCCGAAATGAATATCGGCCCAGACTACTGCCGAGCTCAGCGCGTTCCCAGCTACGACCCTCGTCGACCGAGACATCCACCTCACGAATCCCCGAGCCACCGTCCCAGGCGAGCCCGCCGACAACGACCGGCCGACCAACCGGGCAGCGCTGACCGTCAATCACGCTCGTGATCAGGGAATTCACCAAAATCTCGGTGATCGGCATAGTCGTCTCCGACTCCTGCGAGACGAAACGATCGACCAGCGGAAACTTGCCCTTCGGAATCCGGTAGGCCGGGTTCATCCAGAAGCCGGACAGTGGCCGGCTGAGCGCCTGGATCGACGTGACCTGCTTCGTCCAATACACCGCCGCCCAGCCCGGCACGACGAGGCGCGCCGGAAAGCCATTCCAGTGTGGCAGCGGCTCACCGTTCATCTCGTACGCCACGATCGTGTTCTCGTCGACGGCCTTCCAGGCGGGAAGGCTCTTGACTAACTGCGGCGTGGACTCCAGCGCCGGCAGGTCGCCCCCGGCAAACGCGACTTCAACCGCGTCCTTGCGCAGACCTGCACGTGCGAGCAGATCGCGCAGGCGCACGCCGCGCCAGCGGGCATTGCCCACGGCACCGCTACCCCACTGCACTCCCAGCACGTGCGGATCAGACAGCCCGCGGCGGTTGCCGGCGCACTGGCAGACGGCAACCACTTCCACCGACTCGAAGTCGTTCCGCAGCTGCTCAAGTGAGAATTCGATTGGCGTTGCCGCCGCGTCACCGGCGATCGACAACCGCCACTCGCGAGGATCAACCTCCGGGATGTTCATCAGGTGCCAGCGCACGAAGAACTGGTCGTTCGGCGTGATCACATCCGCGAATGCCGTGAGCGGAGACTCGTAGTTGGGAGGCCGGTAGGAGCGCTTGATCAGCGGCTTCTTGCCCGGCAGCGATTCGAGCAGTGCTGAATCCAATGTGCCCTGCGGCAGGCCTGCCCGGGCTAATTGACCAACGAGGCCGGTGCTCGCCAGGGCCAGTCCACCCACTGCTGTCTGGATCAATGTTCGGCGCGTTGTTGTGCCCATTTCGGACCTATTTTTATGAATATTCAGTGCCGCGCCAGCGCGCCCCCCCAGCCGCTTCACGGTACCCTATATGTGCCTGCCGCAGCAATGCCCGCGCGGCACCGTGGAAAAAGTTGGGAACGCCCGGGCAGGACCGTATGATCTGGCTCGCCCATCCATTACGCGGCAGCCGCCAATCACGGGCCCGCTTAGGACCAACACGAAATGGTGACTCTGGATCTGCTCGTTCTGGCTGCCTACCTGATCGGCATCCTGTGGGTCGGCATCGCCGCGCAGCGCAAGGCGACAACCCAGGAAGACTTCCTGGTGGCCGGCCGCTCGGTGGGACCGGTTCTCTACGCCGGCACGCTGGCGGCCGTCATTCTCGGCGGCGGCGCGACCGTGGGCGGCGTCAAGCTCGGCTACGTCTACGGCATCTCCGGCATGTGGCTGGTCTTCATGTACGGCCTCGGCATGGTGGTGATGGGCGTCTTCCTCGTGCCCAGAATCCTCGAGCTGAAGCTATTCACGCTGACCGAACTGCTCGGACGGCGCTACAGCCGCTCGGCGCGTATCGCCGGTGGCGTCGTAATGGCCGCCTACGATCTGATGATCGTCGTGACCGGAACGATCGCGGTCGGTGCGGTCGTCGAAGGAATCATCGGCATCCCACGAACTCCGTCGATTCTGCTCAGCAGCGTGGTCATGGTCGCCTACTCGGTATTCGGCGGCATGTGGTCGCTGACCAAGACCGACATCGTGCAGTTCGTCATCAAGACGATCGGCATCCTGTTCGTGCTGCTGCCGGCCGCGATCATGCACGCCGGCGGCCTGCAGGGAATGCACGAGAAGTTGCCGCCGGAGTTCTTCTCGCTGACACACATCGGCGGGCTGAAGATCCTGTCGTTCGTCACGCTGTACTTCTTCGGCATTCTGATCGGTCAGGACAGCTGGCAGCGCGCGTTCACCGCGCGCAGCATCAAGGTTGCACGCAATGGCGGCCTCTACGTCGGGCTGTACTGCCTTGTCTACGCCGCTGCAGGTGCGGCGATAGGCGCGGCGGGACACGCGTTCCTGCCACCGCTCGCGGACTCGGATCTGGCGTTCGCGGCGATCGTCAATGAAGTGCTGCCAGCCGGCATGCGCGGACTGCTGGTCGCGGCATGCCTGTCGGCGATCATGTCGACGGCGAGCGCCTGTCTGCTCGCCTCTTCAACCGTACTGCTCGAAGACGTCTGGCTGCCGACGCGCAAGACCAAGAGCATCGGCTCAATCACCCAGACCCGCGTGCTGACGCTGCTGCTTGGCATCCTCGCCACCACCATCGCCTGCGTGACTTCAGACGTCATTGCCGCGCTCACGGTGGCGTACGACCTGCTGGTTGGTGCGCTGTTCGTGCCGGTGATCGGCGCGATCTTATGGCCGCGCGGAACAGCCACTGCGGCACTGGCCTCGATCGCACTGGGTGGCATCACGGTGGTGGCGCTGCTCATCATCAAGGGAATGGATTCGGACATGCCGATCTACGCAGGCTTAGGGCTAAGCCTTGCCACCTACGTGGGGCTCAGTTTTCTCGCCCCTGCACGCAATGCGGACACCACCGCCAACACCATCTGACACTGCCGAGGATTTCATGAGCTATCGCAAGCCGGGCGTCGTCGACGGCGTCGACTACGAGCCGATGAAGGAGCCGCGTTACGCGGAAATCGCCACGTTCATGCGCGCCCCCCTGGCGACCAGCCTGGCAGGCGTGGACATTGGCCTGATAGGCGTGCCGACGGATCTGGGCGTCACCAACCGACCCGGCGCCCGGCACGGCCCGCGGGAGATCCGCAACCAATCGAGCCTGATGCGCGCGTTCAACCTGGGCATGAAGTTCAACCCGTACGATGTGTGCCGCATCGCGGATCTTGGCGACGTGCGCTTTAGCGGCCGCTACGACCTCGAAAAGCAGACCGCCGAGATCGCGGACTACTTCCGCGAGGTACATCGAGCCGGAATCATTCCGGTCACCGCCGGTGGCGACCACTCGATCACTTTTCCCATCTTCCAGGCAATCGCGGCGAACGGCCCGATCGGCATGGTGCACATCGATGCGCACTGCGACACCTGGGGCGACCTGTACGGCTCGAAGTTCACGCACGGTGCGCCGTTCCGGCTGGCGGTGGAGCATGGCCTGCTCGACCCGAAGCGGACGATCCAGATCGGCATCCGTGGCGGCCAGAACCTGATGGACGGCGTCAACTTCTCGCTCGATCACGGCATGCGCGTCGTGTTCATGGAGGATTTCGCAGCCATGGGCGTCGACAAGGTTATCGAGGAGGCGCGGCGCGTGGTCGGGGACGGCCCGACCTACATCTCGTTCGACGTCGACGGGCTGGATCCGGTGTATGCCCCGGGCACCGGCACCCCGGAGGTTGGCGGCATTTCCACGGTAGACGCGATGCGCCTGCTGCACGGCCTGCGCGGTCTCAACCTGATTGGCGGTGACGTCGTCGAAGTGTCGCCACCATTCGACCAGACCGGCAATACGGCGCTCGTCGGGGCGACGATGATGTTCGAGATCCTTTGCCTGATCGCAGACCGCCACTGGGGGGCCGGAGCGACCAACGGGCGCTAGACCGGGCACGGCGCAGCGGTCCGCCGCTGCGCCGCGTCAGAGAATTTGAAATTTACAAACCCCCACGCCCACGACCAGAATAGGCCGAACGGTCGGCTCCAGCGACCGACCTGCGGCCGGCAGCATTCCGGCCCACCCGGCATTGAGCGCCGGCGCACATCGCAATCGATTCTCAACGGAGTGAGATCCATGGCATTTCCCGCCCGGCCCCTAATTACCTGCTGCATTACCGCCTCCCTCGTGCTCGCCATGGCCGCGCCGGCTCACGCCGAAACCGCCCAGGAGCAGCGCGCAAAGAAGGAGGCCCAGATCCCCAAATGCGAGAAAAAATACGGCACCCTCGCCGTGATAGAGCCTGAGAAGAACTGGTGGAGCGAATACGGCCTCGGCTCACCGGCAGCGCTGATCAAGGTCTACGTGAACCAGTCCGGTTGCTTCACGCTGCTCGACCGCGGCAAGGGCATGGCGGCGGCACAAGCAGAACGGGCGCTCGCCTCCGGCGGCGAACTTCGCGGTGGCTCAAACCTCGGCAAGGGTCAGGTCAAGGCCGCCGACTATGTACTGGTCCCCGATCTGGTCTCGAAAAACAACAACGCCGGCGGCAACCACATAGGTGCGATGCTCGGCGGCCTGATCCCTGGCGGCGCCGGGGCGCTGCTTGGCGGCATCAGCCTCAAGAAGAAGACGGCCGACGTAGTGCTTACCGTGACCGACGTACGCTCCTCCGAGCAGGTCGTGATGTCGGAGGGACATTCGACCAAGACCGACCTCGGCTGGGGCGCCGGCGGCGGGTTCTTCTCGGGCGGCGGCTTCGCGGCGGGCGGGGCGACAGGTTACTCCGACACCGAAGTCGGCCAGGTCGTCGCGCTCGCCTACCTGCAGGCGTACACGGACATGGTTGCCAAGTTTGCCGAACTGCCGGCGAGCGCGAAGGCGGAGAACGCGCAGCAGGCAGTAACGATGGCGAAGCCGGGCCGCATGTACACCAGCTCATCCCCGAAGAGCGCAGTGGTGCGCACACTGGATCCGGGGATGATGCTGTATCCCACCGGGCAGAAGGATGGAATGCTGTGGGAGGTCGAGGACGAACTCGGCAACAAGGGCTGGGTGTCGTCGGTCTTGTTCCAGCTTTCGAAGTAACAGCGACCGTACCGGTGCGATGCAGGCTGCGTACAATCGCACCTGCACCGCTTCGGAGGCCGCGTGAAACCCATCCTGCCCAAGTCAGCGCGCCTGACGTTCGCGCCGCTGACCCTTGAAGACGCTGATTTTATCGTCGAACTGCTCAACGACCCCGACTTCCGCCGGAATATCGGCGATCGCGGTGTTCGCGAAGCGCGTGACGTCGAGGGGTACCTCAGCGCCGGACCCTGGCGCAGCTACGAAGCAAACCGGTTTGGGCTGCTGAAGATCAGCGAAACGGCAACCGCATCGCCAGTCGGAATCGCAGGCCTGATCCGCCGCCCCACGCTCGACGACGTCGATCTGGGCTACGCACTGTTGCCTCGCTACCGTGGCCGCGGCTACGTAAGCGAGGCCTGCGAGGCCTTGCTAGAACTCGCAGGGGACGTATTCGGGCTGACGCGTGTTGTTGCGATCGTCTCGCAGGACAACGCCCCTTCGATCGCGACACTCGAGCGGGTCGGGTTCAGGTTCGAGCGCGTGATCCCGGCCGGTGACGGCACACCCGATGTCAGCCTTTACGGTCGCGCGGTCACACCACACACTCCCACACCGCAGTGACTGACGGATGTCACTCCGCACGAGTGGCGTTGACGGCCGCCTCGTAAGCGTGGCCCCTGCTCAAAGCCGCAGATGCGTCCGAAGCGTTAACTGAGCGCTTCACCACGCGAGAAACGGCGCATCTCGGCGACCGCTTCGAAGTAATTGAAGTACACGGTCCGTCCGGCTCGCGCCGAATCTTGATCCGTGCGCTCGCCGACCTGAGCGGCGCTAGCCGCAGGCGACTGCCTCATCCACACGGATAATATGGTACGGTTTCTGCACGTTCCCATATTTCCCCAGACTGAGAAACGTCCATGCCCCTCATCCACGTTGAAATGTTCGCTGGCCGCACACGCGAGCAGAAGCGGGAACTTGCCCAGGCGCTCACCGAAACATGCGTCCGCGTCACCGGCTGTGCGCCAGAAGTCGTCACCATTCTCTTCCAGGACGTCGACAAACAGGACTGGGCCGTCGCCGGCGAAGTCATGGCCGACAAGTTCCCGGACTGAGCGGCGAGCGCCCTGCTACGTTCGGGCCGCTCGATCAAGGGGCAGAGGGGCCCGCCACTGCGCCTGCTCCATGGCATCGGCATGTCACGCCATAGCTGGGACGGGCAGATCTGGGAGCTTCGATCCAACTTCCGCGGCATCAGCTATGACCTGCGCGGCCAAGCCTTGTCATCTCGTCCGAAGCCGGCCTACAAGCTCAACGAGCTGGCCGATGACTTCGCGGCTGCGCTAAGGAGCTGAACGCTGAACGGCGGGACGATCACCCCGACGTATGCACGCCGCCACCCTCGGCATGTCCGCTCGCTGGAACTGCACAGCAACCTTCCGCACCGAGGACGGTAGCGCGACGGTTCGTGGCGCAGTAGCCGCCACACGCAGCAAGCAAGCTGCTCGACCCCATCGCACATCTCGAGCCGCGCGACGCAGCGCAACATTGAGCGACCGTTATCCTGCCGGTGGCGCCGAGCTCCTTAGCGCTGCAGTGCGCCCAACGACGTAACGCCTGCCGTCATCAAGTAGGAGCCATCCAACAGCTCAAGGATGGCGATCGCAGTGGCGAACGCCACGCTAAACAACATAGTCGTCGTGCCTATTGCTCGGCGATTTCCAGCGTGACAGAACGCGATCGCGAGCTGAGTCAGAAATCCAAACAGCATGAGGCTAATTATCTTCACCGGCGCCACGCGCTCTGACATTAAATTCTCGCGCTGCGCCCGCGACGAGCGAATCCCCTCGAGCGCACCATAGAAAGCAGAATTCGCCGAATTGTTGCCATGAAACGCCTCTTTGTCGGCTGCAACTTTGTAGAGTGACCGAAGTAGCGTCGGCATCGGGTCTGCCGCCCCATCAGCAGGCGCACCCACTTTCGTACGGACAGCCATCGCTTCCTCGTAGGACTCTATAGCGCTCGCCACCACGCGGCTTTCGCCATCTACGCCAGTCGCAATACGCTGCGCAGCCTGCAGCGAGCTAACTTCGGCTTGCATCAGCACCTCAGTGCGCGCCATCTTCTGCCATATTTCCGTGGCAAGAAGACTCGCGTAGAGACTGAACAAGAGTGCGATTGCGGCAAAATACGGGCCCGCAACCCCGCGGACGGCGAATCGACTCCGGTCAAGAAAATGAAACGCGACGCACACGCCAGCGCCGAGCAGCAGCGGCAAGATCGTCATGGAAATAGGAGCGACCAACGAATAACGCGCGGCATTAGTTATGGACGCGCTAGTCGCAACCACCAGCGCCACGATGACGGAAACCCCAAGCACAATGGGCAAGAACGAATCGGATGCGAACATTTTCGATATACCGGCCCGAACGCCACCCGCGTCACGCGCCTTTGGCTGCAGCGGAAAAATCAGCGCGTTGCAGACAAAGCCGACAATCAAGAGCCCCACGATAAATGAGCAAGTCACGGCATAGACGGAGAACGAGCTCTGGCCATCCGCAATTCGCTGAGCACCAACCCACGAGACGGCGAACGCGCCAACAGCGCCTGCAGACCACGCTGTAAGCATCCGCGCATGAACCCGGCCGGCAATATGCGCGCCAAAGATATCGGCAATGTAGGAAGGCGTCGTTGCGAACAAGCCGCCGTATAACGCAACCATCACGGCGCAGCGCAGCACGAAAAACGCCGGATGCTCTATAGCGCCGAAAATCGGCACGCTGGCGTACAGAAGGATCAACAAAAGCAGCATCAGCGCATTTGAATTCTTCCGTCCCAGGTAATCCGAGGCGTACCCCCACAAGACTCGACCAGCCATGTTGAAGAGGCTCAGGAAGCCGACAAAGCCAGCCACAGAGGCCGGCCCAGTACTGAAATTCGTCATCCCCATCAGCACAGTCGGCGCCGAGCCCAGAACGCTTATGCCGGCTATGACGTTCACGCACAGAACGATCCAGATCAGGTAGAACTGCGAAGTTTTCTGCGCTGACGATAGATCTAGCTGAACCTCCACGGTTGGGGCGCCCGCATTTGCGACCGACGCCAACTCCATCGCACGAGTTGGCCCCGGCGTACGCATGGCGAATGCCGCGACATTCATGATCAGAAAGTAGAGCGCTCCTAGCGCAAGAAACGTCTCGCTCACGCCCAGAGTCGTGGAAGTCCCAAATTTCTCCAACAGCAAGGTGCACAAAGGCACCGCGACTATTCCACCAGCGCCAAACGCGGTAATCGCAAGCCCAGTAGCCAGGCCTTTTCGATCTGGAAACCACTCCAACAACGTCTGGATTGGTGCGGCGTATCCCAGACCCAAGCCGATACCGCCGATCACGCCATACCCTACGTAGACGAGCCATAGCTGGTGTGTGGCGACGCCCAGTGAGGCAATGAAAAAACCGCCGCCAAAAAAGCATGCTGCGACGAACAGCGCCGCTCGTGGCCCTACCGAATAGAGCCAGTTAGCAGCAAGACAGGTGGTCAAGCCGAGCGACAAGATGGACAGAGTGAAGACCAGGCCAAATCGCGCGGTCGTCCAATCACTGAACAGAGAATCGGCCCCGCTCACCAGGTGAGACAGCGGCCCATAGAAGATGCTTAAGGCGTACACCTGGCCAATACACATATGGATAGCTGCGGCCGCGGCAAGACTGAGCCAGCGGTTAAAGCCAGGCGCCGCCAGCGATCTTTGCTTGCTCAGGAGGTCAATCACAGAGGCTCCTAATGACGATTAATTCTTGCCACCGCTTCAAAATTCTGCGCGGCGGAGGGGGGCAAAGCACAGTCAGCCACCAGATCAAAACCAAGGCCAGCGGCGGCTTACGCTCGCCGAGTCCACAGATCAATTCAGCATCACCCTGATGAAGGCCAAAAGTGGGCCGAGACAGGCCACACAGACGCGGCGCCACGTTGCTGCGTCTTCCGGACTCGAAGCGTCGGGACGAAATGAACTGACGACTGACTCAATGAGCCAACCAGACAGGCCGTTGCCGTGCTGCGCTGACGGCGGAGCCAGCGTCGCCATGCCTGCGTCCCGAAAATGGAGCCTCCGCTTGCCGACGCTGGCTTAACGCGTCAGAACTGTTGGCCTCAGTCCCGCTTCGCTACGCCACGAATGTCGCGCGGCGAGCGCGGATCGATCTCGTAGTGATCTTCGTACTGGCTGCTAAAGCCGGTGACCCGTACGCGTTGGCCCGGGGCGAGCGAAAGCACGTCGATGCCCGTGTCCAGATTGACGTAGACCACCACCGGACCGGAGCCATCGTCCACAAACAGCTTGTTGCCGTAAGGCAGATCGGTCACCACCGGCTGGGTGATGCGCCCCACGACTTCCACCAGCTTGCCCTCAGTGGCTTCACCGATCGCCCGTGTTGCGGCCTCGAGCGACTTGGTTTCCCCCTTGCCGGCCAGGATCTGCACCTCGTTTGGGTGCACCGGGACGATCAGCAACAGACCCGTACGGCTGCTGATGGCGCCCGTGACACGCACCCGCTGTCCGACTTTCAGCCCCATGTCGAACTGCATGCTGACGAACACGCCGCCGCTTCGATCCTGCACAGCGAAGCCACGATCAAAGAAACTGGAATTAAAGACGCCGGAGGGCGTGGTCACCAGACCCTCGACCGTGACAGTGGTTCCGAGCGCCTTGCTCCGCGCTTCGCCGACAGACAGGACCTCCACCTGGGCGCTCTGGATGACAGCGGGCGTTTCACCCGCTCTGGAGCAGACCGGCCCGAGGAGGAGAGTCACCGCCAGAAGGGCAATCGGGGCGCGATAAGACATGTGCACAGCTCCAGAAAGTGCGCCATGGTACGTCACAACGAGGACGGGGATAAATCATCAGCCCCACGACCCCGCGGCGCAGCTCGGCAGTCGGCGGCCGCCCACGGCGTTATGGAAAATATGCCGTTAACTCATAGCCTTGGAACGGCATTCACGTCGAGCTGCCTGCGCCGGGCACAAGGACGCTTTTTGGCCTGCATAGAAAGCGGCGAGAACACAGTCAATGGCAAGACGGAAAGCGTCAGCATCCGGTCATCCACGGTGTTCCGCAAAGAAGGCGGCGCATGGAAAGTGATTGCCCACCAGACCGACCGACTCGACTATATGAACAAGCCTTGACGCTCATCAGGGTCAGGCGTGAGCCGCGACTGATTGACGGCGTTTTCGCCGCCGCCCCCTTGCCGGGCAGTGTGCAGAAGACCTGACCGACGCATACCGGTCCTGGGCGTGGTCATTCACACAGACTCATTTCCCGACGTGCGATCGATGCCTGGGATTCGACCCCGCTAAGACGACAGGCGCTCTGAGCGGCCGGTCTCCGGGACGATCAGGGGGGTGTCTTGCCCATCACCGCAAGCTCACACCCATCATGGCCGCTAACCCGCCGCTCACTTGCTGATCGGCGGAATCGGGATCATCCCGGGGAACACGTAGGCCTGCAGCAGCGCGATCACTCCGATGAGGGCCGCGCCAGCGAGCGAATGCCAAAACACGGTCCTGAATATCGGCCCGAGCGCGTGGGCCCGCTCCTGCGGCTTGTCGTAGCAGGCGGCGCACGCCACCATGATCGACTGGGCATCGATCATCTTGCCCATCACGCCGCCCGTCGAGTTCGTCGCCACGATCAGGATCGGGTTGAGGTGGAGGTTCTGGGCGGTAATCCGCTGCAGGCTGCCGAACAGAGCGTTTGAGGCCGTATCTGATCCGGTCAGGAAGACGCCCAGCCACCCCAGGTAGGCGGCAAAGAATGGATACATGAAGCCGGCCCCAGTGAAGGCCAGGCCGAGTACCGCATCGGTGCCCGAATAGCGAGTCAGGAAGCCGAGCCCCAGCACCTGGGCGATAACCAGCACCGGCATCTTCAGGCGGTGCAGCGTCTGACTGAGCGCGTCACGCCACTGGCGCCGATTCAGGCGCAGCACGAGCCCGCTCAGCAGCGCGGCCACGAAGACGCCGGTGCCGGCGGTAGAAAGCCAGTTGATCGTCAGCCGGGCGGCCTCCGGCTTGGCAGCGGCAGCGACGACCGGCGGCATCCGCTGCACGAGGTTATGCAGCGCCGGCATGTCCCAAGCCGGCAGCGACAGCGTGCCACCGAACTTCGAGCCCAGCAGCGTCGTCGTGAACGTGATTCCGGAGAAAAGCTCGTTCAGGTGCTTCTTGAAGGAAGGTGTCCCCCAAAGAGCGCAGCAGAAGATGAGCACCAGCCACGGCATCCATGCGTGGATAGTCTCACTGGTGTCGTAGCGGTAGGTCCATTCGCCATTGTTGACGGTAGCGGTGGACGTGCTCTTGCCGGCACGCGCCAGCTCCACGCGCTCCTCACGCAGCAGGAAGCGGGTCTTCGGATGCCAGATGAAGCGCAGGAAGATCGTCGTACAGATCACCGAGAACAAGCCGGAGACGACGTCCGTCATCAGATGCAGCGCGTTCGTTCCAGAGGCGAAGAACTGCATGAGAGCGAAGGACGCCCCGGCGCAAAGCGCGGCGGGCCAGACCTCGAAGACCTGCTTCCACGTTCCCCCCTCCATCTTGACGAAAGTCGCGACGAGCCAGAACGGCACCAGGATCGAGACGAACGGCAACTGGCGTCCCGCCATCGCGGACAGAGTCACCTCGTCGAGCCCGGTAACCGCGGCAAGCGTCACGATCGGTGTACCGATGGCGCCCCATGCGACCGGCGCGGTGTTGGCAAGCAGGTTGAGCACGGCCGACTGGAAGGGTTTGAAGCCCAGTCCAACCATGACGGCGCCGGCGATGGCGACCGGCGTACCGAAGCCTGAGGTGCCCTCGATGATTGCGCCGAACGAGAAGGCGATCAGCACGCACTGCAGGCGGCGGTCGAACGAGATGTGGACGATCGATTCCTTGACGATCTCAAATTTTCCGGAGACGACGGTCATGGTGTACAGGAACATCGCCGCAACGAGGATCCAGATGATGCCGAGCAGGCTTGACAGCGTGCCGAGCCCGAACGCCGATGCCGCCGCCGCCACTGGCATCCGGAACGCGACGCAGGAGACGATAAACGCAGCAACGACGCCGTAGAACGCTGCATAGGGCGCGGCGATGCCGCGGTGCCTGACCCCGTTCGAGTCGCGGTGTGGATGCAGGGCGATGAAGTAGAGCAGCGTCAGAATTGGCGTCGCCGCCACCAGCGTGGACAGGGCCGCGTTGCCCATCGGATCATATGTCTGCTGGTACATTTTTCTTCTCCGAATTCGCTCGGTCGCATGACAGGCTGCAAGCCCACTGGCCGGGCCGTGGAGACACGAGGGTCACCGCCGCGGCGCTGCCAGCCGCTTTGCGGCGCGCTGCATGCGCGTCGCGTGATTGTTCGTGTCCGCTATATATCCCGAGCCGCATCTGTAGCACGCCCAGCCGGACAATTCAGCGCCAAATTCGCGGCGAGGTCATGGCGACTCAACAGGGAAAAATGCTAGTCGGGGCCGGAATCGAACCAACGACACGCGGATTTTCAATCCGCTGCTTGAGCCGCACCCTCCAAGCGGCCGCGGGTCGAGTTCGGCCGGCGTGCGCGAGTGCCAGGTGAAGATCTCTTACTCTGCGAATACCTCTTGAAGGGTACTCAGCACTGACGATAGAGTCTTCGAGTTGCCCACGCCAAGCTGCTTAACCAGACGAATTTTGTGCACTGTCCTTAATTGGTCGAGCACGATCAAGGCTTTGGTTCCAGCGTGCGTCACGGGCACACCGAAGGGCGCGACTTCTTGATCTCACTGCCGACTGTCGGATCAAGAGAGACCAGCCAGATCTCACCACGTTTCACCACTCGTGCTCCGACTCTGCAGCATTCGCAAACTCGCCCATCAAGAGCTCGTCTTCGCCCTGGTTAACAACTGCGCACGCGGCGTCAGCCCAGCCCGTGCGCGCAGGCTTACGAGGCTTGCGCAACACGATGGCCCCGCGTTCGGCGGTGAGCTCGGCCTGCTCGGATAGGCCGACCTGAGCCAAAACGGGCTTTGGGATCACAATGCCAAGTGAATTCCCAATGCGGCGGAGGTTTACGGGCAAGGCTCTCATTGTGTTAACAATGTTATTACTGCGCGCGCAGCTATCAACCGCGACCGGCACCGCCGGAACTACGCCGAGTCGTCACGACAACCCGACGCCGTGCGAACGGTGAGCTACGGCGTATAGCCGCACACCGCGGGCGCTAACCGCATGAATCAACAGGGGGAAATGGTGGCCGGGGTCGGAATCGAACCAACGACACGCGGATTTTCAATCCGCTGCTCTACCAACTGAGCTACCCGGCCATCTTAACTCCTTGTTTTTCAAGGAGACCCGCTTTACCCGGAGGGGCGCGGGGCGCGTATTAGACCGGGGCCGGCCCAGAGCCGTCAAGGTTGGCTCGCAATTCTCTGTTTTTATAGCCGCCAGCCCTCGCTTGCCGTAGCGGCCGCCGGGCTGCGCTCAATTCGACGGATGCGTCCAGTTCACCACGATGCGGCTCAACGCCTCCAAGCCGTCCGTCAGCGCCGCCGGCCCCGGCTGCAGGATGATCGGTGACTTGACCTCATGCAGTTGCCCGGCGCGCACCGCCGGGATCTCGGCCCAGCCATGCCGCGCAGCGACGGTGTCGGGCCGAAATTTCTTACCACACCAGGAGCCGATGATCAGCTCCGGGGCGCGTCGTGGCACCTCCAGCGGATCGGCAATGATGCGATCGCGACCCAGCGATTGCGCAGCCAACTCAGGGAAGCAATCGTCGCCGCCGGCAATCTGGATCAACTCCGACACCCAACGGATCGCTGAGATCTGCGGCTCATCCCACTCCTCGAAATAGACCCGCGGCCGTCGCACGAGTTGCGCCGCGGTCCGCCGCGCCAGGTCGAGGCCGGATTCGAGTTCGTCGACCAACGTCGCGGCCTTCCCCTCGCAACCAATCATCCCGCCCAGCACGCGGATCATCTGCAGTATCTCGGCAACGCTGCGCTGATTGAAGATGTGCACGGAAATTCCGGCACGGACCAGATCGGCAGCGATGTCAGCCTGCAGATCGGAAAATCCCAGCACGAGGTCAGGCTTCAGCGCCACGATGCGGTCGATCTTCGCGCTGATGAATGCCGAGACGCGTGGCTTTTCTCGACGCGCGCGCGGCGGTCGCACCGTAAAGCCGGATATCCCAACGATCCGCCAGTCCTCAGCGAGCAGATAGAGCGTCTCGGTGGTCTCTTCGGTGAGACACACGATGCGCTCCGGATAGCCGGACTTTCGACTGCTCAACATGAAGGGTCTCGCCACGGACGGCTTTGCTCAACCGATGACGATCACGCGTCTGTCGACGCGCGCCGCACGGATTCGTTAGGTACTAGGCGTCCCACCACTCGGATCGACGAAGCCGGCGGGCTTAGCCACCCCGCCGCCGAACAGGAATTTCTCCATTTCAGTGACCAGGAACTCCCGGTTCTTGGGATCGATCGGCGTCAGGCGATACTCGTTAATCAGCATCGTCTGGTGAGCAACCCACCGCTGCCAGGCCTCCTTAGAGATCTGGTTGTAGATGCGCTTGCCGAGGTCGCCTGGATACGGCGCGTAGGTAAGCCCTTCGGCGGCGCGACCCAACACGACACATTGAACGATGCGAGCCATCACGTCTCCTAGGTGCAGATCATCTGTTGCGCTGCGCAAAACCGGGTACGGCCAGCAACCCCACCAACGCCGTGACCGGCGCGGCCAGACCCAGCTTTGCCGGCCGGCGCGAGTTGTACCATGTCTCCCCGCCTCCCTCCATCACCCCATCGGCGGCCTGCTCATCCGGCACCTCGTGCAGCAAGGGCGTAATACGTAACGTGAAGTGCGTGAACTCATGAACGATCACCTCGAGGCGCCGAGCGCGCGCTTTTGGCGCCGCCCCCCGGCTACGCGCCTCGCGCGTCGCCGCCGCTGCGTTCGTGAACTCCGGAAACCCCCACAGCCCGCCCCACAGGCCAGTCGGCGCTCGTTGCGCGAGCAGTAGCGACTCACCACGGCGCAGCACGAGCCACACCACCTCGCGGCTGGGACGAGCCTTCCCCGGCCGGGCGCTGGGCAACTCGTCGGTACGGTTGGTGGCGAGCGCCACGCAGCCGCTGGCAACCGGGCAGTCGCCGCAGCGCGGCTGACCCCGCGTGCATAACGTCGCACCCAAATCCATGATGGCCTGCGTGAACGCGGCCGACTCCCGTGCTGGCGTCACCGCCTCGCTGACGGCCCACAACGCACGCTCGACCGCTTGCGCACCCGGGAACCCCTCGACCCCCGCCCAGCGCGCCAGTACGCGACGGACGTTGCCGTCGAGGATAGGCTGGCGCTGGTCGAGAGCGAGCGAGAGGATCGCGCCGGCTGTCGAGCGCCCGATTCCAGGCAGCGCGTGCAGCGCCTCAAATTCCTGCGGAACTTCGCCGCCGTGAGCGGCCGCGATCCGCCCCGCCGCCAGGTGCAGGTTGCGCGCACGCGCGTAGTACCCCAGCCCAGACCAATGGTGCAGCACTTCGTCCAACGGCGCACTCGCAAGCTCGGCAACGCCCGGGAAGCGCTCCATGAAGCGGGTGTAGTACGGAATTACCGTCGCGACCTGAGTCTGCTGCAGCATGATTTCGGAGATCCACACCCGATAGAGCGTGCGATCCTGCTGCCACGGCAGATCGTGGCGGCCGTGGTGGCGATACCAGGCGAGCAGCGCGGGCGCGAAACGCGCAGCGGCCGCGCTGGAGACTTTGACTGGCATCGGCATGAACACCCCGGGGGTTCATGCCATTGTAGTTGGCGGCGGGCAGCGCGCGCGATCTATTGATCGCGCGCCAGCCTCGGGATGGGCTACTTGTGCGCGCAGAGCTTGACGTCACCACTCTTGGTATCGACGCGCACGCGCCCAGTACCGGCCCCTTCACGAAAGTTCAGCCGATTACCGGGCCCGAAGCCCTCGCGCGCACCCTTGCGTCCGCTGCAAGTCTCCAGGTCGCCGCTGAAGGTCTGCAGGTCGTACTCGGCCGGCGGCAACGCACCGGCGAAGTCAACGTTCAGGTCGCCGCTGATCGACTCGGCATCAAGACGCCCGTCCGCGGCGAGCGTGAGCGCGACGTTGAAGTCTCCCGACACGGTCTTGACCTTGAACCTTGTTACCCCGCCAACGCGCAGCAGGCCGTCCCCACTGACCGAGTTGATGCTTATCTCGCCGCCGCCACCGTCAATAATCAGGTCGCCACTGACCGTCTGCACCTCGATCAGGCGCGACTCGGATCCGGCATTAAGCTTCACATCGCCACTGACCGTATGCACGCGAACCTCGTGCCGAACGGCGGCCAACACATCACCACTCACGGTCTGGATTTCCTGATTGCCGCTGACACCACTGACATTGATGTCGGCACTCACCAACTGGGCGCTGATCGATGCAGCGGTTGGTACGTGTATGACGAGCCGCGCCTCCTCAGGGGCGGTCGGATTCCAGCCAAAATGGATTCCCGCCAACCCGTGCGTCACTACCCTTACCGTCGTGCGCGATCCAACGGTCGTGATGTCCAGACGTTCCACACCGCCGCCGAGGGTGCCGTTGACCGCGAGTTCAGGCTTGTCCCATCCGATGATTTCGACCCGACCGGCAACGTTGATAACCTCCACCTGGGCATGCGAATCCAGCGGTCGGCGCTCATCTATGTTGCGTGGAGCCGCGGCCAGCGCGAGGGCAGGACACACAGCGGCGAGCAGCAGGCACGCACGCAGCAGGGGTGAAACAAAGCGTAAAGCGTTCATGTGAGAGTCCTTGTAGCAACAGGTTCGGTGCTGCGTCCAACGATCGAATACAAATCGAATTCCTGCTGTGTCGTGCTCTCGTAGAGCCTGAGCAGCACGCGACTACCGGGGTCGGCCGAGAGCGCGCGGCGAATGTCATCCTGGGCGCGGCGGATGCTGGCGAGATCTGCCGCGATGCGCACGCGGGTGGCCGGCGACAACATCCTCACTCGCTCCTCGTAGGTACGCCGCAGCGCAACCCGGGTCGCCTGATACTCGCTTTCCTTGGCCTCGACCGCACGCGCGCTGCCCGTCGCGCGGGGCGCATCGACTGCCGGCGTGACGGCGGCGAGCTCCGCCGGCGGATGGACCGCACGCCCTGCAAGCACCACGGCGACCCCCACGGCCGCGAGCCCCGCCGCGAGCGCATACAGCCCGTTACGGCGCACAGGGTGCGCCGGCGCGGGCGAGATCGCCGCATTGATGGCGGGCCACAGATCGGCCGGTGGCGGCACTGCGCGGGGCAAGGCGGCGAGTAGCGCGTCGAGGTCACGGCCAGACGCGCTCAGGGGCCTGTTCATGTCGATGTCTCCAGGCCGAGTCGAGCCGTGAGCAAAGCGCGCGCACGGTGAAGCTGAGCCTTACTGGTACCAACGGCAATGCCTAGCTCTGCCGCCGCTTCCTCGTGACTGAAGCCATACAGGCCCACCATCACCAGAACGTGGCGGGCGCCGTCCGGCAGTGTCGCGATCGCAGCCTCGACGTCGAGGGCGGGCAGGTCGTCGACGGCACGGCGGTCGAGTAACTCGGCGGGTTCGTCCGTCACCATCTCGAGGCGAGCCGCAAGTCCACGCTGCCGCCCGATCACGGTATTCACAGCGATACGATGCAGCCACGTGGAGAAGCGGCTGCGCGACGCAAATCCCGGCAGCGCCCGCCAGGCGGCGATGAAGGTCTCCTGCACACAGTCCTCGGCGCGGTCGTGGCGCCCGGTCATGCGCAGGCACAGGGCGTATATCCGGCCTACATGCCGGTGATACAGCCGCTCGAAGGCACGACGATCGCCACGGGCAGCGGCAGCCACCGCGAGCACGTCTTCATCGGGTCCGGCACCCTTGGGGGCCGTGTACTCGCTGAGGGGTGCCGCCGCTACGTCCATGCCTGCCTTGCTCCGAATCCTGAGAGCTTGGAGGCGACCACGGGCGCTAAGGTTTAAACGGGGGGCGGGCGCAGAATGCCCAGCCCGTTCGGTCAGGGGCCGCCGGCGGCGTCGCGGCCTGCGAACCAATTGACCGCGTACTGAACGAGCTGTGAGCCGGTCGCGAGGTTCAGCTTGCGCTTGATGCGCTGACGGTGAGACTCAATGGTCTTGATCGACAGATTGAGCGCCTCTGCAGCTTCACGGGTAGACGAGCCACGACCAATCATTTGCAGGATCTGCAGCTCGCGGTTGGAGAGCTGGTCGATCGGGTTGGCAGAAACGTAAGAGCCCCCCGAAGCGAACTTCTGGATCATGCTGCTGCCGACCGCCTCGCTGACATAAATGGCGCCGGACAGCACGCGACGCAGCGCGGTCAGGAACTGGTCGCTGGCGGCCTGTTTCATGATGTAACCGTTTGCGCCCGCCGCCAACAGGCGTTCCGCGTAGATCGTCTCGTCGTGCATCGACAGGACCAGGATCGGCAGCGACGAATAGTGCGCACGGGCATCCTTGACGATCTCGATGCCATCTCCCTGCTTGAGCGAGATATCAACGATCACCACATCCGGACTGAGCTCGCGGATGGCTATCTTGGCATCGCGCGCGTTGTCAGCCTCGCCGCAGACGCAAAGATCTGGCTCCTGGTCGATCAGTCGCTTCAAGCCCTGCCGGACGATCGGGTGATCATCAACGATCAAGACACGGCGACGTGACGCAGCAGAGGCCTCACCGGGTGCGCCGCGAGCAGGGGCAGTGACCATCTAGAGTCTCCTTCAGAGAATCATTCGAACGAAAAACAGCTGCCAATGTTGCAACCATCGGCACAGCGAAGGCGCCCCGAAGCGCCTGCCGCCGGCAACCGGCAGCCCGGTCTATTGCGCTGCAACATCGGCAAGCAGCCGATGATCTGGAGGCCAAATACCGACTCGATGGGGCCGCTAGGCTGCACTAGTGGCGGCGCACGCGGCGCCGACACCCGATTCACAGGCACCGGGACGCATTGTCCACCGCCTCTCCGCGGGATCCTACCGGGGAAACCCCTAGCAATTTATCAGGGTTCGTGAAGCCCCGCTTGCCAGCGGACCCTGCGGAAAATCAGCGCTTAGCCTTGGGCTGGCCTACGGCCTTCAATGTCGGCTTTGCCGCCGGCACCTCGACCGGCACGACGGGCCCGAGCACGAGGCGCACGGTCACCTCGACCTTGCGGCCGACCATGGCGTCGTCAGCCCAATCCCCGGTCCCAAGACCATAGTCGAGCCGATCGAGTGTCACCCGCGCATCCAGCGTGGCGCCACTGGCGGACCCTTTCCAGGTAAACGGAAACGCGATGCGACGCGTCCGTCCCTTGATGGTCACGTCAGCATCCGCGACTACGCCGGTTGCCGTCATATGCATCGCCACCGTGCGAAAGGTCGCGTTGGGGAAATGCGTGAAGTCGAACCATTCCGCAGTGGCCAGCGCTGCATCACGCTCGGAGTTCTTGCTGTCGAGCGACTTCAATGGAATCGTCACGTCGAAGTGCGACCCCGCAAGGTCATCCGGCGCGTATTGAATGCGCGCCTCGAAGGCGCGAAAGACACCATTAAAGCGCTCACCTTGTTGCGTGCCGGAGAACGCAAGTGAACTCCGCGCAGCGACAACCGGATACACAGGCGCCGCAACGGCGAGTGTTGCCACGAAAGCAAGCGCCACAAAAGCCGCCCGGAAAACCGCTACAACTCTCTTCAAAATCTATCCCCCCGCCAAGGCGCCATCCGCCGGAGCGTTACGTCATTGTCGATAAAGTGGTGTTTTAGCGCCGCCAGCATGTGCAGCGCAACCACGCCGATCAACGCGCCTGCGCCTATCTCGTGCAAGGACCTCGCCAGTACTTTCAGGTGAGGATCGGCGCGAGCCAGCGCCGGAAGATTCAGCACGTGAAACCACTGCAGCGGGAAGCCAGACGCCGAGTTGTACAGCCATCCGGACAGCGGCATCAAGAACAGAAGCCCATAGAGAAGCAAGTGGGTGCCGATTGCCACACGCACCTGCCAGATCGGCATCGGCGGCAGCGCCGGCCGCTGCTCGGAGAGGCGCCACAGCGCACGCAGGATCACGAGCGCGAGAAGCGTCAAGCCGATCGACTTGTGGAGCGCGTAGATCTGCAACTTGGCCGCACCCAGCGGCAAACCGGTCATGTAGTAGCCGACCGACACGATGCCGATGAGCAGCAACAACATTCCCCAGTGAAATGCCCGCGTGACGGAGCCCCAGCCACCTGCCGTCGAACGTAGCGCCATTACTTCATTCCTTCGGGGCCAGGAAGGCCTCCGCATCGAAACGGATTTCGACCCAATCGAAAGCCCGTGGCACGTACGCCGAAACACCGACAGCGGAATGGTCGACCCGAGTGGTTGCCGTAGGGCCTATTGCCAGCGTCTTGCATATCGGAGCCCACCCACCTTGTTCACGCCCAGGTCGAGTACGACCGGACCGGTGCCGCCGTCATTGGCAGATCACCATGAATCTTACCGTGAGTCACATAAATCTTCTCGACTTGTCTGCCGGCGAATTTAATCTCTCCAAACGCGCTGACTTCGAGGACCTCCCCGCTGAAGCGAGGACCGCTGGCGCGCGCAAGTGCGCGATATCGCGACGTAAACGAGGCCGCATAGTGGGTTGGCGTATCCAGAACCGCCTGAACACCCGCCGCGTCATGAGAGTCTTGCGGACTCAACGCCAACCTCACCAGCGGCCGAGCAACGACGAGAAATGGCAGAACACGAGCGTCGCGTCGCCAGCGGCGCCAGCGCCAATTCCTGCGAACTCTTCTGGCCTGGCGCCGCAATCGATGGCCCGCAGCTGATCGGCCTACTGCGCAAGATCGGCAGGATTGGGATACCGGCCAAGACCCTGTCTAAGCCGACACAGTTCACGCCGCTCGAGTACTCAATGATTAGGCCTCACGCGAAAAGGCTTGCGCGATCCTGAAGAACATTGACTTCCCCACTCCTATCGCGGGAACCATCCTCCAGCACCATCAGCGCATGGATGGCAGCGGGTACCCACGAGGACTCAAGGGCGAGGCGATACGACTCGAGGCGCGCATAATCGCGGTTGCCGACAGACTCGAAGCGATAGCGTCGCACCGTACGTATCGCGCCAGCGTCGGCGTAAGTGCCGCACTGAGCGAGATAGAGAGCATCCGAGGAACCTTGTATGACGCCGCTGTCGTCGATGCGACATTGCGACTGGTCCGTGAAAAGGGCTATCAGCTTCCACTCTGATCAGGCGATCACTCCGGTAGCGCCGAGGCCAAGCAAGGCGGCACGCACGGCAAGCGCGATCTCCAGTCCCGCTGCGGATCGACGCAGTTGGTGCGGCACCTCGATCTGCACGCCGCGGCTAGAAAGACCGCGATTGCAGATATTGTCGGGGTGAGTTGCCGGGAACCGATGGCCGTCGGCAGAAGCCGCTATACCCGCTGCCTGCAGCGCCCCCGTTAGCAGATGGCGAAGCGGCGCATCCAAACCCCCAAGCAGCACGACCGGTTCATGACTCTCGCAGCCATGAACTGCGACAACGTGTGCGCAACTCGCCAGCAGGCGCAGGCACTCCGGCTCATCGAACCGATGACTGGTCAGATGCAGCAGCCTGTAGTTCAGCGATGATCGCCGGCCCTCCAGCAGGTAGAGGTTAAAGTCTTCGCCTGCGATTGCACGCGCGATTTCCGACGTACCGTCCTCAATGGCCCCACCATGCGGAGCGAGCACGGCAACGGCGGAACCCGGCCGTTCTGACGAGAGGATTTCATAGTCCACGCCGCGCTGGTTCCAGCGCTCGAGGTCCGCGTATCCACGGTAGTCTCTCGCATCGGGGAGGCGATCGGTCACTCTGGACCTCAGTCGCTCGCGTACTGCTTGACGAGGCGGTAAAGAAACTCCCGCCCCTCGATGACCGACTGCACTCGAATTCTCTCGTTGAGGCCATGTATCCCGCCGCCGTCCGGATCAGAGAACAGCCCGGTGATTCCGTATGTCGGTATGCCGACTGGATTTAGAAACTGGGCATCGGACGCCCCCGGCTCAAGTGCCGTCACCACCGGCACACCTGGCCACAATTCATGGGCTACCGACTCGACCGGGCCGAGAATCTGCGGCGTAAGTGGCGTTGCCTTTGCAGGCGGACCGCGCACCTCGGGAACGCTGACGATCACCGCCGGGTCGGCCACCAGGCGCACAAGTCGCGCTTGCACCTCGTCACTCGGCACGCCCGGGAAGATGCGACAGTTAATGTTCGCCTTGGCCCGCTGCGGCAAGGCATTCGTCGCATGTCCGGCGGACAGCATCGTCGCCACGCAGGTCGTGCGCAGCATCGCATGCAGGTTGGCGTCCCGGTCGAGTGCCGCGACAGCTTTCCTGTTGCTAGGATCCTTCGCGACAGCCTGCATTTCGGCGCCGAGTGTGCCACCGACGATCTTACCCATCCCCACCAGGTAGCCACGGTTCGCGTCGTTTAATTGCACGGGAAACTCGTAGCGACTGACGCGGTCCACTGCGCGGACCAGATGATAAATGGCGTTGTCGGCTATCGGCCGTGAGCTGTGGCCGCCGGGGTTCGTCACCTCGAACTGGAAATTCTGGGAGACCTTTTCTGCTGCCAGCACGCCTACGGCGAGACGGCGCCCCTGATCGTCCAGGTAACCGTCAACTCCCTCGGTAATGGCAAACGCCGCGTCGATTTCCTCGCGTGCGTGCGTCGCAAGCCAACCGGCGCCGTTGAGAGCGCTGTTGGTCTCCTCACCACAGGTGAGTGCTAGCTTAATCGTACGGCGCGGCTTGTAGCGTTCCTCACGATAACGGACGAGATTATCGACCCAGATCGCGGCTTGCGCCTTCATGTCGCTGCTGCCACGACCGTAGTAGTAACCGCCCTCTTCGACTAAGGCAAACGGATCGCGCGTCCAATCCTCTCGGCGTGCCTCGACGACATCGACGTGGGCGAGCATCAGGATCGCCTTTGCGTCAGGCTCCGTGCCCTTCAGTACGGCTATCAAACCACCCTCTTTGGGATGGCCATCCGGGACAAAAACGTGCAAATCCGCATCCGAGTAACCAGCGGCGCGCAGGCGTGCCGCCATTCGCTGCGCTGCGAGCGTGCAGTCGCCGCTCGATAGGGTCGTGTTGGTTTCCAACAGCTCCTTATAGGTTGCGCGGAAGCGACCGTAACTGTCGTCACCCGCGGCGCCCGCGGCGCCCGCAACGGACACTACGCTTGCCAGCACGACGCTCAGCGCAATCAGCGTCTTCGTTATAGCCATGAAATTCTCCGCAGTACGGTGGGTCCGGCGCCTGACTTCATCAATACCCGCCGGTTCGAGCTTATCCGAATCGAGTCCGCGGGGGGATTGCTTGGCTGGCCACCCCATCCCGTGGCTTAGTCCGGCATTGAAGCGAATGGAGGGGTACGACGGGGGCGCATTAGGGAAGGCGGCCGGCGTGCACTTGGCGGGGCAACATTTGTGAGCCAGTTCACGCATCAGCGCGCCGCGCCCACAAGCCCGCCACGCTGGCCCGAACAAACGCGACGCACATCCCATCGTCGCCGTTCCGTCCTTGCCACAGACGGCCGCGCAACGCATGTTAAAAGCTGCGGGAGACACTTAGGACAAGCCGACGCACCGGCCGTGCGAATGCCTCCGGAAAAGGGGCTCAATTGAGCGCAGAAGCAGGGACGCTACAGCAACACTCCACCGGCGCGGCGCCGCAGTGGGTAGATCGTGTCTATGGCGCGCTTGTGCTGTACGTGGCCATCGCCGTAGCCGTGATGCTTACGGGCATCGGCGGCGAAGAAGCCCGTCACTACGTCGGTCTACTGGCGGACACGCCAGCGTGCGCAATCGCACTGCTTGTGACGCTAGAGACCACCCGGCGCATGGAGCCCGGAACCACCAAGGCCGCCTGGCGTTTCCTGTCCGCTGCATTGGCGGTGTATTTCATCGGCACTACGATTGGCGTCAACTCCTGGCTTCATCATCGCGACCCGTTCCCCGGTGTTGCTGACCTTTTTTACCTCGCTTTCTACCCTGCTTTTTTTGCCTCCATTGGGTTGATGATCCGCGCGGCGGCTGCCCGCATACGCTGGGCTCAGTTCCTCCTGGATGCCACAATTCTCGTCGCCGGATTCGGCGCCTTCTTCTGGTTCCTTATAGTTCTTCCAGCAACTAGCGGAAGTGAAATTGACGCAATCAAGAGCACCCTGAGCCAGACTTACATCGCTCTGAACTGCGTCGTGGTGTTGACTCTTGGCGTGCTTCTCCTCGCCGAGTCTGAGAACACGCGTGACCGGCGCGTCTCTCTCCTTCTTTCGATCAGCTTCACGACAATGCTGCTCGGCGACGTCGTTTGGTCGGTCGCCAAAATGACTCACCACTATCTTTCAGGTGACCTCCAAGACGTTCTGTACATCGCCTGGTATGTACCACTGGCAGCCGCTGGGCGGGCGCAACTCCGAAGGGGTGGCGACGCCGATCGAACCCGAACAGCCACGCGCTTGGCACAAGCTTTACCGTACGCGGCAATGCTTGCAGCGTTTCTTGTTCTGGTAACTCTTACCCACAGCGACGTTGGCAGCCCCGCCACTGTAATGACCATCATCGTGTTTTGTTTGGCAATGCTGGTAATGGTTAGGCAGGCTCTGGTTCTGCGCGAGGACGCCGCCACGCGCGAGCGACGCGCGGCGTTTCTGGTAGAGGCCAGGTACGCGTCGCTGATCGCAAACGCGTCCGATGTAATCATGATTGTCGACCGGAACGGCGCGCCGCGCTTTGCGTCCCCCGCAGCCGAGCGCACCCTCGGCTTAGTGCCTGAAGACCTCGATGGGCGGAACCTGCTGGACCTGTGGTCGGGAGTCGATGCCGATCGACTGCGCGAGTTTCTTCACGAGGTTTCGGCAACGGCAGGCGGCACGATCGGCCCGATCGAAATAGCGATCGAGCGTGGGCAAAACCGCTACGTGTTGGAAATTGTTGGCAGCAATCTCACTGCAGATCCGGCGGTGCAAGGTCTCACGCTTAATTTTCGCGATATTACAGAGCGAAAGGCGTTGGAGGAGCAGCTTCGCCAGCTGGCCTTTCACGACTCACTGACCCTGCTCGCCAACCGCAGTCTGTTCCGCGACCGCGTGCAGCACTCGCTCGCCCTCGCGCAGCGTGCCGGTCAACAGGTCGCCGTCATGTTCCTGGACCTGGACAACTTCAAGAACATCAACGACACACTCGGTCACGATGCCGGCGACCGGCTGCTGCAGGCAGTCGCGCAGCGGCTCGTCAAATCTACGAGATCTTCCGACACGGTGGCCAGGCTGGGGGGCGACGAATTTGCCATCCTTGTTGAGGGCGGTGCGACCGATCTGGGGGTAGAAAAGCTCGGCGCAGCGCTCATCGAAATACTCAGCCAGCCGTTCACTTTGGGAAGCAGCCAGGTGCATGTCTCGGCGAGCATAGGCGTTGCCTTTTCGTCTCTGGAGACTGGAGCTGATGCTCTGCTCAGTAACGCAGATATTGCCATGTACCACGCGAAGGCGGACGGCAAGAGCCGCCTTACAATTTTCGAGCCAAGCATGCAGGAGATTCTCCAGGAGCGGATTCGGCTGGAAGCTGATCTGCCCCGAGCGCTGGCAAACGAGGAGTTCATCGTCGAGTACCAGCCCATCATCGACCTTGGGACGCGCAGCCTCCTTGGGGTCGAGGCTCTAGTGCGCTGGCAACATCCTGAATTTGGAACGCTAATGCCGCGCCGCTTTATCCCAATTGCCGAGGACTGCGGGCAGATCGCACGGCTCGGCCAGTTCGTGCTGCTTAGAGCCTGTCAGGACCTGCGGCGGTGGCGGGGGGTAGTGGCGGGGGGCGAAGGACTACGAGTGTCGGTGAACATTTCCGGTCGCCACCTACAACACGGCGACCTGGTGGGTGATATCGCCCACGCGCTTGAGGTGTCGGGCCTGGAAGCCGGCAATCTGGTGATAGAGCTGACCGAAAGCACGATCATGCAAAACACCGAGGCCAACCTCGCGCGACTTGTGGATATGAAATCACTGGGAGTGCAGCTCGCTATTGACGATTTCGGTACCGGCTACTCGTCGCTGTCGTACCTGCACCGCTTCCCTATCGACATTTTAAAGATAGACCACTCTTTCGTCAGTCGGCTGACCAACACCTATAACGGCGCAGAGCTTGCCAGAGCAGTAATTACACTGAGCGAAACGCTCGGGCTCGACACCATTGCAGAGGGCATCGAGGTTGAAGGTGAAGTAGAGGCCTTGCTCGGACTGGGTTGCGTCGCAGGTCAGGGATTTCTGTTCGCACCGTCGGCCGCCCTAGAATCGCTGACCCACAGCCCGTTCGTCGTTACCCGAAACGCCTTATGGAACGCGGCCGCCGATATTCTTGACGCCACACCGACCGGCCGCTTTTCGGCTCTTCGACGCGCCGTAGACGCGGCTTGAGTTGCCCTGTCTTATGCATAGCGGCAGTGGGTGTGTGGTGAGTGCCGGTGTGCTCACGACCGCGACGGCAACGCCGCGAAAAACATTCGCGCCGCGGGGGGGTGCCCCTCGTCCGTGCACGGGAACGAGTCATCGCCACGGCACGCGCGGGCAAGCCGGACACCTCGTCCGCGCAAGGCTAAGGAAAGCGCGTGTCGGGGCGGCGGCATGAGCACCAGGTTTACCGGCCTACGCCGGTGTAGGCGGTCGTTCCGCCCGCAAACCCCGGCCCACCGCAATTCGGGGCGGGAGCAGTCGGCGGAGCCGAATTCGGCTGAAAAATGCGCGCACGTAGGCGGCGGCTCGCGTCGTCGTTTGCAATTGACCCCGACGCGTGCCGCGGCGATGGCACGGGGATCCTGGGCGTTCTTTGATTCCGTTTCGCGGCAGACCCTGATGACATGGCGGGCCGGCACTCATTCAGTCGGCTTGGTCTTTTTAGCCGCACCCCATACTCAATAGTTGCCGCAACGCCTGAGATTCCAATAGAATCTGCGGCCTGCGCGGGTGTAGTTCAATGGTAGAACTGCAGCTTCCCAAGCTGCTAACGTGGGTTCGATTCCCATCACCCGCTCAAAACCCGCTTTCGCCCAAGGCAACATCAGGCAACGAGATCGCGCATAACACGATCGTCGAATGACCGGTGTTTATGCTTTTCCGGACCCTGCGATTTGGGTCAGAGTTGCCCTGCGTGGCCCGCGGATGCCCCAGCAATCGCCCGTCGCGTCGCACGCGGTGCTTTCCCAGAAAGTCGCCTGCGATTCCTCTCGCCTTTGTCGGTGCAGGCGCGACGTCCCCTGTCTTGCGCAGCGGTATAACCGAAGTTATACTCGTGATGTGAAAACCGCGATTTCGATTCCGGATGAAATCTTCGAGCAGGCCGAGCGGCTCGCGAAGAGCCGGGGCTGGTCGCGAAGCGAGCTGTATGCGAATGCCGTATCCGCCTTCGTCAACAGCGAGCGGTTTTTGGGCGTGCGCGAGACACTCGATGCCGTTTACGGCGATCACGCGGATGACTCTGCGCTTGATCCGCTGCTTGCGACTGCGCAGGCGCGATCCCTGGCCCAGGGGAAGTGGTAGTGCGTCGCGGAGAAATCTGGTGGGCATCCCTCGGAGAACTTCAGGGGTCTGGAGCTGGATTCAGAAGGCCTGTACTCGTGGTCCAGTCCAACGAGTTCAATGAAAGCGCTATCGGTACGGCCATTTGTGCAGCGATAACATCGAACATTCGCTTGGCTGCCGCTCCCGGTAACGTGCGGGTCACCCGCCGCATCAGCAGCCTGTCCCACGACTCGGTCATCAACGTTTCGCAGCTCATCACGCTGGACAAAAGTATGTTGACTGAGTTGGTGAGTCGACTGCCCGCAGAAGCACTGCGTGAGGTGGACGCCGGTATAAAGTTGGTGTTGGCGCTCTAGCTCAAGAAGTCAGATCTGCCGTTGGAGCATGCATGTGCTCACACGTAAATCACTCGCGGCGCCGCCCGCGCACCTGGCGGTGCGCGGGCGTTCGCTCATTCTTCGTCGGCTGAGTTGAGATCCCGCGCCGGCCGCTGTTCCGGCTGGATTGGCGACAGATGCGCGGACTTCAGTTGGGCGTTCATAGTCGGTATCCCAGCAACGAGCTTCGCCCAGGCCGCCCGAGGCGCCGCGAACTCCGCACTAATTACCTCGAACGCATCAGTCTGCGCAGCCGTTGGGGCCGCGTCAGCACGCGTCACCGCAAGGTACAGCGTAGCCGCGTCCGCTTGCAGGGCCGGCAGCAGACGCGCTCCACCCGCTGCCGCTCCCTGCGGCGCTTCAACCAGCTTCGCGGCGCGCTCGTCGAGCTCATGTAGCGCCGACGCGAGCTTGCCGGTCGCGTGCAGGGCCTTCACCTGCTCGCGTACTGACGTAACCCCGAGCAACGCACGTGAAGTATCGGTCAGCAGACCCGAGAGCTTCTGCGCCAACTGCAGCTGCGTAGCGAGCGCCGCAGCGTCAGCCGGAACGCGAGGATCTGGCTTGAGGGTCAAGGGCGCCTCGCTACGGCGGCCATCCACCGTCAGGCGCACGTGGTACTGGCCGGCCAGCGCGACCGGCCCTTCCGGCCCACGCGGCGTCGCGTGCGGCACAGCGCTAATCGGATAGCCACGCGTGATGCTGAGCGGCGCCGGGTACTGCAGGTCCCAGACCCAGCGATGCATCCCTGCACGGGTCGACAAACTGGCTGCTGGCTTGACCCAGTAAGGCGGAATCAACTGACTGGCGAGCTCTTCGGCAGACGGCTCGAGCGGATCGCTGCTCGAGTAACTGCGCACGAGCGCCCCATTCGCATCGAGAATTTCCAACTGTACGGCGCCCTTGGCGTCGTGCGGCAGGTAATACTCGATCACGGCTCCTGCCGGCGGGTTGGCAGCAGTCGGCTCGTCGGGCGGGATCGGCGTATCCGACCAAGTGCTACGCATCACTCGATAGGTCACAGCAGGTGTCGCAAGGAACGTGTCGCTCATACGGGTGGGCGACAGCTCACGCAGCCTCGCGATGTCATCGAGAATCCAGAAACCACGACCGTGGGTGGCCACAATCAGATCGTCATCATGGATCGCCAGATCGCGCATGGAGGTGTGCGGCAGGTTAGCCTGCAGCGAATCCCAGTGATCGCCGGCATCAAAGGAGATCCATACCGCGGATTCGGTCGCCGCGAAGAGCAGCCCGGCACGGCGCGTGTCCTCGCGCACGGCATTGACGGCCGCGTCTGCCGGCAGACCCGCAGAGATCAACTGCCAAGTCCTGCCGGCGTCGCGCGTCCGGTAGACATGCGGGCGGCGGTCATCGATACGGAACCGACTGACAGAGACGTAGGCTGTGTCGGCATCGAAGTGCGACGCCTCAATTTGGGTCACTTTGCTCCAAGGGGTCATAAGCGGCGGCGTGATGTCCGACCAATTCCCACCGCCATCGCGCGTAAGCCATACCAGCCCGTCATCGGTTCCCGCCCACAGCGTGCCGGCCTGCAGCGGCGATGCGGCCAGCGAGTAAATCGCGCCACGCTGCTTGCCGGTGCTATCGGGGAAAAGCTTGCCGACGCTCGCCGGCATGCCCGGCTCCGCACGGGTGAGGTCCGGGCTGATTGCCTGCCAATGCCCGCCCCCATCGGTGGTGCGATAGAGCCTGTTCGCCGCGTAGTAAAGCGTGTGCGGATCCAGGGGCGAGAACAACAACGGCTCGGTGCGATCGACGCGAGCGGAGCCGCGCAGCGGCAGTGGCGTTACGTTCTGTATCTGACCCGTCGACCAGTGGAACTTCGATACCTCGTTGCGGCCAGCGCCATACACGACATCGGGATCAAGCGGATCCGGGGCGACGTAACCGTATTCGATCGTGCCAACCGGACGCCAGTCCCGAACCGTGACCATCCCGTCGTTGCCGCGGCTCGAAATGCAAACCGAGCCACTCTCCTGTTGTCCCGAGCAGACGCGGTACGGAAAGGTCGGCGTGATGCCGACGTGGTACAGCTGCGCGGTCGGCTGGTTGAACCATGAACTCCACGTCTGACCGCCGTTCACGGTGACCACGGCACCTTGATCGGCAACCAGGGCGATGACGTTCGAATCGACGGGGCTGATCCACAGGTTCTGGTAGTCATCGCCGCCCGGTGCGCCGCGCAGTGCCGCCCATGTCCTGCCACCGTCAAGGGACTTCGTCGACACGGTACTCGCGCTGTAGACCACGTCGGCGTTCTGCGGATCGACGCGCAGGACGGAGAGGTCACCGCCACCGATTCTCAGCGCCGGGCGCGGGTCCTGGGTAATTCGCACCCACGTCTCGCCCGCATCGTCGGAGCGGAACACACCAAGCCCAGCCGAGGAGGCGTAATCGCCGGGCTCGTTGGTACCGACGCTCAGGAATAGCCGGTTCGGGGCACTGGGCGCGATCGCAATGTTGGCCTGCGAGAGGTTCGCAGGGAGGCCCGCCGCCAGCTTGCGCCAGCTGGTACCGCCGTCGATGGACTTGTAGAGCCCACCGCCGGTACCGTTGAACTCGTTGTTGTCTTCCCACGGCCCGAGGCGCGCTTCCCAGAGCGCCGCGTAGACGACCTCAGGATGCTGCGGATCGATCACAACCGCACTGCCGCCGGTGTTTTCGTCCCGGGCCAGTACCTGCTGCCAGCTACGTCCGCCATCCAGCGAACGATAGATGCCACGCTCCGCACTCGGCCCATACGGGTGACCGAGTACCGCTGCAAAAAGGCGGTCCGGGTTGTGCGGATCGACGGCTAATTCGGGGATCTGCTGCGCTCCGGCAAGACCCCGATGCACCCAGCTGCGGCCGCCATCGGCCGAGCGGTAGATGCCGTCGCCGACCGACAGGTCCGGCCGGTACAGACCCTCGCCACTACCGACGTAGACAACGTTCGGGTCGGACGGCGCGACCGCGATCGCGCCGATTGACTGGGTGGGCTGGTCATCGAAAATGGGCTTCCAGGTCCGGCCAGCATCGTCGGTCTTCCAGACGCCGCCATTGACCGCGCCGACGTAGAACACATTCGGCTGCGTGGGTACGCCGGCCACGGCCCGCGTGCGCCCGCCGCGGAACGGCCCGACCATCCGCCATTGCAGGTCCTGGAAGGCTCCAGCCGGCAGGGACTGCGCTTGGGCGAGGTCGGCGACTAGTCCAACCGAGAAGGCGATCAGCGCCCCGAGTAGAAATGAATTGCGTACGCGCACTGTGTGAAGCTCCGGCCGTCTTGACTGGGACCAGCAGCATAATCCGGCGTACCCGGCAATTGCGAACCCCCCTCCTTTTCAGCCCCCCCCCCGACCCACGCCGCGAGGCGGCCCTGGGGATTCGAGACAAGCCATCCATGCTTGGAAAGGGCGCCACAGCTGCTGCAAATGACGGGTTTTCCTCAGACTGGAAGTTGACTGACTTCACATAACGATCGGCGCCAAGACGGCATTGTCTACCCCAGTAACGACGCAGCAGGCCGCACCGGACCGACCGGCCGCAGCGACAACATAAAAGGGGGAAACACATGGACGCGAAACACCTGCTAGCTCTGCTGGTGCTGGGATGCACCACCGGCTGCGCCACAGTCGGCCCGACGATGCCCATCGAGGCCCAACTAGCGGCCGCTTCCGAGCGGCTTCAGGCAGTCACCGCGGACGAACGCACGCCGCTGGCGCTCACCGACATCGGACGCCCACTCACCCGCCGCAACGCCCACAGCCGCGTCGACTGGACTGGCGCGCTTGGTATCACCCGCAACCGCGTCAAGACCTGGCCCGTCGTGCGCTCGCTGCGCGCGCTACAGCCGCAGACCTTCGATCACCTCGGCGTCACCCTGGAACACGATCAGGTCGGGCTGACGTTCTCGACACGGTTCTGAGCGGACCGCCCAACGCGGTCACGACGGACCGACTTGGGCCGCGATGCGGCCCACGCCAAAAATACTGGTAGAGATTCGGCGCGACGGTCCGGCCGCGCAGGGAAGGCGCCGCCTCAGGCGTGCGCGGCGTCGCGCTCCAGACGCTTAGCAGCGGCCGTAAGTACCGCCCACTGCCAGCCGAAGCCAACCGCAAGCGCAACCGGTACGGTACCCAACCAGATCACGACCGGGACGGCGACCGTCCCAACCGCAAGCGCGGTGGAAACCACGACGCACCACCCGCACCAATGCGCGCGGGCGCGGATTCTTCGCGGCGAAGCGCTGGCGTAACGGGCGAGCTCTGCTGTCTCCAATACCTCACACTCAAAGTCCGTCAGCTCGGGTACCTTCTTGGCAGGCGTGGGACACGGCAGGTCCACGAGCAGCGGCTCACGCCACCGAACGTGTTGCTGCGGCACCGACACTTCGACGGTCGCAATCGCCCATTCGTCGGAAGTCACGTCCAGTTGGCGGCAGGTGTGGCTCATGGCGGGTCCCTCAAGGACGGTCGACCAAGGCTGGTCGACCTGCGTGAACGGTGCCACGAAGCGCGGCCGGTTGACTCGACGCCGATCACAAAAAAATGCTGGCAGCGGCAAGCCACAGCCCGCAGCAGCAGCAAGCTAATCCAACTCCCTAGACGCCAGCGCGACAATCGATCAGAAACCGCGGTTACACTTGCGTCTGGTCCTGCCGCCGGAGACTTTCGATGCCATCAATCGCCATGCTCCCTCGTATCCAGCGCCTGCTCGCGCTGCTACTGACGACCGCACTGCTCACCGGCGCGGGCGCTGCCCTGGCGGCACCGGCCACAACAATGCTGCGCGCCGCGCGCCTGATCGACGGCCGGGGGGGCGCGCCACTGGCGCCGGCGATGGTACGGATCGAGGGCGATCGGATCGTCGCAGTAGCCAGCTCACTGCCCGTACCGGCTGGCGCACGCGTGATCGACCTCGGCGAATCGACGCTACTGCCAGGCTTCATCGACCTGCATACCCACCTCACTGGCCGCAGCGATGTGCACTGGGAGGAAGCGCTGCTGAAGACGACGCCTCCCGAGGAAGCGCTCTGGGGCGCGCACTGGGCGGAAGTCACGCTGATGACCGGCTTTACCACGGTGCGCGATATGGGCCCGAACTGGCCCTACATCGACGTCGCTTTGCGCGATGCGATCGAGGCAGGTGCCGTTCGCGGCCCACGCATGCTCGTGGCTGGAGCCTATGTCTCATCCACCGGCGGCGCCGGCGATGCCAGTCAATACTCACGCTACGTCGACGTGCCGTTGGTCCGCAACCTTGCCGACGGCCCGGTGGAGATCACCAAGGCGGTACGCACGAACTTCAAGAATGGCGCCGACTTCATCAAGATTCTTGCGACTGGCGCCGTACTTTCGAAGGGCATCGCGCCCGGCGCCCAGCAGTATTCTGATGAGGAGATCCGTGCCGCCGTGATCGAGGCACGTCGCTGGGGCCGCGACGTGGCCGCCCATGCTCACGGCAGCGAGGGAATCAAGGCTGCAATTCGGGCCGGCGTCCACACGATTGACCATGGCTCCGGCCTGGACGACGAGGCCGTTGCGCTACTCAAGGCACAACCAACGACCTACACCTACTACGTGCCGACGCTCGCGCTGCTCGCCTCGGCAATCGATGACGGCGAGTCAGCGACAATTCCAGGCCCCGAGATGGAGCGCATGCGCGCTCTGCGGACGATGGCTGAGGCCGCGTTTCGCCGGGCGCTTGCCGCCGGTCTGCCGATAGGCTTCGGCACCGACGCGCCAGTCATTCCGCACGGGCGCAACGCGCGTGAATTCCGCACTCGCGTTCACCTGGGCGAGACCCCAATGTCTGCACTCGTGTCAGCGACCCGTCTCAATGCTGAGATCCTCCACCTCCAGGACCGCCTCGGCACGGTCGAAGTGGGTAAGTTCGCGGACCTCGTCGCAGTACCTGGCAATCCGCTGGCCGACATCACTGCCACCGAGCGGGTTGGCTTTGTAATGAAGGGCGGCGTCATTTACCGGCAGGAGCTGGCACGCGGCCGCTAGCGCCGACGCAGGATCGGCGCCACCGATGGGGACACCTGCTGCCGAAGTGCCTATTGACGAGGAGCTCGTCCACAGGCTGCTTGCAGCGCAACACCCGGACCTCGCCGAACTGCCGGTAAGACCGGTCGCCGAGGGCTGGGACAACGCAATCTTCCGCATCGGCGACGCGCTTTCGATTCGACTGCCGCTGGCGATCCCGGTGCCACTTCGCACCGGCCCGCCGCAGGACGAATATCCGTGGCACTGGAGCGTAACTCCATGGCTCGATGGAGAGACTGCAGCCCTGGCCGTGCCCGACTCCTCCCAAGGTGCGGCGCTCGCAGGCTTCCTCTCGGCGCTACACCGACCCGCGCCGCCAGATGCTCCGCACAATCCCTATCGGGGCGTTCCCATCATTGATCGGACCTCGACCTTTGAGGACCGCCTGCATCGCGTCGACACCCCCGGAGGTGCTCTTGCCACCAGACTGCGCGCGCTGTGGGAGGCAGCGATCGCCGCTCCCGTGGATCCGATTGCCTCATGGATACATGGCGATCTTCATCCGCGCAACGTGCTGGTTGCAGAGTGCCGTTTTGCGGCCGTACTCGACTGGGGCGATCTCGCGGGCGACGATAGAGCAACCGACCTTGCTGCCGTGTGGATGCTGCTGCCTGACGCTGACGCACGCGCCAAGGCAATGGCCAGCTACGGACCCGCGCCGGCCGGCAGCGGGCGCGGGGGTGGGCCGTTTTGTTCGGCGTGATCCTGCTCGCGGCAGGGCGCGCGGACGACGAACGGATGGCCGCTATCGGCAGAAAGACCCTCTCCCGCCTGCTGGCGGACGAAGCCCGTGCCGGCAGTGACAAAACAGTCGCATTTCTTCTGTAGCGTTGAAAGGCAGAGCCGGACGCCACAGCACAACCGCTCACAGGAGAAGCCCCCTTGACGCATCGCCGCACCGCCACGCTTAGCCAGTGGATCGGCGCCGCGCTATGCCTGCTGGGAGCGGCTTGCGCCGCGGCTGACGGCCGTGATCGCGTACGGCTCGTTGGCTCCTCGACGGTATTTCCGTTCGCAACTACCGTCGCAGAGACGTTCGGGCGATCGGGGCAATGGAAGACGCCGGTCGTAGAGTCGACCGGTACCGGTGGCGGATTCAAGATCTTCTGCAGCGGAGCAGGCCTCAATACGCCGGACATCAATAACGCATCACGACCGATGACGGACACGGAGCGGCAGACCTGCGCGCGCCATGGGGTCGCCGGCATTCTTGCCTTGCGAATCGGCTATGACGGGATCGTGGTAGCCAGCAGCAGGCAGGCAAGGCACTTCGATTTGACCCGCTTGGAGCTCTACCGCGCAGTCGCGAAGAGGACCGTCTTCAATGGCCGCCTTATCGACAATCCCTACCGCCGCTGGAGCGATATCGACCCCCGCCTGCCGAACCAACCGATTTCGGTCTTGGGACCGGCACCGAACCACGGCACCCGGGACACATTCGTCGCGCTGGTGATGAATCCGGCATGCGAAGCATTGCCGCAAATCCGGGCCCTTGCGCACGACGAACAGGTCATCGCCTGCGAGGCAGTGCGCGAGGACGGCGCCTGGACGGATATGCCGGGGGACTATTCGCTGCTGGTCGAGCGACTCACGGCCGACAAGGCGACCATCGGCATCCTCACGCTTGCCTACCTAGACCAGAACCGTGACCGGATCCAGGCCAGCCGGATCGATGGCGTCGCACCAACCTCCGCCACAGTGGCGGCGTGGACGTACCCTATGTCGCGGCCGATCTTCGTGTACATCAAGACAGTTCACATCGGCGCAGTCCCCGGCCTTATCGAATTCGTCCGCGAATTCGTCAGCGAGCGCGCCGCTGGACAGGATGGCTATCTCGTGGAGAAGGGACTGACGCCACTGCCCAAGGCCTGGCTCGATCTGGAGCGCTCCAAGCTAGCCAAGCTCGGTGCAGGCGGGCGTTGACACGGCTTACCGTCGCGATCTCACAATGAAGCGGGGATGGAACCCCGGACAGACGGTATCGAACCCTTGACTGACCCCACACTTACCGCGAACTCGCCATTCATCGTCGGCGTTTCCGGTCACCGCGACCTCGATCCCGCTGCCTTCCCGGCTCTGCGCAGCGCGGTGGAAAACTTCATCCATGCCCTGCAACGGCAACTGCCGGACACGGAGATCTGCTTCATCGTCGGCATGGCAGAAGGCGCCGACCTGCTCGTGGCCGAGACTGCAAGCGCACTCGGCGTCCGAATCGAGGCGATCCTGCCGATGCCCCTAGCACGCTACGCCGCAGACTTCGAGGCAGACAACCTCAGCACATTGCGCCGCCTACTAAACCGGCCTGACGTCAGCTGCATAGAAATCGCCAGCACCGATGCCGTGGAAGACCCGGTCCGTTCACCACCCAGCGCAGATCGTGACGCGTCGTACGGGCACCTGATGCGGGCGCTGATCCGGCGCAGCAGCCTGCTGCTGGTGCTCTGGGATGGTCGTTCCTCGCCGCTGCCCGGCGGCACAGCCGACACCCTGCTCCGCTACCTGGATGTTCGATCTAATGATCAACTAACCGATGCGGCGCTTGAATTCGCTGCCGCAGATGGCGCGCACGACATGGCGTCGCGGCTGGCGTACTGGATTCCAGCTCCGCGGGGCAGCGCGTCGCAGGCAAATGACCTCCCCTCCCCGTGCTACCTCAGCGGCAGCGGCGACCATACCCTGCAGTGCCACCCCCAGCTGCCGGAGTACTTCCGCACGCGCATGGCCGAGCTGAACGCCTACAACCTGGAGTACGACCAGCTTAGGGAAAAGGGGCAGATCGGCGACGCGGATTCTCTGCTTGCGGCGTTGCCACCGGATGTGGCGCTGCGAGGTCGATCACGCCTTGAGGACATAGACCTGCAGTACGGCAAAGCAGACTCGCTCGCCGTACATTTCCAGCGGCGCTCAGATCGTCTGTTCGTACTATTTGGCGTTATGACGTTCGCGATGGGACTGTCGTACCTGATCTACGAGAAGCTGACTGAATCACGACTGATGCTGCTCACCTACATGATCGTGCTGATCGGCAGCCTGGGTGTTTACTATCTTCTGGAGGGCCGACGCTGGTTTGCGAAGCACCTCGCCTATCGGGCGCTCGCGGAAACCATGCGCACCAAGTTCTACCTGCGCCTGGCAGGCGCCGACCATCGAGTCGATGCGCGCGAGATATTGTCGCTCTCCGGAACCGACCGCTTCCATGGCTTCGGCTGGCTGGGCTTCGTGATCAGCGCCGTAGAGCGTGTCGGGCTACGCGCACGCCCCAGCTACGATCCAGACAGCCCGCAATCGCGCTGCGTCGAGGATGCGTGGATCGAGAGCCAGCACGCCTACTTCACACACAAAGTCACGCAACTCGAGCGGGCCACGACCGGCACGGGACGGCTTCGCAGCGCGCTGTTTGTCATCATCATCGCTGCGATATTGACGCTATTCCTATTCGGTGACGCACTACACGAAATAGATGCCGGCAACGGCGTGCCGATGAAGAACGTCGTCACGTTTCTGATGGGGTTTTTTGCCGTACTGCTCGGCGCGTGGGAACTGCACCAGAACAAGATGGCAACGCGCGAACTACTTTGGCAGTACCGCAACCAGCTGGGCCACTTCACGCGAGCACGGACTCACTTGGCGCGAATCACCAGCGCCAAACGACGCAGCGAAGTGCTGGCTGAGCTAGGCAAGGACTCCATGATGGAAAGCTTCCTGTGGACGATCCACCGCTATCATCGCGAGCACGAACCCCCTAGCAGCGGCGGGGGCTGACGGCGACGGAACGGGCAAAAAAAGGGCGCCCATCGGGGCGCCCTTTTAGTTGCCGCCGAAGCGGTCGGCCATCAAGGCACGCAGTTAGGCTTCTGCAACGCCGACGGCCCAGTAAGCAAGCTCGGATCAGGATAGCTGTATGCCCCACCGATCGCATTCGACTCACGCCTGAACTGGAACCACTGCAGCAAGGCCTCGTTCTGCGGGTGGTAGGTGTAGCCCTTCATGACCATCGGATAAGTGGCGTTCGGCAGACCTTCGATCGCGTCACCGTCTTCCAGATCATTCTGGCAATTGCCGTTGGGAGACAACCACCACGGCGTGGCATTGATCACGCCGTCGAACACCACGAACGGGTCGTTGTAGATTTCGGCGATCTCGTGGCTGAGCGGCGTGATATCGGAGAAGGCCGACCCGAACAGACCCGGCGTGACCCACGATGCATAGTCCATGACGAAAAAGCGCGGCAGGTTGCCGTTGCTCGCGTCACCCGGCTCGTAGTCGAAACTGTGATAGCCGAGCGCACAGCACTGATTAGTGTCGTTGTTGAAGTACAGGAAGGTATTCGGAAACAGGAAGGACGTGATGTCCGTCGTGGTCATGTCACCATTGAGCTCCGCGGCGCCGATCGGGGTGCTGTTGTCTACCGTCGTGGGGAACAGCGCGCTGCTGAAGTCAGCCTCGTTGACCAGCACGTACGCACAGCAGGTGCCGTCTGCGTTCAGGGCGAACCGGTACGTGCCGCGGATCAGCACCATGGTCCGCGCCTTGCCCACAACCGGCGCCAGCAGCGTATGCCAGTCATCGCGCATGTCGTCCCAGAACTCGGCGCGCTGGACGGCATCCGTAAACTGGGTCGGGCGAGCGCTGCTGGAGTACGTGGCGTTCCGGAACAGGGGCGAGTCAATGACCGGGCGGACATAACGGGTCGCATCCACAAACAGGCGAACCTTATGTTCCGGCCGGTTCGGATCCTGGACGAAGCGCGGCGAGCCGTCGTAGTCGCGCAAGTCAATCGATACCGGAATCACTGGCGCACGCACACGGGTCGTCCCGCCACGCTGCGGCGAGGCGCCCACCATCGCGTAACTCCAATCCTTCTGCGGCACACCGGACGCGTCGAAGCCATTCGCACGATAGCGGCCGGTGAAGTTGGCGAGGGAGTCGATTCCCGGCACGCCGGTGCCGCTGCTAGAGGCGCTCTGTACGCCGGCGGCGAGCGCCGAGACGCCAGCAAATCCGGCGGAGCGGCCGGTCACTGTCGCGTGAATACGCGCTTTGTTACGCAGCCCGGTCGGGCTCATCTGATCGGAGTCGACCGCGAGCGCCGCAGCACTCGCGGCCAGTAGCGCAAAAGCGACCAGCGTCGCCAGTGACGATCGAAAAAAGGTCTTCATGATGCGGATGACTCCCTGGCAATAGGAAACTTTAGCGCGAACCTTCAGGCCTATTCCGCGGCGCCGTCTCCGGGCAGGCTTGCTGCGCCAGCGCTGACGGTTGCTACTGACAAACCATGCAGGTGCCCAAACATACTACGTGGCGGGCGGCTTATCTACCTAACGACAGGGCAAAGCGGCTGGTCTGCCTGGTTATGCCGATGCTGAGCAACCAGCGCTGCCGGCAGGCGCCCTGGCCGCAGCGCAACAAGGGCTGCAGCGCATTTCTTGACCCTCACAGAGGTCCCGGCTGCCGCCTCATGGTGTCCCGTCAACCGGTTTGGCGGCCTCCGGGCTCAGTGCTACCATCGAGATACTTGGGAGCCGCCAACAACTTGGCGCGCATGCAGTTACGAGCACGGGACCTAAATAACGATGGCCACTAATTTCAAAGCCGCCTGGCCCATGAGCCTGAACGCGCCGGCCGACTCGCTGGAAGCAAAGCAGCCGGCGGTCGACAACGGCCTGGACGTGGTCAACCCCGAGCGCTACTACGCCGCCGACTACATGAAGAAGGAATGGCACTTGATGTGGCCGCGCGTGTGGCTCCTTGCCGCGGTCACGCCCGATATTCCGGAGCACGGCGACTACTCGGTGTTCGAGATCGGCCACGAGGAATTCGTTGTCGTCCGTCAGGAGGACGGCTCGATCAAGGCGTTCTACAACGTCTGCCCTCATCGCGCGAACCGTATATGCCTGAACGAGCGAGGCAGCGTCGAGCGGTTCACCTGCGCGTTCCACGGCTGGAAGTTTGGCTGTGACGGCGAACTGGAGAGCATCACCGACGAGATGTCCTTCGCGCCGGAGCTGGTGGCCCACCGCCCGGGTCTGACCGAGGTCCGCTGCGACGTGGTCGGCGGCCTGGTCTTCATCAACATCGACGGCAAGGCGCCCCCACTACGCGAGTGGATCGGGCTACCGCCCGGGTACATCGAGAACTACGAGATTGAGAAGATGAACGTGGTTCGCCACGTACGCAGCGAGTGGCTCGCCAACTGGAAAGCTGGCATCGACGCCTTCTACGAAACCTACCACCTGCCGCACATTCATCCGCAGACACAAGGCGTGATGGAGGACTTCAGCCAGTACGACCTGTACCCAAACGGCTTCAGCCGCATGATCGTGCCGATCGGGGTCAAGTCGCACCGCGTTGCCGACCAGCAGAGCGTAGATCCGTACCAGCAGTACATGCTCAAGGAAGCGGGCATAGACCCGGCTACCTTCAAGGGCAATGCTCACGATGTGCGCGGCGCGATCCAGCAGGCCAAGCGCGAGCGGGGCAAGCGCTTCGGGCTGGACAACTACGACAAGATGACCGACGGCCAGCTGACCGACAGCTGGGCGACGGGTTACTTCCCGAACGTGCAGATCGGCATGCATCCAGAAGGCGTGTTCATCATGCGCTTCCTGCCGCACCCGACCGATCCGGAGCGATTCTTCTACGACAACATCACGATGTTCCGCCATGTGCCAGATCCGAGCTACGCCGTCCCAGGATGGATGGGGCTGCCAGAAGGCCTCGACGTGACCGGCGCCACGCGCCCGAACGTCGAGCATGTACCGGCCGGCATCAAGCCGAACCTCGGAGAAGTGCTGGATCAGGATGTGGAGCTGGTGGCAGCCGTACAGCGCGGCTCCAAGTCGGCCGCGTTCCGCGGTCCGCTCTGGTCAGACCAGGAACAACGTCTGCGGCACTTCCACCGCGAACTCGACCGCTACATCAACAGCGAGAAGTAGCCGCCCGCTACAGGGTCAGCGGCCGCTCTACGGCGGCCGCAAGACTCACCTCGACCATGTCGTCGGTCAATCGCACGGCATGGCACGCCAGCGGCCGGGAGGCGGGCGCGCCAAGCGCCTTGCCGTCGCGCACGTCGAACGACGCACCGTGCAGCGGACAGATCAGCCGCACGCCGCGTAGCCTGCCCTCCGACATCCTGGCGTGTGCATGCGTGCAAATGTTGTCAAGCGCGTAGAGGCCGTCCTTGGTCCGGCACACCACAACTTCGCGACCGTTGATGACGCAGTCGCGCATCCCTCCTTCCTTAAGGTCCGACAGCGCCATCACCTTTTCGAAGTTCTCCGACATCGCTGCTCTCCGCCTCGCCTGCACGGCTCATTGACCGCGGCGGGAGGCTAGCATGCGATTCGCGCCGACGGATACGGCGCACAGCTAGAGCGGGGCGCCAGGCATCGCAAGCAGCGCAACCGCTGCGATCAGACTGTCGAAACGGTCGAGGAAGCCGCCCTGCCCGGGCAGAGCCGCCGAATAGTCCTTGAGCCCCGCGCGACGCTTCAACCACGAAGCGGCAAGATCCCCCGCGAGGCCGGCAAGCGCGAGCGCCGCGCCCCAGGCGGCCGCAGCCGCGACCCCGAGCGCCACCGAGGCACGCAGCGCGACGCTCGCCACCACCGCGGCGACGATTCCGCCAACCGCTCCCTCAAGCGTCTTTGCCGGGCTCAACCGCGCGGCAAGCGGCCGTCTGCCGGCCAATTGACCGGTTACCTGCGCGAAACCGTCCGCGCAGGCGACCGTCATGAAGCACCAGACCAGCGAACTTGCCTCATGGTGAAGCGTCGCCCAGATCGCGAGCAGCACTAGCGCCAGGCCAACCAGCAATACTCGCCGCGGCCGGGGCGCCGCGAGCAGCCGCCAGGCGCCGACCGCCTCCTGCACGCAGCAAGCCCACAACAACAGATACAAGGCTCGGAGTGCACCGCTGCCGAGCGCCGCAGCGACGAGAACCGCGTGAACGATGACGAAGAACACCGCGAACTTCAGCCAACGCTGCCGCGCGATCGACGCCTCGACGCGCCTCGTTGCTGCGGCCATGCCCGCAGCGCCCAGCGCGAAGCCAATTAGCGACACTTCCAAAAACGCTAGCGTCACCGCACTGCACTCACACAGCGAACCGCTGCGGATTCGCAGGCGATCGCAACCTCCAGCACCGCCGGCGTCAACTCACCATCCAGCATCAGCAGCGTCGGCTGCGGCAGACGCAAAACCATCCCAGGCGCCTGCCACAGCCGCGCTGGGCCGAAGCGCGGGCTGCCGGCGAGAATCGCGCCGTTGTGTAGCATTTGCCGGCCCCAGCCGTAGGAGCTTTCGAACGCATCGAGGGCGCCATCGTCGAGGCGCGCGTCGTGGAAGGCGCGAAAGTTGGCAAGATGTGCGGTGTTGTTGACGACCAGCGTCGTGACCGATCGATCGCTATCGCCGTGCATCCCGACCCGCAACGAACGTGGCCGGGTCATGAGCGCAGCCGCCGTATACGCGTGCCGGCCTAGCCAGGCTAGCCGGGTGCGGCCGAGGCGCACAACCTCCGCAACGTATCCCAGCGCAAGGGTGCTGGCAGCGAGGCAATTTCTGCGGGTTGCGGCGGTACGAATATCTACCCGCATAAGGTCGATAGGCTCAGAGCGGCCCGCCTCCAGAGCTGCCAGTGCCGCCGTCATTTCGCCAACGCCAAGATCGCGCGCCAGGCAATTGCCATGGCCGGCGGGGACGAGCGCAAGACGCTGCCGCGAGCGATCCATACCGTTGAGCACCTCGGCGACGGTGCCATCACCGCCTACCACCAGCAGCTCGTCGTAACCGGTCGCTTCGCGGGCGATCCGGGTCGCATCACCCGGTCCGTGGGTGCACTCAAGATCCGGCAGCGCGCCGCGCCCAACCAGTCGGGCGATCAGCCGGCGGTTGGCGCGTGCGAGTCCCGCCGCGGGATTGAAGATCGCAAGCCGGCGCGTCACGGGGAGTCGCCGCGCGCCTCGCGCAGCACCCAGTAGAGGCCTTTTACGTTCGCTCGCCAGGTCGGCAGCAGGCCGATCAGGAGTAGCTCCTCGAGGCTCGCCACCACACCCACAGTGATAGCAAGGTAAAGCAGCGGGGTGGATGGGCCCCACACGAACAAGACGGCCGTCATTAGCCCGAGCAGGTAAGCGGCGACCTTCGACGCATAGGTATGAAACGACGAAATGCGGCCGTAGCGCGCGATCGCGACCAGCGGCTCGGCCGCCCACAAGGTCACCAACAACACGCAGGCCGGGCGATGCTGCAGCAGTAGCCCCGCATGGAAGCACCAGATCCCGACAACTGCCACCAGGAACAGCAGCAGGTCACCGATAGAATCGAGCATCGCGCCGAGTGCGGAGGTCAGCTCCAGCCGACGCGCGAGGTAGCCATCCACAATGTCGCTGAGCAGCGCGAGAATGAATAAGCAGGCAAACGCCCGCTCGGCGCCATGGACCGCAAGCACGACGAGCAACGGCGCAGCGCAGATACGCAGCAGGCTGATCGCGTTGGGAAGATGGCGCAGCCTTGCGGGGGTCTCTCGCATGCGGTCCTGCCTTGCGACGCGCCGATACAGCGCCAATCCTTGATAACACAGAGCCATGGAGCCTGCGATATCCGCAATCGCCGCTACGGCGGCCGGATTCGCATAGGATGGTCGCCCAAAGGCACTTGCCTGTTTGGAGAATTCTCATGATGCAGCGCGTCAAGCAGTTCGTTTCACTGGTGGCACTCGCCGTCGCAACGCTGATCCCGGCGGTCGGCGCCCATGCTCAGGTCAATCCCGCCCTGATCTCAGGCATGAAGTGGCGCCAGGTCGGCCCGTTCCGCGGCGGTCGGGTCGAGGCCGTCACCGGCGTGCCCGGCGATTCGGCCACCTGGTACTTCGGCGGTGTCGCCGGCGGCGTATGGAAGAGCACGGATGCCGGCGTCACCTGGCAGCCGACTTTCGACGACCAGAAGATCTCTGCGATCGGCTCGATCGCCATCGCGGAGTCCGACCACAACGTGCTCTACGTCGGCAGCGGCGAGGCGTGCCCACGCGGCAACATCACTTACGGCGATGGCGTCTACAAGTCGACTGACGGCGGCCATAGCTGGCAAAACCTCGGCCTGCGCGACTCACAGCACATCGGCGCCGTGGTAGTGCACCCTCACAATGCCGACGTAGCGCTGGTTGCCGCCCTCGGTCACGCCTTCGGCCCGAACGAGGAGCGCGGCGTGTTCCGCACCACGGACGGCGGCAAGAGCTGGCAAAAGACGCTCTACAAGAACGCCGACACGGGCGCGGCGGACGTCGTGCTCGACCCGGCCAACCCGTCGATAGCCTATGCCTCAATGTGGCAGATGCGCCGCCAGCCGTGGCACTTCGCCAGCGGCGGCCCCGGCTCGGGCCTGTACAAGTCGACCGACAACGGCGTGACCTGGAAGCAGCTGCAGGGGCACGGACTGCCGGCGGGCAACCTCGGGCGCATCGGCCTGTCGGTCGCTGGCGGCGGCTCTGGCCGCGTCTACGCCCTGATTGAGGCAGAGGAAGGCGGTCTGTACCGCTCAGACGATCAGGGCAACAGCTGGACGCGAGTCAACAGTGACCACCGCTTCCGCCAGCGCGCCTGGTACTTCAGCCACGTCTTTGCTGACCCGCAGTCGCCGGACGTCGTCTACGTCGCGAACACCGGGCTGTTCCGTTCGACTGACGGCGGCCGCACGTTCGAATTGCTGCCGGCCCCGCACGGCGACCATCACGCGATGTGGATCGACCCCACCAATCCGCGGCGAATGATCGAGAGCAGCGACGGCGGCGCGAGCCTGTCGGTGGATGGCGGCAAATCGTGGTCGGCGGTCTACAACCAGCCGACGGCGCAGTTTTACCACGTCGCCGTCGATAACCACGTTCCGTACCGCATCTACGGCGCGCAGCAGGACAACACGACGGTGGCGATCGCCAGCCGCAGCGACGAGGGCGTGATCGGCCGGCAGGACTGGTACACGGTCGGCGGCGGCGAGAGTGGCTACATCGCGCCCGATCCGCGCGATCCGGAAATCGTCTACGCCAACTCAGAAGGCGGAACGGTCACGCGTTACGACCATCGCACCAACAACTATCGGGACGCCTCGCCCTACCCGCTGGATGTATCCGGCAATGGCGCCGAGTCGCTCAAGCACCGCCAGCAGTGGACCGAGCCGCTGTTCGTGTCGCAGTACGATTCCAACGTGCTCTATACCGCGTCGCAATTCGTACTCAAGACGACCGACCAGGGACGCAGCTGGCATGCGATCAGCCCGGACCTGACGCGCAACGACAAGAGCAAGCAGAAGCCCTCTGGCGGCGACATTACGCTCGACATCACCAGCGTCGAGTACTACGACACCGTCTTCGCGCTGAGCGAGTCGCCCCTGCAGCGCGGCATGCTGTGGGCGGGCACGGACGACGGCCTGATCCACCTGACGCGCGACGACGGCGGCAGCTGGCAGAACGTCACACCGAAGGACATGCCGGCATGGAGCATGATCAGCATCATCGAGGCCTCCACGCACGATGCCGGCACGGCGTTCGTCGCGGTGGACCGTCACAAGCTGGATGACCTCAAGCCGCTGATCTATAGGACGCATGACTACGGCAAGACCTGGACGCGAATCACCACCGGGATACCCGAGGGGGCCTACGTGCGCTCGGTTCGAGAGGACCCGACCCGCGCTGGCCTGCTCTATGCGGGCACGGAACTGGGCGTGTTCTTCTCGATGGACGATGGCACGCACTGGCAGCCGCTGCAGCTGAACCTGCCGCCGGTGCCGATCCACGATCTTGCGATCAAGGACGGCGACCTGGTCGCAGCGACGCACGGTCGTTCGTTTTGGGTCCTCGACGACCTGTCGCCACTGCGTCAGTCGAGCTCAGTCCGCGCCGACGCCGCCGCTCACCTGTACCGTCCGGCGCCGGCCGTGCGCTTGCGCGTGCCGTCACAGGTCGAGCGCCGTCTGCCGGTAGGCGACAACCCGCCGCCCGGAGCGGTGGTCGACTTCTACCTGAAGGACAAGCCGGCGGCTGAGGAGGAGATCACGCTCGAATTCCTGGATGCGGGTGGCGCGTTGGTCAAGAAGTTCTCGAACCATAAGCCGAAGGACGCCTACGACCAGCCGGCAGAGTGGACCGATCGCGAAGTGGCGGCCGACACGATCCCGTCCAACGCCGGTGCCAACCGCTTCGGGTGGGACCTGCGCCGCACTGATCCGACAGTCATCCCCGGTGCCGTATACGCCGACGACGGCCCGCGCGGGTCGGTCGTGCGCCCTGGGCACTATCAGGCAAGACTGACCGTACGTGGCCAGAGCCAGACCGTCCCGCTGGAGGTCGTGCTCGACCCACGCCTCCACGGCCAGGTCACCGAGCAGGAGCTGGCCAGCCTGGAGGCACTGGCACTACAAACAGGGGCCGACATCGACGCACTGCACCGCGCCGTCAATCAGATGCGGGAGACGCGGACCAAGCTGCAGACGCTGCAGAAGTGGAGCGTCGACAACGCTGCGGCGAAGCCGGTGATTGCGGCGAGCGAGGCGCTGGTCGCAAGGCTCGGCGCGATCGAGGAGCAGATGCTGCAGACACGACTCGAGGCGTCCGAGGACTCGCTGCGCTACCCGGTCAAGCTCAACGAGCAGTACGACACCTTCTCGTGGACCCTTGACTCGGACTGGGCACCCACCACCCCGCAGCGCGAAATCTACACGCTGCTACACGGCCAGCTGACAACGGAGCTCGGCCGCTGGCGCGATCTGGTGCACAAGGACCTGCCGGCACTCAACACGCTGCTACGCACGCATGGTGTACCGCAGATCGGTGGGTTCGAGGCTCCCTGAGGGCAAATCAGTCCG
>SESH01041689.1_pt1 | contig 51707 bp, 63 predicted proteins | sample 3171561 | NCBI WGS metagenome assembly SESH01 (sample SAMN10866947, study PRJNA518727) | freshwater metagenome | biome: subpolar coniferous forest; feature: holomictic lake; material: water; isolation source: holomictic Lake 442 2011 16.5 m and 2014 13 m | place: Canada: near Kenora, Ontario
GTCTGTACCAGACGTTGCGGCTGAAATAGCTGTACCATTACCTTTAAGAACACCGGTAATGCTAGTCGTCAACGTAATAGCAGGTGTCGTTGTTGCTGTGGCTACTGTTCCTGCAAAACCGTTTGCACTGACAATAGAAACTGTCGTAACAGATCCGCCCGACGCGGTTGCATTAATAGTTTGGTTTGGCCATGTTCCGGAAATAGTTACATTTGAACCAGCTACTAATGCTGGCGTGGTTGTGCCAGTACCGCCATTTAATACTGGAAGCGTACCAGATACTTGCGTTGTTAAACTAACGCCACTTAATGTGCCACCAAGCGTTAAATTTCCTGTGCTAGTTACTGTTCCTGTTAAAGTGATACCGTTTACAGTTCCAGTACCACCTACGCTTGTTACTGTTCCCGTAGTTGAACTTGTTCCAGCACCAATAGCTGTTCTAAATGCGGATGCTGTCAATGCGCTAACGGTATTGTCAGCATTGAACTGAGGAAAAGTAATTGCGCTCGGATTGGTCAGCGTAAACATGCTTTGACCAACAGTCGTTCCGCCTAGTGATGTTCTGCCTGTAGCCGCTACTAAGTTTGTACTACCGCCATTCCATTGCTGTGTTTGTGTGTAAGCTGTTGTCCAGTTTGTTTGATTAGCGTCCGTTGGAATTGAATAACCGGCAGAGAGCGTTAGTGCTAAAGTACCAGACGTTGTAATCGGCGTACCACTAATAGACAAACCAGTTGGAACTGTCATTGCAACAGAAGTCACCGTGCCAACGCTAACTGCACCAGTTTGACCGTTTACTGACGTGACTGTGTTAGTCTGATCAATCTTTTGCCAAACCGTACCATTAAATATTGCCCAATCACCTATTGCCCAATCAGTGATACCGTTTAAATTTGTAGATCCCGCAGCGGTAACAACATAATAATAACCATTGGTGCCAACACTAGAAACTAAAGCCGGTACGTTTGTTGATGCGTTCCAACCACCTTGATATGACAACGTGCCAATTATAGATGAAGTCGTAACACTAGTAACAATACCTTTAGAATTGACGGTGATGACTGGAACTGTGGTTGAAGAACCATAAGTATTAGCAGTAACACTAGAAGCAGGTAAATCAGCATTAACTAAAGCGCGAAACGCTGCTGGTGCAGTAGATCCACTTGCAGGACCGGCATAAACCACGTTAGCAGGTTGGTCAGAAAGAATAATAGCTGTACCCCATGTTGGCGCAGAAGATCCGCCAGAAACTAAAACTTGCCCAGCCGTTCCAGCAGGACTGACATAAAGACCGTCAGCACCAGACCAAACGACAGCACCTGCCATCGGTACAATACTTTTTGCAGTGCCACCGTGACTTAAACCAAGAATATTTTCAACTTCATTCGCACTCGATAAATCAACTTGAGGATGCTTGTGATCTGAGCGTGACATAGATGTGGCAACGCCAGCCGATCCAGTAGTCAATCCAGCTAAAGGTAAACTATCAGATAAATCAGCGGCAAGCGTCACATTTGCGTTTAACGGACCGCCACCAGTTAAACCAGTGCCAGCAATCACTTGACGTGTGGTAGGAACGTAGCCAGAAATGGTTGCGGCAATCGTTGATGCGGCTGTTACGCGACCAGTTGAATCTACGGTAAAAACAGGAATGTTTGTGGCATCACCGTAAGATCCAGCAGCAACGCCTGTGGCGTTCAACTGGGTGCTTGTAATACCGCCAGTGGCAACATTAAGTGTCACATTGCTAGACAGTTGACCGCCGCCGGTTAAACTGGTTCCGGCGATAACTTGACGCGTTGTTGGCACGCCAGAAACACTCAACAAATCCCCGACTCGTATTTGATAATTATTGCCTTGGTAGACAATCATCATCAAGCTGTCTTCGGATGCTTCGGGAGCAATTGGCAGTTGTGTTATCCGCGTTGGGATTAAATTGCTTGGTACGTCAGACATTCTTTACATCTCCAAATAAGAATTACCGTCCTCGGTAATAAAAAATTCATCGCCAGCTTCTTGAATAACGCCAGCAGGATGTGTGTTAATTGGTGTGTCTGGACGATTGAACGGCAACACAATCTGATCCGGTCTACGCGGGGCAAGACGATAAGGATCGTATTCATCACGATCTTCATTACACACCATCAAACTAGGATAATTTGGATCCGGTGAAAGTTCAGACAACAACATTTTGCGCGAACAACGACCACAAATAGCAATACCGTAGGTCGGTTGTCCACTTGGATCGAGGAATAAGCTCATCGCGTGTAAACTCCAATGCCAGGATTAATTTGAATTGGTGATCCGTCATTGTCGCCATCCCATGCACGTTGAAGTGACATAGCCGCTTTTTGCGCAAGAATAGCCATCAATTGCATATCTACTTGTGGTGTTTCACTGGCAACCGCAGATGCTAACCCGTCTACGATAGCATTGATCCAACGCTGTGGGATCTCAACATCTTGTTGCAGATTTTGCGTATCCATAATTTGACGATGCCGCCACAATATTAATTGCGCCTGTTCTGCTGACGAAAACGGTGCTGGCCATAAATTAACCACCGGTTGAGGCAGATCACGTTGAAAATAATAATTGCTTGGACGACCAGGAAAAACTTTGTTGCTTTGATTAACATAGCTATCACGATTCAATTGACCGAGTGGAATCTCTTGCGGCAAATTACCCATCGTAATTGCGGTGTAAGAAATAGGCAAAGTTGATGTGATTCTGAAATATTGATAAGCCAGCGCACCAGAGATGTCTGTCCATGTTATTTGACCTGCTGTAGCCGCGTCAGAAGACGTTCCGACTGTAACCCAAACTGATCCATTAGTGCTAACTTGAAACGTCAATGGCACAGCGGCTGCGCTCCATTCAATACCAATCGTATCGACAGTCGTTTGCGTGGTGAAATTAACCGTGTAAGCCAGTGAGGTTGACACCACTGAGCCGGTCACTGGCTGCAAGGTTCTGTAATTTAGATTGAGAACCTCAACTGTACCGTTCGGTAACGTCACAATCGGTTGATTCTCATACATTGGCAGGATAACTTTTTCGATACACCAGCTCGGTGTTTTAATGTTTGCTAAGTCAGAAAGCAGCAAATATAGCGATTCCAGTGCGTAAGTCTGCATCTCTGCTGTAATTGCTTGCGCAGGAAGTCGGCAACGTCTAAAGGCATGATCCACGACTTTTATTGCGTTGAAAACCGTTGTACTTACTTCACCAGAATATGCCATTTAATTAACCTCAGTTTTTTGCTAAATTATAGCACTAACCTTTTTTGCTTGATGCTTTTTTAGCTTCAGACATTGCAATTGCTAACGCTTGCTTTTTGTTTGTCACTTCCGAACCTTTTTTGCTTCCAGAATGCAAATCACCCGCTTTGAATTCACCCATAACTTTGCCAATTTTTGCTGATGCTTTAGCAGATCCGCCTTTTTTCATCATGGCTTGACCAGGCACATTAGCTTGTGCAATTGCATTTAAAGGTGATGCTTGTTGTTGTCTTTGTGCCAATAAAGTTTCACCACGTTCTTTAGGTGCAATCATTGGCTCACCACGTCTGCGGTTTTGTGGTGCTTTGACAACTTGGCGTTTAACTACTTCTTCACGTTGCATTCTTGGTGTTTCAAGCGATTCATGACGAACCATTGCTTCACGGCTTGGGTATTTTTCACCTGTAGCACGTTCAACAATAGGACCGCCTTTTGCTTTCATCATTTTGCCGCCATGACAACATTCACCACCTTTAGCATAGGCTTTTGCAGGTTCTTTTGCGCATGATCCTGTGTAGCCTTTGTCAGAGGGAAATTCAAACTCTGTTACATATTTTAATGATTTGCTCATTGTATTAACCCCTTTCTATAATTCTGTCTAACTTTGCGTCTAAGATTTCCAGCCGACTCATTAAACGATCAATTTCTGTGTGAACTTCCACTTTGGTAACATATTCACGCGCTACTTCTTCGCGGGTTTTATTTAGCAAAATGCTAATTCGTGTTAGTTCATCACATTTGTATTTCAAAATAGCACCAATAATGGTGATGATAAGTGAAAGTCCAATATTCCAAAACATGATCTGCATTTCACTAGTCATATCTTTAAGCCGCTGCATAAGTTTTAAGACACTCAATGACAATTGTGTACATATCACCAGAAGATGCGTCTGCTGTTGTGAATAACACGTTGCCATTAACACCTGTTCCACCATTGTTTTGCAAACCACCAAAACTAGAAAAATCCATCAAATAATTGGTATTTTGAGGAACTAACCATGTGAATAAATCGGTGGTTGCATCCCACAAAATGCGCACTTCCATGCCGTGCGTGGTTGCCCAAATTTTATTGATCTTAACGCCATTACATGCGCAACCCCAGCCATTGACGGCAAGTGTTGATACGTTGATTTTGACAACAGCAGTTTCACCTGTGCCGTCAGAGATATTTGTAAACTTGGCGATGTACAATCGTTCGCCATCTAATATTGTTTGTGCAGCTACTAAATCAGCCATGACGCTCTCCTATTGATAAAATGAGGCGTGTGACCGCCTCACCTAATTACGCGATTGTTACGCCTTTTGATCCAACTACCGCCCAACCAGTGGTTGCGGTGTAAACCAATTGCGCACTATCACCAACATTTGTAAATGTAATAGTTGAGAAACCAATTTTTGTAGTTGGTGTAAGCACTGCGCTACCACCATCAACAACATGCACAATAGTTTTAAATTGACCGTCAACACCATTTGCAAGTGTTAATGCTTGCGATGCGCCTGTTGTTGTTAATTCAGTAACAGAAGTTGTGATGTTAACTGCGCCAGCACCGCTAAGTGCTTGAACTGATCCGATTGTAATGCCAGTGATATTGCCGGTAATTGCACCAATAAAGCCGTTTGTAGATGTTACTGGTCCAGAAAATGTAGTTGAAGCCATGATGTATTCCTCACATGAAAGGTTTTACTATGCAGTCTTCATGTCGTCTGTCTGGTCAGTCGTGCATAGCGTTTGAATTTTCCAGAAAATTACTATCTTCTAAGTATTTGATAGCTTGCTGTATTATATACTTATCATGTTTAAATGCACCAATTGCATTATTGCATGCTCTGCATAATAATCCGCGCACTTTCCCTGTGTCATGACAATGATCTACTGCTAATGATATTTTTTTGCCATGAATAATAGAAGTTTCTGGCTCTTTGCAAATTGCACAAAGATGATTTTGTTTTTCAGATTGAGCGTTATACCAATCTAAATCTACACCATACATTTTTTTTAAATATGTATTTTTTCCATATAAAGGATTTGCTTCACGAAATTTGCGTTGTTTTTCTTTTGCATCTATTGAGGCAGTTTCAACTTCACGCCAATAAAAATTATCTTTTGACCAAGGTTTAGTTTCAGTAATTCTACTTGCACGACTATTTGATGTTTTTTCTGGCACATCTTTTACAAATTTCCAAAAATCATTTGACCATTCATCGCAAATATTTTTACGATGATACCTAATGATTCCACACCATATTCTATAAAGTGAATGTTTTTCGCGTTGACCCCAATCAGAAGGTCTAGTTTGATCTGTAGATTTGTGACGTTGATAGCGTTTGTAGTGTGTAGAACATAACTCCCGTGCTACCACAGGAGCTATGCAATTTACTATTGAACATTTTTTAGCCATTTTGCTTTCTCTGTTTTTATGAATAAAAAACTCATATTAACATCAAAAGCAGGCATTTGTCCAATTATGCTGGACTAGTCCTCAGACTCCGGCCGTCCCATAGACTCCTCTTGGATCAGTCCACCCCAGCACGTATCTCTCTGTCGCCTTGTATCTCATTGAGTCAGTTTCAAAATCACCTTCCATAGATTTTTCAAGACCACGACGCATAAGAAGTTTTAAACCTTCTGGTGCATCAGTTTGAATCCACCATGCAGTAGATGAAGTGATACGAGATAAGTTAGCTTGACCGTCAGCAAGTAAACCCATTGATTTAACTGGGTTGATGTCGTTGTCGGCTGTGCCTGAGCGTAGTGCTGATTTCAACAATACTTCAGCTTGGAAGATATTTGAAGGACCAGAAACGATTTGTTTTGGTGTTAAGCGAATACGTTTACCGTTGTTGTCAACAGCGTTACGAATCTGAATTAACATTTGTTCCAACGATGTTTGTGACAAGTTAGCAGCAGTTGATAACTGGTTGCTGAATGTGCCAGAAACGATTGGATGCGCTGTGGAAATCAAAGATACACCGTCACCACCTGTATATGAACCGTTGAATGCGCGGTTTAATACGTTAGCTGCTAATGTTTCTTTTGTTTCAATCAAAGATTGCGCTAAATGTTTTGCGTAAGTTTGACCAATACGGATGTGATCGCCATCTTCTACTAATACTTTGGTTAAGCTGAACGCCAAGCCGTAGACTTTGTAGAGGTAACGTTGTAAGAACAACACACCACCAGATTGGTAAGATACAGCCATACCGTCTGGTAATTCTGGTGCCGCACCAAATCCATAAAGAACAGGTTCTTCGTGGTAGTTACGGGGAATACCTTTTTGTTCTTTGAAAACCTGTTTCCACTCGTCAGCACGTTGATCGTAAACACCGTCAAATACTTCGTTAAGGATTGGTTCGACTACCGATCTAAAATCGGTACTTCTCATTGGAGTTGCCATGATTCAATATCCTCCTTTAAACGGCATTAACTGGAGCTTTGTATTGTGATTCGTTCAAGCGAACGGTCATATTTACATAAGCATCAGTAGCTGAATCAGTGATAAGGTATGCATAGCCTGTAATCTGGAATTGACCAGATGTCGAAACTTCTGCTGTTAAGTATGTTGAGCTGATACCAGTTGATGTTGATCCACCTGGTGAAGCCACGCGCCAATCGCATTCGCCACCAACAGCAGTTTGAACTGAATCAGTTCCTGGTGTTCCTGGGTTTGCAAATTGAACATCATAAATTGTTTCTGGATCATCATAAACCCAAGCAACAACGCTTGTACCAGTAGTACCACCAGTCCAGAATGGAGCAATGGTTGGTTTACCGGTTGAGTCTAAGTATTCAACACCGGCAAAAATACCAAGTAATGAAATACCGTCAGTTGTACCAGAACGTGTACCGTCTGAAGTACCAAGTTGAACTGTACCTGCTGTGACTAATTTAACTGGATCACCAGAGTAAATAGACGCAGCGTAAGTGCTTGCGATTGTATAGGCTTTTGGACGCATCTGACCACTGTTGTGGAAAGAAGGTCTGAAACCATAGGGTGCGCTAGTTGAAGACATTATTAGCTCCTAAATGGAATAAGTTTTAAATGGTTCGTTAAGAGATGTCAAATTGTGCATCTCTATGTTCGCCAATTTCCAGATTGCCATCTCCCACAGTCAATCTTGACTTTGATGACTTAGCTTGCTGCTCAAGAAAATCTGCTGTATCAGTCAGTTTTTCTTCTTCACGCATGGGTGCATTGTGGTGAGCTTCGGTCATGTACTTTTCATAAAGTGATAACGGAAGTTTAAAAGCCAACATCTCGTTTACCCCAATGAAACCTTGCCAGTCGCCTGTTTTAAGCGTTGCGTATTCCCAGCCAGGAACGTCTTCTGGCTTCACGGGTTCATACCCTAATCGGATACGCATTTGGATGGAATCTCTGGGATTCGTTGTTGTTAGCCAGCAGCAATGCCAGCCTGGAAGTTTTGGCAAGTCCGGTAAACTGGACTGGAAAAAACTTTGTCGAAACATCTCAACCCGCTCGTCTTCGGTCACTTCCCGATTTTGTGTAACTGCGCGATCTGTCATCGCACGATTATTTCTATTGGTTCCAGCGGATTTGTTTAATCTTTCGTCTGTCATGATATTCGCTCCTTTCAGCGATTGGAAATAATTATAAATTGATATTCAATAAACGCAATACTATTTGTTGTTACGATCATACTCTGCGTAACGCTTTAAATACTTGTTACGAAGTACAGGATCATCCCAGACACCAGCTTCAACTAAAGCTGATTTACGTTCTGGACTCACATACATTTCTTTGCGGGTTGATGTTGGCGCATGCTCGCGACCAGATCCAACTGAAGGACCACCACGCGCAGTGCGTTCTTCTTTAACAGATCGTTGCTTTTTATCAAACTTCTCTGGTAGTCTGCGTGCCACTCGCTTTCTAAGTTCATCCCAGTATTCTTCGGTCTGAGGATTAAGTCCGTCTTTAGCTAATGCTTGGTCAACTGCAATGACAATTGCAGAATCTTCATCACGACCTTGTGCATCATACCAAGGATTATCGGCAATAAATTCCTTTGCGTAGTGCATAGTCAAATCATCCATTTGATTTGGTTGCGCTACTGGGCGTTGCTGTGCCGCTAACTGTTTTTGATATTGCAATTGCTGAACTTTAGTAATTGCTTGGTCACGATAGCGCATTGCTTGCGCTACATCTTCGCCATTACCACGCTCAACAGCTTTAGCAATAACACGCTCTGCCATATCAGCTTCTTGCGCTGCTTGATTAATATACGCATCATACGCACCTAAATCAGTTTGGTGTGCGCGTACTTCTTGTACAGAAACTCTGCGCTCCAAATCGTCATTGCGTTTACGAAGGAAATCCAGCTCTAACTTGTCACGACTAATCGCCTGTGTTTTTCTTTCTTTACGTTCTAACTTTTCTTTTCTACGACGCTCACGAATTGCTTCACGCTCACTGTCAACGTCATCGTCGTCATCGCGTGCAATTTGCTCGTCATAAGCCTCATCGCTTAATTCATTTATATCTTCGACAATTTCAATTTCATCATCATTGTCGTCATCTTCTCTAATTACGTCTGCCATAAATCACCTCCTACTAGATGAATGCTTTGATCTTTAATGGATCACCAGTGACTTGACCAATAATATCCAAGTCGTTAAAAATTACAAACATTGCCGATTCGTCAGTATCGGGAACTTTAACTTCCCAACGATCACCACCGTACTTGGCAACACGAACAAACTCGCCAGCTTGACACCATGCACCTTCCGGCCATGCTGTCATGTCATTACGGTTTTTAAACGCAAGTGGTCCTAGCGAAATCACTTTGCCGATCTGTGTGTTCCACTTCTCGGTGTCTTGCGTTCCGATGTCGAGAATAATCCCGCCACTTGTTTTCTTTTTTGGAGTGCGAATCTGAATCAGAACGCGGCTTCCAAAAGGCTGAATTCCTGCATCTACTGCTGGAAAAGCCTCTGCCATTGCATTCTCAAAGGTCATTGTCACGATGTTTATCCTCATCTATAAGATTTAAGAGTACGTTGATTGCCGCTTCATAACCGGCAACCATTCCCACACGATACCCGTACTCGAAGGCATCGCGTGTTTGCGGTTTCTTCAAAGCCTCAACAGCAAACATTTGCTGTTCGACTTTGAGCTTGTTTAACAGCTTGGTTTCAATATTCACCAAGGTGACTTTTTGCCTTTAGGTTCTGCTGGTAATTTTTGTCCATCGACTTTTTCACCAGCCGCCATGCGTTTGTGTTGTTTCACATCCGCTCCAGTCATTGGAACTTCTTTACCTTTTGTGTCTTTCATGTCAACTCCTACGGATTAAAGTTAATGCCGGTTCCTGTTGTTAATGACGTTTTGCTGTCATGTTCCATTTCTGCGGCAGTGATAAGTTTAGCAGTATTGTTGTCGGCTGTGTTAATTGCTTCACGCGCTTGAATCTCAGCCATTGCACGTTGGTTCTCAGCATAGATTCTAGCCTGCTCTGATTGCATCTTGTCTGCACGTTCTTGCTGTTGTGCCGCAAATTTTGCTTGTTCAGTTTGTGTCTGAATTTGCATTTTTTGTTGATCAAGTTGCAATCTACCTTGATCAGTTTGCGCTCTCTGATCCAACGCTTTTTGTTGAATCCCTGCGCTAATTTGTGCAATCTCAAGAGAATTATCAGACTGCTGAGGTGGAGGTTCAGGCATGTACTTTTTAGCTTCTTCAGCCACTGCATTAAGCTCTTGCCCAAAGCTACCCATTTGTTGCTCAATAAACTGTTGGACTTGCAAAAGAATTGGCACCTGTTGATCTGGCTTATCTTCTATCAGTTTTTCTTTTTGCGCTTTATCCACTGCATTATGTGACTCAACCATGTAATAGTTAAGCAAGTGATCGCGTAAATGTATTGCCATTGGAAACAAATAAGATTGCGCAATAAATGGATTTGAACCAAATAAAGGCGATTTCAAGAATGCCATATGCGTAAGAATGTGCGCCACATGATCTTGTGATGGGAGTACATAAATTGGTGATGCCATCACAGCCGCTACGTTTTCTGACGTAGGATCCATGTCATCTTGTGCTGGTTTTGGCTTCAATACTTCAGTATCTGGCACTTTTAGTGTGCGCAAGAACATTTCCTCAACCTTGCGTTGATCATACATTTGAGGATATAGCTGTGAGCGTTGCATAATCGCTTGGATTTGTGCAAAACGCTGCGTTTCACTGAAAATTGCTGGATCACTGACAGGAATAACATCCATTGGCCCATCAAAATCAGACGGTTCGATGTCAATTCCCGATTCTTGCGCCTTAATGTCTTCAATTGTCAGATATGCGCTGTTAATTCGGTGCAAAATCTTCAAACTACGCGCCATTGAATTGTGTAAACGCGAGTGAATCGAGTTAAACACGACCATACCTTGCTCAATCAACGCCATTGTCGTGCCGACAGGTTGATTGGGATTCTGATCTGACAGTTTCTCAAAAGTGGTTTGCACAACACCTTTGCCGGTATCAACAAGGAAACCAAGTAACTGCATCAAAACCGGTGACGGGCCGTTAAACGGAAGTGGCATTGCCAATTTGCGCACGTCATCAATCAACGCGCCACCTTCCATCTCGACAACTTCTGTGGGTTGCACGTTCAGCGTCTGCCCACCAGGTCCACCTTTTAATTTTAGTAACGTAGGCACGTTTTGAATGTGCGCTGAGTCAAGCAATGCACGCAATGCACCAGTAGCGGCACCAGATAACCCACCAATCATGTGAGTCAAGCCAATTGGATAAGCTCCACGCCAAGGCACAAAAGCAAACTCAACAATCCATTCAAGCTCTTTACGCTGTTCGTCTTCTGGTTCCCAGTTACGGTAAAGACCTAAACCACGCTCAGTGGATTTGTCGATGCTTAAAATGTAAGGCTCCGGCCCATCACCAAAATCTAAATAAGTGTAGACTTCAAAAATGGTGCGTAGACCGTCTTCGTTGTAGCTGGTGTCAGTACGTCCTTCAATCTTGTCGTTTGCTTTTGTTGTACGACTGTACTCTGGATCTGTTGGCATACCAAGATCAACGTCGATGTACATACCTCTCTTGACGCGACGATCATACTCAAACTTGGTAACGTACTGCACATGCGTCTTACGTTCGGCTGTGTAGAAGTTTGTGGCTGCAAACGGCAAATAAATGTCATCGATAGGAACAAACTCTGCCATTGGACGTTTATAGAGTGGATTCCACATGAATTTCATGTACTGACCACCACCAAGTGGAAGTTGCGTGCTTAACTGTTCAAGCTCACCACGAAACTCAACCATTTGCTCAGTTAATTGCCAGTTCATGAAGTCAGTCTTACGATCTGCTTTCTCTACTTTGTCTTGATCCTTCTCACCGACGATTTTACTTTTAACCGGACCGTTCGCGGGAAAAATCTCCTTCATAACACGAGCAGAAAAATCCACGCACGCTTCAACGAGCATCGGATGTACTACTTTGTTTGCACCGGTGAACTGTGCGCCACCCGGTGCATCATCGCCAAGACCAGTGCGTCGAATACCTTCTTCGTATTGTTTGTCGCGTTTCTCGCGTGCTTCTTTGTCGTTGGTAATCTTGTCTATCAATTCACTGATAGCCATCTCAAGATCACCTTGATCTACTTCATCAATGATGTTAGCAAAATGCTCTGAGTTCTTTTTTTCGTCGGCTTCATCCTGCAAGCGAACGATAGCACCACCATCCTCAGTGTCTTCAACGTCAGTTTCGTCGGTATCCTCAAAATCTACGTTTTCACCTTCTTGTGCATCCGGTTGTTCTTGATCTTCGTCGTCTTCAAATTGTTGTGCCATCGTTTACCTCTGTCTGTATTTTGTTTGCGTGAAGTATATCACATGTACTTGTTTGCTAATTCTTGTAAACCTACAAAAATTCAATGTTTTATTTAGAATGATATTTTTTACTCATTTCTAACATACCAATATCTGGAGCATACATTTCCCCTGTCAATATCATGTCACGCGCTTCTTCTGGTGTGATGTTGTAGGCTTTTGCCGCCTCCATTATTTTTCGTGAAAGCAATTCAAGTTTTGATGCGCCTACAGGAGTTGTTACGCCAGTTGCTGGTGCAAAAGTTCCCCATGCCAATGCTTGCGAATCAACTGAATTCAATCCTAATTTTTTAGACAGTCCTTTCCACCAAGGAGCCAATGAAAGCAATTCTGGAGTAGACACACTTGCATCATATCCTTTTGATGTTCTTACATCACCCAAGCCAACAGCACGACTCCAGTGAGCATCACCGACAGGGTATTCTGTTTGGTATCCTGTTTCTGGAACACCAGAAGATTGTATATACAAAGGAACCTTTGGAGAGTCCATCTGTATTTCTCCAGATTCATAGTATTTTCTCATTGGATTTGCATGAGCCGTTGAATGATAAACATGTCCTTTTACGCCATAAAGATCTTCTGGAAAATCATTATTTCTAGTATTAAATGCTCTGCCACCATATTTTATAAAATCATCAAGTCTTCCTTGATTTGCTAAAGTTAATGCCGCAGTCCCTCGATTTAATTCTGTTAATACATCAGATCCTGGTGATGCCATTCCCGTGTACGTTTGGAATTTTTTAAAATCTTCAATAGGCGTATCAGATATTTGTGCAAGCCTGTCATAAAGAGGACCATTCTCGTACCATGAAGTCATACCTTTATATAAATCTGGATAATTCATTGCCTCAGACAATGTGTCAATTATTCGATTTGCATTTCTTCTAGTAGTTACTTGCGGTCCAACTTTAGCTCCTTTAGGCTTGGCTGGCATAAGAATAGCAGGAGATTCATTTCCTTCTGCTCTTGCTTTTCTTATTTCATAAAGATCATCTCTATTAACACCAAACAATCTTTTCATTGCAGGATCTTCTTCTGCAACATTTTGCGCTGCTCTGCGTGCTATTTCGTCTGGTCTATCGTATATTTCTGGAAATGCAGATCTTTCTGGATCTGTTACAGTTATTCTTTTTTTAGGAATGGTAATGGTTCCTAATACACCCGCTCCTGTTGATGGCGCAAACGGCATTGCACCTGTCTGTGCTAGACCGGCTAAGTCAAGTGCTGCCTGTGCTTGTTCATCCCTTGATGGTGCAATGCCAACTGGATACCAAGAGCTTTCATCTAACGCTTGCTTAGGTCTACCACCAGCAACATCAACGCTGCGCATAAACGCATTGCCAGCACGCTTTGCCGCTTCAACTGGATGCAGTATCGTTGATGCAATCATCGAGTCATTGTCTTCAAAGTTTTGCTTGGCACTCATGTCATCAAAATGCGCCATCGCTCTGCGATACAAACGCTCGTGCGTAGGATCTTCAAATTCTGATACTGAGCCACCATCAGCAAATGGCATGCTGTATTCTAGTTGCACTTGACGACCAGCACTGTTGTGATCGGCTGGTTCAAAATAACTTGCGCTTAAATTGCCATCACCTACTTTGCCATTATAGCCGGCAGTGTACCCAGACAACCCATCACTGTACTTGGTGTGCAAACCTTGCAAACCAAGTGACGCACGACCTTCACCAACAGGAACTGAACCAGACAGATTACCAAGGTAAACACCCTCAGCCTCCATCGGCTTAATCATAGTGGCATTAAGATTAACGCCTTTGCCAACGTCCACACCATAATCAGCAATGAGCGTGTGCAAATCTTTATCACGATCACGATCACCTTTCGTTGTCGTGTTGTAGTTAATGCGTGCTTCAGTCTTGCCCATCTTTTTTGAGCCGCCTGTGTTTTCCATTAAATCATCAAAATGCTTCATGGCTTGATGATACAAACGCAACTGATCTGGATCGTTGAACGGTAAATCTTCCATAGATACACTCCCGCCTTGTGCGTAGCCTCTTAGCTTTGCACGTTTATCATACGCCCAATCATACCAATCACTTCCAGTTTTAAAGTCTACGCCTTTAGGCATGCGCTTGGTTTTCATGTACGCACTCATTTGCTTTTCAATATCATTCAAACGATCTTCATTAGTAAGTGGTTTTACTTTGTTCATGTTGCGCGTAACAACACGCGGTACTTCATCACTGTACGTCACAAAGTTACGCACGCCTTCTGGATCAGCAACCTTTGCTTTTTCACCCATGTAAGTTGTGCCTGGTATTCCTAACTCATAAAGTTTTTGTGCGCCTTCTTTACCAGAGCCAAATCGTTGCAAAATAGAGCTGCCTTTTTCAACAGGATCATAATCTAAACCTTCTGGATGATAGATGTCTGGATCATGGCTTTGCAAAATGTTTCTGACGTAATCACTTTGCTCAGAAAGTGGTTTGTTGTAATCAAGAAAATGCTCAATTGACATAGGATCAACAGCTTCACGCTCTTTTGGAAACTCCATTGACACTTCATACAAGTGTGAGCCTTTTTGCTTTTTGTATAAGTTTTCGCCAATCTTTTGCGCTGGCAATCGTTTTGGCAAGTCTTCTGGATAATCCGCATACGATTCTTTAAGATAGTCTGCAACTTCATTTGGACGCTCGTGCATCATGTAGCGTTCATACACTTCCATTGACGGATAATCTTGGCGACGCTCTGCTTGACTGTACAAATTCATCAATTGCTCATCCATCCAGTCGTCTTGCGGTGAATAGGTGGTGGCAACATAAGGATCTTCTGTGATGTAGTTACCCCAGCCATAAGCCTGTCCACCTTCACCGGTTCCCATGTGTGCTGTGTCAAACTCTTTAAACTTGTGCGGTGATCCGTGATAGCCTTTGATTGCTAATGACGGCCCATTACCCTCATACTTATAAATCAAGTCCTCTAATGGAATATCAGACAACTTACCACCAGCAAGTGGATAGTTTTCACGACGTTGCGCCATGTCCATATCAAGACGATCTTGCGTTGCGCGTGCTTGTGCTTCGCCTGCTAGACGCTTGTAACCTTGAATTGGTGTGTAGGGAATTGTTCTTTTATCAAGACCGTATTCACTCACAAGATTATTTAATTTTTCAAATTCGTTTGTGTGATCATATCTTTCGGGATACATCATGTAAGGTTGCGTTGCTAATTCCCGTGCTTCACGACTTGGTAATAAATCATTAATTAATCCCATGTCGCTATAATCTTTTATGATATTGTTTTCAATTGCATTCGTATCAGCATTTGGATATTTTTTCTTTCTTGCAAGCACTTCACTACGCCAATTTAAAACATCGCGTGCATGTTCAGCTTCTTTTTGTCGTGTAAACTGGTCAGTATTACCACCTTGACCCCAACCTTCTTGGTTTTGAATAGCGTGTTGCAATTCATGTGCTGCATTTGATCTCGTTCTTGAAATACTCAATAAATTATTATTGTCTGTAGCAGAATTTAAAATTATGCGTGGTTGTATTCCAGCTTGATAAGACCCACCAATATTGCCTGGCAAGTCTGTTCCTTTAAAATTTATATTACTTAAATCATATTCATTTGCTAATGGTTGATGTTCAACTAACTTTTGTTTTGGCTCATCATGTACTTTGCCGCTCCATTCTCCTTCTGGTGATTTTGCAAATCCAGTCATTCTGTGGATCAAACGTGGGTTTTCACCTTCAGATTCAAGTTGCTTTGCATACTCTAAACTTCTTGTTGGCATTTCTTGACTTACACCCCAAGACCCATGCGGATCAGTAAAATTAGTTGATCTTATTTTTAATTCTGTATCTGGGATCTCACTAAACAAAGTTTTATCCGGCATACGACCAATCAAATGCTCGCGCCACACTTCTGCTGGATCTGCGCCTTCATCTAATTTCTTAGCGGCTAGTTCAGCAGCTACCTTATCCCAGTTTCTTGATTTAGGGCCAATAAATGATAATCCTGCTGGCAACCCTTCTGTTGCCTTAACACCTGGTGCCAATGTCGTCAGTGCATCAGCAAGTGATTGCGCCCGTCCACGTTTAAACTGTGGCACGTTGCTCATCTCTGGTATCTGCATCGGTGCATTACCATACGACCAGTTTTCAATTTCCTCTGGTGTCTTTCCCATCAGTAAATCACCAGCACCTACGCCACCGGCTAATGGCACCCAACTTGGAACTGTGTATTGATTGCCAACGTCACGCGCACTGCCAAGCATCTCAGCAAGTCTGCCAAGGTTTTCGTTTTGATCTTGTGCTTTCATTACACCATATCTGCTTGCTAAATCTTTTAAGTCTGCCATATCAACTCCTAGTAATTATGTGGCGCATCAATTGATGCAACGATGTCGTCTACTTTCATAGGATCGTACATTGTTGGTGGTGTGCCGACAAGTCCACCGTTGGCAAAATTGACATTTTTTTGAAGAAAGTCATCCATCAATGATTCAATCTCATTATCAGTTGCATATCTTCCAAACTTTTCTTTTGCTATGTTTTGCAATTCTGGATGAAGATGAGAGTTTTCTCGATTTAAATCAATCAACCCAGTGTTTTCAAAATCCCCAACACTCGACCAATCTTTTGAACGCACAAAGTCGTGAACAGCAGGAAGATATTTTGCATTAGGCGCAGCGTTTTGTTTGCCTTTGATTTGGACAATTTTTGGCGGAGCATCACCATATATCATGCGCATATATTCATTTGCGGCATCTAAATCTTTTAAATGCGGGTTTTGTTGATTGTACTCAGCTATATTTGCTTGAAGAATCTTACGTTCATCATCGGGTAAGTTCATATAAATATTTTCATAATGATGCGCAGGATTCATATTTGTTGTTTCAATCGTCACATGCGGTTCACCACGTCTATCACGCAATGAATAGATGTTGGACTTGCCGCTACCAACCTCATCACAATACTGACCAACACAATGCCCCATCGTGTCGCCTTCAAACTTCAGTGCGGCTTGTAGTGCATCACGTCTTTCTGCAATACGGTAATCTGCCAATGCTTCTTCTGGTGTTGACGCACTTGACCACTCGCCACCACTAGCATCAAGCACCGCTGGATTACCACGACTGTCCTCACCAAGGTAATGCCCTTCTTGCAATGTAGGTTCTGGCATTTTCATTTGCATCCAAGCCAACCCTTTATCTGGATACTCTTTGTGCATCACGGTTGCAGCGTTGCGACCTTCTTTGAGCTTCTCAGCTTCACGCCATGCGTTGATCTTGGCAACATGCTCAACAGCCTGTGGCATCGAAACACGACTGAGCTTGGCTGGATCTATGCGCAAAAAGTCTGGAAGATCTGTGTCTGGGCGTGTAGCTTTGCGAAGTTCGTCAGCTAACTTGTCAAATCCTGTGCCGACCATAGTGTCTGGAAAATAAACTTGATCTTCTTTATTTAATTTTTTTAACCAAGGGTTTTTTTCTTTATTCATATCACTAATTGATTTAACGCGGATGGGTGTAATGTTTTCATCAGCATAATGTTCCCACCTTTTACCTAAATCAGTTTTTGCAATCCCTTCTTCTGGATAATCGGCTGCCGCTCGTTTAGCCATCACATCATCAATATCAGCATCCATAGGGTATCTTGGTGTGTAATGCAAAGGATTATAGTTTTCAAGCTCTGAGATCTTATCTTGAATTCCAGAAGTTTCACGCTGTGCATTAGCCATGCGACTTGCAATAACCTCTGGTGGCAATCCCATATCTTCATACTTAGCGGCAAGCTCTTGGAGGTTTGGTATCTTTGACTGTTGTTGACTGATAAGCACGTCACGTTTGTCAGGCCATCCCTCAGCAATCCGTCGAACTGGATCTTCTGGTGTACCCATTTCGTTTTGAATGTATTTACCGAGCTTTTGTTGTAACCAATCTCTCATTTCAGCAGAATCATCATGACGAATAAATCCACTAGCAGATTTTTCTGGTGATCTTCCATAAGCATCTAGCCAATTACCACCCTTTGGTTTGATAATCCCACCAAAACCAGCATTGTCTATAATGAAATTAGGGTCACGCATTTGCTCGGTAGTCGGTACCGATCTATAAGCAGCATCTTTTAATGCTGACATGAACTTGTTGGCGTTTGGATACGCATTACCCAGTTGTGAGTAATCGTTTAAGGCATCAGATATGGATTTTAAATTATACGGCATAAGGATTCACTCGCTCACGTTTTGGCTCACGTCGCTCGTCGATGTCCTTTGCTACCGGTAACTCAAACCATCCATCGTCTTTGAGATAGATGACCGCCTGCGTGAACGTATCGACATAGTCGTCGTGTTCTGCCACTGGAAATTTTGCCAGTTGTTTTAAAAATGCAGCCGCCCAACTAACGGGTTGACCACGATTCTTTTTAGACTCTGGGATCCACAACAAACCCAACTCTAATGTCGGTGCAGCTTGGTGTGCGCGTGAAATCTTGTCTGCTTTACCGGGATTATAACCCACTGCTGGAACTTTCGCCAATCTCAGATCCTGTAATAATGACTGTCCACTTGCCTTGGCTTCCACCAGGATTCGATCCGGTCTGCGTGCGCGTGAATGCGGTGACTCTTTACTCATGCCACCATACTCTGTTGTCCAATCCTTGATAGCCTTAGCACGCAAATCTGGGTAGCTGAGATGCTCATCCCAAGCATCAATGAGCATCGCGTTGCGCTCGCCCTTGTGCGTAAACATCGCCCAAACTGTGCAGGCAGTCGGATCACCTGTGGTCTTCTCAGTGAACGCGCAGTCGTATGACTGTAGGATGTACTCGAAAGGAGGCAGACCATCATCGGCTGACCATAAGCCAAAGTGTTTGGTCTTGAGGATACCACCAGACACCGGTGCAGGATCTTGTTGCAACTGTCCCGCTGTACCATAAGTGCCGAGCAATTGCTTAAGCATGGTGATTTCTTTTACGCCAAACCGATCTGGGCAGATCAGCTCGCCTTTTACTTTACGAGGATCATACGCACCAAGGATAGTTTTACGATGCTTACCATCCCACTCAGCAGGAATACAGATATGCTCCCAGCCTTTGATGTCGTTTAAGATATGACCGCTGATGTCACGCTCGTGCAAACGTTGCATGACCGTCACCATCGCATCGGTCTTCGGATTGTTAAGCCGTGTTGACCACACCATGTCAAACCATTCAAGATCTGACTCACGCATCGCTTCAGACTGAGCCGCCTGTGCGCCATGTGGATCATCCAGTATCAATCGTGATCCACCCTCACCCGTTGCCGTACCGCCAACAGACGTTGCGAGTCGATAGCCAGTCTTGTCGTTTTCAAAACGTTGCTTTGCATTTTGATCGCCAGCAAACTTGAACATGTGACCCCAACGCTCTTGATACCAAGGTGACTGTAGCAATCTTCGTGTCTTCAAGTTGTCGCGTGTTGACAGCGTGCCAGAATACGACGCACACAAAAACTTCTGAGCGGGATCTGTGATCCACTCCCATGCCGGCCACATCACTGACACAATCGTTGATTTAGAATGACGTGGCGGGATATTGATTAACAGTCGATGTATCTCGCCAGCACTGACTGCTTCGAGATGCTCGCAGATTTCCTCGATGTGCCATGACTGCATAAACGGAATGCCAGGTTCCACCACATGCCATGACTGCTTAACAAATTCATAGAGTGATGCCGACGCAGCGCGTCGCGCCTTCTCAGCCTTGACCTTTTCGAGCAGTGTCACGCACTCGCCTTTTGAAGCAATGAGTGCATCGTATCCAGCTCATCATCGCTCAAGCCTTTGAAGTCACCAGCCGTTTGTTGCGTGTTGTTGATCTGAATGGCGGTATCAATGTCTTTCCCAAGTATCGTTTCCTTTCCTTTTTGCAGTGCATTCTGTGCTTGCGTGTGTTCTTGGATGGTGATTGTTTCATCAATCTTGCGCATCATTGTTGAAAGATTTTTCATCGTTGAACGCTTGAAGAACTCCAAATGCTTGAGCTTATCGTCTATTTCATGTTCAACAATGTCTTTTGCTGTTGAAGTTAAAGTTGAAATTTCTGACTGAACCCGCACAGAATCTGTCACGAGGTGTTGAAGTTTTTGCTTTTCCCATCCTTCGGCCTTTGCTCTTTTTGAGATTGTCGCACGATCAATACCCAGCTCATTTTGAATTTCGGTTAAGCTCTTGCCGATTTCAAAAAGCACCTGCGCTTTGCTCCAGTCCTCTAAAGTTGCTCTTCTTGCCATGCTGCTACCTCCTTAACGGTAACGGAGAATAATTTCTTTACACATTGCGGATCGCACAATGTCATCAATTCCAAATTCAACTATGCCGATCTTATCCACATCATAAAGCCGATCAACTGCATCAGCAAGACCAGACAAACCTCGAATGTCGGTCTGCGCAATGTCACCATCGATAATCACTTTGCAGTCTTCACCAATCCGTGACAAAAACAATTGCATCTGTTGCACGGTACAATTTTGCGCCTCATCTAAAATACACAGACTGTTTTTGAACGTACTGCCACGCATGAACTCCAGAGGCTTCATTTGGATTTGTCCACGTTTAAGCAGTAGGTCAGTATAAGATTTCCCTAGACGCTCCTCTAGCACGCTAATAAGTGGCTCCATGTACGGCAGATACTTCTCACCAAGCGTACCTGGAAGAAATCCAAACCCTTTGCTTGATGCTTCGACGTTTGGTCGCGTCAGTATTACGCTATCAATAAGTTTTTCTTCAAGTAGCTCCGCTGCATATGATGCAGCTATGTACGTCTTGCCTGTTCCTGCCGGCCCGACAGCAAAAGTAATAACGTTTGCACGAATAGCATTGATGTATTGTTGTTGTGCTTTGTTTAATGCACGCAACTGGGATTTCTTTGGTGTTGTTGTTACTTCTTGTACAAACTTTTGTGCGCGTCGATCTTTGCGCTTAAGTTTCTTTTCAAAATCCATGTAAGATCCTTATAAAAAAAAATATATTACTATCACTAAAAGCACTGTTTACTACCCCATGACAATCAGTTACATTCTGCCCTATGTCATTAGTGAATTACCGTCACCGGTAATCTCAACCCGAATCGAGCGCGTAGCTAGTGCGCTTTACCGATATTAAAGGCTGCAAGGTTGCGAATTGCGGTACGCGACAAGCAATGCTTTTAGTGATAGTGCTTGTCTTTCCAAGCTGTCAACATAATTAAACCCAAACCACAAACCAGCCATTGATAAATCGCCAAAAATAAAAACACTGGTTTGTGGTGGGCATAAACTTATTCATCGTCTTCTGGATGCTCTGGTGATGCTCTTTGAATCATCATGCTATCTGCAATAATATATGCAAGATTTGAAACGCTTTCAATCGCTACACCAGATCCTCTTGCCAAAAGTCCTTCCATCGCATGTGCCGCAAAAATATCTCTAAGATCCATTATCTTTCCCCATAAAAAAAAGCCTTATAAAATTTCCATCGAAAGAGAGCGAGAATTGGCTCATGGAAATAAAAAAGGCTTTTGTTTAAATTCTCGTTCATTGGCTTTCGACCTAGAAAAAATTATAACACATCAAAAAAAAATATTCCCAACTTCATTCCCGTCCCATTCCCGTTCCCGTCCTCCCACTCCCTAAAGGGAGTGTGGGACGGGCGGGAATCTAATGGGCGACTGTCCCGAATCCCGTTTGGGACAGTTCGGGAATCACGGGACATCTTTGCTTAACCAGTAATATCCAGCATCATGCATTACAAGTCCTTGTTTTTCAAGGTCTTTTAGCCCTTCATTAAAGCGATTGGAGTTTGACTTGCTGTTATTGCTTTTAATTTCCTCATACGCGAATGGTCGCCACTCCTCACGGGACACCACAAATTCCCGTTCACCCAAAAGTGTGTGGGAACCACCTAAATTTTGCGTCGCTGCGATGGCTTTTTTTAGTCCATCTAAACATTTTTGTGTGGCTGGTTTTAATAACACTTCCTCTTGAGCAACTCCCACATACTCCAGGTAAACACCATCGATTTGCTCTTGTAGGTAATCATCATAAAAACATTCACCTTCTAGCGGCACAATCTTTAGCGCAAATTCCATGTTGCTACCTGCCGCAAAATCTTTTGATTTGGTGCAGGAGAACGTCACTTCCATTTTGGATTTCTTTGTCATGCAAAACTCTGCATCCATACCAGCTTTTATGGCACTGCTACCACGCGCACGACCTTTATCCCCATGACCACTATGATGTACAGTCACAATCGCGCTGGTGTACTTCTTTGTGAGCATTTCAATGTTGGATAAATACATTGCCATGTCTTCACTGGAGTTCTCGTCACCATGCATGTTTCTGTGCAATGTATCAATAAAAATGGCGTATGGTTCTTGATCAGTAATCTCAGCAATAATCTGGATGATTTGTTGCACCGCGTCTGCGCTCAACATATTGACTGACTTTGTGCTAAAATAAATGTTATCTGGATCACGATTGTATTTTTGCTTTAGAGCTTGCATACGCATAGCTAAACCACGATGACCTTCACCTGCGATGTAGATGACTAGACCCTTCTTCGTCATACGTCCGTGCCATGTTATGCCATTCCCAATGCAAAACGCCCAGTCTAAAGCCACCAAAGATTTACAAGAACCAGATTCCCCAAACAAGAGTGTGCTGGATCCTCGTTCCAGCACATCCTTTATTACCCAATCGGCTGGTTTCATGTTTGCCATTAATTCCTGCACCGACACAAACAAGCTCTGTTTTCTTCCGCAAACAAAATTGTAAACGGATTCAATTCCCGCGTTGTTTGCCATGTCGTTGAAGTCTTCACCCACGACTGGTGGATACAGCACGTCAACCCCACACTTCTTGGCTTTCTCAACGCCAACACCCGACACATCATTGTCAGCGCAGATAATCACCCGACCTTTATATTCTTTTCGGATCATGTCGCACACTGGTTTGAGATTTCCGGCATTGAACGCAACGACTACGCAGTGACCGGTTGCTTCATGCAGTGTCATACCTGTTGCAAAACCTTCTGCGATCAAAACGGTGTCGCCCAGATTTCCAATGACATAGTAACCACCCTGCATCTTTCCACCGGTATAAAAACGCTTTTCACCGTCTGCTGCAATAAATTGCAATGATTGGATCTGCTCGTCTGCGCCATATACAGGCACAACAAGACGATCTGCATACAAACGCAATCCAGAATCAGACTTAATGTTCTTGCGTATCAAATAGTCATGAGTTTCAATCGTTGGCAACTTAGCGTACAGCTCTTGCGCATTAAACGCAGCGGAGGCATAGGCAAAGTCACGCTCCTCCTTGGCTTTCTTTAACGCTTCTTCACGATCATAATCGCTCGCTGAGGCTTGACCGTTAATAAACCAATAGTGAACCTCGCCAGACTTCCAATCGCCAAATGCTGCGCCTTTACCGTCGGAGAACATAGATACCCAACCAGACTTGTCTTTGCCGGTAGTTTGAAATCTTGTAATAGCAGATTGCTTAATATATGGCGGTGGATTAAAACCCACCGCACGGATTGCGTCGAGCAGTTCTTGACTCATAATGATTCCAAGTAGTCTGAAAGTTTTTTAATCATGTCATAGCTGGTGCGCTTTTCAATGTCATGGATAAAGCGATGAAGCGTTAAACGTGAAATGTCTGTTGATCGTGATACTTCACTGATGTTCATGGGTTTGAGTTTGGTTTTGATTTGATCTGGCGTAAGCATTGTCATTTCCTTTTGTTCAAGTTATAAAAAAATATGTTGACATTATAAACAGCGTGCGGATAATAGCAACCTCGGTAAAGAAATTATTTTTTTAATTCCCAATGTGGAGAGCAACAATGAGCTTACTTAATAGCATTACAAAACCAGCAAAAATATACCGCATGTTTACTATTTATGGCGGTGCTGGCACAGGCAAAACGTCTTTGGCTAATACGTTTCCTGCACCAATTTTTATAAGAGCTGAAGATGGCTTGTCTTCAATTCCTGCTGATGCAATGCCAGACGCATTTCCAATTTTAGAAACAGGAAGTGACATCTTTAATCAATTATTGGCATTGATCAAAGAGGATCACCAATACAAAACTGTCATTATCGACAGCATCAGTAAATTAGATCGCTTGTTTACAGATGAAATAACAAAAGGCGACAGCAACGCTAAAGCACTAGCCACAGCAATGGGTGGTTATGGTGCTGGGTACCAAGCTCTTGGCTCTATGCACGGACGTGTGCGTAAAGCCTGTCAAATTCTTTCTAATCAAAAAGACATGAACATCGTGTTTTTGTCACACGCAGAACTAAACACAATTAGTCTACCAGATGCGGATCAGTATCAGCAATTTGGTTTAAAGATGGAAAAAAAATCGCAGAGTCATTACATCGACGATGTAGACTTTGTGGGTTATCTGCGTCTTGAAACTTTTGTTATGACCGATGAAAAGAAAAAAACAAAGGCAACAAGTAGCGGTGAACGCATTATCCAATGCACTAGCCAAGCATCATCTGTCAGCAAAAACCGTATGGGTTTAACTGACGACATTTTAGTGACTTGTGGTGTAAATCCATTAGCACAATTTATCAATCAATAAGTAGGAGAAACATCATGAGTTTTTGGACAACATCAGAAGGTAAATCTGCAACAACAGAAGCGACTGGAAAGTTTGAAGCGTCAGCATCGTATGAATTAATTCCAGACGGCACGACTGCGCTGGCTATCATCACCAAACCATCAATTGAACAATACAATGGCGATGAGTACATCAATGTCGAATGGACAATTGCAAAACCCGAAGCGTACAAAAATCGTAAGATCTTTCAGAAAGTGCGCGTGTGGGATAGCAATCCCAAAAAAGCAGACAAAGCCAAGGCAATGCTTGCAAACATCGACAAAAACGCTGGTGGTAAATTGGCAAAACTTGATAAAGATCCAACTAACGAGTCGCTTTCCGTTCTGACCGGAAAAACCATGCTAATTAAAATTCTTATCTGGAGTATTGATGATAAGACGGGAAATTATATTGGCGCAGTATCACCACGCACAACAGAAGAAGCAGCACCTGCTCCGACTCCTAAACCAGTTGAAATTGATGATGCGTTTGACGATGCGGACGTACCTTTTTAATTAACCAATTTACAGCACAAGGATGTGCATCTTTACGAGGAAAAGAAAATGATTGAGCAACGAACAGACGAATGGTTTGCGCTAAGACGCGGACGTGTAACTGCATCATCAGTGGGTGCAATCCTTAACTTATCACCAAACCAAAAACGCAAAGATGTGATGCGTGCGATGGTGCGTGAATGGCACAATGCGGAAAAAGAGTTTAAAGGAAACAGTGCTACTGAGTACGGCACTTTTCATGAAGACATGGCAAAACTAGATTTTCAAATGGAAACTGGTAGCACGATTGAGGATACTGGATTTCATCCATTTGATGTGTGGCTAGGCGCATCACCCGATGGATTTGTTGGCGATCACTTGATTGAGATTAAATGCCCATTTAGTTTGCGTAATGCAGAAAACCCAATGTTTAAAACAATTGCAGATCAACCACATTACTATGCTCAGATTCAAATCCAATTGTTTGTAACGCGCAGAAAAACGTGCATCTTTTACCAATGGAGTCCGTTTACATCATCAACTGAAATGGTTGATTACGATGACATATGGATTAAAGAAAACCTGCCAAAACTTTTGGCATTTTACGAAGAATACTTAACAGAGCGTTACAACAATTCTGCTGTGCATCTTGCACCAAAACATGCAACGGTTGATGGCTTGGACGACAAGGTTAAATATTATTTTGAACTCAAGGCGCAGATCGCGTCGCTTGAAGAATTAGCCAAAACAACATTGCAAGAAATCGTGAATGGCTGTGACAATAAAGACAGTGAGATTGATGGTCACAAATTAACCAAAGTGGTTAAGAAGGGATCTGTTAGCTATGCTAAAGCCATCAAAGAATTATTGCCGAATGCAGATCTCACAGCTTTTACCGGTGAACCCACAGAGTATTGGAAGTTGTCATGAAACAAAAAATGCGCCCATACCAACAATCAGCACACGATGAAGCGATTGCATGGGTATGCAAAAATGTGGAGTCCTGCGTTTTAGAATTACCAACAGGCGCAGGTAAATCCATCATTGTTGCCGAAATTGCCAATACGCTGCATCAAGTAAGCAAAGGCAAACACGTTTTATGCATTGTGCCGAGTAAAGAATTGCTAGAACAAAATGCGGATAAGATCCGCGCAACAGGAAATGAAGTGTCATTGTTTTCTGCCAGCGTTGGTGAATCTTGTCTTGCTAATCCATTGGTAGTTGGCACACCTGTCAGCATCAAAAACCAGATTGACAGGTTTGGCAGTCAATTCTGTGCAGTTATTATTGACGAGTGCCACAAGATAACGCCAACAGTCATTCATATTATTGAACAACTCCAAGTGTTCAATGAACGTCTGCGCGTCATTGGTTTGTCTGCCACACCGTACCGCATGAATACCGGATACATTTACAAGTACGATCAACGTGACGTGGCTTTAAATGAAAACAAAAGTCGTGATCCTTACTTCCACAAGTTGATATACAAAGTGACAGCACGCGACTTGATAAGCCAAGGTTATTTGTGTTCGCCTGTTGTCGGAGAGATTCACAGCGAGCATTATGAAACACGCGACATGCAACTTAACAACATGGGTAAGTTTTCCAAAAAAGACGTTGACCGTGCGTATCACGGCAAAGGCAGACTAACATCCAAGATTGTTGCGGACGTGATTGCACAATCACAAAACCGAGAAGGCGTAATTATTTTTGCAGCAACAGTACAACACGCTGGTGAAATCATGGAGTCACTGCCACCAGAGCTGTCTGAAATTGTCACTGGATCAACGCCTGCTGGTTTGCGTGAAGTTATTTTGCTCAAGTTTAAAGCCAAAATTATTAAATACCTGGTGAATGTTGCGGTGCTTACCACCGGTTTTGACGCACCACACTGCTCGGTTATTGCACTTCTACGCGCCACCGAGTCTGCCGCACTTCTACAGCAGATGATTGGACGAGGTTTGCGTCTAAGCGATGGAAAAGAAGATTGTTTAGTTCTGGACTATGCAGAGAATGTTGACAGGCATTGCCCCGATGGTGACGTTTTTAATCCAGATATTAAAACGATCAACAGCGTGGATTTTGAAGGTGAGTATTTGATTGCACGTTGCGAGAAATGCTCGACGCTAAATGAGTTTAAACCACGCGACAACGATGCGGGTTGTGGTATTGACGACAACGGCTATTTTGTCGATTTGCAAGGTAATCGAATTGTAACGGAGTATGGATTTTTTCCTGCGCATTACGGCAGAGCTTGCCAATCAGACTACTGCGACTACAAGTGGAGCTGTAAACCGTGTCATGAATGCGGCGAAGGTAACGACATCACGGCACGGTACTGCGGATCGTGTAAAAATGAATTAATAGATCCCAATGAAAAATTGGTGCGTGAACATCGTAAACGCAAGAGTGATCCGTACTTGATGCAGACAGACGATGTGCTGGACATGAAAGTAAAACCAACAATCAGCAAAGCTGGCAACGAGTGTTTGCGAGTTGAATTCACCACGCCTTGGCGCACGTTTACGGTTTTCTTTATTCCCAAAGTCGCACGCGATTACAACAGCTTCATAGCTGTTACAAAGAATGGAACAAAAATGCCCGAAACCATCACTTATCAAAAAGTAAGTGATTTTTATAGAATCTACAATTACAACGCGAGGCCTTTAAACGATGAAATTCCCCTCTTGGCTTAAAGTTTACGGTGACACTTCGTATCGTGGTGAATGCCCAAGCGAAACGCTTGAAGCAATTACATTCTTTGCGCAACTGCGACGTGAATATCCAGACACCTATGGATTGATTGCTACGCACATTAGAAACGAAGGCAAGCGATCATGGGAGCAGGTAGCACGACAGAAAGCAGAAGGGATGACCAAAGGCGCACCAGACATTATTATTCCAACAGGCAGAGCATTTGTATGCGAGATGAAACGACGCGATCATACGAAGTCAAAATGGCAACCGATGCAGCTCGAATACCTCAAATCCGCACACGATGCCGGAGCGTTTGTTTGCGTCGCACTGGGATATGACGCGGCTTACAGCGCATTCCTAGATTCTATTGTTTAAAATATAAAAAAATATGTTTACTTAGTGAACAGTTATGGTAATCTATAGTCCTCCTTCGGGAGAGGCAAAAAAAATAATAAAATAACTAAATCGGAGTAATAATCATGAAAGTAAACGTAAGAATTGAATACAAAAGCGGAAAAATTAAAATTTGCGAAATTGCAATAAACCAAATTTCAAGTGTTCTTGAAATGCTTGCTAAAGAACAAAGATTGGTTTCATTTAAACTAATCTAATAACAAAAAAACTGGGCGTAAATATGCGCCCAGTTCGCCCAACTTTTTAGGAGTAAATAATTATGAAAAAAATATCTAAAAAAATACAAGTTGGTACAAAAGTTTTTGTAAACAACGTTTGGTGCGAAGTAACGGAAATTAACGATACAAGAGTAAATTTTAAAACAAATCATTGGACTGGATCTTTCCAAGCTGGTGACATTCAGAAATTTAGCAACAAGGCGGTGTAAAATGGAAATCAACATTTACTTTTCAATCATCACCAAAGAAGGTTTTGATATTAACGTTAGAGCCACAGCAACATTATCTGGTTCATACATCCCTGCTGATTTTCACCATGACATCGAAGATGAGCGCGAGTGCATTGTTAACGACATTTCTTTTACTGATGAAGATGGCGAAGAAATGACAGGATCAGAAAAACTTAAAGAAATTGTCAATGAACACGTTGACGATAATTTTGTTCAAATATTTAATGATGCAGAAGCAGACAAAGAAGAATTTGACATTTACATATCTGATTTCAAATCAGATTTAAATTTTTCAGAATTAATTTAACAAATACTCCTACCTCTGCACCAAAGACATGGTGCTTTTTTTGAGATACTAAGATGATAGAATTTTTAAAATTCCTAGACGACTCGGATGTCGCCTATTTGGTTATGCTTGCGCTTTTTTTAGCAATGGCAAAACTCCATTCCAAAGCAATAGAAGAAAACACCAGACTTCGCAAACTACTTAAGAGAGCAATGAGATGATGAACCCAATAAACCAAATGATTGCTGAGGCAATCAACTCAAAAGATCCAACGCACAATGTTGCGTTGGTTTGTACAGAAATCGTGCGTGGTTTGAGCTTTATTGCTAACGCAATTCCCGACAAAGAAGAACAGGAAGCGTTTATTGAAACAGTCAGCAAACAGATCCGTGCTGAGTTGGAAATCCTACAACAAACAACACAATTCGAGGCATAAGACGATGAGCGCAACATTGGTTTTAACTTTAAGTTTTCTTACAGTCGATACTACAATCGATAAAAAAGGGCATACAACGCAAGTGGAACGTATTGAATACACTACTAGCGTAATTCCTTACGATACACGTCAAGCATGCGCCAATGCGCAACAGGAATGGCAGTTTGCCGTTGGTGCATATCAAATGAGCAAACGTCCAACTCGGATTATCACGGCTGTCTGCAATGACAGCGCAACAGGAGTAGTTGAATGAAAGACAACGTAATAATTTGGTGCTTAATTGCATCATTTGTAGCCGGTGGTTTGGTTGGATTTGTTGCTGTGGCAACTATGCATCGCCATTACTATGAAGTAATTAAAACCAGTATTGGTGAATTTATCATACATGACAACAAGATTTACTCCGTGTATGAGATGGAAAGAAATGTTCGTGGGGAGATGGTGACGAGATGACCAAAGATGAAGTTTATAGTCGCCTACAAATGGCGCAAAAAAAACAAGAAGGAACTTAAAAAGGTTAAATTAGACCTTTTAAAAGAGATCCAGCAATTAAAATTGATGCTCAGAGCATTAGAGGAGGAAGAACAATGGGCGAATTGATTTTTTGGACAGGCATTGTCGTTATGATTGTCTGTTTTCTGGTGGAGTATGCTGATGGGAATTGATGACGCAGCGGCACTTATTTTCTTTGTTTTGGGATTAATCTTGGCGGGAATATGGATATACCATTAGTAAAACCGATTGAAGCATTAACGCCAGTACAGAGTGAATGCAAGCACGATCACTGGCGTATTTATCAAAGTCGCGGTTATAGAGAATGCGACAAGTGCAAACTGCAACGACCAATTTTTAATGTAGTGAAGCACCAACGATGAACATTAGTCAGATATTTATCAACCTGTCGCCATTTTTACGCGATAGGTTTACGAGTGAAGTTTTCACCTTAGGTCTGGTGCATGAGTTGAATCAAAAGCAATTTGAGGTGCGTTGCAAGCGACTCATTCGTCAGCACAATGGTGAAACCAGAAAATTATACAAGGCTCTTTCTAGGCTAAATGCAGCAGAAAGATTAAGATTTTTTGACGTAGTAAGTGGGGTAGATGATGGATCACAAAGAGTTGCAGATTATTAAGCAGATTGTGCGATACAGTGCAAAAACTGGAAATTTTTATCGTAGTGGATCTGATTCGCCAGCTAAGTTTGCAAATAAAAACAAGCACGCAACAATTTCATTTCGGAGAGGTGAAATTAATTGCACTTATCCAGCATGGAAAATTGCGATTTACATGTCGCATGGTTATTGGCCCGACGATGGCGATACTTGCGAGTATGTCGATGGCAATATAAAAAATTTGAGTTTGAGCAATCTGCGCGTTATCCATTTTGGTGATGACGAAACAACGGTGATGGATTACTGCATTGATAACCAGCTTGAGTATCGATATGTGTCACTAAAAATGCGCAAAGAAAAAAGGATGCGCAGAAATGTCGGTGGCATGTCGTACTGGTTTTACAAAAAAGTAGACTTTGAACGCCAGTGCCGCAGTTTAAAAAAGATAGATGTTGAACAGGTAAAAAAACCAAGTATTGGCAGACGCAAAAACCAGCACTTTAGAGATTTTTTAAAAACACACATGATTGTGCCAAAACGGTGGGAGATGACTTTATGTTAAAGATAGATCAAAAAATTGTTGGCTATAAAGTAGTTGATAAGACAGATGAAAAAGTAGTGTTTGAGATGATACACGAGAATTTTCCTCGACCACCGCATTTGACAGGTACAACGTACAAAGTAAAAACGCCACAAAGCGAACACGCTCTGTATATCACAATTAACGATATGGTGCTGAATGGTGACGAGCATCATCCCTACGAAATGTTTATTAACTCAAAGAACATGGATCATTTTCAGTGGGTGCTTGCACTGACTAGATTGGTGTCTGCTGTTTGGCGCAAAGGTGGTGACTCTACTTTCTTAGTAGAAGAACTCAAGAATGTCTTTGATCCGAAAGGCGGATACTACAAACGTGGTGGTGTGTATATGCCATCACTGGTGGCTGAAATTGGTAGCGTAATTGAACAACATTTAATAGCAACTGGCGTTATTAAATTTGAAGTGGATGAGCATCAACAAGCGTACTTAGAAGCTAAGAAAGAAGAAGCTAAAGGTGTTGAGATGCAACTCTGCACTAAATGTAATGTCAAAGCTCTGATACTGATGGACGGGTGCATGACGTGTACTAATTGTGGCGATAGTAAGTGTGGGTAATTTATGAGTGATTATAGACTAAGCGTAATTGAAGAAGTCAATCGTGACATTATTAAAGCGGTAAAGTTATTAACAAATTTAGACAACAATTTTTACCACTTAGATGGCATGACACAGTATTTTCAAATTGTGGAATCATGCCGTCAGATACTTGAAACTGTGTCTGAAGAACTTGTGCAAACTGTGGTTAGAGAGGATACTAAAAATGATTAAAGAAGACATACAGTATCTAAAAGGATGGGGATTATCAATATTAATAGTTATTGTTATTGCTGCGTATGCTAATGCTGATATAAAAGTAAGAACTGGTGAGAAAATTCAATGTGAGGTGGAGTTATGAGTAAAGAAAGAGAGTTGTTAAAAAGAGTGCGAGATACACTGCGCGAATTAAAAGAAACTCATTATGATTTGTACTGGGATATACAAGCTGAACTAGACCTAGATGAGCAAGTGCCTGTGGCGTGGATGTCAACAAAAGGGGAAGGCGGTCTTACTGACGATAGTTATTATGCTAACCACAAAGATTATGTGCCACTCTACCTAGCACCACAAAAACAAGAACCTTTGAGTGATAAAGATATTAATGAAGAACGCTTGCAAGTCCCAATCGGTATTTGGCATTTTAAAAGTTTTGAAGCTGGTATTAAGTTTGCAGAAAAAGCACACGGTATTGGAGTAGAAAATGAAAATTGAAATTAAGAAGCTAGACCCAAAAGTAATTCTACCTGCTTACGAAACAACAGGTGCAGCGGCTGTGGATTTACGCGCCAACATCACTAAAGCAATTAAACTGGACTTAGGCGAAACTGCATTAATTCCTACAGGCATTGCAATCAATATCAATGACGACAATGTTGCGGCTGTCATCCTGCCGCGCAGTGGACTAGGGCATAATCACGGAATTAAACTCGGAAACTCTGTTGGCTTGATTGATAGTGATTTTACGGGGGAGCTTAAAGTATCTGTAAAGAATACCGGTTCTGGTGTGTACAAGATTAATCCGCAAGACCGCATTGCTCAAATGAAATTTATTCCCATTGTGCGAGCAGAGTTTATTGAAGTAGAGGAATTCAGCACGGTAACTGAACGTGGTGCAGGTGGTTTTGGGAGTACAGGAATATGAGTGAACTAAAGCAAGCTATGTTATGTATCTTATTCGCTATTATAATTTTTGCAGCACTCGCATACAGAGGATTACCCGCATGTTAACAACAACAGCTTATATTTTAATTATCGCTGTAACCACCCATGGCGAAGTTACACAATCAACAATCGAATTTGCAGACAAAACTTCGTGTGAAAGCGCGGCAGTTAGGCAGGATTTTGCATTTAAAAATTTGCAGTTTGCAGGTAGATGGAACTTAACCTGTCATCCTTATCAACTTACTGGAGAGAAGAAATGAAAGTAAAGCTAGTGCAAAGCACACCTAATCCCGAAGAACACATCGGATTACTTGCAGGAATATGCTACGGTAAGACAGGTGAACAATCCCCAGAGCAGTGCATCAAACGAGCAGAACACTGCGTAACAAAAGGGCATCTATCTACACTGCGCTTTGCTCATGCTACGTTCTTAGTTGGAGACATTAGCCGTATCTGTAGCCACCAGTTTGTTCGCAGTAAGCATTTGGATTTCTTGCAACGTAGTCAGAGGTATTGCAATGAAGGTGAAGTTGAAAGTGTAATGCCAGACTCTATAATGAGTTCTATATATCATATTGACGCATGGGAAATACAGAATCATGCTAAATGGTTATACGATAAGTTAATTGCTGATGGATTTAAAAAAGAAGATGCACGGTTCATTCTTCCACAAGGCACGACAACAGAATTACTGGTAGTTGGTAACTTCCAAGCGTGGTATGACTTTATTAAATTGCGTAGTGGTAAAGAAGCTCAGTGGGAGATACGCGCAGTGGCTCATGAGATTAACCAGCAGCTACATGGTATTGCACCAAATATCTTCAAGGAGCTTGAGCATGAATAGGTTCTCGCGTGGAAACATTTTTAAGTACATGTGGCGATACAAAGATAAAAATGGCATTGAGGATCTGCGCAAAGCAAATTGGTATCTGGATCGCTTAATTAAGTTTGAGAATTTTTAATGAAAGATTGGCTTTCGAAAGATCATCCAGAAACCAGCATATTGACGCTTAACAAGGAGCAATGCGCTAGATACATGGATTTGTTAAAATGGCTTGATGATAATCCAATGGATCCTGTCAGTGTAAGCAATCTAGTATTAAGCAGAAGGGAACGATGAAACCAAAGATAAAAAAGGTAGGCAATTATTGGTTTTGCTATACCGACTTTTCAATAGTGGCTTCTGGTACTACGCCAGAAGCTGCGTTTAACAAATGGATGAAATTAAATGACAATCAAAGAATGGTTTATTGATTTATGGGAAGGCATCAGAATTATTTTGTGGTGTTTTTTTACTTTAACATTTTTTGGACTTTTAGTCCGCATAGCATACGAAATAGCTAAGTTTGGCTGGAACCTGTTTTGATTCCAGCCGTTTGATGGGAGCAATTACTCTTTTGCTCCCATTTTATCACCAGGTATATTTTTGTATTTATGCTCAGAAATATCTGGTCCTTCAAGCATACGTTCGTGTTTGCCAATGTCGTAATTAATTTCTTTATCTTGATTAGCTTCTTGACGAGTTTGCTGTAAATTAGAAGCACCCATTGTTAAACCACCTTCTACATGCTCAGAAATATGCGCACCAGTTATTGCTCGTGCATCATAATCTTCTAACGCTTTTACAGCCGCAGCGACTTCGTGCGGATCTTTTGACATCAAAAGCTCAGACACTTTATGCGCTATCTTGTCCGGCATTACCGCTCTATTGGCAACTCTAGCGGCTATGTTTTGTAAAGATTTCCAAGGCCCTACTCCAGACACTGCGTCTGTAATAGCAGCATCTAAAGCCGGTCCTTGCTCAAAACGCTCACGAGATTGTATTCTGCGACCAGTTTGCGCACCGCCCATTATCTGATTAGCTTGCTGAAATAATTGAGATTCACGAAGAAGTGCCGATTTATATAAATCAAAATGCGCAGGACTATCAAATAATTCTTTTAAACTTTTTTGCGTTTCTGGTGATTCAATTACTCGTGCCGCAGCGTTCATATTACTGCTTGGATCCATGACAACGCTGTGAATATGACGCACTACACCGGTTTTAAACGCTTCTTTTTCTGCATTACTCATTTTCCCAAGCATGCTTTGAATTTCTTCATGATCTAAATGTGGAAAATCTTTGTAACCTGCCTCCATAGCATTAATAACTTCTTTGTCACCTGCATATTCACGTCTTGCAGTTTTGTAATCTGGAACTGCGTCATCTAATTTATTTAAAAGCACTTCACGCATGTCTTTTAAATTATAAGCATCCGTGCTTTTACCGGCTTTAAATAACGTGTTGATTTGCGCATCAATACCTTTTTTAATGTAATCAAGTGTTCTCACGTCCGGCAACGTACTTACAACAGTTTCTCCTGTTGCCGGATCAGTAGAGTAAATATTACGCAATTCATATTGAGATGGATCTTCACCATTAGCTCTTGCGACCAATTGTTTATCTTTTGCTATTTGTTGGCCTTTTCTAAAAAACGATTGAAACCTAGGCGATACTAACAGTTCATTAATAAATGGATCATCAACTTCACCATGTGCATAAGCCGCGTCATACAAAGGTTGTGCTTTTGCGCTCAAATCTTCTGAAAGTCTTTGTGCATCTTCATAATAATTTCCACCAGAAATCTCATTACGCGCACGTTGATACACGCGTTCACGCGCACCGGCTTTTTGCTCACCTAATACTCTGTCAACTAATCGTCCGCTCGGTCCGCTACGTTGTGCAACCGTGTCAGCTAAACTCACTAAAGATGGTGTAGCATTTGCAATGGTAGATGGAATACCTCTAGCATAATCATACATAACGGTTCGTTTAACGTCGCGTGGCGTTAGATTGTCTTCGCCAATAGCTTCAGAAACTTTACCTAGCGCACGCTCTTTAATAAATTTTTCACTAGGCGCAAGTCTATCACGTAACCAATTGAATGCACCAACCCCAGTACGAGTAATAAGAGGCATTGCCGCACCAGTAACACCACCGATCACAGCACCCTCAGCAAATCCTAATCCGCGATCTTCTGGTGCTGCCATACCCGCTCCTTGTATCGCACCCGTTAATGGTCCAGTAAGCATGGCGTTTCTAGCATACGGACTGTTATACAAGGTTTTAAGAAATGCAGCCGGTGCAGCACCACCAGTTTCCGGTCCAAGCAACATTGCTCCCACAGCCGGAACAGCCGCACCACCAAATTCTAATGCTGTTGAAGATACTGGATATTCTTCTTTATATTTAGAATATTTTTTATTGATGTCAGCTAAAGTAGTGCCATAATCTTCATTGGCTAATTTAGAGCGAAGCCATGCCTCACCCTCATCACCCCAACCCATACCAACGCCTTGCTCAAGCAATGCTCGTGCTGAATTGGAAAATGGATTTACTCTTTCACCGGTGATTAATTCTGGAAGTGTTGCCATGTCTATTGCTCCGATGCGTTTTCATCATAAGATCTTGCGCGTTTGCTTATAACGTCATTTAATTGCTTCTTTTTAAGCAAAAGATTTTTTTGTATTTGCGACCAATTTTTATGCAATATATCAGCACGTTCTTCCGTCCCTAATGCTTTTGCACCTGTCATTGATTGCAACATCTTTGTATCTGAATCAGAAATAGATCCTTTCAAATCTTGCGCCATATCTAACACCGTTGTGCCTAAGAAAGTTTCAAGTTCGCGCGTGTTTTTAACTTTTGGATCTTTATCACCCACAGTAAGTTCTAATTCTTTTCTTTTCACTTGTTCCATTGGTGTGTTTCCAAAAGAATCACGATTTAGCTTGTAAGCTCTGTTTAAAGTATCTGATGCATTTTCAAGAGTATTAATTTGATCTTGCAGATCTGTTTTCATTTTTAATTCTTGATTTGTCATTAAATTCTTTTTTTCTTCTCTATCTTCTGTTTTTTGCGCGTATTCGTTTTGTGAAATACTGGTTCTTTCTTGATTTAACGCCAAATTTCCTTGCGCCACTGCTAATTGACCTTGTGCATTTATTGGTCCCATTTGCATCTGAGCCATTTTGCTTGCTACCCATGTAGGCACATTTTTTTCTAAGAATGAATAATATTCTGGCGTGCCATATCCATAACGATCTTTGGCAATCTTAGCTAGCTCTGATTGCGGTTTACCGCTTTCAATTTCTGCTTTGATCATGCTTGAAACCATTTCACGTTGCATCTTTTTGTCTTCAGACGACAACGCCCGTAATGTGCCTAAATCTTCTTTTGCACCGGCGGCTTTCATTTGTTGCGCTTTCATCTGAAGTTCTAAATCTTGATCTTCAATGTCTTTTTTAGATTTTTCATTTTCAGCCATAGCTTGACCGACGTTCCCTAAAGTTTCACCCAGTGAACCTGTTTTTGTAGGTTGACCGAAAGCCGCCGCTAATCTGAAATAACGCTCTGCTTGACTCATGTTATCGCGCTCTGGTGATTTATGAGCGTTTCGAATCATATCTGTAAATGCTTCAGTTTCCGTGTTTGATTTTCGGCGTGCATCTTCAAGCTCTTGCGCATAATCATTTTGCGGTGTTGCATACTTTTCCATCATGCTTTGCAATTGCGCCATGCGGTCATCTTGTTGTGGCGCGGGTTGCGTTGCTACAGGCGCAGGTTGCGGCACACCTTCTTCTGGGTTGGGCATAACATCAGAAACAATGCCACCACCTACCGCATACTTTCTAGCGAGGTGATGAACTGAACCGCCTTTTGCTAACTCAGTAGTTTCAGTATATCCGTTTGGATATTGGTTTTTGTAGAAATCAATATGTTGCTGATTATATGCTGGGTAAACTTCTCCAGTTCTATTACTAGTAAATTTTGCAATGGGTTGATTTTTAGGAGGTGGCGCACCCACTTTTGAAAAAGTAGTAGGACCACTCGAATAACTTTGATATTGATCTGGATTCGATTCATAAAAATTAATCTCATCTTGATCGCGTGCCGCAGCAATATTTCCAGAATTAACACTCTGATATAATTTGTTATTTGGATCTAACAATGTCATAGCTCGATAACTTTGTGATGAGCCAGTTCCTAAATCTGGACTTGCTTTTAAAATATCAGCAGCCGTGTAACCTTGACTTAGCAAGTTTTTTGTATAGTTTAATTGATCATCACTTGTAAAATTTTTACCTTGAGTTATAGAAGGTAACATTGCATAAGTGGGAGAATTTAACTGATTACCATAAAAACTTCCTGTTGCATTGTACAAATCGCGATTAGTCAAATCATTTTGATTTTGATAATTTTGAATATCTTGAGTTGTAGCATATGGATTTTTATTTACCCAAGATGAAATATCAGCATTGTTTATTGCTTGTGTAACCGGAGGCGTAGTTACTGGAATTGATGTTTGTCCCATAGAAGTATTTGGGCGTGTTTGTACAACCCCTTGCGGTAACGGGTCATATTGAGGTGTGTTAGCGATTCTGTTTTTATATTCATCAACATAGTTGCTGTATTTAGCTTGGTCAATATCATATTTACGTTGCAAAGCATCCCATGTAGATTTATCAGTGTTGTATTTATCCAGACTAGTGTTATAAGTCGTCATAGATGTTGGATAAGCCTTTAACGATGCTGTGTAATCAGTACCAGCTTTTGTAGCAGCCGCGCTTTGCGTATTCCAACTATTAAGATCAGCAAGATATTGCGCGTTATCTTTATTGTATTGATCTATTTCATCAGTTGTTGCGCTTGTAGCATACTTAACAGGTTGCGTAGGTTTTTCTAAAGTAAAAGCATCTGGTTTTGTTGGCAATGTTGGTGTAGTAGGCGCGACAGGAGCGGTGTAGTATTTAGGTTTAGCCTTAAGTACGTCTGTTAAAGCATTTGTATTTTTAGTATCCGGTATAACTGTTTCTGAAGGAGCTTTCACACCAGAATACTGCGGCACTGTCGCTGTAGACACGCCAAATCTTTTCATCAATTTATCTAATTCGTATCCCATTTTCTTATCCTATGGTGCCAGTTGTTGGAGATGTCATACCTTTATAAATGTTGTAACCCGAGCCTATTGTTGATAAAGGTGATGGCGAATACGTTTGACCTGTACCCGACCCAACCGTTGTATTGCTCATTGGAGTAATCGGAGCTAAACCTTTAATTTGTGTATTCAAGAAATCAATATTGTTTCTAGCATAGTCAAGAGGCGCGTAGAATTGTTGTTTTGATACATCATAGTTAGCTTGCAAATCTTTTTGCTGTGCGGCTCCAGCCGCTTCGAGTGCTGCGTTGTCAGTCGCTAACATTTGCTGTTCACCACTGACCAAGCCTGCGTAATTACTAAGCGCACCAATTTGACGAGCATAATCTTGCGCTGTTGCTGTTTGCACATTCCCCGCAGCGTTAAGACCAAACGTTTGTTGAGCTTGACCCGCCGCCGTTTGTTGTTGTCCTAACGAGGTTAGATTTTGCTGTTGCGCGTTTGTCAGTTGCCCTTGCGTTTGACCAATATTTGCATAATTTTGCATGTCTTGAGCAGTGAGCGTTCCCGCAGTTTGACCAAGTTGACCATACATTGACGCTTGCTTTGCGGCTGCGTCAATTTGACTTTGACCAATATTTTGATAAAGTTGACCCTGTTGAGCGGCTGCTTGCGCTGCGGTTTGACCTTGCTGATTGTATACACCTGCATTTTGCGTAATACGACTAAGATCTGCGCCAGCCGTATTACCCGCTACACCCGCAAGTTGCGCTTGACGATTTAAATCAGATTGTGCGGCTGTGACCGCTTGCCCATAACCTTGATTAAGTAATGCGGCTTGTTGTTGTTGCAAAGTTTGATTCGCGTCACGAACAGCGCGGCTACCAAATTCACCCATACGCGCACTTCCAAAGTTACCTGCTTTAATAAAAGCGTCAGAAACTCCAGGAAGAATATTTTCTTTTAAGTTACGCGCAGACTGCTGCGCCATAGCGTCCATGACACTTGTTTGATACGGGTTCGTGTAAGCGTTAACGCCAGATGCCCCTGAAGCTGACGCAGCATTCATATAAGGGTCAGCAGCGGCTAATGCACGTTCTTGCGTTGACGTAACTAAATTTTTGTTAGCTGCGTCAAAATAAGGATTGGCCGCACCAGTAATGTCAGCATTAGCTGCTTGATTAAATCTAGTATTACCCGCAGTACCAATATTAACACCGGCTGCTCGGCTTAAATAATTAGCACCGTTATCATAGGCACTCAAACCTTGTGCTTTATTTAAAGCCGTGCTTGCCGCAGTTAACGGACTAAGACCACCCGCAGTATCCCATGTAGCTTGCCCAGTATCTAAATTTTTGTCGGCTAAATCACCTCGCAAATACGCGCCTTGATCTGTTTGCAGGGTTTGACCAGTTTGGTTGGTCGTCTGATCAAACATCCCAGATTGCGTATTCCAAATGTCGGGTTGCCACGATGCGGCTTTCCCTGTTACCGAATTAGCAACATTGCTTGAAATATTCCCGTAGGCTTGTTTTTGTTGATCAGTTAAACCTGCAAGCGTTGGCATCGTGTACTTTTGATAAGGCGTTTGCGCAAAGTTTTTTGCGAGTTGCGTCTGATCGTAAATAGCTTGTTGCATCCATACGGGTGTTTCACCCTGCAAAACTTTTGAAAAAGTAGTCGTTGCGTTTGGTTGTCCTTGAACTAAATCCTTAATCAAACTAGTGCTTGATGCGAATGGTTGATCTTCTGTTGCCATTACATTGCTCCTTTTAAGTAGGCGAGTGGTGATCTAGCGTTTGGACTAATTTTACCTTTCGCCAACGCTTTACCTTTTTGAGCGCGAATTTCACGACGCATTTTGTCGAGCATTTTTGCGCCGGCTTTGTTTGACCCATCACCAAGCAACGCGACAGTTTCAGCGTCAATGACATACTCGCCATCTGACAATTTTGCGTCAATTGTATCATCTCGACCCGATCCTGCGCCACGAGCAAATCTTGCAATATTACCCAATGCGCCACCGTCAGCATAACCAGGTTGGTTATACGCGCCAGAAGATACTTTGTTCCAATTTTGCGCCATGTAATCGTACAAACTTTGATTGTTTCTATTTGCATCATTTTGCAATTTACTCCAATCCCAAGGTACGTTTGGTTTTGTAAAGTATTCTTGTTGCTGTGGTGATAACTTAGAAACAGCAGATTGCGCTTCTTTGGGAGCAGACATCAATGATGTAAGAGCTAACGCACCACCACCAAGAAGTGCTGCTTTACCCCAGTCAATGCCGCCTTGTTCTTGTGTTTGTCCTTGTTGCTGTGTTTGCGCAACTGCTCCAGCATCAGCTTGCGCATTCGGATTACTCATGTAATTCGTTACGCCTGTTTGACCACCTAAAGCATTGACACCTTGTCCGTTTGCCGCATTTGTGTTGATAACTTGACTGTTGCCAATCATGTTACCAGCACCTAGAACGCTTTGTGGGCTTAATGCAGTTTGAACTGCTGGATTTAAATTAGTTTGGTTACCGCTAAACGACGCTGCGCCGTCAACGTTCAACCCATATCCGCCACTAGGAGCTGTAGATCCGAAGGCGTTTCCTCTTAATCCTAGATCATAAGATGGAGCGGATGTGGCTGAATTTGGCACCCATGTTTCAGCACCAGTTACGGGATCTGTTACATATTGACCACCACCAGGAGCAGCAGTTCCCATGTTACCTAGTTTTAAACTATCAACGACAGAATCAGAAGGTTTCATACTGATGTCAGAAGCGTTTAACTGCTTACCCGCGTCTAAACTATTTGCCTTGTTTCCTTCGTTAATCGTGTCTAGTTTTTGTTGTCCAACTGATGCTGGATCAAATCGCAATCCTGCTGCAACACCCGCCAAGCCGCCAGAAATAGCCGCTTGTTTTGGACTGTAACCGGCTGTTAATGCGTTACCAAACGCTTGACCACCACGATTAGCGGCAAGACCTAATGCTGAATCAGTACCGATACCACTTGCCATAGATCCAATAGCACCACCAGCCGCACCAACACCGCCACCAACTAAGGCACCTTTAAGAACATTTCCACCAGTCATTCCAGCACCAGCCGCACCAACACCAGCACCAATAATACCGCTACCTAGCATGGCTTGACCCGTTTTGCCAAGTCCAAGTCCAAGTGCGCCACTTGCCGAGCTTCCTACTTGACCACCAAGACCACCACCTAATGCACCAGCCGCACCACCCATCAATGCACCTTTCCATCCACCGGTAATGCCACCAGACAATGCACCAATAGCACCGCCACCTAATGCAGCCGCGCCAGCACCCGTTAACATACCACCAGAAAGAAAACCGCCAACTGCTGTGCCAATACCAGGCGCAAAAATCATTAAAGCAACAGGCAAAATTGACATGAACAATTTAAAAATACTTTTGTATTCGTGCAATCCAGTGGTTGGGTTGATAGATCCTTCACCACCCATACGTTTTAACATTTCTGCTTCACGGTGATTGATATGCGCCAGCATGTCGTCACCACCACGTCCTTGCATTTCAAGTTTTCTAGCGGCAACCGCTAAACCACCTCGTGCATAACCTCGAACCTTTAAGCGATCTTGCAATCCATATAAAGCAATAAGTAGTGACACGACAAATACCATGTCGTATTGTTCTGGCACCATGTTGGCATCAATTGCGCCATCTTTGATTGCAGAAGCACGCACTTCTGGATATTTTTCTGGGTTTTGAAGAACAAACTCAAGCAGGTTAATGGCTTCATCAAGTTCTTCTGGAACAAGTGGCATACGCTTTACTTGTTGTTCCATTTGTTCAACGCCTTGATGAAATTGCGGATTGTTTTCCACCAATTGCATAACTACTTTTCTAATTTCGCTCATTTTGTTTGTCCTCTAAACCATTTATGGCTGTAGTAATCTTCTTTTAAAAATCCGTAAATATGCAAATCATCGTCATCTTCAAATGATTTACGCATGATGCCTTCAAGTTGAAAGCCAAAGTGTTCATTTAGCCGCTTGGCTTGCGTGTTCTTTCCGCGCAGGAGTCCTGTAACGCGAGCAACATGCAGTTTGTTAAAAATAAATCCAAAGATCTCGTTAAACATCACAATTGTTTCTCTTGGTCTAACTTTTTTGTTATCAATTGCAATAGTTAAATCGATGTTGCGTGACGTAAAATTGGTCATAATTACTACGCAAACAAACTCACCTTCATTATTGACTGCTGAGAATGCACGGAAAAACTCTGGTGGGTTTTCGAGTCCAAGACGCTCACGCGCCCATTCTTCTGCTTCATCTTCAAGCTCAAATCCTATGTATTTCATATTATTCTACCGTTTGACAAAAACGCTCTGCCCACTCACGCCAGTCATCAAACTGATATGGGATCGGAAAGTTTTCTCTGAGCGTTAAATTGTTAACAAACTGCATACCCCAGTTCTGCCAGTTATTTTCATCTTCAAGCCGACCAAACGCACCATAAGGATCAAAATCCAGTGCAATCTGATCTGCCCAATCACGAAGTGTAAGATGTGTTGGAAGTGTGACGCGCACTCTCATGAGATCACCGTGTTGTCGCCCATTGAAACATGTCCAATGATTTGACCCATTTGATAATCACCATAAATTTCATTTGATTCAAACTTTACACGAAGCTCACGACGTTGCTCTTTAAGCATCACAATTTGTTGCCAAGGTTCTTGTGCAACTTCTGGGAACGTAAATGTCGTGCCGTAAACTTCTGGCGCACGCGCGTTGGATCTACCTGTTACTTGCACAGTCATATTTCCGCTTTGTACAAAATCCGGCTCAATCCGCGTAATACGCATAAATTCGTTGTTACCTTGCACCACCGCAGATAAATCAGCCGTTTCAAAATAAGATTGAATAGGACTAACTAAATGACCGTCTATTTCATCAACACCTTGTTCTTGAATCCATACACGGAATGCATCAGTACCGCCTATCATATTGGTAGTAGTTGCTGTTATTGTTGTTGATGTGACGGCTACGACAAGATAATTTGCGCGTGATCCATCTCTTGTGGCTGTCAACGTGATCACGGGGTTTGCACCTACTACCGCCACGGTAGCAACGTAATCTGGATCTGAACCGTAACTATTAATATTGTTAGCAACGTCCTCAGCCGTTATAAACAAACTCGTATGATATGGAACCGCTCCAGACATAATTTGAACGCCACCAACTGTAACAGTATTAACTGAGCCAGAAGAACCACCGGTCAATGTAATCGTGCCTGTTGCGCCCGTTGCTTCCGGTCCGGCAACTGCACCACTTAAAATAGGCGCAGCAAATGAGTTATTAAATCCGCCAGCAGACCGCCCGTTAGCAGGAAGTGTTGTGTCGTACCATGTGTTTTCACGCACGTTGTAGATAACTGCATGTGTGCATTCTGTTGCGTCACCGCGTGGATAACACCACCAAATTTCACCGTAACGGGGAACTTTGTATGCAAATACTTTTGAACGATGACGCTTGTTTAATCCGTCAAAGAAATAATTCAAATTCATTGAGTTTGGCACTTCACGCACAACACCATTAAACATCAAGAAACGATCAACCCCTGCCCAGAAAAACACACCGTCGTAATCCACCACGCTGTTTTCTGAAATAATAGAAGTGTCAGTGGCTACTACGTCAAATTGAAACACAGACGCACCACCGGTAAACGTAGCACGAATAACTGCATCGTATGCCCAAAATAATCCAGCAGGAGCAGTTCCACTACCAGCTCTCAGTGGTAATCCTTTGATAATCTTTTGACCCCACACACGCGCAAGACCTGCACCAGATCCAAAATCTGTTAAATTTGTAGGCTCACCAGCAACAGACCATCCGATAATACCGTCAGTACCGTAATAAAATAAATAAGGATGAAGCGAAACAATACCGCCCGTGCAATTTGCATCGGGAGGTAAATTGATAGACTTTAAAATACCTGTGCCTAAAACCTCACCAAAGAATATTTGACCGCCTTCATCATTAGCAATACGTTGCAAATTGGGTGATACATGCGCCAGTAAATAATTTTGATTAGTTGAACTGTCGTATTGATAATCAAACATCCACATATTCAAATCATCAGCAACTAATGCGTTAGATCCGTCATTCATGTTTTGTGTTGTGGTTGTTATTACCGTTGTCGTGACTGCTACAACATACCCATTAAAAACAGATCCGGTATCATCAGATAAAATAGCAATTGTAGTGCCTACCGCGAGCGCAATGTAATTAGGTACAGAAGTGTAAGCGTTGATATTAGCAACAACAGCAGCAGCCGTCGCTGTTAAACTAGTAACGTAAGACACAGCACCGGACATGATATTGACGCCATCCACTGTGATAGTGTTCACAGAACCCGCAACACCGCCTGTCAAAATGACATTTCCGCTAGATCTTAACGCTTCTGGTGTGCGATCTGACACAATTGAACTGTTAGCGGTGTAATCAATTGTAAATCGTTCAATCATGCTACGACTTCCGCTGTGGCAATAAATGTAATCCATTTGCGTAAAGTTACTAAAACCCCGACTGATTTCAGTTAAATATTTTTGCGTTGCGCGATAACCACCAATTTTGCGTGGAAGACCACGTTGCCAGCGAACCCATTGCCCGTCCGTATAATTATTACCATCAAATTTCGTGCCGTCACGTTTGATACCTGGATCTGATTTTAATACAATTGTTTTTTCTGGCATTAGAAAGTACCACCATTAACCGTGTTCAATGGCGCAGTACCTAATGCCGCCCATGCTGCGGCTGCGTCTACTGCCGTAAACAACCCTATACCAACAGAAGTACCGCCTAGGTTAAGAAGTGCCGCACCTGCCGTAACTGCACCAGTACCGCCTTGCGAAACTGCAATCGGATATGAAATTGTAAACGTATCAGCACGAACCACGTCTGTGCCGTCACAATAAAGAATTGTTCTTGTTCCTGCTGTGATAGTAACGCCTAAACCAGCCGTTGTTTTAACAGTGAATGTGTATGCACCTGTGCATTGATTATCAACCCAATACTGCTGAACTGTGGCTGGCACAATGATGGTACGGTTTCCTGTTAATGTGCCAGTAAATCGATATGAAATACGATTTAATTCTGTGCCAGATAACGTGTAATTTCCCGTACCACCTACCGCAATAACTGTGTAATCAAATGCAAACGTTGCAGACTGCCCAAAACCAATCGTGTAACAGTTCACACCGTCACTGGCAATAATGGCAGATTCTCCTGGTTGAAAACTTAAAAATGCTGATCCGTCAATTAAAGTAGCACCAATAGCATCAGCAACAATTGCCCCAGTACCAGAGTTACGCAAATAAATAAACCAATTGTTACCTACGATTGTAGGATCTGGAAGGCTTAGCGTGCCGCCAGCTCCTGTCCAGTTGAACATTTTAGCTCTATCAGCAGCACTAGTAGTATAATTTGAATTAAATGATGTGATAGGAACTGACTGTGAAAGCAAAGATCCGACAGCTATGATGCCTGTACCCGCAAGTGCAGAAGCGTTAGCTATTGAAAGGCTTGCGCCATATTGAAGTGACTTCCAAACACCAGCAGTAGTAGTGTTATTAGTCAAATAAATTTGCCAGAGCGTGCCGCTAGTAACAACAACAATTTGTGTGCCGTTAGCGTTTTTCACTGTAATAGATTGCGCACCCACGTTATTAAACAGGATGGTTTCACCTGTTCCTGCTTTTGCAGCGTCTGGTAAAAAGATACTTAATCCCGCAGTTGCTGACGAAATATCAATAATGCGCGTGGCAAGATTATTACTAGCAGAGGTTTCAGTTGGCCAGCTTAACGTAACATCAGCCGTAAGCGTTATTGCACTGTAACTGATTTCACTAGGATAAATATTGGCACCACCGAATACGTCGGTATATGTTGTCATTATGCTTCACTCCGGTTCGCTGTGCGATCCATGATACGTTTAAGATCTTCGCCATTAAGTGCTTGAGCGGCTCGGTCATAAATAGTTTGCCAAACTTGAACACGCTCATCATTTTTAAGAAACGGTGTTGCTTCAAGTAACGTGGCGTATAAAAGAACATCTGGCGCATATTCGGTAAGCCAGTTTGTTTGAAAGTCATCGCCTAAAAAACGCACTTGTTCGTAAAATAAGATTTCTAATGTTTGTGCTGTGTCTGGTGTTGGTGCAATTATCCAGTGTTGATAATCGTAATCAGCGTAATACGCTGGCGTTCCGGTTTCAGCAGGATCTGGCCAGTAATTTCTGATGTATTCATAAGCACGCGCAAAAATAGGCGTGCCGTCAACAGTCATGCTAACAGTGTCACGCCATCTGTCGGGTTTCATGTAAACGTTAACACCCACCGATAATGGTGTTGTAACTGCACGAATAAAACCTTCAATTTTGAGTTCACGCGCAATACGACGCTCACCCATTGTGATGAGTCGGGGAAGTTGATCGTAAACGATTTGGTCACTTTCTTGCGTAAAACCACGCTCTAGGTAACGTCTAACGTCTACGAGCAAAGAGTCGTAGGTCATGCTGTAGCTCATAAATACTCCGTATGTTTTGTCGTATTAGCCGCTGATTCAGCATGCACCTGTGTTATTGAATTATACTTTTAAATGAATGTAAAAACAAAAATGTTATCCATTCCAGCGAGCAATCTTACCCTCACGAACATCGATGTGTGTAAAAGAATTGTAGCGTCCAAGACCTTTGCAATCGTCATCAAAATGCTTCATGAGGTATTCTTGCACTTCTTTTGGCGGTACGTCTTTTACTTTAATGTCGGCTGCATTACCTAAGACGTGTTGACTATGCTTTGCACCTCCCACTTTCGTGTTGTGCGCTTCACATCTTCTCCCGCTCATAATGGTAATTGGCTTACCAAACGACTCACGGATGCGGTTAAGTAGCTCTACGAGCTTAGGGTTAACGTCTTTTTCACCACACCCGCAGTGACACTCAAATTCTTCTGGTTTAAAATAGGTGCTCATATTAATTACCTTCTGAAGTAAATAACCCCACCACACCAAACAATACACCAGCAGCAGTTAAGCCATCATGTACAGGACCTGCATCAATATTCATACCAGCCATCGTTGCCAATGCCGCTACACTCGCGTGCGTAGAAGGCTCTTTTAATCTTGCTTGGATATAGTTCCATGCTTTAAGTATTTTGTTCATTATCTTCTCCAATAATTGCAGTTGATGTTTCTCTATCTATAAATAATTTTCCGTTGCAAACAATATTCCAATCTTCCGATTCAGTTTCTTTTTCACTTTTAACAGGCACACGAATATCTAAGTTTTTAAACAGATACTCTTTATCACCTTCAAACACACGCCAAACATGGTCTACTGACCCTCTACCTTCTTGACCGCGAGTTTTATTAAACCGTATTCTGTATTTCATATAATTTCAGCGGCGGGCATTGAACATGAAGGCTGTGCTTGCGCTACGGTTAAATTGAAATGCACAAATTTAATTGGCTTATCTGACGCATGACGAGTAAAAGAATGAGGAAGCCATGAATTAGAAAATATTAACCGACCTTCTTTTGCTTCAAAGTTAACCATTCTGCTTGCAGGAGTTGCATTAGCCATTTCTTGTTCTGGTAAATCATTTTGTACTTTACCTGCTCTTGGGTCATGAAACACAACGCGCGAGCTATTTTCTGGAACTTCTAAAAAATAAAATCCAACTATTTGAACACCAAAGCCGTGAACGTGTTGTTCCATTGACGAGTGCTTGTGATGCTCTTGCGTCCACATTTCAGTAAACTGCACCACTTTATCTTTCATTGCATACCCTTGCTCTTGCAAGATATTCCAAGCAGTAGCCCCAACAAAGTTAGCAAATTCAGTCACTCGTGCATCAGCATAATAATTACCGCTCATTACGACAGGGTAAAGCTCGTCTAGGTCACGTTCTTTGCGTGATACTTCTAATTGTTCATCCGACACAGCTTTGACAGCCTCAAGGAAATCTGGTCGTTCAATAATATAAATTGGGCATGGGAAATGGTAAGCCACTTCCAATTGGGTGTTTGGTGTTTCGGTCACGCGCGCTCTCCAATGAGGTTAGATTATCGCAGGAGGAGTTACTTCAACCCAGTTATTCACCGTTCCGTCCCACCGATATAGTTTACCATCATCCGGTCTAGGAACAGGTGGAATGTATGAACATGATGGCTCATCAAATACCCATGTAATAAAGTTTTCACGGTTTGGAAGTGATACCCAGTGGTCTTTAACCCCCTGTTGTTTTTCTGCTATTTCATTAGATGTCATATCACGCAACGCCCAAACATCTGTCCACACGCTATCAACCTTTAAGTACACAGGCTCTTGATTATCTAGTATTTGATAAATTGTAAGTATTGGACGCTCAACACGGACAAAGGCTTCCCAATTATCAGGAATACTACCAAAGGCTTGCAATAGATTTTCTTCTAAAGCTGGATGGTTTTTTGGCTCATCATTTTCAATTTCGATATAAAGTTTCATTATTTATCTGCTGTGCAAGTTGAAGGAAAGGCTCTAGTTGTTCCTGGCCAGATAATGCGTACTGCCCCTGTGCCTCCAGCTCCACCAATGCCGCCTGCGTAGAATCCACCACCACCGCCGCCGCCGTAAGCTCCCCCAGTCCCTCCGTTATCCGCAGTGGTAGTCGCTCCGCTAGCACCGCCAGACCCACCTCCACCATTTCGAGTAAGATTAACGGCTAGCCCTCCCGCGCCATTTGCTCCTTGACCTAAAATACCTACCCCGCCCCCTGCGCCGCCACCGCAGCCAGCCGTTGACCCGCCGCCGCCGCCGCCCCCAGACCCAGCACCAGCCACACCGGAACCAGTTCCCGCGCCTCCGTTCCCAGAATACCCTGCCGCCCCGCCTGCGCCTTGCCCCGAAAAAGCTAATGATGTGCTACCTGCGCCGCCTATTCCACCACCGCAACCTACGTTTGTCCCCGATCTAAGACCCCCGCGAGCAAATACTGCCGATGTAGTGTTAAAATAACTCGCGCTTCCACCTCCCGGATACGCTCCGCTCCCCACAACCACAGTATAAGAATTGCCGGGAGTTACCGTGTAGCTATTTAAATACCTTAAATCCCCCCCATTGCCGCCTACGCCGCCATTGCCGGAACATCCAGCCGCACCAGCCGCACCAGCCGCACCACCACCAACAGCAACAACTGATACCGAAGTCACACCAGTAGGAGCTACCCAAGAGTATGTACCAGCAGTTGTATAGGCTTGCTGCCCCGGAGCCGCGCCATAAGAACGAAAATCACGCATTACCGCTTGAAGAATCCCGCTCATTAGGTTAACCCCGCACCAGAAATAATCCAAGTTGTCGATGTCATTTTAAGTGCTGTCGCTGTGCCGTATTGCGCTAATGAGCGTGTACCTGTTGTACCTGTGCCAGCTAAATACATCGTGTCTGTTGTAATAGCAATACTGACGACTTGAGATGTCATATTAACAAAAGAAATAGCTGTGCCAATTGGATAAGCTACAGAACCATTTGCAGGAATAGTAAAAGTCCGTGCATTAGCGTCAGTTGAAGGATGAAAAATATGTTTCCCTGCGTCCGCAGCAACAAGCGTGTACGCCGCTGATTGGCTGTTTTGAGGGATATTGATATAGCCAACGCCATTTGTCCCATCCACCGTACAAGATGACAACGTACCGCTAGAAGGAGTACCAAGCACGGGCGTGACAAACGTAGGTGAAGTAGACAGTACGGCGTTACCGCTACCTGTAGACGTCGTAACTCCCGTGCCGCCATTGGCAACCGGAAGTGCTGTACCCGACAAAGTAACTGCAAGTGTACCCGTACTAGTGATTGGCGAACCAGACACAGTTAAGAATGTTGGAACTGACATAGCAACTGAAGTGACTGTGCCTGTTCCTGGTGAAGCCGGTGTTACAAACGTTAAATTTCCCGCGCCATCAGTTTTGATTATTTGATTTGCTGTTCCATCTGTTGTTGGATATTTTAAACCGGCAGGATTGTTAATTAACCGTTTAACTACTCCAGATTGATTTTTAGCATAAAGAGCCATATCAGCATCATTAATGTTGATAGCAAGCTCACCCGCGTTTAAATTAGCAGCCAAAGGAGCAGCAGCGGCAGTGGTCGTGCGGTAAAGTTGTATCGGTGTGTAACCTGTTTGTGACATTGTCTTACCTCAAATTTTCTAATTTATAGAGCGTTGTCATATGTAATCCAGTCAACTCATCAATAATATTTTCAAGTGCTGGAATATTTTTTGCAATCTTGCTTCTGTTTTCGTTAAGCCAAATTATATCATCATGTATTAACCGCGTAACGTCATCAACCTCACCGTCAACATCACCAACGATGCCGAACGTTCCTTGATACGCTTCAACAAGTTTGTCGGTAGTTTCAATCACTTCTTCATAATAAGATCCAAGCGCACGATGAACTTCGCCATTTTTAGTTTTCCAGTGTTCAATATGAGCAGCATTCCTGCTTTCAAACATTTTGTCTATTAAATCTTCAATTGTTGCCATTAGAATGTGCCTCCGTCAATACCACTCCACGTTGGTGCGCTTGCGCCTGCCGATGTCAACACTTGACCAGCTGTTCCAGCCGCTGTATAAGCGTGCGCTGTACCAGTACCATAACCTGCACCACCAGCAGTCGGTGTTGCTGTTGAATTAGTTCCACCAGATGCAATAGCTAAAGTAGCCGAAAGACCTGCCGCCGTCCCTGTCGTGTTTTGATTAAGTGTTGGAAAGTCTGCGGCAACAGCAATGGTTAATGCGCCAGTTGTTGTGGTGCTTTTTAAAATACCTGTCCCAAGTGCTGACGTTCCTGCGCTAAAGTCT
>SESH01001135.1_pt1 | contig 51654 bp, 40 predicted proteins | sample 3171561 | NCBI WGS metagenome assembly SESH01 (sample SAMN10866947, study PRJNA518727) | freshwater metagenome | biome: subpolar coniferous forest; feature: holomictic lake; material: water; isolation source: holomictic Lake 442 2011 16.5 m and 2014 13 m | place: Canada: near Kenora, Ontario
CTCCACGAATCCTTTTCCGTCGCGCGATGAATGGTGCGACCGAGGCCCCGTTTCGATTCCAGCGCGACCCGCACAACCCCGTTGGTGTCGGCGAGCCAGGATTCCACATTCTCCGGGTTTTCCTCGACCCGCTCGACGGCGGCGGTGCGCGTGTTCATCCGGATCACACTGGGATGTTCCCACACGACCCATTGACCATCATCTGCGCGGATCACGCGGGAGTAATCTGTCATCAGGACCTCGCCGTCTTTTTCATCGCGAAAGAAATGCAGGACCTGATCCGCGGCCACCTGGACGGACTCCTTTCTTTCCTTGGCGCCGTCGTAACCCGTCAGCCCCCTGAGGTGCGAGCCATCTCGTTCCACGGCTGAAAATCCGCCTTCCGCGAGGCGGAAAATCAACCGGTGGCTGTTGACCCAACCAATGCCGGCTTGCTGGGGCACCCAGGGTACGCGGGAGGCGGGCAGTTTGATCCGGACATTTTTTTCGGTGTCGAGGTCCCGGATCACAATTTCCTGCACGCCCTTGAGATTCTGCACATAAGCCACCGACCGGCCATCCGGCGAGATGGTCATGCCGGCAAAGGCTTCTTGATGGGCAAATTCCTCAAGCGGGATTCTCTCCACCCCCCACACGACGGTCGAAGTCCAGAGGGCCAACAGCGTGAGATTGGACGCAAAACGCATGGGAAGGTGGGCGGTGGATCACTTTGCGCCAGTGGCGCACAAGGGAAAGCTTTCTCTTGGTTCAACGCCTATGGGTCGGCGGTTGGGCCCCGCCCAATCCTGCTTTCCGCGGGAGAACCCAATCACACCACCCGCGACCATAGCACCTTGAGGTAGCGACTCTCGGGGCAGTTGGAATAGACGGGGTGGTCGACGCCGGGTCCGGTGCGGTCGAAGAATTGCAGCCGGCGGTTCAGCCGGTGCGCGCCCTTGATGACGCACTCCTCGAAGGTCTCCAGCGACACGAGGCCGGAGCACGAGCAGGTGACGAACAACCCGCCGGGTTTCACCAGACTGGCGGCGATCTGGTTGAGGTCGGAATATTTTCGCATGCCCTCGGAGGCGCCGGCGGGCTCGCGGGTCATGACGAACTTCGGCGGGTCGCACAGGACGGCGTCGAACTGCTCGCCGTTCTTCTGCATCTGCCGGGCGTAGGCAAAGGCGTCGGCGTGCACCCATTTCAGCTTGTTGGGCGAAACCTGGTTCAGGTTCGCGTTGCGCCGGCCCTGCTTGATGACATCCTCGTCGAGATCCACCGCCGTGATCTCGGCCGCACCACCCAACGCGGCATTGATGGCAAAGCCGCCAGTGTAGCTGCACAGGTCCAGCACCCGGGCGCCTTTGACGAGGGTCCCGAAGCGCCGGCGGTTGTCGCGCTGGTCGCAGAAGAAGCCGGTCTTGTGCCCCTCGGCAAAATCAACCTCGTACTTCACCCCGTGCTCGCGAATGCGCACCTTGTCCGGGGCGCTGGCGGTGATCTCCTTCATCTGCGAAGGCTTGATTCCCTCGAGGCTGCCGAGGTCGTGGTCGACATGCACCCGGACGTGCTTGGTGCCGAGCACGGAATGGAGCAGCGGCAGGAACTGCGGCAGGCGCTGGAACATCCCAAGGCTGTAGACATCGCAGTAGAGCACGTCGGCATAGCGGTCGATGGTCAGGCCGCTCAGTCCGTCGCCGTCCGAGTTGATCACGCGGTAGGCGTCGGTGGACGCATCCAATTGGAACATGTCCTGGCGCAGGGCGATGGCGCGGCGGATGGCCATCTCGAAATATTCCTCCCCGATCGGTGCGCTCGAATGGACCACGACGCGCAGCGGCATCTTGGCGCGCGGGTTGAAGAGGCCCGTGCCGACGCGGTGGCCGAACTTGTCGTAAACGGACACCAGATCGCCCGGCCGGGCGTCGCGCGACACGTCGCCGAGCATGCGGGGGAAAATGGCCGGCTGGAAGCTGACGAACTTCAATTGGGCCCAGGGCTTAGACCATTGCTCCGGCGGGAGAGGATCGCCCAGGTCGGCGCGGCCGGGCGCGATGGGCATTTTAGCTTCATCGGGGATGGCCCGTGTCCCCACGGGCCGCGGCTCGCGGAGACGCGAGCCCTCCATTTCTGCATGGTCAGATTCCATTCCGCTCCACGCAAAGCCGCAAAGCCGCGAAGGGCGATTCATTTTTGGAGGGCCCAGCTTCGGCTGGGCCGCGGCCCTGAGCTAGTCGAAGGGGGAGCCGAGCCCTCCAACAAAGAAAAAGCCGGTCCGCGGGGACCGGCCTGAAAATGTCGCGGGCTATTACGCCACCCGCTCGACGATGAGCGGCGGCGGGATCGGCCGCTTGGGGGCGAGACGATAGGCGTCCTTGAAGTAGTTGAGCGCCTGCTCGAGCTTCGCCTCGTCGTTGTAATGGATCATCATCAGCGGCTCGCCCTGCTTGACCTGGGTGCCGACCTTCTTGATCTCGGAGACGCCGACGGCGTAGTCGATCTTGTTGTGGTGGGCGGCATCCTTGCCGGCGCCGAGGAGAGATACGCCCTTGGCGATCATGGCGGCGTTGATGGTGTGCACATAGCCGCGCTTCGGGGCCGGCAGCTTGCGGATGTGATGGGCCGTCGGGAATTTCTCCGGATGGTCGATGAAGGAGATGTCGCCGCCCTGGGCCTTGACCATGTCCTTGAACTTCTCGAGGGCGGAGCCGTCGGTGAGGTGGCGCTGCACCGTCTGCTTGGCGGAAAGCGTGGAGCCGGCGACGCCGGCCAGGCGCACGATCTCCATGCCGAGCTTAAGGACGAGTTCCTTCATGTCCTCGGGACCCTCGCCCTTCAGCAGGGCGATGGCTTCCTTGATCTCCAGCGCGGTGCCGACGGTGTCGCCGAGCGGCTGGTTCATGTCGGTGACGAGGGCGACGCAGCGGCGCTTCATGGAGCGGCCGACGCGGGTCATGGAACGGGCGAGCTGCTTGGCCTGCTCGAGATCCTTGATGAATGAGCCGTTGCCCCACTTGACATCGATGACCAGCCCTTCGGCGCCTTCGGCGAGTTTCTTCGACAGGACACTGCCGGTGATGAGCGGAAGGCTCGGGATCGTGCCGGTCTCCAGCCGGAGGTCATAAAAAATCTGGTCCGCCGGGGCGAGCTCGGGGCTTTGCTCCGCGATGGCACCGCCGACGCGGGCCAGCTGGTCGACGAAGTGCGGGATCGTCATGTGGCTCTTGAAGCCGGGGACGGCCGAAAGCTTTTCCAGGGTCGTGATGACATACTCCTGCTCAACGCCGCACATCATGGGCACCACGACGCCGCTGGCCATGGCGAGCGGGGCCAGCACGAGGGCCGTTTTGTCACCCACGCCGCCAGTCGAATATTTGTCGATCTTCGGCTTCGCGATATGGGACAGGTCGATGACCTCGCCGGACAGCATCATTTCCTCGGTGAGGATGGCGGTCTCCTGGGCGGACATGTTGGCAAAGTAGATCGCCATCAACAGCGCAGACTGTTGGTGTTTAGGCATCTCACCATCCAGCGTGGAATCGATGATGTAGCGGATTTCTTCCTGCGTAAATTCCTGGCCGTCGCGTTTCTTCTCAATCAGGGAAGTAAACGACGGCTTGATGAACCGACGCGTTGGAATGGGACGTTTTCTCATGGAGGTCACTGTGTTGCAGGGGATCGCGCTTTGCGGCGCAAAGCTCATGAACGCAAAGAGTTTTGGGGATTTTGTCGAGACTAAAGCAGGGCTATGACGGCTTAATTTTGGGGCCCCGCGCCGAGGCAAGACCCCGCCCAAGGGGGCTGAATTAACCGCCAAAATCCTTCTTGCTCAAAGCCAAGCGCAATTCCTCAATCAGCCGATGAATCTTCCGTTCCACGTTGCCAGTCATCTTGATGCCGCTGTGCGGGCTGCCGCCGCCCGACTCGGTTTGGTGGAACGCGGATTCCAACCCGAGGTGCGGGTGGCGGATGCGGCCAACGGTGACTTCCAAGCCAACGGCGCCCTCGCCTTTGCCAAGCGCGAAAAGCAAAACCCCCGCGCCTGCGCCCAGCAAATTGTCGACGAATTGGGCGATTTGTCGGCCGATTTTGACCTGTCCCTAGCAGGACCTGGTTTCATCAACTTCCGCCTCAAACCCGCCGCGCTGCTCGGCTGGCTGCAGGCCTATGATTCCGAGCAGCACCTGCAGGCCGGAGCCGCCAGTGCCCGGCGGGGGCAGACCTGGCTGGTGGACTACTCATCCCCTAACACCGCCAAACAGATGCATGTCGGCCATCTGCGCTCGGCGGTGATCGGCGAGTCCATCTGCCGCCTGCTCGAATTTTCCGGCGCGAAGGTCGTTCGCGACAACCATATCGGCGACTGGGGGACCCAATTCGGCAAACTCATCTGGGCCTACAAGCGCCACCTCAACCCCGCCGCCCTCACCGCCGATCCGCTGGAGGAATTCGAGCGGCTCTACAAGCTGGGCAACACCGCGGCGGAAGCCGACCCCGCCGTGCTCACCGCCGCCCAGCAGGAACTCGTGCAGCTGCAAAGCGGCGACGCCGGCAACCGGGCCATCTGGCAAAATATCAACGATGTGTCGCTGGCGGCCTTCCAGCAAATTTACGACCGGCTGGGCATTCGCTTCGACTTCATGCACGGCGAGAGCTTTTACAACGACAAGGTCGAGCGGGTCTACGGGGAACTGACCGCGACCGGTCTGGCGGCGCAAAGTGAGGGCGCCCTGGTGGTATTTCACCCGGAACACCCCCGCTTCGCCAAGCAGCCCTTCCTGATCCGCAAAAAGGATGGCGCGGCCAATTACGCGTCCAGCGACCTGGCCACCGCACTCTATCGCGCCGAGCACTTCAAGGTCGATGGCCTCATCATCGTGACCGACTTCCGGCAGGCGGATCATTTTGAGCAGCTTTATCTCACCGTGAAAAAATGGTTCGCGGCCAAAAACTACCGCCTGCCCGAGCTGCACCATGTTAGTTTCGGCGCCGTGACTGGCGAGGATGGCAAGGCGCTGAAGACCCGCGACGGCGACATCATCCGGCTCAAGGCCCTGCTCGACGAAGCGCAGGAACGGGCGTTCCAGCTGGTCAACGAGCGCAGCCCTGATTTTCCCGAGGTGGAACGCCGGGCCATCGCCAACCTCGTGGGGGTGGCCTCGGTGCAATACGCCGATCTGTCCCAGAATCGTTCCAGCGACTATATTTTTGCCTGGAACAAGATGATCTCACTGGAGGGCAACACGGCGGCCTACCTGCTGTACGCGGTCGCCCGGATCCGCAGCATTTTCCGCAAGGCGGGGCTCGACAGCGCCCAGCCGCCGGTCGGGGCGGCGACGGCCCCCGAAACACCGCAGGAGATCATGCTGGCCCGCAAGCTCGTCAAATTCTCCGATGCCGTGGCCCTCGCCACCAACACCCTGCGGCCGCATTTCCTCTGCCTCTACCTGTATGAGCTCGCGGGCGACTACAGCACGTTCTATGCGGCGGACAAGGTCATCGTCGAGGATCCCGCCGTGCGCGCGCGCCGGCTGCTGCTCTGTCATCGCACCCTCACGGTGCTGGAGGCCGGCCTGCACCTGCTGGGATTGCGCACCGACCTGGAGCGGATGTAGTCCCCCAGTTCGCACTTGCCGCGCCCGCCCCGGACGGCAACATGGCGCCACCATGTCGAGCGGCGCACCAGAACCAACCGGACCGGAATATTTTGTTCGTGGCATCAATGACACCGAGGCCCGCGGCCCGTTTACCCGGGACCAGCTGGTCTCACTCGCGGAGTCGGGCGACGCCAGCAAGGGCGTGACCCCGGACACCTATTATTACGACAACGCCACCGAGCAGTGGCTGGCGATCGGCAGCAACCCGGAACTCAAGGCCGCGCTGTGGCCCGAGAAGAAGAAAATGGGGTTCAAGCAGAAGGAATTCAAGATGATCAACGAGGAAACCACCGACAGCGCGGCCCCGATCACCGTGCAGGATTTCCTGGCCGCCGCCGAAGGCAAGACGGACGAGACCAAGGGCAAGATGAACAAGTCCGAGATGATGATGCTCGCGGCCGTCTGGGGAACCCGCTCGGCGGCGATCATCTGCCTGCTTAGCGCGGTCGCCCTCATTCTCCCCGGCATTGACGCCCTGCTGGCGCTCGATGTGGCCAAACTGATGGACCGGCCGTTTGTGGTGCTGGGTTTGCTCGACGCCTTTCTTGGGCTGATGCTTTTGCTGGGCATGATATCGTTTTATCCCTTCATCCGCTTCCGGGCGGCCTTCGGCCTGGGGTTTCTCGGCTTCCTGTTCATGACCCAGGGACAGCTCACCCCGATGCTCGCTGTCGCGGCCGGCTCCACTGGTTTGTATTTCTGCACCATCTTCCTCAGCTATATCCCGCTGGCCGTCGCCGCACTTCTGGGCCTGGGTGGCATGGTGATGCTGGCGATGATGTCCTATACCTGAGCCTCGGCCGGCCGAACAGCACCGCTGATGCCTCTGCCATCGCTCCTGTCTCGGCTCAACCGACTCTGGACCCATGACATCTGGGCCGCGGGTCTCACCCGGGAGAAGAACCTCCGCCACCGGCTGCTTTCGTTACTCCGGATCGTCTCCATCACCCTCTCGGGGCTGCAGGAATTGAAAGTGGCGGCCCGGGCCGCCGCCCTCAGCTACAGCACCCTGCTCGGCCTGGGGCCGCTCGTGGCCATCGCGGTGCTCATTTCCGGCTTTGCGCTGGGCGACCGCGATCCCGCCCTGGCCGCCAGTGGGGTGAACGATGTCATCAGCTTCATCGCGCCGCAGCTGGGCCAATACCAGATTGCTGTCACCGACGCCGCTGAACCCAGCCCGGGCGCATCCGCCGCGATGACCGCACCCGCCGCCACGCCCAAACCGGCCGCGGATCCGGAGATGGTCCGGTTGATCAGCAATTTCATCGTGAACAGCCACGCGAACTCGGGCACGGCGGGGATCGTGGGCGTCCTCGCGCTGCTGGTCATCGTGGTGCTGCTGTTCACGAGCGTGGAAAAAACCTTCAACGACATCTGGGGCGTCCGGCGCGGGCGCAACTGGCTCACCCGCATCATCTATTACTGGGCGGTCATCACGGTCGGGGCCCTGGTGTTCTTCACTTCCCTCACGTTGTTTTCCGCCGGCACTTTCGCGGACGCCTACATCGCCCAGCTGCCCTTCCGGCATGAGCTCGCTACCGTCTACACGCTGATGCTGCGGTCATTTTCCGCCCTGCTGCTCATCGTGATCCTGACGCTCTTTTATCGGCTGATTCCCAACACCCGCGTCAAATGGTGGGCCGCCCTGATCGGCGCGGTCATCGTCACCGGGCTGCTGTTCCTCAACAACTACCTCGCGTTTCTTTATTTCCGCAACGTCGTCTCGACGAACAAGCTTTACGGGGCCTTGGGCATTTTGCCCATTTTGATGCTCGGTCTCTATGTTTTCTGGCTGTTCGTGCTCGTCGGCGGCCAGATCACCTACGCGGTGCAGAATCTCCATTACCGGAGCAGCCAGACGGCGTGGCATAGTCTCAACCATGCCACGCGGGAAAGCATGTCCCTGCTCGTCCTGCTGCTCGTGGCGCGCCGCTTCAAGGTCTGCGCCCCCGCCTACTCTGTCACGGAACTTTCCCATGTCATCCGGGTGCCCTCGCAAATCCTGAACGAAAGCCTCAACCGCCTGTGCGATCTCCAGCTGATCAGCGAGCTCCCCCCGGGGGATGGCGCCGATCCCACCGACCACCGCTACCAACCGGCCCGGCCGCTGGACAAGATCACGCTCCACGATTTTCGCCAAATGTTCGAGAACTACGGCGAGGCGCCCAGTGGCGGGCTGCTCGACAATGTGGACCCGGTCCTGGCCCTCTATCACGACCGCCTTGCGGCCTGCCTGCCCGCCGCCCTCGGCGACAAGACCCTGGAACAGTTGATCGGCGACCTGCAGCCCAGCCAGAGCTACGCCCCGTTTCCCGTCGCAAGGCAGGCTTGAACCCGGCCGCGGGATGATCCCGGGTAAGGATATTGCGGTGAATGCCGCACCTAAATTCAGGCCTATTTGCCGGCGGCAATCAGCCCGGACCTGCGGCAGGATGGCGGCCGTCCAGCCCCCCTCATGCGCCCGCCCACCATCCTCTGCATCGACGATGACACCCTGATCCGGGAGCTGCTCACGGTGCAGCTGAGGGAAGCCACCAACCGCAAGTCGGCGATCATCTCGGCCGGTGACGCCACCACAGGCGTCCAGCTGGCCCGGCAGCACCAGCCGGAGATCGTCCTGCTAGATTTGGGCCTGCCCGATGCCAGCGGCTTCAAGGTGATCGACACCCTGGCCCAGTTGTCCCCGCGGCCCCGGATCTTGATTCTCACCGCCTCCGTGCCGGACCGGGTGCTCGAAAAAGTGCAGCACAGCGAAGTAGCCGGGTTGCTGCTGAAATCGGACACCAGCAGCACGGAGCTGATCAATGCCATCCAGGCCGTGCGCGCGGGTCAGAAATATTTCTCCCCGCCGGTGCGGGCCGCCATGGCGGCAGCCCGGGCTGAGCCCGCGCATTATACCAAGATCCTTTCGAAGCGGGAAATCGAACTGGTGCCGCTCTTCGGGTATGGCTGGTCCAACGAGCAGATCGCCGCACGCACCAGCATCAGCGCGGCCACCGTGCGCACCCACCGCCAGAACATCCTCGGCAAGCTGGATCTCCACAGCACGGAAAAACTCATCCATTGGGCGATCAGCAAAGGCTTTACTGACTACCGCTATGAGCCAGCGCCGGCACCCATTCCCGGCCCCGCCGCGGGCCGCGCACAGCAGGCGGAACCTGGCCGCCGGGCGGGCTGATTGCCCGTAGCCGCGACCTCACCGGGTCCCACCTGTCCGCGATCATCCAGGCGACACGGGGGAGGCCGGGATACCAATTACTCTTCAAGCGCATCAGCTCCAGCAGGCTGACCCGGTGGATTAAACCCGGTGGCCGGATCGGGGGTTCCGCCCCTCAACCATGAGGGTCTGCTTCGCCTGTTGACAGCGGGCGGGCCATTTCTACGTTGGGCCACTTTCCCTCAATGATCACCTGGATTCAACGCACCTTTCAGAAGCACACCAAACTGGTGTTCTTATTTCTCCTTTTCGCCATCACGATCCCCTTCGTGTTCACGATTGGCGCCGCCCCTGGCATCGGCAAGGCCGGCAACAAGGTCAAGGAGCAGATGTTTTTCGGGGTTAATCTCGGCAACGAGGAGGATGCCCGCCGGGTGATGTCCGATGGCAACCTCAGCGCCCAGCTGAAGGCCGGTTACAACGCCCTGGAAGGGGCGCAGCTCCAGCAATTCGCGCTGCAGCGCGTTGCCGGGCTGGCCGTGGCCGACGAGATCCACCTGCCGGCACCCACGGCCGACCAGATCGCCAAATACGTGCTGACCCTGCGTGCCTTCCAGGATCAAACCGGCCAATTTGACCAGAAACGCTACACCTCCTTCGGCGATTCCCTGAAGGGCGGCTCCGGCCTGACCACGGCGGATGTGAATCGCGTACTGCGCGACGATGCGCGCCTCGAGCAATTGGCGAAGGTCATCGGCGGCCCGGGTTACGTTCAGGCGCCGGACATCCAGCAGCAGCTGATCCGCGCCGACTCCAGCTGGACGATCCAGGTCGCCACCCTGGACTATGCGGCCTTCACCCCCGCGCTGACCGCCACCGATGATTTGCTGAAGAAATTCCATGAGGAAAATTCCTTCCGCTACGAGGTGCCGGCCCGGCCGCGCCTGAGCTACGTGGAGTTCAAGTACCCGGACTTTCTGCCGTCGACTGCCCCGACCGAGGCCGAGCTGCGCGCTTTCTACACGGCCAACATCGCGAGCTTCCCCGTCCCCCCGGAGGCGGACAAGAAGGACGCCGTGCCCCCGACCGGCGCCGCCGGCGACAATTTCCCGAAGGTCCGCGCCCAGGTTGAGGCCGCGCTGAAAAACCTCGCGGCCAACCGGCTCGCGACGAAGGCGGCGAACGACCTGACCGTCGCCCTCTTTGAGCAAAAGCTCACCGCCAACTCGCCCGAACTGGCCGCCTTCCTGGCCGCCCAGCGCCGGCCGGCCGCCGGCATCACCCCCTTCGCCCCGGACCTTCCGCCGGCGGATCTGCCGTGGCTGGCCAGTTACGCCGAGCCCATTTCCCGCCTGACCAAGGAGCGCTTCTTCTCCGACCCGCTCCCCACCGAGAACAGCATCGTGGTACTGCTGTGGAACGACAGCCTGCCCGGCTACAAGCCGAGCTTCACCGAGGTGCGCGAACGGGTCGCCGCCGACTACAAGGAAGGGGAACGCCGCAAGCTGTTCAGTGAACGGGGCCGGACCCTCCGGACGCAGCTGCAGACCGCCGCCAAGACCGGAGCCGCCAGCTTCGCCACCGCCGCCACCGCCGAGAAACTGGACGTGAAGAGCTACGCCAACTTCACCCTGCGCCAGCCCCCCAAGGATCTGCCCTATTCCGCCCTCAGTGCGCTGCAGAGCCTCGCCCCCGGCGAAGTGTCCGCCATGATGGCCACCAATGAGCAGGGGATCCTCGTTTACGTGCAGGAAAAGAAACTCCCGAATCTCACACCGGACAATCCCCGCTACGCCGAGATCCAGAAGCAGCTCATGCTCTTCACCGCCGGCAACAATGAAAACGCGTACCTCGGCGGACTGGTCGAGGCGGAGCTCAAGAAATCGAAGCCCGTCACACCGTAAGCGCCGCGCGAAGGGCCAGCTGGCGCCGCCCATCCTGCCCAAATGCCGCCCACCCATCAGAGCACTGCCACCGCCCCCGCGGTGGCATTTTCTTTCCCGCATTACCTGCTCGCCGCTCGGACATAGAAAACCTAAACTTTCCCCTGTCCTCGCGTGTTATCGTCTCAGTCCCTGCCACACTCTCATGACCATGACCTTCCGCCGTTTCTCCCCCGCCCTGCTCGCCGCTCTGCTCGTTGGTGCATATGCCCCAGCGCAGGACAGCGTGCCTTCATCCGTCCCAGCCAGTGCCCCGCAACTCACCCCTGGTCCGGTCAGCGCGGTACCGCCCCCGGTCAACCAGACCGAACTTACCCTGGAAGCCTGCATCGCCCGCGCCTTGGCCAAAAACTTCGACCTCGAGATCGGCCGCTACAATCCCCAGATCGCCAAGGACAACATCGACGTTGTCAACGCCGGCTACGAACCCCTGCTCACCGTCAGCGGCTCACACGGCAAGAACAGCTACGACGCCACCGCCTATCGTGCCGGCTCTTCCTCGACTACCTCCGACTTGCGCGCCGGCGTGAGCCAGCGGCTCTACAGCGGCACCACCGTGAGTGCCAGCAGCAGGCTGGACCGGGCGGATTCATCCTTGCTGGCCGCGTCTTCCCTGAATCCGGCCTACAACGCGGATGTCACCCTGGCGGTGCGCCAGTCCCTGCTGAGCGGCTTCGGCAATGAGGTCAACAAGGCGAGCCTGCACCGCGCGGAAATCGGCCTGCAACGGGCCAACCTCGATTTCAAGGGCCAGGTCCTCACGGTCATCCAGAACACGGAAAACGCCTACTACATCCTCGCCGCCGCCCGCGAACAGCTGGCCGTGCGCAATTTCTCCCTTTCGCTGGCCAACAAGTTGTACGACGAGGCCAAGACGCGCCGCGATACGGGGGTGGCCACCGATCTCGACGTGCTCCAGGCGGAAGTCGGCGTCGCCAACGCCCGCCGCAACGTCATCCTCGCCGAACAGACCGTCCAGGACCGCCAGGACCTGCTGCAGGCGCTGATTGGCCAGTTTGAGCTCAACTCCCCGGTCGGAACCGTGCGCTTCACCGAGATCGGCAACGCGACGCCGGTCTTCGCCTCGTCCTACCAGATGGCCAAGGCCAACCAGCCGGATTATCTCTCCGCCATGGCCGCCATCGAGCAATACAAGCTCGACCTGAAAATCGCCAAGGATGGCACCAAGCCCGACCTCACGGTCGGCGCCGCGCTGGGCCTCAATGGCGAAAACAAAAACATCAATGCGCTGGGTGATGCCTTCAACCGCCAGAATCAATCATGGCAGGTTGATTTTGCCTTCACCTATCCCTGGGGTCAGGCCTCCGACAAGGCCCGCTACCGCCAAAGCCTGGCCACCCTCAGCCGCGAGCAGACCCGGTTGCGCCTGCTGGAGCAGAGCATCGAGGTGGACGTTCGTGCCGCTGTCCGGTCCGTCGAGACCAACCTGGAAAGCGTGAAGATTGCCAGCCTGGCCTCGGCCCTGAGCACCAAGCAATACGAGCTCGAGAAGGCGCGCTTTGACGCGGGCCTGTCCACCAGCCGCCGGGTGCTCGAGGCCCAAAACGATCTGGAGACCAACCGGGTCAACGAACTGCTGGCCAAGGTCACCCTGCACACCGCCATCTCCGCCCTCCATCGGCTCGAAGGCAGTTCCCTGCAGCGTTACAGCGTGAACCTGCCCTGAGGCACCCCACCACTTCATCCTTTCGGCTTAAGACAAAACCCTTGTGGCCGCCGAGCCGCCGGGGTTTTTTTGTGGGTGGCATGACTTTCCAGACGATCATCGAGCCGTTTCGGATCAAGACGGTCGAGCCCATCCGTTTCACCACCCGGGCGCAGCGCGCGGTGGCCCTGGAGGAGGCAGCGAACAATCTGTTTTTGCTCAAGGCCGAGGACGTGATCATCGACCTCCTCACGGACTCCGGCACCGGCGCGATGTCCGCCGCGCAATGGGCCGGCATGATGCAAGGCGACGAGTCCTACGCCGGGGCGCGCTCGTTTTTCCGCTTCGAGGCCGCGGTCCGCGAGGTCACCGGCTACCAGCACATCATCCCCGCCCACCAGGGCCGCGCCGCCGAACGCATCCTGTTCACCAGCGGCTGTCCGGCCGGCAGCATCGTGCCGAACAACACCCATTTCGACACCACCCGCGCGAATCTGGAGGCCCTGGGCTGCATCGCCGTCGACCTGCGCTGCGCCGAGGCCACCCAGCCTTCCCTCATCGCACCGTTCAAGGGCAACATCGACCTCGTCGCCCTGGAACGTTGCCTGATCGATCACGCCGGCCGTGTGCCGTTCGCAATGATCACCGTCACGAACAACTCCGGGGGCGGGCAGCCGGTCAGCCTGGCCAACATCCGGGCGGCCAGCGCCCTGTGCAAAAAACACGGCGTCCCGCTGATCCTCGACGCCTGCCGCTTCGCCGAAAATGCGTGGTTCATCAAGCAGCGCGAGCCAGGCCAGGGCGACCGCACGCCCGCCGCCATCGCCCGCGAGATGTTCGGCTATGCGGATGGTTGCACCATGTCGGCGAAAAAAGACGGCCTGGTGAACATGGGCGGATTCCTGGCGCTGAATGACTCCGCGCTGGCGGCCAAGTGCCGCAACAATCTGATCCTCACGGAAGGCTTCCCGACTTACGGGGGCCTGGCCGGCTACGATCTCGAGGCGCTCGCCATCGGCATCAAGGAGGTCCTCAACGAGGATTACCTGCGCTATCGCATCCGCTCCGTCGCCTACCTGGGTGACAAGCTGACCGCGGCCGGCGTGCCGATCGTCCAGCCGCCGGGCGGCCATGCCATCTACATTGACGCCAAGGCCATGCTGCCGCACATCCCCGCGACCGAGTTCCCGGCCTGGGCCCTGTCCCTGGTGCTCTATCTGGAAGGCGGCGTGCGCTCCGTCGAGATCGGCTCGGTCATGTTTGGCCGCCAGCCCGACGGCACCGAGAAGTCCGCGCCGATGGAACTCGTCCGCCTCGCCTTTCCCCGCCGGGTTTACACCCAGAGCCACGTCGATTACCTGGCCGAGGTGCTCTTGCATGTGAACAGCCTCAAGCATCGGATTCGCGGGGTTAAGCTCGTCGAGGCCCCGGCCCAGCTGCGCCACTTTACCGCCCGGCTGGCCCCGGCGCACGGCGCGCTGATCGTGACGTGAGTTTCTGTTAATACGCAGGGCTGGCTTGGCTCGGTCGCGGGGGGTAGCGGCGAGCGCCAGCGAGCCGACGAGCCACCACTCGCTGGCGCTCGCAGCTACGCGATGAAAATCTGTCATGTATCCGCCCCGAAAGACTCATTGTCTTACCCACCGGGGCGGTTCTACTTTATCCCACCGTCATACCATGGCCAAACCCGTCTCACCGGCTCAAACCGGACAATCCACCTCCTCATTCTGGCTGCCTTTCACCACCATTGGCGTGGTCGGCATGTTGCTGGGCGCGACCATCACCTATCTCGCCCTTCTGCCCAATTTGCGTCCCACCAATGCCGCGACGGCCCCGACCGCGGAGGCGCCCCCCAGCGATCCGTCCAGTCACCTTCCGGCCCCCGAGCTCACGGCCGGACAGGCCCCCGCCCAAGCTGAGCGCACCCTCGGCAATTTCTATTACGATCACCAGAACTGGCCGGACGCCATCAGCCATTACGAAGCCGCGCTCCGGCAGGGCAACGATGACGCCGACATCCGCACCGATCTCGGCAACGCCTACCGTTTTGCCCACCGACCCGATGACGCCCTCGCCCAATACCGCCGCGCCCAGCAGATGAACCCGGCCCACGAGTTCAGCCTCTTCAACCAAGGCGGCCTTTATCTGGATGACCTCAAGCAGCCGGGTCAGGCCATTGAGATCTGGAACCAGTACCTCACCCGTTTCCCCACCGGTCGCAATGTCGACACCGCCCGTCAGCTCATCGCCCAAACCCAGGCGGGCGTTACGGGCCTGGTGCTGCCTCCCGCCATGGCGGCTGAAAAACCCTCCGCGACCGAGGACTTGATCCTGCAGCAGATCAATGCGGGCCAGAGCAAGACGCGCAAACCCTGAGCCGTCCGCCCCGGTTCAGCCCGCCAAGGCCACCGGGGCTCCCCGCGGCCATTGCTCAGAACATCCATGATGCAATCCGCGTCCGATTCAGATTTTATCGCAGGGGAGGTGGCTCGGCTGGCCCGCGGCATTGCCGCCGCGGCCAGATCCCGGCTGATGCTTTTACCGTGGCCGAACCAGCACGGATGAATCCGACCGTCAAATACGGCCTGCTCTCCGGTCTGGGTGTCAGCGGCTGGATGCTAATGGAATATTCCCTCGGCTTTCATACCACGCGGCTCACCGCAGGCCAATATAGCGGCTACTTTTCGCACCTGATTCCTCTCGGCATGCTCTTCCTGCTGCTGCGGGCGCGCCAGCAGGCGCCGCTCGACCGCGAGCTTCCCCTTGTTCCCAGCGTGGCGGCCGGCCTCGCGGCCTCGCTGGTGGCAGCCCTCGTGGTCTGCGGTTTCCTGCTCCTCTACAATCAGCTCCTCAACCCCGGCTGGATCGACACGGCACTGGAATGGAAGGTCGCCCAGTGGCGCGCCCAGGGAGCCAGCGAGTCAGCTATCCGCGAGCAGATTCTGGCCTTTCGGCACCTGAACAGCCCGTGGGGACTCCTGGCCGGCATTCCGGTCAAGATGACAGCCATGGGCGGGCTGTTTACCCTGGGCCTTGCCTTGGCATTGCGTCGTTACGCGCGCACGCAAACGTCGGTCGTTGGATGAGGGGTTGCCCCAACGGTAATCGGCCCGTGGCCGGGTATCCGGTTCAGTCGAAGAGCTGGGCGAGTGACCCCTGATCCGCGGCGACCTGGCGGTGGGGCGGCAACTGGGTCCTGAACCAGGTGCGCTGTTTCCGCACCAGCGCCCGGGTGTTTTGGGTGATGGCTGCCGCCAAGCCACTTTCCGGCTGGCGGCCCGCGATGACCTCGATCGTCTCCCGGTAACCGATGGCCCGCGCGGCGCTGGGATTGGCCATCAGCCCTTGCGCCAGCAAGCCGCGCACTTCAGCCACCAGGCCGGCCTGCAGCATGGCCGCCACCCGCTGCCCGATCCGCCGATCCAAATCATCCTTGTCGCGGACCAGTTCGCAGAGCCGTACCGTACAATCGGCGAACGGCGCCGGCTGGGCGGCAAAGTCATCCCGCAACTGCGCCAGCGTGCGGCCGGAAGTGCGGCAGCGCTCCAGCGCGCGCAGGACCCGTCGCGGATTTTGCTGGTCCAGCGCTCCCAATCCGGCGGGATTCAGTTGGCGCAACTCCGCCACCAATGCCTCCAGCCCCTCCGCGGCCAGCCGCGCTTGGAGGTCGGCGCGCAATTCCGCCGAAATCGCCACCTCATCCGCGATCGGGGCAAAAAATGCCTTGAGATAGAATCCGCTGCCCCCGGCCACCAGCACCGCGCGGCCCCGGGCCAGAATATCGTCCACCGCCTGCCGGGCTTGGGCGACGTAGGCGGTAACATCCATCGGTTCGGTCAGTGCGCAGCTGTCGATCAGGTGGTGCCGGACGCGGGCGAGCTCGGCGGGGACCGGCTTGGCCGTGCCGAGGTTCATGCCCCGGTAGAAAAGCAGCGAATCACACGAGACGATTTCCGCACCATTCGCCTCCGCCCAGCGCAAGGCCAGCTCGGTTTTGCCCACGGCGGTGCAACCGGTAAGGACGGAAATGAGGCGGGCCACGCCGGTGATCCAAGCACGGCCGGGGCATGGCGCAAAGCTAGTTTTGGCCGACGCGCGGATGGCCCGCACCCATTCGTCACAAACAAAATCCGTGCAAACGGAGCCATCCCCCGCTTTTGTGCCCAGCTCAACCCTTGAAAGTTCGCTTCATCTTCAATCCCTACTCCGGTTCCAACCGGAAAAATCCGTACCTGCGCGGGCGAGCCCTCGAGTTCATCGCCCGGCACAAGCTCGACGGCACCCTGGTCGACACGGAACGGCCCCGCCATGCCACCGCCCTGGCCCAGGAAGCGGTCGCCGCCGGCTGCGACCTGGTCGTGGCCATCGGGGGTGACGGCACGATGAACGAGGTCGCCACCGGTTTGATCGGCACCAACGCCTGCTTTGGCCTCATTCCGTGCGGTTCGGGCAACGGTCTGGGGCGGCACCTGGGCATCAGCCGACCGGGCCATGGCGCCTTCCAGACGCTGCTGACCGGCCGGCCGCGCGCCATCGATACCGGCACCGTGAACGGCTTCGCGTTCTTCAACGCCATGGGACTCGGGTTCGAGGCCGATATCGCCGTGCGCTTCAGCCGGCTGACCCGCCGGGGGTTGACCGGTTATTTCCGCGTCGGACTGCCGTCGTTTTTTTCGCACCAGCCCGAGCTGCTCACCGTCCGCCATCCCGGCGGCACGGTGCAATTATCCGCCTTCACCCTCGCCGTGATGAACTCGGACCAGTACGGCAACGATGCCCGGGTCGCGCCCGGGGCCCGGATGGACGACGGCCAGTTCGACCTGGTCAGTGTGCCGCAGGTCGGATTTCTCGGCGCCTGCGGCCTGCTCTACCGTCTGGGCACGGACAGCTTTGATCAAGTGAAGGCCGTGACCCGGTTGCCGGGGGCGGAGTTTGTCATCGAGCGCAAGAAGCCGGGCTGGATTCACACCGATGGTGAGCCGCGCGCCACCACTGCCCGGCTGGAAATCGCCCTGCAGCCGCAGAGCCTGCGGATCATGGTCCCCGCCGGGTCCTGACCCGGGCCGGCGGATCGGGTTATTTGTCCTTATAAAGGACCACCTTGCCATCGGCGGAAACAATCCGGTTCCGTCCGCCCTTCTTGGCCTCGTAGAGCGCCTTGTCTGCCGCGGCGACCAATTCGGAGGCGCTCGTCGCATCTTCCAGACTGGTGGCGATGCCCGCGCTGAGGGTGACCTCGATCGTCAGGCTGTCGTTCACGACGCAGGGGGTTTCGGCGAGCAGGACGCCGAGTCGTTTCATGCTCTCAATGGCCGAGTGCCGGTCGGTCTCAACCATGATCAGGGCAAATTCCTCGCCGCCATAACGCGCCACCCGGTCGACGTTGCGGATCTGGCCGGCGAGCAGGCTGGCCACATGGCGCAGCACCTCGTCGCCGGTCTGGTGGCCGTGGGTGTCGTTGATCTTCTTGAAAAAATCGATGTCCACCATGATGAGGGCGAACGGCCGCTTGAACCGCATGCTCCGGTCCCATTCCTCCTCGAGGATGCGCTGGAATTCCCGGCGATTGAGGAGGCGGGTCAGCTCGTCGCGCTGGGCGAGCTGGCGCAGTTGGGAGAGGGTTTCATCCAGCTTCAGAGCGTAGCGCAGCGCCCGCTCCATCAGCCGGGGCGTGAAGGTGCCTTTGACGAGATAGTCCACGGCGCCCGCCTCCATCGCCGCGATATCGACTTCCTCACTGTCATCCGCCGTGAGCACAATGACCGGCGTGAAGCAGCCGGCGATCCGGGCCTCGCGGAGCAAGGCGAGTCCGTCGGCGTCATTCAGCCGGTAGTCGAGCAGACAGGCGGCATATTTGCCGCTCAGCATTTTCTTCAATCCGTCGGCGAAGGTCGAGGCCTCGTCCATCTCGAAAGGACCGCTGCGGAAATTCTTGATCATCGCCTCCAGCAGTTTCTGCTGCACGCGATCGTCGTCGATCAGGAGGATTCTGCGAAGTTTGTTCATGGGCGGAGGGGTATCAGGCGACCCCCGCCACGAGATCCGCGGCGGTGATGCGCAGTCGGGCGGGCAGACCGGCGCGATTGTCGAGGTTGTCACGGACGACATTGACGAGTGCGCTGCCCACGACGACACCGTCGGCGCTGCGCGCCACCTGCCGGACCTGTTCGCGGGTCGAGATGCCAAAGCCCACCGCCACCGGCAGCTTGGTGTGCTCGCGGATGCGCGCGACCGCCTCGGGGATGTTCGCGGCGACCTGGTCGCGCACGCCGGTCACGCCTTCGCGCGAAACATAATAGATGAACCCGGTGGTCGCCGCGCCAATGAGCGGCAGGCGGGCGGGCGGCGTGGTCGGGGCGACGATGAACACGGTCTTCAGCCCGTACTGGGTGCACGCCGCGAGCACCTCCGCCGCCTCCTCGGGCGGAAGATCCAGGGTCAGCATGCCATCGACGCCGGCCTCTTTTGCCGCCCGGACGTAGGCGTCCACCCCGTTGGAGAAAACCAGGTTGTAGTACGTATAAAAAACGATGGGCACCTGGCTGAACTCGCGGATGCGCCGCACCAGTTCGAAAACCCGGGCGGCCGTCATGCCGCTTTCGAGCGCCCGCTGGGCGGCGAGTTGGTTGGTCAGGCCGTCCGCCAGCGGATCCGAGAAGGGCACACCCAGTTCCAGGACGTCGGCTCCGGCATCCAACACGGCCCGGCAAGCCAGCAGGGAGGTGTCGAAATCCGGATCGCCGGCGCAAAGGTACGCGACAAACGCCGCGCGTTTCTCGCGGCCGGCACGGGCGAAGGCTTGGGCAATGCGGTCCATTAAAGGTGCTAGGTTCGAAAGCTCGGCGCCACGGGTCGAGAGTAAACTCGCCCATGGGCGGCCCCGATTGATGATTTTCTATCAATGAGACGGCCCCCTTGGTCGGGCGAATCCTCCGGATGAGCCGTTCGGACGCGCGGCTCATCCGGAGGATTCGCCCTACCCAATTGGCCCAACCTGCTATTGATTTCGGAGCGACCCATTAGAGCGAAAATTCCACCAACACCGGCCGATGATCGGAGAGGAGGCTGCGGATGATTTCCGCCTGCGGCTCGCGGCACTCCTCGGGCAAAAAAACATAATCCAGGGCCCGGGCTGGCCAGAGGGAGGGAAAGGTCCGGCCCGCCTTGGGCAGCAAGGTGTAGTTGTTGGTCTGCTCAAAATAGCCGAGCAGCGTCGCCGTGGCATCGGGCCGGTGGGAGGGGTTGTTGAAGTCGCCGCAGACGATGGGCGGGACATGCCAGTGGGCGGAACGGTGGGCGTGCTGGTCGGCCAGGTAGTGCATCAATCGGCCGACCTGCTTGAGCCGCTGGGGCCGGGAGCTGTGGTGGAGATGGACGTTGAGCAGCGGCACCCGGCCTTTCTTGGGCACCTCGATCTCGGCGAAAACAAAGCCCTTCTCCCCCAGCTTGCCGGCGCCAAACGGGATGGTCTCGCTGTGCCCGATGGGAAAGCGGGAGAGGTAGGCGTTGCCGTAGTTGAGGTGATAGCGCCCGCCGCGCCGGTTGTTGACGCCGTGCAGGCAAAACGGCAGCCCGCTGTGCTCGCTGAGAAAGGCCAGATGGTCGAAACTGCCGTTCCAGCGCGAGTTTTCATCAATCTCCTGCAAGGCGACGATGTCCAGCTTCAGGCGCTGGATCAGGCGGGCGATCTTGAGCAGATTGGCCCGGATTTTGGCCGCCGAACGCAGGCCTTGGTGCAACGGGAGCGCCCCCCGGGCATGCGCGATGTTAAAGGTCAGCAGTCGGTAACGCACCATGACACCTAAACGCTATACCATGAGTCAATTGCCGCAACGGCAATCCGCGGAGGGGAAATTGGGGCGGTCAACGGGACTCGAACCCGCGACCCCAAGAATCACAATCTTGTGCTCTAACCAACTGAGCTATGACCGCCATAAAACTGGAACGGGGAACATCCATAGCCACCCCACGGCTGTCAACTATTCTCCCAACGTGTCCCCTGAGACCGCGGCGAACTGCTTTTTGACCGAGGGGCGGGCATTCCGAGCGACGTGATAGTCCAATAGCGCCCGATAATGCCCCGTGGAGGGGATAGCTCACGTCGATGCCGGTCCTCCCCCGGACGACTCTCGGGCTGTTCGCGCCATAATTGAAAAAATCCCTCGCCTCCTCGCCAGCTTCGGCTATCCGAGTTCAGGCATGATTTCCCTCAAGAAGCTGCTGGGCAAGGAAGAGAAGTTTTACGACCTCCTGGAGGCCAGTGCGGATGAGGCCAAGGTCAGCGCCGACCTGCTGGCCAAGATCCTCGCCAACGAAAGCGCCGCCCAGGCCTCGAGCATTCACGACATCATCCAGACCCGGCGCAAGGACAAGCGCATCACCCAGCAAATCACCGAGGAACTCTGCAAGACCTTTGTCACGCCCTTCGAACGCGAGGACATTGAAGCCCTGTCCCTCGCCCTTTATCGCATCCCCAAGACGGTCGAGAAAATCGTCGAGCGGCTCACCATCTGCCCGGCCCGGGTGCCCCGCGTGAGCATGCAGCGCCAGGTGGTGCTGCTGGAGGAGGCGGTCCAGTCGGTCGTTTTCATGGTCAAGGAACTGCGCAAGGGCACCCAGATCGAGCGCATCCAGGATGCCCACTCCCGCCTGCAATTCGCCGAGGGCGAGGCGGACAAGGTGATGCTCTCGCTGGTCAAGGATTTGTACAACGGCCCCTACGACGCCAAGGAAGTGGTGATTCTGATGGAACTCTACGACTTGGTGGAGACGGCGGTCGACCGCGCCCGGGACGCCGGACAGGTCGTCTTCCAGATCATGCTGAAATACTCCTGAGCCCGACCGCGACCGCGACCGAGCCCCATGACCATTTTCCTGATCGTCCTCCTGGCCGCGCTGCTCTTCGAGTACATCAACGGCTTTCACGACGCCGCCAATGCCATCGCCACGGTCGTCTCGACCAAGGTCCTGACCCCGCGCCAGGCCATCACGCTGGCCGCAATTTTCAACCTGACGGGCGCGCTGATGGGCACCGCCGTGGCCAGCACCATCGGCAAGGGCCTGGTTGACACCAATTACGTCACCATGATCACGATCTTCTCCGGACTGACGGGAGCGATCGTCTGGAACCTGGTGACATGGTGGGTGGGATTGCCGTCCAGTTCCAGCCACGCCCTGATCGGCGGGCTCTGCGGCGCCGCCATCGCCTCGGCCGATGGCAATTGGGGAGTGATGCACTGGGCCACCACCGACGCCAAGGGCGCCGCCGCCGGCCTCTGGCCCAAGGTGGTGCTGCCCATGGTCACTTCACCCCTGATCGGTTTTTTTGGCGGAGCGCTGCTGATGCTGCTGCTCACCATGCTGATTCACCGGCTCCGTCCCCGGGTCGTCAATGGCGTCTTTGGCAAACTGCAACTCGTCAGCGCCGGTTTCATGGCCCACAGCCACGGTTCGAACGATGCCCAGAAAACCATGGGCATCATCGCCCTCGCCCTCTTCACGGGCACGAAGTCCGGCGCGTTCAAGGACCTGCCCGACTGGCTGGCCTTTCTGCGCACCCCGGAGTTTGTCGTGGATAAGTGGGTCGTCATCACCTGTGCCGTGGTCATGGCGGCGGGCACCGCGGCCGGCGGCTGGCGCATCATCCGCACCATGGGGCATAAAATGGTCAAGCTGCAGCCGGTCCACGGTTTTGCCGCCGAGACGACCGCGGCCCTGGTCATTCATTTTGCGTCGAACCTCGGAATTCCACTCTCCACCACCCATGCCATCTCCACCTCCATCATGGGCGTGGGGGCCGTCAAACGCTTTGGGGCCGTCAAGTGGGGCGTGGTCGAGCGGATCATCTGGGCCTGGGTTTTTACCCTGCCGGTGTGCGGCCTGATCGGCTACCTCACCGAGCTTCTCTGCCGCAGCCTGGGCTATCGCTAGAGCGGCTTAATTTTTCCCGTAGCCGTTGCTGTCATTGCGAGGAGCGGAGAGACGAAGCAATCCAGCCCCTTCGGCTTTGCTCTGGGCCTTGAGTCTGACGAAACGGCGGATCGCCACGGCGCGCTTCGCGCCCCTCGCGATGACCAGGGATGAAGTTGCGGCTTCGCTTCAATTTAAACCGCTCTAGGCTTGGCAAGGTACGTTGCCCTCAACGGCTTTGGAACGGAAGGCGGTTGGGGCAACCGCCCCTACCCATCACACCGGCGGATTTGATGCCGTCGTAATCGGCGGCGCGCTGGTCTTGGCGATGTCGCTGTGCCGGATGTCCAGTCCCTTCGAGAGGAACACCATTTCCTCCGCGATATTCGTGGCGTGATCGGCGATGCGTTCCAAGGACTTGGAGATGAACATCAGCTCCAGGGCCCGGGCGATGGTATCGGGGCGCTCAATCATGAAGCTGGTCAGCCGGCGGTAAACGATGCGGTTGAGATTATCCACCTCGGCGTCGCGCCGGATGACGCTCAGCGCCTTCTGCTCGTCCTCCTGCACAAAGCAGTCGAGGGCGTCACGGAGCATCTCCAGGGCGATATTGGCCATGCGCGGCATGTCGGTTGACAGCTCCAACCTCTGTTCGATGGCAATTTTCCGCGAACGACGGGCGATGCCCGTGGCTTCGTCCCCCACCCGCTCCAGATCATGGCTGGCCTTCATGCCGACGACAATGAGGCGCAGTTCGGAGGCCACGGGCCCGCGCAGGGTCATGTAGCGGATGGCCTCCTCGTCGATCTGGACCTCCAGCCGGTCCAGCTCGTCATCGGCCGCGATCACCTTGTCGGCCAGCGGCAGGCTGCCCTCGGCCAGCGCCTGCATCGCAAGGCGGGTCTGGTCAATGGCGCGTTCGCCCATCTGCAGGATGTGGGAGCGGAAATTTTCCAGCTCAGCGTCGAAGAATCGTTTCATTTTATTAAGTAGTGGGTAGCGAGTAGTGGGTAGCGAGTAAATTGCAGTTCGTAGATTTTGTATGCTCGCTACTCGCTACGCACTACTCGCTGCTGGCAGATTTGGCTCAGCCAAATCTGCCCGAGACGTAGGCCTCGGTCTGCGCATTGGAAGGATTCATGAAGATGGTGCGGGTTTCGTCAAACTCCACCAGCTTGCCGAGATAAAAGAATGCGGTCCGGTCGGAGCAGCGTGCCGCCTGCTGCATGTTATGGGTCACGATCACGATGGTGAACTGCTTCTTCAGGTCGTGGATCAACTCCTCGACCTTGGCCGTGGCAATGGGATCGAGGGCCGAGCAGGGCTCGTCCATCAAAATGATCTCGGGCTCGACCGCGATGGCGCGGGCGATGCAGAGGCGCTGCTGCTGGCCTCCGGACAGGCCCAGCGCGCTGGCATGCAGCCGGTCCTTGACCTCCTCCCACAGGGCCGCGCCCCGCAGGCTGGACTCGACCACCTCATCGAGCCGCGCCTTGTTTTTCTCCCCCTGAATCCGCAGCCCGTAGGTGATGTTGTCGTAGATGGATTTCGGGAAGGGGTTCGATTTTTGGAACACCATGCCCACCCGCTTGCGCAGCTCGATCACATCCACGCGCGGATCGTAGATGTCGACGCCATCGATGCGGATCTGGCCCGCGGTGACCTGCGCGCCCTCGATCAGGTCGTTCATCCGATTCAGACATCGCAGCAGGGTGCTCTTGCCGCAACCGGAAGGCCCGATGAAGGCCGTGACTTGGCGCTCCAGGATGTTCAGCGAGACATCATGCAGCGTCTTGCTGCCACCGCCGTAGCTGAAATCAATGTTGGCGATCTCGATGACGGGCCGCGCCGGCGCGACCGTCGGGGCGCTGGGCGCGGGCTGGGCCGTGGGCACGGTGACGGGGCGGGAGGAGACAGGGGACGCGGGTTCGGACATGACAGGGGTGGTTACCATTTGTATTTCTTGCGGAGCCGTTGCCGGAGAATGACGGCGGTCATCGCGATGGCCGCCACGGTGAACAGGAATACGAAGGCCGTGCCGTATTGCACATTCCGGGTGTACTCGTTCTGCGGGATCTTCGAGGCGACGACGTAGATGTGATACGGCAGGGCCATCACCCCTTGGAAGAAAAAGTCGGACCATTTCTGCACCTGCCAGGGCAGCTCGTCGCGCATCACGAAGGCTGCCGTGAACATGATCGGCGCCGTCTCGCCCGCCACCCGCGCAATGGAGAGGACGGAGGAGGTCAAGATGCCGGGCAGCGCGTACGGCAGCACGTTGGTGAGGATCGTCTGGAACTTCGTGGCACCAAGAGCGAGCGAACCTTCCCGGTAACCCTTGGGCACCGCCTTCAGCGCCTCCTCCGACGCGGTAATGATGATCGGAAGCACCATGAAGGCCATGGTCAGCCAGCCGGCGAGCAGCGAGACGCCGAAATTCAGGGCGATGACAAACATGCCGAACCCGAACAGGCCAAAGACAATCGAGGGCACGCCGGCCAGGTTGACGATGGAGAGCCGGAGAAAGCGGATAAAGGTGCCGTCAGTGGCGTATTCGCTCAGGTAGATCGCGCTCAGCACGCCAAGCACCAGCGCGATAAGTATGGAGCCGCCGACCAGCAGCACGGTGCCGACGATATTGGGGAAAATACCGCCCGCCGAGTACACGTAGGAATCCACGCGGACGCCCTTTAACTCGGCCTCGTGGGTCGCCTTGTAGGCCCGGAATTCCCGGTCGCCCATCGTGACTTTCTGGCCGGCGAGGGGGAAGACATTGAGGGTCTCCGGCGAGTCTGTCAGGAACGGCACGTTGATGAATGGAGCCGAGGTCTTGAAAAGAACCGCCCCGCCCTTCCAGCCGATATCAATGAAGATGGTCGCCGCGCAGAGCAAAATGAAATAGGTCCCCAGCCGCAGCAGCCAGAGCACGACCTGCTCGAGGCGTTTCGCGACGGTGGGCCGGCCGAACAGGACCGCCGCGGTTGTGATCGGGGCGTTCATGTTTCGAAGGTAGGGCGGCGAGTCCCTTCGCCGCCGCGAGTGGCGCGGAGCGGCCTGTCGGCCATAGCCTTGGCGACGGCTGAAGTCCGCGCCCTACCCGCTTCAGGCCAGGTCAAAGATCGTGATAAAAGGGTCGCATTCATCCGATGGAAATCCGGTAGCGGCGCACGATCTTTTGCGCGAGGAAGTTGACGAGCAGGGAAATCAGGAAAAGCACCACCCCGATCATGAAGAGCGCCCGGTAGTGGATGCTGTCGCGCACCACCTCCCCCATCTCCTGCGCAATGATGCCGGTCATGGTGTGCACCGGCTGGAACAGCACGCCCAGGCCCGCGCCGAGGTCCGGGGTCTCGATCCGGTTGCCCGCGCAGAGCAGCACGACCATCGTCTCGCCGATCACGCGGCCAAACCCGAGCAAAATGGCCGCCATGATGCCGGACAGGGCGGCCGGGACCGTGATCTGGATGATGGTCTGCAGCCGCGTGGCCCCCAGGGCGAGCGAAGCCTCACGGAAGGAGCGCGGCACGTTGTTGATGGCATCCTCCGCCAGGGAGAAAATGGTGGGGATCGCCATCAGGGCGAGCAGGCACGCCGCGGTCGTGGCGTTAAGCCGCTCCGCAATGGGAAAGCCGGGCACCCAATCCAAGGCTGGCAGCTGCGAGACCCGCCGGAGGGTTTCCCCCAGCATCGCGATGCCGAAGAAGCCAAGCACCACGCTGGGAATGGCCGAGATGAATTCGATGTAGGGCTTGATGATCTTCTGCTCCAGCGAGCCGGCGAGCTGGTTGACGTAGATCGCCGCCGCCACGCCGAGGGGGATCGCGATGAGCAGCGCCATGCAGGCAATCAGGAGGGAGCCCGTGAACAGGGGAATCACGCCATACCAATCCTGCCAGAAGCTGGCGGTGATCCACTTCCGGCCAAAGGCAAAGGCGTTGAATGCCTCCAGCCAGCCCACCGGCTTGTCCTGGTTCCACACGGACATTTTCCTCTCCGCCTCCGCCAGCGCGACGGCGTAGGTGCTGACCAGTTCCTTAAATTTTGCCATCTTGGCGGTCAGCACGGCGTCGGAAAACTGGGGGGCCTGCTGGACCAGCTGACGCATCGCCTCCAACTGGCGGGCATTGGCCGCCGGAATTTCCGCGCCGAGCGCGAGCAGCGGTTTGATCTCAGCCTTGTAATCAATGACCTCGATTTGCGTCGCATCCGCCTGTCGCTGCAGCTCGGCGGCGCGCGCCGGCGTGGCGCCCGGGATGGCTTTCAGGAGGTTTTGCCGCGATTCGGCCATGTCCTGGGCCACCTTGTGCCGGTCCTTCACGCCGGTCGCCAATTCGGTCATGTTGCCGAGCAGGGTTTCCTCCTCGTCCAGCGTAGCGGAAAAGCGCGTGGCATAGTCATCGAACGCCGCCAACTGCTGCTGCGCCGCCGCCGCCGCCAGGCCCTGCGGGCCGGTCAGCCGGGCATACTGCTGGGCGCGCACACTGGCCAGAAAGCGCGAGATCGTGCTGTGGGCCGTGACCTGATCACGGAAGAGATCCACATATTCGAGGCCCGCCTGGCGATAGATGACCAGATTGCTGTGATTGGCCGGGAAAAATCCGACGGCATCGCGGAAGATCGTGAACGTGATCAGGGCCAGCACCACGATCGAGATCACCGCATTACCCTGGAAAACATACCGCACGAATCCATCTCCGGTCAGCCCGAAAAACCATCCGCCCGGCTTGCGCAACAGGGCAGCATGGGTGGGCAGGCGCCCAGCGACAGGAGGAAGAGGGTCAGCAGGCATGCGATTGTGCGGGGAGACCATCGCGCCGGCCCCGGGGACCGGTCAATGGGCTGTTGTTACAGTTGTGTGACAAAAAAGCCGCCCGCAGTCATGCAAATGCTGCGGGCGGCGATGAATTTTGAGGCTTCCGAGGCTGATCTCAGTTCAGCTTGCGCACCGGCACGAAACCGACCTTGCGGACGATCTTCTGCCCCTCGTCGCTAAGCGTAAAGTCAACGAACTTCGCCGCTTCCCCGGTGGGTTCGCCGTTCGTGTAGTAGAACGTGGGACGGGCATAAGGATACTGTTTGGCCAGCACCGATTCCTCGGTGGGGACCGAGCCTTCAATCGACACCGTCTTGATCCCCGGATCATGCAGGTAAGCCAGGCCCACGTAGCCGATGCCGTTGGCATTTTTGGCCACCTCGGACGCGATCTGCTCATTGCCCGCCATCTTCTGCGAGGACGAGGCGTAGTCGCGCTTCTTCATGGCCAGGTCCTTGAAGTCCGAGTACGTGCCCGATGACGTGTTGCGGGTGTAGATCGAAATCGGGCCGGCCGTGCCGCCGACCTGGCTCCAGTCGGTGATGTCACCGGCGAAGATCTGCTCCACCTGGCGCTTGGTCAGGGTGGCCAGGGGATTGCCGGCATTGACGATCACGCCGATGCCGTCGAAGGCCACGATGGTGGGTTTCATCGAGACACCCTTGGCCGTGGCCGCGGACATCTCGGTGGGCTTGGCGCGCCGGCTCGACATGCCGATCTGCGCCGTGCCATCGGTGATGGCGGCGATGCCGGTGGTCGAACCCTCGGCGGCGATTTCAAACGTGGTCCCCGGATTGCGGGACTTATAATCCTCGGCCAGCATGGGCACGAGCTTGGCGCCGAGCGTGTCGGAGCCCTTGATGACGAGCTTTTGGGCGGACGCGGTGGCCGCGGCGACCAGGGCGAGCGAAAAGATAAGGAATTTGGTTTTCATAGCGATAATTAGCAAAGGAGGGGGAGAAGTTTAGAACTTAACGACAAGGTCAAGCAGCAGTTCCTGGGAGTGATTCAGGTTACCGAGGGAGAACGTCATGCCCGGCTGGATGATCTTGGTGTCATAATATTTGGCGCCGATGGTGGCAAAATCGGTCAGGTTGTAGACCAGCGAGAGCTCGAAGCCCTTCTGGTTGGTCTTGCTGAAGCCCCAGTCGGAATCGTTGACGTTGGGGTCGGTGGCGGTGACGCCGACGCTGCGGTAGTCGAGCTTGGCGCTGTAGTCGCCCTGCACCTTGCCCGTGCCGTAGCTGTAACCAATGCCGACCAGCCAGGCCGTGGACCCGCTGTTGAACAGCGCAGGATTCAGATTGTAGACACGGTAGGCGCGGGTGTCCGGGCTCATGTTCTTGGAGGAATCCCAGTAGACCTTGAAGGCCGTCCCGGTGCCGTTGACGTTGGCCCAGTTGATCTCGCCGGCGAGGGTAACGTATTCCTGCGCGCGGAGTGATCCGATGAAGGCGGCCGAGTTCAAGGATTCGCCAGCCAGCACCGTGGACTGGTTGTATTTGTTGAAGCCGAGGGCGATGATCGCGCTGCTCAGATTGTCCGGGGCGAACCAGTGGGTGTAGACGAGCTGGTTTTCAAAGAGCCAGGCATCGCGGTGGAGCGGGCCGGCGTTGTTGGCCTCGGTGCGGTCCACCATGGCGTGCTGCATGGCGCGGACCTCAAAGGTGTCCTTGGTGCCGATGAAATGCTTGTATACCTCGCTCACGCCCTGCGGATTGATGTCCGCGTCCCAGCGCAGGTCGGTCGTGTACATGAGATTCTTCTGCTTCCCGAGCACGAAGGCCCAGTTCAGGTTGGGCTGATAGCCGACGTAGGCGCGGGCGAGGAAAACACCGTAGTCATCGGCCATGTTCGTGAAGGTCTGGTTGGCGGAATCACTGGCCTGACCCGACTCGAGCGCGAAGCCCGTCGTCCAGCCCTTCTGAAGGGTGACGTCGCCGTTCAGGCGGAAACGGAAGCGCTGGCGCGAGGTCTCGTTCTTGAGCAAAAACCCACCGGCCGCGATCTCCGGCGCCTGGTTGTTATACTCGTAGCGCATACGCATGTCGCCCGAGAGCTTGAAGTCCACGATCGACGAGCTGAGGTTCAGCTTGCCGGCGGAGGTGTTTGCGACGAAGTCCTTGATCAGGTCTGCCCTGAGATTCTCGGCCTCCTGATCGTTGATGACGCCCTTCTTGACCAGCAGGTCGAGGAGCGCGCCGCTGTCTTGGGCGAGGGCGAAGCTGGCGCCCAGGAGAAAGGCGAGCAGCGTGAGGAGTTTGGATTTTAGTTTGAACATTTTATTGGTCCAGGTTGAGCCTGAGTTAGGGATTCGCTTCGGGCGTTGGGCCGAATTGAGCTCGCACTATAGGGGACGATTGTGACGGTTTCGTGTCAGACGTGTGACAACGCGGGAAATTGGCGGGGGGCCGATATCCCATTGCGACATCGCCTTTGATCCTCGGCCGAACTCATGCAGCCTCAGTCGCTAAACGCATTGGGGCCATGACGGGCAGAACAGGGCTGTAGGAGGGGCTTTATGCCCCGATTGGGCAGCTGTATCGCTCCATAATGTTCCCCATCGCGGCGTAAAGCCGCTCCTACAGCTCGGATTCTTGAGCTGTTCTTTGGCAATTTCCAAAACGGCGGTCATAGACCGCCGCTACCGTGCTCCTCAAGCTACCGGCGGCGGCACCGCGGCCGGCGCGGGCGGACCGGCGAGCACCGCGTTCAATTGCTCGGCTTCACCCGTCTCCATGGCACTGAGCTGGATGAGGTTGTTCAGTGAGCTGAAATGCTTGGTCCACTCAAAGTCACCCGTGTGGCCGCCCACGACCTGATTGAAGAGCTGCTTCTTCTCCCCTTTCAGGACCTGGATACGCTCCTCGATGGTACCGGCCGTGACCATGCGGTAGACGAACACGGTGTTCGTCTGGCCGATCCGGTGCACCCGATCAATCGCCTGGTCCTCGACCGCGGGATTCCACCACGGATCGAGCAGGAAAACATAATCCGCCGCATGCAGCGTGATGCCCGTGCCGGCGGCCTTGAGGCTCACCAGCATGGCGGCGGCGCCCTGCGCCGTCTGGAAATCACGCACCGGCTTCTGCCGGTCCACCGTCATGCCGGTGATCTCGTAGCGCGGGAGATCGGGATAGTGCTGGGCCAGGGCCACCCGGACCCGGTTGAGCAGGGTCACGAACTGCGAGAAGATCACCACCTTGTGGCCGCTGCTCACCACCTCCGCGAGCTTCTCGATGAGCAACTGCAGCTTGCCGCTGTCCGTCAGCGGCGAGTTCAGCCAGGGCAGCAGGTCGGGGTCGCAGCACACCTGGCGGAGCCGGGTCAGCAGGGCCAGGAAGCCGAAGGATTTTTCCCGCAGCGCGAGCCCGATATCCTCGCCGAGCCGCGCCAGGCCCTCGGTGCAGATGCGGGCATACTCGGTGCGCTGCACTTCCGTGAGCGGGCAGAGCAGGTCCATCTCCACCTTCGGGGGCAGCTCCTTGGCCACCTCGTTCTTGGTGCGGCGCAGGATGAAGGGGGCGACCTGCTGACGCAGCCGGCCCATTGTGCCCTCGCGGTCCTGCACCAGCGCCGACTCGAAATTGGTCCGGGAACCGAGTAGGCCGGGCAGCAGGTAGCGGAAGATGGACCACAGGTCGAGCTGGCGGTTCTCCAGCGGGGTGCCGGTGAGCACAATCCGATGCTGCGTGCGAATGGCAAAACAGGCCTGGGTGACCTTGGCATCCGGATTCTTGATGAACTGCCCCTCGTCCAAAATGGCGTAGCCGAACTCCAGGCCGTCGAGCAAGGCGCGGTGCTTGCGCAGCTGCGTGTAGCTGGCCAGCCAGATGCAGGGCGCCTTGTTGGTCGTGAAATCGTTGCCCGACTTGAGCGTGTCGATCTTCGCCCCGGGATAGAAACGCGCCAGTTCCTCGCGCCACACCGGCACGACACTCGCCGGGCAGACGATCAGGTGGCGCCGGCCCGTCATCGGGCGCGACTCGATCAGCGCGATGACCTGGACGGTCTTGCCCAAGCCCATCTCGTCGGCCAGCAGCCCGTGGCAGCCCGTCTCGCAGAGGTGGTGCATCCACTCCACGCCGCGCCGCTGGTACTGGCGCAGGAATTCCGGCAAGGCGGGCGGCGCCGCGGAGGGCGACATGACCTTTTGCCGCCACGCGTCCAGCTCGGCCCCGAGGCTGACCTTGATGCGGCTGTCGTTGAAAAGGGAAAAAATCAGGTAGGGCGGGATCGTCCCATCCGCCTGGTTTTCCTCGAGATTGCGCCGCCACTGGTTGTAGCTCTCCCATTTTTCCGGCGACATCGTGACGATGCCCAGATCGGGCAGCAGCATGGGCGTGCGACCGTGCTTGAGCAGCGCGGCCGCCTGCTCCGCCGTCAGCAGCTTTTCCCCGGCCCGGAAAATCCAGCGGAGGTTCAGCCCGCCTTCACCATGCCGGTCAGCCACCGCCTCGATCTCAATGATCCGCGCCCCCTGCTTCAGGTTGTCCACCTTGACATCGAGCTCGATGGCGAACTGCTTTTTCCAGTGGGGCAGCAGGTCGCGGATGAACCCGGGAATGTCCGCCAGGGCGTCCAGCGCATAACCGTGCGTGGTTTGATTATAGCGAAAATGGGCTTTGCGGGCGTAGGTGGCCAGCGCGATGAGCTTGGCCCGCTCGGCGGCCGTGGGATGATTGATCGTGTTGCCGAGCGCCGGAATACGGCTGCGCCCCTGCTTCCAATAGGCCAGGAAAACCAGCCCATCGGCCGTGGTGGTGAAGCTCAGCAGCAAATCGCGCGTGGGCTGGTTGGGGTCGGGCTTCGCCGCTGAGCCGCCGGCTCCCGGGCTCGGGCTCGCCGAGCCGGAGTCGGCCGCAGCCTTGGTCGCGGACCGCGGCAGGAGCGCGGTCATCTCGTCCACGAGCAGTTCCTCGATTTCGTGCAAGCCGGCGACGGCGATGGCGTGGGCCAGCATCAGGTCCGTCGAAGAGGAGCGGACCTTGATCTGCTCTCCCTCCCACTCGACGACGGCATATTCCTCCCGTTTCTCCACCTTGCGATGAATGATGGCGTCCTTGGCGCCCAGTTCGACTTCCCGGATTTCCCCCGCCCGGTACAACTCCCGCCCACGTTCCAGCTGGACCGCGTCGAAATGGCCCTCCCAGTCGGCTTCGAGGCGTTCAAACCAGAACTCGAGCGATTGCGGAGTGTAGATGCGCTTGGGCCCGTGGGTTTGCATCAAGATAAAAGGGGGACGTTAGAAAGTTCCGGCGCCCCCGCGCAACCACTATTTCGCCAATAATTTCGGCGGTCGCCGGGCATTTTTACCCGATCGTCACACCACCGCCACGCAGGGGTCACATCGCTCCCCCATGATGGGACCGCGCTCGACGGTTGGACGGTGCCGCCGAACGGGCCAAAATCATTGAAACTCGTCCTTGTAACAGAAACTTACGCTCCTGAAATCAACGGGGTCGCCATGACCCTGGGCCACCTCGTGGACGGACTCACGAGTCGCGGCCACCAGATCACGATCATCCGCCCCCGCCAGCGCGCGGAAAAAGGCGCGGCGGACGTCCAGCGCCAAGGAGCCGTAACCCAGCATCTGCTGCCCGGATTGCCGATTCCGGGCTATCCCCTGCTGCGCTTCGGCCTGCCCGCCGGCCGCCGGTTGCGCCGGCTCTGGGCGCAGCATCGCCCCGATCTCGTCCATATCGCCACGGAAGGCCCGCTGGGCTACTCCGCCCTGAATGCCGCCGGGGCCCTCGGCTTGCCCGTGACCTCGAGCTTTCACACCAATTTCCACCAGTACACGCACGATTACCGCTTCAGCTGGCTGTTTTCCCTGACCGCGAAATGGCTGCGGTACTTCCACAACCGCACCCGGCGCACCTTTGCCCCGACCCGGGAGCTTTGCGACAGCCTGGCGCAGGACGGTTATCAAAACCTGCGGGTCCTCTCCCGGGGCGTGGATACCCGTCTCTTCTCGCCGGCGGCGCGCAGCCTGACGCAACGCGCCAGCTGGGGTGCCGCACCCAATGACCCGGTGGTCATTCACACCGGTCGGCTCGCCCGCGAAAAAAACTATGGCCTGATCTTTCGCGCCTACGCCGCCATGCAGGCGGCGAATCCGCGCTGCCGCTTCGTGGTGGTCGGGGACGGCCCGTTGCGCGCCAGCCTGCAGGCCGAACACCGGCACTGCCGGTTCACCGGATTTGTCGATCGGCGGGTCCTCGCCAGCCATTACGCCTCAGCCGACATCTACCTGCACGCCAGCACGACGGAAACCTACGGCAATGTCGCCGCCGAGGCCCTGGCCAGCGGACTGGCCTTCGCCGGCTACGACTACGCGGCGGCGCACGAGCTCGTCCGCCCGGAAGAAAACGGCCTGCTGGTGCCCTTGGGCCACGAGGAGCGCTTTATCGCCGCGGCGGTGCGACTGGCCACCGATCCGGCGCTCGTCACCCGGCTGCGCGCCCAGGCCGCCCTCGCAGTCCAGGCGCGCTCCTGGTCCGCCGTAGTGGACCAATTCGAGACCGACCTCGCCGAGGCCCTCACCACGCGCCACCCCGATCTCCCTCCGCTCAACCTGCAGTTTTCAACTGTCACAAAATGAAACCCGCCCTCCAGGTCCGCACCGTCATCGTGTCCGACATCCACCTCGGCACCCCGCACAGCAAGGTCGAGGAAGTCACCCACTTCCTCAAGCACGTCCGCTGCGAGCGCCTCATCCTCAACGGCGACATCATCGATGGCTGGCGCCTGCGCCGCGGCGGGGTGTGGACCAAGGCCCACACCCGCTTCATCCGCCGGGTCCTGACCATGATCCAGAAGCGGGACACCGAGGTCATCTACCTGCGCGGCAACCACGATGATTTCCTGGGCCGCCTGCTCCCGCTGCAGTTCGACCACCTCCAGCTGGTGGAGGACTGCATCCTCGAGACCGCCCAAGGCCGCTACCTCGTGCTGCATGGGGACGTGTTCGATGGCGTGATCAAGAACATGGTCTTCCTCGCCCACCTCGGCGACGCCGGCTATGCGCTGCTGCTGCGCCTGAACCGCTTCTACAACTGGTTTCGCGCCCTGCGCGGCAAGGAATACTTCTCCCTCAGCCAGGCGATCAAGGCCAAGGTCAAGCAGGCCGTCAGTTTCATCGGCAAATTCGAGGACCAGATCGCCAACCTCGCCCGCGACCGGGGCTGCCGGGGTGTCATCTGCGGACACATCCACACTCCCGCCGACAAGATGATTGGCGACATCCACTACCTGAATTCCGGCGACTGGGTCGAGTCGATGACGGCCATTGTCGAGCACCACGACGGGCGATTCGAGCTGATCACTTACAAGCAATTTCTGGAGCAGTTTCCCCGGCCGGCCGCCAGTCCGGCGGTCGCAGATGAGTGGGATGAACCCCTGGCCCTGCCCAGGAGCGTGCTGGTCTGAGGTGATCCCGTCCAGACTCATGAATAAAGTCCTCATTCTCACCGCCGGCTATGGCGAAGGCCACAACAGTGCCGCCCGGGCCTTGCAAAGCGCCTTTGCCGAGCAGCCGGGTATCGAGGCCGAACTGGTTGATCTCTTCGCACTGCGGGCCCCGCGCCTCAACCACCTTTCCCGCCGCGGCTACCTCAAGCTGATCAACGCTGCGCCGAGGATCTGGAGCGCGCTTTACCGCTGGCTGGACCGGTCGGCCCTGGCGCCCCAGACCTTTCGGACGCTGGCCAGCCATCGCCGGCTGCTGGGCCGCATCATCGCGGAAAAGCAGCCGGTCGCCATCTGCTCCACCTACCCCGTCTATGCGTGGCTGCTCGACGAGCTGCGCCGCGAGGGCCAGGTGTTCTGCCCCCATTTCACGATCATCACGGATGCGATCACCATCAACTCCCTCTGGTATCGCGCGCCCTCCGCCGGCTGGTTTGTGACCGACCCGGACTCCGCCGCGTTCCTGTCGGTCCGGGGCGTCCCCCCCGCCCGGGTCCACGTCAGCGGCTTTCCGGTCGCCCTCGCCTTCGCTGATCGCGCCCCGGCCTGGCAGCCGCCCGATCCGGCGCGCGCGGGCCGGAAAAAAATCCTCTTCATGATCAATTCCGGCCGCAGCCACGCGCTGCAGATTGCCCGCGCGTTGCTGCAGCATGCGGACTGGCAGATCACCTTTACCGCCGGCCGCGATCCGGTGCTGCAGGCGGAGCTGAAGGCCCTCGCCGCCGGCGCACCGGCCGAGGCCACGGTGCTCGGCTGGACCGACCGCATTCCCGAACTGCTCATGACGCACCATGTGGTCATCAGCAAGGCGGGCGGCGCCACCACCCAGGAATCGATCAACGCCCTGTGCCCGCTCCTCGTGAGCCAGATCGTACCCGGCCAGGAAGAGGGCAATTATGAGCTGATCCGCCGGCACGAGACCGGCGCGCTCACCGAGACCCCGCAGGAGATCGTCTCCACCCTGCAGCGCGTCTTCGCCAGTGATGCAGTCCTGTGGCGGCACTGGCGCGCCAACCTCGGCCGGCTGGCTCAGCCGGCGGCGGCCCGCACCATCGCCCGCAGCGTGCTGGCGCAAAGTGCGGTGCTTCGGCCGGCAGCGGTGAGCGCTCCCCCGCTCGAGCTCGAGGTGGCAACCGCCACTCCAAGTATCAGCCGCTTGTAACGTAGTATTATACTACAAACTCCGCGCGGCCATGTGGGCCCGGAGGACGGCCAGGGTCCGCTCCGTTGCACCCCGGTTGGCCTCGTGCCAGGCCCGGGCCGCCGCCGCCAGCTGCTCCCGCTGGGCGGCATCCTGCAGCAGTTCCACCGCCATCGCGATCAATTCCTGGGGTGTCTCCACCTTGCGCACTGCGCCGGCCTCGGTAAGCGTCCGGATGATTTCGCGAAAATTGGTCATGCGTGGCCCGTGCAACACCGGCTTGCCCAGCACCGCGGCCTCGACCGGGGTCTGGCCGCCCTCGTGCGGGGGCAGACTCTTGCCGGTGAACACCAGGTCGGCGAGCTGCGTGAACTGGCGGAGCTCACCGGTGGTGTCACCCACCGCTACGTCAACCGGGGCCGGGGCCGGGCCGGTCGAGCGAAAGTGAAAGGTCAGCCCCGTTTTCTCGAGCAGCAGGCGAAGCTCCTCGCGTCGTTCGGCATGGCGCGGCACCAGGAGCAGCGACACGGCCAGTCCCCGCTCGCGCGCGGCCTTCAGGGCCGTCACCAGGGCGTCTTCCTCCCCGGCCCAGGTGGACGAGCCCAGCAGCACCAGGCCGGCGCCCAGCCCCAGCTCCCGGCGAAGCGCGGCCGCCTGGGCCTCCGTCAGGCGCGGAATCGTGACATCGAGCTTCAGGTTGCCGGTGGTCTGCAGCCGCTCCGGGGTGAAGCCCAGCGCCTTGAACCGTTGCTCGTCGCGTTTGGCGGCGCACAGGACCTGCGTCATGCCGGCGGCCAGCGGACGCAGCAGCGCGCGGAATTGCAGCGAACGGCGGAAGCTCCGGTCGGAGAGACGGGCGTTGACGCTGATCACCGGCACCCCGCGCCCCTGGGCCTGCCGAACGTGCTCCGGCCAGCGCTCGCCTTCCATCAGGACGCACAGGTCAGGCTGAACCCGCCGCCAGGCCCGCTTGCTGAACACCCAGAAATCGAGGGGAAAATACCCGAGACCGATCGTCAGCGTGGAATATTTTTCCCGGGCCAGCTTGTAGCCGGTGCTGGTCGTGGTGGTCAGGTAAACCTCGCTGCGCCCCTCGCGCGCCAGCGCCTGCAGCAGCGGGGCCACGGCCAGCACTTCGCCCACACTGACCGCCTGCAGCCAGATGCGACGCCGGTCGGGTCGCTTGGGTGGGAGCGGATCCGTACCGCCAAAACGGTGGCCAAAGTTTTCCCCATACCCTCCGCGCCGCCGCATCCGCCAAAGGTAATACGGCGTCGCCATCAGCAACAGCGGAAGGAAAAGTATTCGATAAACCCAGATCACGGAAGTTTAACCACGGAAGGACACTAATGGGGCACTAATGGATTAGGGTGTGTATTCAAACCCAGTTTGTCATCCTGAGCGGAGCGAAGGATCCACGGCTTCGAAGGCCCTATCGCAAGCGAAAGCATGGATGCTTCACTTCGTTCCGAATGACAGGAAACTCATAGTGGGTGGGTTTGTATACACTCCCTGGTGGGATGTTAGTGTGACCTGGTGGATCTCCGGCCTCACTGGCCCAAAACCCAGGCGAAGATCAGCGGCGCCACGATCGTCGCGTCGCTCTCCACGATGAACTTCGGGGTCGAGGCCGCGAGCTTGCCCCAGGTGATCTTCTCGTTCGGCACGGCGCCGGAGTAGCTGCCATAGCTCGTGGTCGAGTCGCTGATCTGGGCAAAATAGCCCCACAGCGGCACCCCGGTGCGCTCCAGGTCCTGGTGCAGCATCGGCACCACGCAGATGGGAAAATCACCGGCGATGCCGCCGCCGATCTGGAAGAAGCCGATGCTGCCCTCGCCATTCTTCAGCACCTGGGCCTCACGGGTGTAATACTGGGCCAGCCAGGTCATGTACTCGATGCCGGTGCGGACCGTGTGGACATTCTTCACGTCGCCGCGAATGACGGCCGCCGCGTACATGTTGCCCAGCGTCGCGTCCTCCCAGCCCGGGACGATGATCGGCAGGTTCTTCTCGCACGCGGCGAGCATCCAGGAATTCTTCGGGTCGATCTGGTAGCTCGCCTGCAGTTTGCCGCCGCGGAGAATCTTGTACATGAACTCGTGCGGGAAGTAGCGCTCCCCGGCCCGGTCGGCCTTGATCCACTCCTCCAGGACCACCCGCTCAATCCGCCGCATGGCCTCCATTTCGGGGATGCAGGTGTCGGTCACCCGGTTCATGTGCCGCTGCACCAGCTTCTCCTCGTCGGCGGCGGTCAGGTGGCGATAGTGCGGCACACGCTCATAATAGTCATGGGCCACCAGATTGAAGATATCTTCCTCGAGATTGGCGCCGGTGCAGACGATCGCGTGGATTTTATTTTGCCGGATCATCTCGGCCAGCGAGATGCCCAGTTCGGCGGTCGACATGGCGCCGGCCAGGGTGACCAGCATCTTGCCGCCGGCCCGCAGGTGGGTTTCGTAGCCCTTGGCGGTATCCAGCAGGGCGGCGGCGTTGAAATGGCGGTAGTGCTGGGCGATAAACCGGGAAACGGGCCCTTTCTTCTTCGCAAGGGCGGCGTTGACGAGCTCAGGTTTGGGCTGGGTTTTCGCTTTCATGATTGGCCTCTAGCTAGGTTGCGCCGCACGTCTTTGGCCACACAAAATTGGCCAGGGGGTCGCATGAAGTTCGCGCAAGATTGGGCATGCGCGTCGTCGTCGCCAAGCCGCGGCCCATCAGGAGGATGCGCCCTGCCTTAGTGTCACATTGCTCGAAACTTGCAGTTGCCACTCAGGTCCGAACACTCCTCACCCATGCGTCTCCCCTTTTCTGTCCGCCGACCCCTGGTCTGCGCCGCGCTGTGGCTCGCCCCACTGCTGGCCTGCGCCGCAAATTTCGCCCACGAGACCAGCGACCTGCCACCCGATCCGGGGATCAAGTGGGGCCGGCTGGCCAATGGCCTGCGCTACGCCCTGATCCACAACCAGGAACCCAAGGGCCGGGTGAGCGCCCGGCTGGCCATCAAGGTCGGTTCACTGTATGAAAACGAGAATCAGCGCGGGCTCGCCCATTTCCTGGAGCACATGGCCTTCAACGGCAGCCGGCACTTCCCCTCGGCCAGCGTCGTGGAGTTCTTCCAGCGTCTCGGCATGGACTTCGGGGGCGACACCAACGCCTCCACCAATTTCGACCGCACCATCTATCAGCTGGAACTGCCCGACACCAAGCCGGAGACCCTCCGCGAGTCGCTGACCTTCTTCGCCGATGTCGCCGGCGGCCTGCGGCTCGAGCCGAAGGAAATCGAAAAGGAGCGCGGCATCATCCTGAGTGAGAAACGCGCCCGCGACTCCGTCGGCTTCCGCACGTTCCTGGCCGAGCTCGACTTCCTCGTGCCCAACACCCGGTTTCCGCAACGCGTGCCCATCGGGTCGGAGGAGGTCATCAAGACCGCCAGCCGCGAGCGCTTCACCGAATTCTACGATGCGTGGTACCGCCCCGAGCGGATGTTCGTCGTCATTGCCGGGGACATCGCACCGGCCGCCGTCGAGCCGCTGGTGCAGGAAATCTTCTCGCCCCTGACCGCCCGCGGGCCGGACCGCCCCGAGCCCCGGCTGGGCAGTGTGACCGTCGACCCCGCGGTCGTCGCCGCTCTGCATGCCGAGCCGGAAGCCGGCAATGCCAACGTCGCGCTCGAAACCGTCGTCCCGTATGCCTACGAGCCTGACACCGCCGCCCTGCGTCTGCAGTACCTGCCGCGCACCCTCGCGCTCCAGATGCTCAACCGCCGGCTGTCGATCCTGGCGAAGAAGGACGGGGCCCCGTTCCTCAGCGGCATCGTGGGCGTGACCGAGCAGTATGACCTTTTCCGCAACGCCTCCATCGAACTCAACTGCCGGCCGGACCAGTGGCCGGCGGCGCTCGCCGTCGCCGAGCAGGAACTGCGCCGGGCGCTGGAACACGGCTTTCAGCCCGACGAGTTGGCCGAGGCCGTGGCGGAGATGAGGAACAACCTGGAGCAGGCCGTCCGCACCGCCGCCTCCCGGCATTCCGGGGGACTCGCCGATGCCTTGGCCGATGACCTGCTGGATCGCTCCGTCCCGACCCACCCGTCAGCGGACCTCGCCCTCTATCAGCCAGCCCTCGCGGCTGTCACCCCCGCCGACTGCGTCAATGCCCTCCGCCCCATCTGGCAGGAGGAGATGGGCCGCAAGATTTTCGTCACCGGCAATGTCACCCTGAACCAGCCCGCCGAGAAGATCGCGGCCGCCTATGCCGCCAGCCGCCAACTGCCAGTCACCCCGCCGGCCAAGCACGATCAGGCGGTCTTCGCCTATACCGTATTTGGCCCGACGGGCCAGGTCGTGAAATCGGAATCCGTCGCCGACCTCGGCGCCACGCTGGTGCAATTCCAGAATGGGGTGCGGCTCAACCTCAAGCCGACCGATTTCGAGGCCGGCCGCATCCGGGTCTCCGTGCGGCTAGGTGGCGGCACCCTGTCGATGCCGCTGGACCAGCCCGGCCTGTCGCTGCTCGCCAATGTGGCCTTCACGCCGGGCGGCCTGGGCCGGCACAGCGTGGATGACCTGCAGCGCATCCTCGCCGGTCGGACCGTGGGACTGGGCTTTGGCGCCACGGCCGACGCCTTTACGTTCAGCGGCACCACCAATCGCGAAGACCTGCTGCTGCAGCTCCAGCTCATCTGCGCGTTTATCACCGACCCCGGCTACCGGCCCGAGGCCCTGCGCCAGTTGAAAAAGGGCGCCGAGCAGCTCTACACGCGCCTCGCCCACACGCCGGACGGTCCGCTGGAACTCGAGGTGGCCGGCCTGCTGGCGCACGGCGACCCGCGTTTCGGCCTGCCCGCCCAGACGGTCCTCCAGTCCCGCTCCCTGGAGGAATTGCGGGCCTGGCTCACCCCCCAGTTCGCCACCGGCGCGATCGAGGTCGCCCTCGTTGGCGACCTCACCAACGAGACCGCCCTCGCCGCGGTGGCGCAGACCCTCGGCGCCTTGCCGCGGCGCGCCGCCAAGCCCGCCTACACGGCCGAGCGCAGGGTCGCCCCGCTTGCGGCGCCACTCGTCCGCCAATACACGGTATCATCTGAAATCCCGAAGGGCGTCGTGCGGATGTACTGGCCCGCCACGGATGGGCGCGACGTGAAACTGGCCCGCCGCATGCGGTTGCTCAGCGAAGTGTTCAGTGACCGTCTCCGGGTGAAAATCCGGGAGGAAATGGGCGGCACTTACAGCCCAAGCGCGGCCAGTGACCTGAGCGACACCTATCCGGGCTATGGCTATCTGGTCGCCGATGCCACGGTCGCCCCCGACCAGGCTCGGTCCATCACCGATGCCATCAAGGCCGTCGCCACTTCCCTGCAAACCGGCGGCGTGACCGAGGAGGAACTCGTCCGCGCCAAGCAGCCGGTGTTGACGGCCCTCCGCGAATCCTCGCGCACCAATCCCTACTGGCTGGGCAGCGTGCTGGCCTCCGCCCAGGAATTTCCCGAGAAACTGGAATGGAGTCGCACCCGATACACAGATCACGAAAGCGTGACCGCCGCCGAGCTGAGTACTCTCGCCCGACAATACCTCGCACCGTCGAAAGCTTCCGAGTTCATCGTGGTGCCCTTACCTGTTGCGCCAGCTCCGGGCCCAGCCAAGCCCACCACACCCTGAGCCGGCCACGCGCCAGAGGCCGTTGCCCTGCATGACCTAGGCGCTTGGGGACAAGCGCCTCGATCCTTCGACCAACTTGGCCAGTGACCGGTCGTGCCAGCGCGTCATCATCAGCATCGCAAGCGTGGCCCCGACGAGCGCCATGGCCATGTCCGTCTGCGTGTCCCACGGATCGCCCTGCGTGCCGAGAAAATCAGTCGCCGCCCCGCCTGACGTCACGGCGGTCAGCCATTCGATGAGTTCGTAGAGGGCGCTGAAGGCCAGGCAAACGCTGACCACCAAAAACGGTAGCCATCGGCTCGGCTTGGCCGAGCCGATGCCCTGAGCGAAGTCGAAGGGCCCATTTGCCCCGAACTTGAGCGGCGAAGTCCGGATGAGAATTTCCCGGGCCAGGATCGCCGGCACGAACCCCTGCGCAAAGTGCCCCAGCTTGTCGTAGTTGTTGCGCGTCCAGCCAAACCAGTGCATCGCCCAATCGCCCAGCGGGACCCGGGCATAGGTGTAGTGCCCGCCGAACAGCAGAATCACGGCGTGCCACCACAGGAGAAACAGCAGCAGGTCCGACAGCGGAAAACGCCGTTGCCGGGCGAAGACCACGGGCATGCCGATAAATATCGGGGCCACCTCGAGCCACCAGGTGAAATAGTCATGGGGCCGTACCGCCGACCACACCACAACGGGAGCCAGCAGCACACAAAACCAGACGAGGCGACGATCCATGCGCGGAGCATGCGTCCGGACCGGCTCAGCGCAAGGCGGCGATGAACTCGACCGCCAGCCGCACCACCTCCGGGGTCGACATGATCCGGTAGTGTCCCCGCCCCGGGCACGGAATGAGGCGTCCCTCGCGCCATTCCGCGACAACTTTTTCGGCCTCGGCATAACTGGTGTCCGTGTCCGCCGGATCATGCAGGGCCAGCATCGGGCAGGGCGCGCGCCGGGCCAGGTTCAGCAGGTTCGCCTCCGCGGGGCGCACCCCGGTGCGCCGCTCAATCGCCGCAAAGAATTCCACCTCCACCTCGGGCGCCAGTTCCATCCGCCGGGCCACCCGCAGGGTCCGCTCCATCTGGCTCAGCGGCGGGGCGAGCAGCACCAGTCCCCGCGGTTTGAGCCCATACTGGGTCGACATCGCCGCCGCCGCCGCCCCCATGGAGTGGCCCAGCAGTGCCCGCAATTCCCCGCCAGCCGCGGCCGTCAACTCCGGGAGCAGGCGGGCAATCTGGGGTACGCTGGCTTCGTCGCCCGGAGACTCCCCGTGCCCCGGGGCATCAAAGGTCTGGACGCGAAAACCGGCGGCCACGAGCGGGGCCGCCAAGGCCCCGAGTTGCGCACCATGCCCCTCCCAACCGTGCACCAACAGAACCAGCGGGGCGGTTACCGCGCCCCATTCCCATACCGCCAGCCCGCCGGCCGTCGTGGGAACCGTCAGCCGCCGGGCCGTCTCCAGGTAACGCTCTTCCCGCGGCACCCGGCGGCCCGTCCGCAGCGGATGCAGAAAAATGCTCGCCGCCAGCTCACCCAGCACGGCCGGCGTGTGCGGCTCCGGGGGAACGGCCACCCCGCGGCGCCGCGCACTCTCAATCAGTGATACGGACATGCCCGGGAGGAAGAGCGGTCCTATCCTGGTTGTCGAGCCGGGTCTGGGCGATCGAGGTTGGCGGGGTCGCCTGATACCACTGAACCAAGCGTTATGGACTTAAGGTAGGGACGGACCGCTGGGCCGTCCGCGAATGTCCGGACGGCGCGTCCAGCGGCCGAGGCTCCTGCACTCGTCCCGGCCGCGCCCTACCATCAGGCAAACCGGGTTTTGACATCCCCGACCCGTCTCCTACTCTGCCCGCCTCCGCACCATGCAACACCTCCACGCTTATTGGCGCATGGATTATATCGAAGCGCCGCGCGCCGTGTCCGGCGAAAATCCGTTCACCGCCCTGCCCGCGCTGGGGGATGATGCCGTCGCGCATATCATCCACCGCAGTTCCCTGTCGTATCTGATTCTCAATGCCTACCCCTACAACGCGGGTCATCTGCTGGCCGTGCCGTTCCGCAACGTCGCCGACTTGACCGATCTCACGGCAGCCGAGCGCGGGAACCTGATGGAGGAAATTATTTTCGGCCAGGAGGTCCTGCGCGCCGCGCTCAAGCCTGATGCGTTCAACATCGGCTTCAATCTCGGCACCGCCGCCGGCGGCAGCATCACCCATCTGCACGCCCACCTCGTCCCGCGCTGGAACGGTGACACGAACTTCATGCCCGTCATCGGCCAGACCCGTGTCCTGCCCCAATCGCTGGAAGCCATGTATGCGCGCCTCCGCAGCGTCGCGGACCGCTTGGCGCCCAAGACCTGAGTTGCCCCGGCGCCTCTCGCTCCCAGTTCTCCATCCCTGTGCCCGAACCCAAGACGCTCCGCTACCCCAACGCCCGCCACCTGCAGCAGCTGTATTGTGGCCAGGAAGAGAACCTCCTGCGGGTCGAGTCCGCGCTCGGGGTCCGGCTCATCACCCGCGACGAATGGCTGAAGCTCGAGGGCCCGCCGGCCGCCTGCGCCCGGGCTGAGGAGTTTTTCACCTTGCTCAACGCCGGCCGGACGCAGGGCCTGGCGCTGCGCACGCCCGACTTCATCCGGTTGCTGGAACTCTTCGCCCAGGACGGCGGCGCCAGCTTGCGCGCGCTGTTTACCGAGCCCCTGATCATCACCACCAATCGCAAGAGCGTCATCCCAAAAACCATCGGCCAGAAACTTTACCTGCAGGCGATGCAGAAAAACCCGGTCGTCTTCGGCATCGGCCCGGCCGGCACCGGCAAGACCTACCTGGCCATGGCCACCGCCATCTCCGCCCTGCTCAAGGGCCAGGTGCAGCGGATCGTCCTGACCCGCCCGGCGGTGGAGGCCGGCGAGACCCTCGGTTTTCTCCCCGGCGATCTGCGCGAAAAAATCCTGCCCTACCTGCGGCCGCTCTATGACGCCCTGCACGACATGCTGGATCCCGAGGACGTCGTAACCCTGTCCGAGAAAGGCGTCATCGAGATCGCCCCCCTCGCCTACATGCGCGGCCGCACGCTGACGAATGCCTATGTCATCCTCGACGAGGCGCAAAATACCACGCCCGAGCAGATGATGATGTTCCTGACCCGGCTCGGTGACGAATCCCGCATGATTGTCACCGGCGACATCACCCAGATCGATCTGCCCCGCGCCAAGTTGTCCGGCCTGGTGGAGGCCCCGCGCGTCCTGAAAAATATTCCCGGGGTGGAGTTCCATACCTTCACCGCCGTGGATGTCGTGCGCCATCCGCTGGTGCAAAAAATCATCGAAGCCTACGAACAGGCCAAGGCCGGCGGCGATCGGCCCGCATGAAGCGGACCGTCTCCATCCGCAACGCCCACCCGCGGCTGCGCCTCGCGCGCCGGGCCCTGACGGCCGCGATCGGCGTACTCGACGCGCATGCCCCCCAATTTCTCGGCGGCTGTCCGCCGGGCGAACTGTCGCTGGTCTTCCTGACCGACCCGGCGCTCGCCCGCATCCATGCCGACTTCATGGGCGACCCGAGCGCGACGGATGTCATCACCTTCGAGGGCGATCTTGCGGCCGGGCTGGCGGGGGAGATCTGTGTCTCCGCCGACACGGCGATGAGATATGTGGGGGGGCCGGGTCTCTCCGGGCCGCGGCTCGCCGCGACGAGCGCCCTCCACGCCGCCTTCTCCACCGAGCTGACCCTTTATGTGGTGCATGGCTGGCTGCATCTCGCCGGGTACGACGATCTCCAACCGGCCAAGAAGCGCCGGATGCGCGCGGCGGAGGCCCGGGCGATGAAATTGCTGCGCGCGGCCAAGGCCGTGCCGGACTTTCGCATGGCACCGCTGTAGGAGGGGCTTTACGCCCCGATGGGATTGATCGACCGCCTCGAATCGGGGCATCAAGCCCCTCCTACAGGAAGGACTCGAACCCCTTGCAGAAAAAATCAGTGGCCACCGCGTTCATTCATGGTTCACTGACCTGTCCATGGCCAACTCACGACTCAGTTCGCTCCGCAATGCCTTTCTCACCGGGCTGCTGCTGCTCGCGCCGTTGGTGGTCACCGTCTGGGCCTTCCTGAAGATCATCGATATCGTCGGCGGCAGTTTTCGTCCGCTGTTTGACACCATCATTCCCCAGCGGCTGCAGAATATCCCGCTCGTCTGGGAAATAGCCGTCACCATCGTGGTGTTCGCGCTGATCACGCTCTTCGGCTGGGTCTCCCACTATTTCTTTGGCAAGTACCTCATGGACCTGGGTGAGCGGGTGATTCTGGCCGTGCCCGGCCTGAATGCGGTCTACCGCTCGGTCAAGCAGGTCGTGGCCACGTTCAGTTCGCAGAACCGCAATGTCTTCAGCCGCGTCGTGCTGGTGCAATTTCCCCGACCCGGCATATGGACCCTCGGATTTCTCACCGGCAAGAACCAGGCGGAAGCCCAGGCCCGCGCCGGCCAGGAACTCTGGACCGTCTTTGTGCCCACCTCCCCCAATCCCACCGGTGGCTATGTGCTCTTTTTTCCCCCGGCCGAGGTGCACGAGTTGGATATGTCCGTCGGCGACGGCATGAAGATGGTCATCTCCGGCGGCGCCGTGGTGCCGGCGTGGTTTCCGAACGGCCGGGTCACGGTGCAGTCCTCCGGCCCGGCGGGGCGCTGATCGGCACCGGCTGGCCATCGATTTCTTGCCGCCCGCGTCATGCCCGGTCAACAGCTCCAGACCACGGCCCTCGTGCTGGCGAAGCTGCCCTCGGGTTCCGATTCGTTCGAACAGCTGACCGCCTTTTCCGGCGTACAAGGCGTCCTGCATTGCCTGCGGCGCATCAAGCAGAGCAAGACGGCCGCGCCGCCCCTGGACCTCTTCGACGAGGCCGAGCTGTGGCTGGAGTCAACCAACCAAGGCCGCACCTGGTTCATCAAGGAACATCGCTTCATTTTGCGCCAGCCCGGCGTGGGCCGTTCCTACGAAACGCTCCGCTCGGCCGCCGCGCTCAGCCATCTGGTCAGCCGCAATCCCGTCTCGGATGAATCCCGCCCGGCCGTGGCCGAGCTGCTGCGCTCCAGCCTGGCCGCCCTCGCGAGCGGCGGGCGGCCCGATATCACCTGGCTCAAGGCGCTCTATACTTTCCTGCGGGATGAGGGCTACCCGGTAAAACAGCAGTGGTGGCCGGAGCTGCCCGCATCCGACCGCGAACTGGCCGTCCAATTGCTCAACCAGCCGCTCGCCGGGCAAACCGCGGTCCCGGACGCGGTCGCACCCATCATCCGCCGGCTCGAGGAGTGGGTGCAACGCGAGACGGAAATCCGATTGTAGGTCGGGCTTTACGCCCGACATCAACGGCTGACCGTCGGGCGTAAAGCCCGACCTGCACCCTAGGGCGTGTATTCAAACCCAGCTTGTCATCCTGAGCGGAGCAAGGATCCACGGCAACGCATACCATAGGGTGAGCGAAAGCATGGATGTCGAACCAGCCTGCTGGCTAGACTTCACTGCGTTCAGAATGACAGAAAGGAACATGGGTTGGGGTTTGAAGACATTCCCTAGTCCCCTCTTCCTGCTTCCCTTCCGCGGGCTCCGCGTGTTCCGTGGGCTACCCGCATGGAGCTCTCCCTCGCCAACAAGACTGTCAGCCTGAGCATCGGCGAGTTCGCCGGCTTTTCGCTGGGGCCCCAGGAGTCGTTGGGCGGCGCGCAGGGCCTGTGGCGCGCCCAGCTGGGGCAGCATTGGCACAATGAACTGCGCCAGCGCACCGAGAAAGAGTTCACCGTGGACGGAGTAGTGCGCCCCGACGTCCGCTTCGAGGTCGTGATCGAGGGCCGGCTGGTGCACCGCGGCTGGACTTTCCAGCTCGCCGGCCGCATCGACCAGCTCATCGGCTCCCTCTTGCGGGAAATCAAGAGCGTGACGCGGCCCTTGCCCGCCGAGGAAACGGCGCTGCGCTCCGATTACCCCGCCTATTTTCTCCAGCTGGCCGCCTATGCCGTCTTGCGCCGCGCCCAGGGCGACAAGGCCATCCGCGCGGAGCTTATCTTCGTCGAAGCCGGCGCCGGCTTGGCGCAGACCATCGTCCTTACGCCGTTCGACGAGGCGCTCGTCCATCACCAGCTCGATGCGATCGTCGAATTCCTCACCCTCCGCGCCCGCGCCACCGAGCGCCGGCGCGCGCTGCAGTTCCAGCCCGCCTTTGCCACGCTCCGACCCGGTCAGGAAACCATCCAGCAGGACCTGGCCGCCGCCTTTTTGCCTGGCGACGGCCAGGACAAACACCGGGCTGGCAGCTCTGCCGCGGCGAAGGCCGCAGGACAGACCCCGTGTGCCCAGCAGGGCACAACAGGGCGCCAGCAACGGCGCAGTCCTCCGGCCACTGTCCACTGTCCACCGTCCACCGTCCTGCTCTTCGAAGCCCCCACGGGCTACGGCAAGACCGGCTGCGTCCTGGAGTTCGCCCTCGGCCAGCTCCGCGCCGGGCGTTTCGCCCGCCTGATCTGGCTCACCGGCAAGTCGACCGGCCAGCTCCACGTGGTGCAGACCCTCCAGCAGATGACGACCCCAGCCGAAAGTAACCCAATGGGTTACCCGGCGCCCCTGGCCTTCTGGCAGGTGCGCAACAAATCCGAGCACTGCGTCAACCACACCTTCCACTGCGTCCGCGACGGCTGCGACTACCTCGCCGGGGCGGCGGAGCGCTGGCCGCAAAGCGGGCTGGCCAAGTTTTACCTCGACGATCGCCAGCCGCACGACCTCGACACGGTGCGCACCGCCGGTCGCGACGCCCGGATATGTCCCTACGAGATCACCCGCACCGCGCTCGCCTTCAACGACGTGTGGATCGGCGATTTCAACTATGTCTTCGCCCCGGGCAACCGCGGGGTGTTTTACGACCAGCCGGGCTTCAACCCGGCCGAAACCCTGCTGGTGATCGACGAGGCGCACAACCTGCCCTCGCGGGTGGCGGCGGCGTATTCCCACCGGACCAACGAGCGGGACCTGCGCCTGCTGCTCGCCGAGCTCGACCACCTGCAGGCTCCCGCAACCTTGGTGCACGCCCTTGAGGACTGGACCATGTTGCTGGCTTCCCTGCTGCCGGCCGAATCACTTGATCCCGCGGTGGATGATGAGATCCGCGAACTGGTCGCCCGCGTGGCGAACCTCGTCAACACCCTGCCGCTGGATTACGCCGCCCTCGGTCCCCACCATGCGGAGGCGCTCTGGCAGTTTGCCGCGCTCGGCGATTTCCTGAACAACACCCAGCTGACCAAACTCCTCTGGGTGCCACGGGAAGGCGAGCTGGAGTTCACCTGTGTCGATGCCGCCCCGGCCATTGGCGAAACCCTGCGCCAGTTCGGCGGCACCATCCTGATGTCAGCGACCCTGCAGCCTTACGATAACATGGCGGCGGCGTGCGGAATGGCCGAGGTAGGGCGCGGAGTCCCTTCCGCGCTTCCCGACGGCGGGCAAGGGACTGCCCGCCCTACCTATACAACCCTCCACGCCCCGACCCCCTGGCGCGCCGGGGCCTACGACGTCGCCGTCGACCTTCGCGTCGAGACAACCTACAAGCAGCGCGCCAACCACTACGGCACCACCGCCGCGACCATCGAGGAGCTGCATCGTGCCTCAGCCTCTCAACCCACAACTCTCAACCCTCAACTGGCTGCGGCCCCCGCCGTCGCCGTTTTCTTTCCCTCCTACGCCTACGCCGAGGCGGTGCTGCGGGCGCTGGACCACAGTGGCTCCGTCTTGCGGGTCGCGCTGCAGCCGCGTCTCCCCGATCTCGCGGCGCAGGCCGCGTGGGTCGAGGAAAGCCTCGTGCTGGCCGATGCGCTCTTTCTGGTGCTGGGCAGCAGTTTCGCGGAGGGCATCGATCTGCTCGGGGGCCGCGTGACCCATGCGATGGTGGTCGGCCCCGCGTTGCCGGAGGTCAACGCGGTGCAGAAAGCGCGGCTCGACGCGCTTGCCGGGCTCGGGCGCGACGCGGCGTTCCGCCGCGTCTACCAGATCCCCGGCCTGCAAAAGGTGAACCAGGCCCTCGGCCGGCTGGTGCGCGCCCCGGGGCAAAAAGCCAAGGTACTGCTGCACTGCCGGCGCTTCGCCGAGCCGTCCTATGCCGCGCTGCTGGCAATGGATTACCAGATGTTCACCGAGATCGGCAACGAGTCCGAATTGCGCGAGTGGCTGGCGGGAAAAGCCTAGGGCCCAGCGGGAGTGATAACGAAGGGATCGACGGTCAATCCGTAGGCAAAGCGGGCCTTTTCCTGGAAGGTAACTCTGACCAGTTCCGCCTCCTTGAGGGCATTGATCGCCTCTAGTACCGGGCGTGGCCCTCCCCCTTTTTTGGAAGCCCGATATCCCGTGGTCTGCCAGGCTATTTCCACGGCGGCGACGCGGGTGCGGTGCTCCCAGACCGTACGACCGCGGTCCGAATAATTCTGCGCCTTGTTTACCAGCAGATACTGGAAGAATTGTCCGGGGAGCGCATGGCTGGCGCCGATGATGTAGCTGCCCACCCCCATCAGAAAATCAATGGCCGGCACCGGATGGTGGCGGACCATGGTCACCATGAGCTGTTCCCCTTCCTTATCCACATGGGTGATACGCTCGCCCCGGGCACTGCTCAGCATTCTGGGGCCGGACTGCTGGGGAACACTGGCAGCAGACGAAATTTCCATCAAGGCATACCTGAGCTTGAGACTGTAAACGGCCGGTCCGGCCTGCAGGCGGACCGCAGCGGTGGCCGGGATTGCCTGCATGGCCCGCGAATCGATCGTGGTATCGGCAGCAGTTGACGTCACGCCCAGGACTTTCTTCTCCATCAGGCCGGACAGACCGTCTCCGGCCTCTGTTCGCACCCAGCTCCAACTCGCATCATTGGATCCGTCGGGCCAGAGGATGGTGTAATTTGCCACCATCGGCACCAGCGCCTGGGATTCCAGCAAGCCTGCCACGCGATAATTCACCCTCAGTTGGAAGGGTCGGTCACCCCGCGCGCCGGGCGCATGGGGGAGCAGCGTCGCATCCTTGAACGTAAACCCCATCCCGGCCGGTCTGGCAGAGGTGGGCCATCTTTCCTCCACCTGCGCTTGCAGGTAGGAATCCCATTTCGCGGCTAGGTTCCAATTCCACGGCCACCAGAGTGCAACCATGATCATCAGGCCGACGAACGCGCCAATCAGCGGTATCGACCGCCAGGTCCGCCGGGTCAGGAATTGATGAATCACCACGGTGGCGATACCCACCACGGCGAGTCCGATCACCAGCCAGATGCGGGACAGGATCACTCCATCCGGCACCCGGGGATTCAGCTTGGAGAGATGGAAGCCCACCACCGCCGCAATCGTCAGGATCGCCACGAACATGACCAGAGTCCACATCAGGAACCGGGCAAATCCGTCCGTCACCACCGCCCATAGCAGCCCTACGAGCACGCAGATCGCATGGAGGATGATGGTTTCCATCGAGGCCCACGCGAGATCGCGCCAGCCAAAGCCGCACCACAACCACCAGGGCAAAGTGATGAGCAGGGGGAGCAGCCCGAAGATCAGCACGAGGCCCAGCAACTTGGCCCTCAATAATCGGGCCCCGGAGATCGGCCGGGTTACCCAGAAGGCGCTGGTTCCCACCAGCAGGTCTTCCTGGATCAAGGCCGCCGCGAGCACAAAGCTCACACATTCCAGGCCCGCCAGAATTTTCGAGAGCGCATCCAGGCGCCGGAACCACTCCGGATCCTCCGTGCCATCGGCCGAGAGCAGCATGACGCCCGTCACGAGTTTGGCGACGATGAGCAGGACCCAAATCAGCAGGGGCCACTTCAGGGCCCGCAGGTCTTTTTTGACGATGTGCCAGGTGAGGTTCATGCGACGGCTCCTTTGGGTTGGGTGCGGTTGGCCCGCGCCAAGGCCACAAATATCTCGCGGAGGGTCATCGGCTGAACCGCCACTGCCGCAGCCGGAAAGCGTTCGCGACTTTCGCGTTCCGCGGCGGCCCGCTCGTAGCGGGAATCGATGTAACGGACCAAGCCCCCCTGCTGCTCCACCTCCATCCAGCCGGCCGGCGGCGAATCGAGGCGGACCGGGCCGGTCAGCGTTACTTCCATGCGCCGGAAGCGGCCGAGCAACGTCTCCGTGGTCTCACTAAAGCATAGGCGGCCGGCTTCCAGCAGGGCGATGTGGTCTGCGAGACGTTCCACCTCCTCGATGTCATGGGAGGATAACAGCACGGTCCAGTCACCGAGTTCCGACGCCTCCAGAATGCC
>SESH01022098.1_pt1 | contig 51453 bp, 44 predicted proteins | sample 3171561 | NCBI WGS metagenome assembly SESH01 (sample SAMN10866947, study PRJNA518727) | freshwater metagenome | biome: subpolar coniferous forest; feature: holomictic lake; material: water; isolation source: holomictic Lake 442 2011 16.5 m and 2014 13 m | place: Canada: near Kenora, Ontario
CAGCTCCGAGAGACGTCTGGAAGCGGCGATGGAACTGCGCTAGCTGAAGCAGGCGCATGCGCAGCTGCCGAAACAGGTCGGCCTTGTCCATCGCGGGGTCGGCGACCTCAAGAGCGGTCTGGTACAGGTCGTCATCGATCGTGACGGTGGTTCGCATGGTGCGCCCCTAGCGACTCAGAACAGATGGGATATAGCATCTGTTCTGATGCTGAGCGAGTCGCACGGAAGTTACACGGCCGAACGGCGATCACGTAACTATCTAATTCAAATGGCGCCGCTTGTGACGTGCCTATCGAGTGGGAATCGCTTGGCGCGGCCGATCGGTCCACCCCCGCTCGGATTTAGCCGACCCGATCGCAACGGCTGCCGGCAGTGAACATTGATTTGTGATGCGCAACGCGCTATATTTGCTCCATGATCCAGTCCTTGCGCCACAAAGGATTGCGACGCTTCTACGAGAACGGGAGCCTTGCGGGAATTCAGCCCAAGCATGCGCCGCGACTCCGCTTGCTGCTGATTGCGCTCGAAACGTCCCAGCGGATCGACGATATGGATGTGCCGGGATTCCGCCTGCACCCGCTCAAAGGTTCCGAAAAGGGGCGTTGGTCAGTGTGGGTCAACGGCAACTGGCGATTGACGTTCGAGTTTCGTGACGGCCAAGCGTACGTTCTCGACTACGAGGATTATCACTGATGGCTATGCATAACCCGCCTCACCCGGGCGAATTCATCGCGCGCATTTATCTCGAGCCCAATGGGCTCAGTGGTCGTGATCTGGCAGCGAAGCTTGCGGTTGCACCGTCTACGCTCAGTCGCATCCTGGCGGGTCGCAGTGGGATCACGCCTGAGATGGCGCTGCGTCTTTCAAAGTGTCTCGGGCGATCCGCTGAGAGTTGGCTGGCTATGCAGTATTCGCACGACTTGTGGAACGCGCGCGGTCGCGTCGACCTTGACGAAGTCGAAGTGGCGAAGCTAACCGCAGCGTAGGACCATCTTGGCGGCGATGGCGCGCTAACGGCGAGCAACTCTGCCGCGGGATAGCGTGAGAATTTGACGTGGAAGATTTGCCGCGCTCTCGGCGGTCTTTTCAATAATTTACACAAAAGTTACACATCGGCGCACGCCACGCGTAAATCGCTGATTTACAGGTGAAACAGCTCTGCGTCGCTATTGAGTGGGAGTGAGCGGTGCTCGCCGCATTGTGAGCTGCCGGGTATGTCGATGCAGCGTGCAGATTCAGGGAAGACGTAGTCGCAACTGGAAAGGGCTGTCGACGGAAGGGCGTGACTCACCATAAGCCCCGATCCGGGTATTAGCCTGCGATGCGAAGCGAACATTTTTGCGGGTGAAACCACGGTCGAGTCGAATCGCCCATTCGGCCATGGGCGTGTTACGACGCATGCCATGGCGCGTGGGCGCGCCGCAAGCGAAGATGCGCGCAATTCAACCTTCGGTAGCCTGGTCGAATAGCGTTTTCTCGCGCGCCACTGGGGGGTGGTCACTCAGCCTAGGACGCGTCGCGGTAGCGGTTCCGCTTCGTCTCGGTACCGATTGTCCTCTATCGCATTCATGCGGAATATTCTGACGGCGGAAATGACGCTAGACTTGGAGACGCTCGGTAAGACGTTGCTCTCCTTCGGATGCCTATATCCGCCGGAATTAGTTTGAGCGGGAGTGACCCGGGCGCTTGCCAGTAATGCCACGGCTTGCGGCGGCGGGGAACGGGGAGCTCCGGCGAAATTGGCAGACGCACTCAGGCGTGTGTGTCGACGGATCGGCGGCAACTGCCGCCGAAGGTCTGCCGGTTGAGTGGCAGTTAGGGCTGATCCACGAAGTGTCCGTCGGGAGCGCTGTCGCCGCTCGCGGGGCGGCTTGAGCCGAAAGTTGGTTGATGGTCCACCCGGAGGATTCGCGTGAAAAAATCGCTGCTCGCACTCGCCGCGATGCTGGCCCTGGCGCCGACTGGGTCGCTTGGCGACCCGCGTGCCATGTTGCCGAAGGCGGGGCTCGCCGGCGTTGACGCTTTTGCGCTCGCGGAGATGCGGCGCGAGCAAGTGCCGGGCCTGGCACTAGGCGTTTTCCGCGGCGGGAGGCTCCTGCTCGCGAAAGGCTACGGCTACGCGAACGTCGAGCATCGTGTGCCGGTGACGCCGCAGACGATCTTCCAGACCGCATCGGTTGGCAAGCAGTTCACGGCGGTGGCTGTGATGCTGCTGGTTGAGGATGGCAAACTGGCGCTCGACGATTCCGTCACGGTGTACCTCACCGACGCCCCGGCGAGCTGGCGCCCGATCACTATTCGCCACCTGCTGACGCACACGTCCGGGATTGGCGACTACAGCTACGGCCTTGGGGCCGGCGGCACGGAGCCCTTCGACAGTCGTCGGGACTACTCCGAAGCGGAGTTCACGCAGGCTTTATATGGTCTGCCACTGCATTTCGAAGCCGGCTCCCGCTCGCAATACAGCAACACCGGCTATGTGCTGCTCGGGTTCATAATTCGTCGCGCGTCCGGCCGGTTCTACGGCGACGTGCTGAAAGATCGCGTCTTCACGCCGCTTGGTATGGAAACCGCCAGGATCATCAGCGAGGAGGACATCGTCCCGAATCGTGCGGCCGGCTACCGCCTCGTCAACGGCGAGCTGAAGAACCAGGAATGGTATGCGCCATCGGTCAACACGACCGCGGACGGCTCGCTGTACCTGACGTTGATGGACTATCTCGCATGGGAGCGGGGCTTGCGGTCCGGCGCGATACTGACCCCGAAGAGTTGGGCCGAGGTCTATAAGCCCGTGACGCTCAAGAGCGGCAATGCCTACCCCTACGGCTTCGGCTGGGAGATTGACGAGTCGAACGGTCGGCCCCTGTACCATCATTCCGGCGGTTCACAGGGCTTCGCGACCTATATTGCCCGCTACCTCGCCGACGATATGACGATCGTCGTGCTGACGAACCTGGCCGGGGCGAATCCCAAGCGCGTCGTCGATTGGGTCGCGACGCGCCTCGATCCGACGCTTGCGAAGCTGCTGCCCGCGAGCCCCATCACTGATGCGGACCCTGCTGTCACTACGCGCGTGCGCGCTTTGCTGGCTGCAGTCGGCTCAGACACGCTCTTGCCGCAGGAATTATTGTACGAGGGCCGGGACCTCAAGGATGTACTGCGGGATAGCGCCGCGATGCTGCGCCCGCTCGGTAGCCCCGTGACGTTAAGGCTCGTCGATCGTCGCGAGCTCGGCGACGACCGGGCATTTACATATCTCGCGACCTACCCGGCGCGTGCGCTGCGGGTCCAGGTCGTTCTAACGCCGCGGGACCAGGTTGCGGATATCGAAGTCGCGACCGAGGACTAAGGCTTCAACGGAGTAGCTTGTCGTTCGGGTGACGCAGGCCGGTCGCATCGGCGGTCGTGGAGTGGAATTCGTCGCATCGGGCGGTGACCCGCCCTCGCACCGGTTCCAACGGCGCGCCGCGAGACAGGTTGCGGCGTGGCATGCGACGTCCATGGAATGAATGGACGTCGCAAAGTGGCCGCCGGTGTTGGCTTGTGGCCAGGGTTTTTGCAGGCGGTGAGTCGACGGAAAAGCTGTATGCCCCTGCCGCTCCCCGAAACGGAACTCAGGCCCTGACCGTCTCCACGGGCTCCCGCACCAACGCAAAACTCGAGATCAATAGCGGTTGCATGAAGCGCAGGGAAGCGGGAGTTCCACCGAGTGTAGTGTCGTGACATCTGGGCGGGCCGGGCAGGTCGACGCCGGCTCCCGCCACCTCGCGCGGCGACGCGAATCAGGGGCGGATCACGGCGACGCCATTGCTATACGTGATTTTGAGTTGAGGCAGGCCGTACCGGGCAGTCTGGTCTACGATTTGGCCGATGATCGCCGCCCCCTCCTTGGCATCCGTCACGAGGCGCGGAATACCGCTGGCGGTGAGCCTGCTGCCATAGCCGAGTTCGACGGGCCGCAATTCGATGCGCTCAAGCTGGTTTCCGGTGAAGCGGCATTCGGCCACGACACTCTGAAACGTGAAGGCGTGGGAAAAGGGGCCGGCATTGAGCGGCGCACTAAGGTCGTATTCGGTGGCATTCTCAGGCTGCACCCAGGCCTTGGCTAGCAACTCGCGGTTGGCCTGGAACAGATCGTGCGGCAGCAGTTCTTGAACGTCGCTCCAGATGAAGTTTCCCAGCCCATAAAAAATGGGCCGGGGGCCTCGCCCAGGTGCCGCGTATATCTCTGCCGGGCCCAGATTATGGTTGCCGTTGGCCACGAAGACATCAGCGCCGGCATCTATCGCGCCATGCGCCAGTTCACGCAGGAAGTGGCCGGGGGCCAGTGCGACAGCATCATCGTCGCAGCCCACCGAACACTCGTGGGTGTGTATCGACACGATCACGAAATCGGCGTTTTGCCGCGCAGCCCGGATAGCGCGATAGATTTCGGCCAGGTCCTCCGGATCCATCGTGTGTTCGTATGAGAACCGGTCACCCAGCCGGTACGTGCCCGCAAAGATATCGATTCTGTCCGGCAATTCACTGCATGTCCGCTGGTACAGCTCGCAGTTGAGCGCAGCCAGGGTCTTCATCGCTGCGGGTGGCAGCTCGGCCACCGTTGTCAGGTGCAGCGCGTTCACTCCGGAGCGGCCGGGCGTGGCGCCCTGCGGAGGAAGTGCATCGGTGGTCGGTCGGAACGTGGAGGCCAGCGAGACCAGCGCTACGCGACCGTGAGGTGTCTCGAGATACTGGGGTGCCCGCGCCAGACCGCGAGTTTCTCCAACGCCGGCATGAACGATGCCCGCCTCTTCCAGCCAGCGGCTGGTCTCGCGCATGCCATCGATCCCCCAGTCGAGCGCATGATTGTTCGCGCGCGCGACGACCCCGAATCCCATGGTGCCGAGGTCGCGCGCAACGGACGGCAAGGCGGCATTGGTCCAATCGCCGTCCCAGGAATAGGGAGCTCCGGAGAAGTGACGGACGTCAAAGATCGTGGTTTCCAAGTTGCCGTAAACCACTGACGCTTGCCGGAAACGCGTCAAGACGGCGCCAAAGCCCGGCAGGGTCTGTGCGTATTGCGACACTGGTCTCGAAATAATGAGATCGCCAACCGCTGCGACAGTGAATCCGTCCGGGACATTTGTCTGCAACTCTTGCGCCACAGGGCGCTTGGCATCGAATTGTGCGAGATCGCGCACGATGGGGTCGGACGGGGTTGGGAGACCGGCCTGGGCGATGGCGCCAGGCTGCAGCGCCGCGCAGAGCGCAAGTAATATCAAGCAGCAAGCGTGTGCGAGGCGACGGCTGGGATATCGGGGCCCAGCAGCCCAACAGAACCCGTTCATTCCATGCTCCCCGGCGCCGAAGCGCTTATTCCCTGCCGAAACATCCAATCGGCCTGCAAGCGAGGCGGCGCTGGTCCCGTTCGCATCATGCGCCGATGGCACGGTTGCAGTGCGCGAACATGCAATAAGCAGTTTGGGGCTCACTTTGTAGCGTATGTTTCCAGCAAGCATGGCTGGCAGTTTACCGGCAATGACACTACGGGAATGGTAACTCGATGCAGCACACGACTGTGAAGAACGGAAATGCGATTCAGCCGGCGTGTGCGACGCGGCCTCGAGCATTGAGTTGCGGCACATTGATCACCCTGCTATTCGCCCTGTTGCAGGCGGGCGGTGCCGGCGCAGCGCCGACGGCGCTGGTAGCCGATCGGGTGATTGACGGACGCAGCGACAGGTTGAGCCAGGCCACCGTCGTCGTGGTGGACGGGGGCCGCATCATCGCGGTCGGGGGCCGCTCGGACATCCCCCCAGGGGCGGAGGTGGTAGAACTCGGTGATGCGACATTGATGCCCGGCATGATCAATGTTCACGAGCACCCGCTGATGTTTGCGAGCGATTACCAGAACGCGCACCTGGCAAATTCGTCAGCCTACAAGGCGCTCATGGCACTGGCGGGTCTGCAAAAGCTGTTGCTCGAGGGCTGGACCGGTGTGCGTGTGATGGGCGATGCGGACATATATTACGCGAACCAGGATTTGCGCCGCGTCATCGATTCGGGCGTGTTCGTCGGGCCACGAATGACGGGTGCAGGTCACTACATGTCGATTACCGGCGGCGGTGGAGACATCAACTATCTGTCACCCGAGCAGGCGGTGCACGCGGACGGGCTCGTTGTCGATGGTCCGGAAGCGATTCGCAAGGCAGTTCGCACTGAGATCAAGTACGGCGCCGACTGGATCAAACTTCTGGTTACCGGCGCCTTTGAGTCCGTCGGCGATGATCCGCGCAATGTGGCGTTTTCGCCCGAGGAACTGCGAGCGGCCGTCGACGAGGCCAACCGCCACGGAGTACCGGTCGCGGCACATGCCCACGCGGCGGCGGGTATTCGGCAGGCGGTGCTCGAAGGTGTGCGATCGATCGAACACGGTACCTACGTGGACGATGACACGCTGCACGAGATGGCCAGGCGTGGCACCTTTATGGTGCCGACCGTGTACCTAGGCGATTATTACGCGGAAGGCGATCTTCTGCGCGCGCAAGCGAAGAACGACGATTACATCAAGCACGGACGCGCGGCATTTCTGGCAACGATCCTGCGCGCGCACAAGTATGGCGTGAAGCTCGCGATCGGGCTCGATCTCGGCGCTGGCATCGCCGACCCGGCGCTGTACGCGAATGAATTCGCGGTCTTCGTCGAGGCGGGCATCCCGCCGATGGCGGCGATCCAAGCCGGCACCCGCGTCGCGGCGGAATTGCTTCGTTGGGATGACCGGTTGGGCACGCTCGAGCGTGGCAAGCTGGCGGACGTGATCGCGGTACCCGGGAACCCGCTGGCAGACATCAGCGCCCTGCAGCGCGTCTCGCTGGTCATGATCGGCGGAAAGCTGATCAAGCGCCCGGGGGCGTCGGCAACACCGGCGGGCATCCTCACGGCTCCGGTAAATCCCTAAAGCGAGGATGGTGCGCCGCGCCGGCCGCCGAATCTCGCAGGCAACGTTTCTTCAAGGAGCCCTCATAAAGAGCCGGATTACCGCCCGAAGGCTCGGACACGCAAGTTCGGACGCGCCCGGCGCCGGCATCGACAGCGACGCCTTGCGGGTATATCGCTACGCGCGGGTACAGGAACAACTGCGCGCCAACGACTGTGCGGCGATATTGCTGAACGACCCTGTCAACATCCGCTATGCGACTGACACGCGCAACATGTCGGTCTGGCTGCTGCACAACCCAGGGCGCTATTGTTTGGTGCCGGCCGTGGGCCGGGCCATCCTTTTCGACTACCCGAACCGGAACTGCCTCGCGATCGCGCCACGGACTCCGGAGATTGCGGAAGTGCGGCTCGCGACGGCGTATGGCTACCAGTATGTTGCCGAGCACGCCGACAAGGTCTGCCGTCAGTGGGCGGCGGAGATTCGAGCGACCGTCACGGAGCTCATGGGCCCGGCGGCGGACCGTCTGGCGATCGACAGGGCCGATCTCGAGGGTGTCGATGCGCTGCGCGCCCTGGGACTTCGGCTGGTGGAGGGGCAGCGACTGATGGAGGTTGCGCGCTCGATCAAGAGCGCCGAGGAGATCGAGTGCATGCGGCGGTCACTTGCGGTCGCCGACATCGGCATGCAGCGCATGCACGATGCACTGCGTCCAGGCCTGACCGAGACGCAGCTGTGGGCAGAACTGCATCATGCCAACATCGCCCACGGCGGGGAGTGGGTCAAGACACGACTCCTGAGCTCGGGTCCCCGTACCAATCCCTGGTTCCAGGAGGCCTCGGCGAGGGTCATCGAGGATGGCGATCTGGTCAGCTTCGACACGGATATGGTCGGCCCGTTTGGGTACTGCAGCGACGTCAGTCGGACGTTCCATTGCGGCACCGCGCCACCTACCAGCGCGCAACGGAGCCTGTACGCGCTTGCCGTCGAGCAGGTGGACTACAACTGCGCTCTGCTCAGGCCGGGCCTCGGGTTTCGGGACTTCGTCGAACGGGCGTGGCCAATCCCGGCGCGGTTTAACGACCAGAATTACGGCTGCATAGCGCATGGAGTCGGCATGATCGACGAGTGGCCCGGCATCGGTTGCGATTCGAAGGACCCGACACAGATGATGGTGTCTTCGCACCCGGCATGACGGTCTGCGTCGAGAGCTACATCGGCGAGGTCGGCGGCACGGAAGGCGTCAAGATGGAGCAGCAGGTGCTCATCACTGAAACCGGCCACGAAGTACTGAGCCTGTTTCCGCTCGAATCCGGCCTGCTCTGATCAGCGGGGCGACCCAGCCCGAACCGAGGTGTCCGTTGCGCCAAGTGCGGCGGGCGCCGAACGCGCGCCGTGCCGCCGGCGCCCGGCGCCGTGCGGGTGGGCCGAGGATTTGACGTCTCGCGCCGGCGAGGTCGCGTGGGGTGGGGGTCGTCGCGACCCTCGTTTGCCTCGGCGCGCGGCGGACCCGTGGGCGTGCGCCGGTAGCTGAGGCGCAAAAGCCGCGCGGCGTGGCACGCCGAACGAGTGAGGTCGTGAGCGAGCGCTGCTCCGGCGTTGTTTTCCGTTTACGCGCCGTGGACGAGTTCGGCAACGACCTCCACTAGTTTATCGAAGATCTCACCGTAACCTGCGGCTGCGCCTTCCTGCTCTTCTTTGCTGGCGGTGGGGTCGTTGCGTGTGTAGGTCAGTTTGGTCTGACCGCTGCCGTGGTCCTCAAATAGGATTACGTCGATGTTGCCTTCACGATCCTCGTCGGGCATGCCGTAGTGAGCGGGGCTCACGCGATTACCGTCGGCATCGGCGAAGTACCAGAGCCAGACGATCCTTTCGAGGGGGACAATCTCAAGGAATTCGCCGCCGTTGTAGCCGACGTGGCCGTCCCCGTAGTGCGGGTGCTTCGAAGGTCCCTTTGGCGGAAGGTTTTGCTCGCCGCGCTCTAGAGCACGACGGCCGCCAGCCCCCAGCGGATGGTGTAGGGGAGGCGAGCGGGCCATTTTGGGTACGGTAGCGGCTGGATACATGCTATACGTAGTCGCGATCGGACGCAGATCCGGTGCTTGTTGCGTCGCAACACAGATCGATTTCTCGACGGTTTCGGTAGCGTTTGCCTGCGGTGATTGGGGGGGCGATGAGCGGACAAGCCAAACAAATGATTGACGTCATTATCGCGCAGCGGTCGGGGGGCAATCAGACCCTGATGATGACCACGCGCACCAAAATTATGCTCAAGGGTGTGAATCCCGAGAAGTGCCTCGCATCGACACCGGACGATCCTGTGATCATCAGTAAGTTGCGGCAGATTGGCCGGGAATTGGGTGTGAATATTTAAACGCCCCAATCGGGCGTTGGGGGTAGGTATTGCCATGAAATGTGCCACATCGTTGGTGCCGGAGGCGGCAGGTGCTGTTGCCGAAATCCGTGCGCAGATAGGTCCGGTCGACGGGAAGTGGGTGATTTTTTTCGCATCGGCAGCCTATGACCCGGTGGTCTTGAGCGCTGCGATGCAGCAGGCGTTCCCCACAGCACTGACCTGCGGTTGTACGACGGCCGGCGAAATTGGCCTTGGCCGCATGACCAAACACTCGTTGGTGGCTATGGTGGTCGGAGACGAACTGATCGAGGAGGTTGCCGTCGAGGTCGTGACTGGCATTTCGGCGCGCGTGGACCTAAGTGTGGCTATGGGCGCCTTCGAAAAACGCTTCGGCGAGCCAGCGGCCAAGTGGCGCCATGATCGCTATGTGGGCTTGGTGCTGATCGACGGCCTGAGTCTTGCGGAGGAGCGCATCAATGACGCCATTGGGAATGTCACCGATGTCTCCTTCATCGGCGGCTCTGCCGGCGACGATTTGGCATTTAAGGCCACCCATGTGTTTGCCGATGGTCGCTCCTATGGCGATGCGGCCGTCTTGGTGCTGCTGAAGACGCGGCACGGTTTTGGCACGATCAAGACGCAGAGCTTTCGGCCGACCGAACGTGTTTTGGTTGCTACCCGGGTCAACGAAGCGACCCGCGAAGTATTGGAATTTGATGGGAGGCCCGCAGCCCAAGTCTATGCTGAGGCGGTAGGCGCCGTGGATGGCGACATCGCGCCATTTTTCCAGAACCACCCGGTCGGCTTGATGCTCGATGGGGAGCCTTATGTGCGTAGTCCGCAGCAGCGCAAGGGCGATGCGATGGCTTTTTACTGCAACATCGCCGAGGGGATGGAGTTGACGGTGCTCGAGGGGACCTCGATTGTCGATGATACCCGTGCAGCGATCGCCAAGGCTAATGCAGAGTTGGGCGGCATCGCCGGCATGATCAATTTCAACTGTATTTTGCGTACGCTCGAGATTGAGCAGCGGGGCCTCACGGAGGCCTATGGCGGTCTTTTTGCTGACATTCCGACGGTGGGTTTTAGCACTTATGGAGAGTCTTTGATCGGTCACATTAACCAGACGGCGACCATTTTGGCTTTTAAAAACGCTTGACGACCGATGGTCTGATGAGCGACGTTCAGTTCCCAATTGCGACTGCCTGCGCCGTTCGGATTGATGCTGTAGACACTTGAGGCTACAGACTCTCGTGGCAATAGCCGTTGCGGTTGTGCGCTGTAGAGAGTTGGGTTGAGGGGGTGTTATGTATCAGGAATTTCCGCTGGCGACGTGGGCGTTGCGGGAACGGTTCGATCGATTCACGACGGCCGTCGAGGATGTTTTCTGTCCGATGCACGTCCGCCCGATCGGGGCTTCGGTCGACGCATTTCAAGGAACCTTGGAGTCCACAACGCTAGGGGGCTTGCGCCTCGCGCGTGTCGCCACCTCCGCTGTCGCCGTCAGTCGTACGGTAGGCGATGTGGGTAAATTAGTAGATGCTCCGTATCTGATTAAATTTCAGTTAAAAGGCGAATCGATCTGGCAGCAGCGTCGTCGGGAGACGCACCTTCGCCCTGGTGATTTCGTTGTCGCTTCTATGGCTGAGCCTTATCGCCTCGAGTTCCGAGATGCCTTCGAAATGCATGTGTTGGCTCTTTCGCCGGCGCTGATGCGTAGCCTGACGCCAGACCCCGATCGATTCCTTAGCGTGCGCATGTCTGCCGATGATGCAGACTGTGGGCTGCTATCGAGTGTTGTTGCGCAAGTGGTGAGTCGCATGAGTCGGCTGCGCGAGCCAATTGTAAGCCGTATCGAGAGTAATCTTTTAGATTTGCTCGGTGCTGTATTGGTGGCCAGGTCAGGCCCAGTGCATATCTCGCCAACCGAGAAGCTGGGGCAGATCAAGGCCTATGTCGAGCATCACTTGCACGATCGACGCCTCGGGCCTTCGATGATTGCTGCAGCGTTTCACCTGAGCACGCGTTCGGTGCATGGATTGTTCGCCGCCGAACCGCTATCGGTCGGTCGTTACATTCGGACGCGTCGCGTGGAAATGGCCCGGCATATCATCGCTACCCGCTGTCACGCGGATGCGCCCTCGCTCACGCATATAGCCCTCGACTGTGGTTTTTTCGATCTTTCGCACATGACCCGTTCCTTTCGCGAGCAGTTCGGTACTACGCCGGGTGAGTACCAGATACTGTGCCAGTCCGGTTGACTGCTGCGCGCTCTGGTACCGTATAAGCCTGCACGATGGTGCAAGACCGTCCCAGAATACTTCCTGTATAAAAAACCTAATGATCAGAGCAGTCCGAGAGAGACGGCCTGCCGCCGCTAACTTTGGGGGAGATTAATGATGCGTGAATACCATATGACGATCGGCGGCCAGTCGGTTCGCGCAGACACCTACGAAGAGATTCTCAACCCCTCCACCGGTGCTGTGGTAGGGCTGAGCCCGGTCGGTACGCTGGAACATCTTGAATCCGCGGTCCGCGCCGCAACCGAGGCGTTCGCCAAATGGCGTCACTCCAGCGACGCTGAACGGGTAGCTGCCTGCAATACCATTGCCCGCGTCGTCACGGAGAATGCCGGCGAGTTGGCCGCGCTACTATCGCAGGAGCAAGGTAAACCGCTGAAGGGACTGGGTGCGGAATTTGAACTGGGTGGCTGCGCCGCTTGGGCCGGTTATACGGCGACGCTCAGTCTGCCGGTAACCGTTATCGAAGACTCTCCCGCCAAACGCATTGAAATGCATCGGGAACCGATTGGCGTGGTCGGCTCCATCACGCCATGGAACTGGCCGCTCATGATTGCGATCTGGCACATCGTGCCGGCGATCCGCACCGGCAATACAGTGGTCATCAAGCCCTCCCCATTTACGCCCCTTGGCACGTTGCGCATGATTGAGTTGATCTCCGCTGCGCTGCCGCCGGGACTCATCAATATTGTGGCCGGTGATAATGATGTGGGCGCCGCACTATCCCGCCATCCGAGTATTGCCAAGGTGGTGTTCACCGGTTCGATCGAAACGGGCAAGAAGGTGATGGCCAGCGCGTCCCCGACCTTAAAAGCACTGACGCTCGAACTTGGCGGTAATGATGCGGGTATTGTGCTGCCGGACGCTGACATGGGCGCCTTGGTTGAGCCGATGTTCTGGGGTGCCTTCATCAATTCCGGGCAGACCTGTGGCGCGATCAAGCGTCTCTATGTCCATGACAGTGTGTACGATGCGGTCTGCGATGCGCTAGTGGCCTACGGGCGCAACATACCGATGGGCGACGGTATGGATGTGGGCAACGTGCTCGGTCCACTGCAAAACGAGCGACAATTTCGCAAGGTGATTGAGCTGGTCGAGGACGCCAAATCCCACGGGGCTCGAGTGCTTCTGGGCGGCACGGCACGGCCAGGACCCGGCTACTTCTATCCGGTGACTTTCCTTGCTGACTGCACGGAGGCGATGCGAGTGGTCGCCGAAGAGCAGTTCGGTCCGGTACTACCAATACTCCGTTATACGGATCTCGATGATGCGATTGTGCGTGCCAACGATACTTCCTTCGGTCTTGATGCGTCCGTCTGGGGCAAGGATAAACCCGCTTTGAACGCGGTTGCCAAACGTCTCGAGGCCGGCACGGTCTTCATCAACAAGCATGCAGAAATCGCTCCTAATGTGCCCTTTGGTGGCATCAAGTGTTCCGGGCTCGGCGTGGAGTTTGGCGTCGAGGGCCTTGCTGCCTATACCACGATTAAAATTATCAATGCTGCGACATGAGTTAGCAGACAACCGATAGTTTTTTTGTAGAGATCTACTGTGTACTTTGATTCGTTTGACTCATGCAGTCGGCGCGCCCGCGGGCGTCGTTTCGATAGCGTAAGCCATCCGGCGCCGTAGATGCTGACTAACAACAGGTCCCGATCGTTACGATGATGGCGCAGCGCGACCGGCAGAGCCGTGGAACTAGGAGCTGACTCGAAGTTATGGTCGTGACTGCATGTACTAAGTTATGCGAGGAACAAGTATGACAACGAATACGACAGGTTTAGTCTGTCATGAGCATTACTTTTGGCACCACACCGGTGCCAGTGCCGGCCCGCTACCTTATGGGTTGACTATCCAGCCGGACGCTCATCCGGAAAATCCAGAAACCAAGCGACGTCTGCTGGGCTTGCTGGAAGTGTCTGGGTTGCTGGCCAAGCTCAAGCGAATTGAGCCGCGATTGGCTACCGAAGAGGAATTGCTCAGTTTTCATACGCCGGACTACGTCGAGCGCATTGCTTCGCTGAGTGCCGGCATCGGCGGGGATGCTGGTGAGCTAACACCTATTGGTACAGGGTCTTACCACATCGCGAAGCTATCCGTCGGCGGCTGCCTTGCTGCTGCGGACGCCATAATGTCGGGTGACGTTCGCAATGCATACGCGCTGGTTCGCCCGCCCGGACATCACGCAGAGGCAGATCGCGGTCGCGGATTTTGTGTCTTTGCGAACAACGTGTTGTTGGTGTATCACTTGCGGCGTGTCCACGGAGTGAAACGCGTCGCGATCGTCGATTGGGACGTTCACCACGGCAATAGCCAAGAGGGAGCGTTTATTGCTGACCCGACGGTATTGACCGTTTCTGTACATCAAGACAACTACTATCCGCCACTGTCCGGCGGCATTGACATAAACGGACTCGGCGAAGGTCTTGGCGCCAATATCAACGTTCCACTGCCGCCAGGCTCGGGTCACGGTGCGTATCTCGACGCTTGGGCGCGAGTCGTGGTGCCGGCACTGACGCGCTTTCAACCGGACTTTATTATCGTCTCGAGCGGATTTGATGGCAGTGCAATGGATCCCCTTGGTCGCAATATGGCGACTAGCGAAACTTATCGAGAGTTAGCCGCCGTGACCGTGCGCCTTGCAGAGGTTCTCTGTAGTGGTCGTGTGCTCGCAGTGCACGAAGGGGGCTACTCAACCGCCTATGTACCGTTCTGTGGTCTAGCAACGCTTGAGGCCTTCTCGGGGTTAAAGACCCCCATAGACGACCCTTTTATGTCGATCTTCTCGGGAATGGGAGGTCAGGAGTTGCAGCTGCATCAGCGTGCGATCATCGATGCGGCAAGTTCTTTGGTCGCCAACGTCCCTACCCGATCACAAACCTGACTCTCAGCGTCTATCCGTACAATTTATCAAAGGAAATCTCATGCCTAAGGTCTCATCAACTAGGACTATCCCTTGCGCCAGTCTATCTCTGATGGTTGCCATTGGATCAGTAATTGCAGCAGCGCAATCACATGCTGCTGCCAGCGCGCAAACAGACGCGTCAATCGGGCTCGAAGAGATTGTCGTGACAGCAACACGAAAGTCAGAGTCCTTAAGCAAGGTGCCACTCAGCATCAGCGCCTTCAATCAAGAGATGCTTGATCAGCGGGGCGTTCGGGATTTTGCTGATGTTGTGCGGTCAGTCCCGGGCGTTGTTGTGGACGCCACCAATACAACCACGAATATTTCTATTCGTGGAATCAATTCGACGGCCGGCGCAGCAACGACTGGAATTTACATTGATGATACGCCGATTCAAATTCGGGCATTGGGGTACAGCGGTGGTAACACCTATCCTGTGATTTTCGATTTGGAGCGTGTTGAGGTGTTGCGAGGACCTCAGGGTACTCTGTTTGGCGCCGGTTCAGAGGGCGGGACTATCCGCTTTATTTCGCCGCAACCCTCTTTGGAATCAACATCGGGCTATGCTCGCACGGAGTACGCAGTCACAAAAAATGGTGGTGCTAGTCGCGAGGTTGGTTTTGCTTATGGAACCCCGTTGGTCACTGACGTACTAGGCGTACGCGTAAGCGGCTACTATCGTCACGACGGTGGTTACTTAGATCGGGTCCGATTTGAAGACAAGAGCGTGGTGGACACCAATGCAAACTGGAATGATTCCTACGTTGGCAAGGTGGCTTTCACCTGGCAGGCAGCCCCAGGACTCAAAATCACGCCGTCTATCGCGTACCAAAAAATTAACATCAATGACAGTCCAGAGAGTTGGGATAACCTTCGGTCGGATCCCTCGGTGCCAGATGCGGCGTTCTCGAATTACTCGGCCGGGAAGTATCTGAATGGCAATCGGGTGCAGGAATCAGGCACTGATAAATTCACGATGCCGGCAGTCAACGTGCAGTATGACTTCACTAGGATGCGTCTAGTTGCGATTGCATCGTACTTTGACCGTGAGCAGACATTTCTTTCTGATTACACACTTTTCGATCAGAGTCTTTTCACCGGTATCACTCTGCCTATTTTCCCTGAGCAGGCTGCGGTGAGTAATTTCTTGAATACCCAGAAAAGTTTGACGGGCGAGGTGCGTCTCCAGTCGACCGAAGAAAGCTCGGCGGTTAGTTGGGTTGTGGGTGCGTTTTATCAGCAGGCGAAGCAGGTATCGATCCAGCAAGTGCATGATCAATGGCTGTTTCAATATGCGCCATTCCTGATTCCTTTTTTCCCGCCGTTGGTCAATGGGGATCAAATTTATGACCAAGCTACGTCATCAAGAGATACCCAGACCGCTGTATATGGGCAGGTGAACTTTAAGGCGTCGGATCGACTGACCTTGACCGCGGGCATGCGGTACGGACAGACCAAATTCGACATTAATTCGTTTGCGCAAGGTCCAGTCGTAGGGCCACCAGTCACTGACCTGGGCACTCAGAAGGAGAAGCCGTTTACGCCAAAATTGGGACTGAATTTCCAAGCGTCTGCGGATACGTTGCTTTATGCGTCCGTCGCGAAGGGATTTAGGCCTGGTGGCTACAATCCGCAAATCGGTGTTGGCTGCGGACCGGAACTCGACGCAATCGGTTACCCGAATGGCCGGCCAACTTTGTACGGGTCGGATACGGTGATGAGCTACGAAGTGGGTGCGAAGAGTAAAGCGTTAGGCGGCCGCCTTGGCTTTCAGGCTAGTGCGTACCATATCGATTGGACAGACATTCAACAGGTAGTCGGCGTCAATTCCTGTGGGTTTCAGTTTACGGCGAACCTAGGTAAGGCGCACAGCGACGGGGCCGATTTGCAGGTTGATTTCCGGGCAACGAAGGACCTGAGCCTGCAAGGGGAGTTTGGGCTTAATAATGCGACGTTTCAGTCGACGTTCCTAGGCGGTCCGACCGCGACGTTGCCGCTGGTTTCTAAGGGCGATCATGTCGCTTCGCCACCATGGACGGCTTCATTGCACGCCCAGTACGATTTGTCGATCAAGGACAACCATGACGCCTATATCCGCAGTGATTTCGACTATCGTCCGAAGCAGACATCGCTCACGCCATTCTTGAACCCTGCTAATGGTGGCACAGACCTCACGTTGAGTAACCCGCCGACGATTGAGGCTCTATCTCTGCGAGCCGGTTATCGCGTGCGTGGAGTCGATTTGTCCGTGTTTGCGAATAATGTACTTAACCAACATGTATGGGCGGGTCGCCATGCCAGGGACAATCTAGGATCAACGATTTATAAGTCATACATGGTTCGACCCCTAACCATTGGTGTAACTGCCTCCTACCGTTTCTAGAGAGGTACGCGGCCGCCGGAGCTTAAAAGGCTCCGGCGGTGTTTTATAGGAATGGACTCCAGGCATAGGCGGGTCACATGAATAGTTGGCGTGGCGTTGTGACTGTGTGCGTGATGATTTTGATTGCTTTTTTGCCTCGGCCCCTCATGGCTGCGGCGGAAGGTATCGTTTCGGTAGAGGTTTTTAAGGGACGTTTTGCGTCGGTCAACGCGTATATTGTCTCTAACGGCAGTTCATTGGTGATTATCGACACGCTCAGAAAGTCGGAAGAAGCGAAAGAACTAGTCGCGCGTATAGCAAGTTATAATCTCCCGGTGACTCACGTACTGGTTACGCATGGTCATACGGATCATTTTACCGGACTGCCTGTGATGATGGCGGCGTTTCCGGCAGCGCGAGTCGTTGTCGCTAGCGAGGAAATCCGTAAGGACATCAAGTCTTATGCGATTTACATGGATTCGTTTGGCGCAACAGCGGCGGAGCCGGTACTAGAGCCGGCTTTGCGCCCAAAGTCTGAGGCCAATCCGGCTGGGTTTGATTACGAGAATAATATCCACGTTTTAGAAGGTTCTTCGCTGCCCATGGTCGGCGGCGGCGTTCTCCAGTTGACGATTAATTACAAGCCTGCCGAGGCGGATCACGCCACCACGGTGTATATCCCTGAGGCCAACGCACTTTTTTTGGGCGACTTTGGTTACAACCGAGTGCATTTTTGGATGGGTGATGATATCAGCCGACGCGACGTTTTGAACTGGCGCGAGGAGTTGTTAAACATAAAGGCCCGGTATTCGCTTCTCAAGCCAGTTATTTTTCCTGGTCATGGCGATCCAACTGATTCTTCAGTATTCGATGTCGGTGTTCAGTATATCGATGATTTTTTGCGAGTTACCGATAGCGTTCGGTCTCGGGAAGAGGCTATTAGAGAAATGAAGGCACTGTACCCAGGGTATGGGGAGAGTAATTTTTTTCTCAAGTATAGCGTTGAGAATTTTGTCCGACGCTAAATCAAGAGCCGAGGCGCCCGGTATTCATAAACTATATGAGGTTGGCAGCACAATGAAGATCGTTAAGCCAAGAACAGTTGTCGTTGCAACGATTCTGTCGCTTTTGGTGGTGCGCGCCGATGCGCTTTCATCGGAGGTCCCGGATCTTATTCTTTCTGGGGGGCATGTGCGTGTGGCCGATGGCTGGGCGGAGGGGCTCGCCGTTCGTCGAGGCGTGATTGTCGCTATTGGTTCGAGTGTGGATATTCGAGCGCTGGCGGGGGCGAAGACCCAGCGCATCGAGCTAGACGGCGCGACAGTGATTCCGGGTCTTCATGATGTGCATGTCCATCCGACGTTCGCTGGGATTATTGAACGTGCTTGCAAGATCGCGCAGGGTGCAGATTTGGCAACCTTAATAGGGCGGGTGCGTAGTTGCAGCGAGGCGGCTCCAGACGGCGCGTGGATTACTGGCGGGCAATGGGATGCGCCAGCTTTAGGCGCGGTGCCGGACCGACGCGCATTAGACGCGGTTACCGGCACCCATCCCGCGTATATCGAAGATACGAGTGGTCACAGCGTTTGGGTGAACTCAAAGGCCCTAGAGATTGCTGGCATCACGCGTGATACACCCAATCCGGTAGGAGGGGTGATAGAGCACGATGCGGCAGGTCGCCCGACTGGCGTTCTGCGGGAGGACTCTGCCTTAGATCTGGTGCGTCGGCACCAACCGACGCCGGATCGGCCGGCCTTACTATCAGCACTTAGTTGGTCGTTGCGGGAGATGCTTTCTCACGGAATCACCTCGTATACAGAGGCCTCAGTGGGCTTCGTTGGTGGCTCTCAGCCAGAAATCGACGTGTACGACGCCTTGGCTGACGAGAATTTGCTGAAGCCGCGCGCCACGTTGTGCATCAAGTGGGATCCTGCTGATCTTGAGGCGGAAAAGGTGATTCGCAACCGCAACCTCTACGCGCGGGAACGGGTAAAAATTGATTGTGTAAAAATATTCCTCGATGGGGTGCCAACGGATAGTCATACGGCAGCGATGATTAAGCCTTATGCCGAGCTTGTAGCCGGTCGAGATGATGAAGCGTCCCGGCGGGGTTTGTTGTTTATGGCACAGCCTGACTTGGACGCGGCTGTCACCCGGTTTGATGCGATGGGACTTACGGTGAAGTTTCATGCCGCCGGCGATGGTGCTGTGCGGGCAGGGCTCAACGCAATTGAGGCCGCCCGCCGCGCCAATGGTTACAGCGGGCAGATGCATGATGTGGGGCATTGCACCTTCGTTGCGCCTGAGGACATCCTCCGGGCGCGGGGTATCGGTGCTACCTTTGAAGTGTCGCCTTATCTATGGGGTCCGTCTCCAATCAATGACTCCATTACCTCGGCAGTGGGCGCAGCCCGTATTGAGCGGGTCTGGCCGGTGCGTGAGATGATTGACGCCGGGGCCCTGGTGGTGCCGGGATCCGATTGGGCGGTGGTGCCTTCGGTTAACCCGTGGCATGGCATCGAGCAGCTTGTGACGCGGCAGAAATTGGGCGGTAGTTTCACTAGTTTTGGACCGAAGGAGGCTATCTCTTTTGGCGAGGCTCTCGATCTGTTCACGATCAATGCGGCTCGCCAGGAACGAACCTCTGATCGCCTCGGCCGAGTGGCGGTGGGTTACCTCGCGGATCTGGTGGTGGTGCGGGAAAACCCCTTTGAGATACCGGCGACGCAACTGCATGATGTGCACGTACGCATGACGCTCGTTGGCGGTGAGGTCGTGTGGAAAGATGCAGAGAGTTCTCGCTGAATTCCTCGGTCTGCCTGACGACGGGTCATTCTTCGGACGCCTAGAGGTCGGTTGCGGTGGGCGACTCGGCCTCTATGCGACGATGCGGGTTTTACCTGAGTTCACTCAACCCGTCCGCGCGGTATTCTGGGCAATCTTCCGAGGATCCAGAGTATGCGCACTTCCAAGACTCTTTTTGTCGCCTTAGTCGCTGGACTGATCGGTCCGGGATGCTCGCTGGCCGTGCAATCATCGCGCGACCATGCGCCTGTGGAGGCGACTGAAGGCGCCCATGGGCGCACGCCATTGCGTGTGGCGCGGACCTTGCCGCTGGGGTCTACCGTGAGCATTGAGGGGACGGTGAGTACCCCATCCGGGGTCTTTAATTCCAGTTTTTATGACCGTGGTTTTGCTGTGCAGGACCGCTTGGCTGGAATTTTCGTCAGCTTGCAGTATGATTTGGGTATGAAAGTTGGCCAGAAAGTCCGCGTGACCGGTGCGATTGGGGACAGTAATGGGTTGGCCTTGCTCGTGCCAGGCCATCCGAATGATGTACAAGTGCTCCCCGGTGTCGGCGAGCTCGAACCCTTGGTGTGTGCGACGGGCAGCGTCAACGAGACAACGGAAGGTCGCTTGGTGACGGTGACCGGCCAGATCACCCAGTCGGTGGTCTCGGATTTGCCCTATGGCTATAAGTTTCTGGTGGACGATGGCTCGGGCGCCTTGATGATTTTCATCAACGTCGAGACGGGCATTGACCCGTCCGTGTACACGCAGGGCACCCGCGTGCGCATCACGGGCTTCAGCAGCCAATATGCGGATCATTACGAGATTGACCCGCGCTTCCCTCGCGATCTGCACATTCTCTCTGGCCATGACTGAGGCCGGCGACTGACGCGCCAGAACGCGCCACAGGAACGGGTGCCCGAAGGCGTCCGGTGTGGCGCTAGCCCCCCAAGCCACGTCGCGCTGGCGTCTGTGTCGCTCGTCGGCGATGCTATAGCGCCGCTTTTGGCGTTATTGGGTGTTTCCCGACATGATCCCACGTCTAATGGCCTTGCAACGCATCGCGGTCGGTCTGTGCCTGCTGAGTTTGCCGCCTGCGGTTTTTGGTACTGCACCTGACGCCTTTCCGACGAGTGAGTCACTGCGCCATATCCGGGGGTTGGACGAACCGCGCCTGTCACCGGATGGGCGGCATGTGTTGTTTCGCAGCATCGATGCGACGGCCGATGGGGCGCGCGGACACCTGTACTGGGTCGCTGTGGACGGCGGAGCCCCACAACCACTGACGTCGACGCCTGCGAACGACCTGCGCGGGGAGCACGATGCGGTATGGACTGCCGATGGCAGCGCGATCCTTTTTCTAGCCAAGCGCGGCGATCGGGAAATGCTCTACCGCTTGTCGATGCAGGGTGGCGATGCGCTGCCGGTTCCCGTGAGCGTTCCGGTGCAGGTAGACCAAAGCCGGGATGTCGACGCCATTCCTGCACTGGTGCAGGGCACGGCGCAAGACGCCACGGTGCGTTTGCCGGTCGATGTCCTGGCGTTTCGTGTGGCTCCCGGCTCCGATCGCATCGCGATGCTGGCGCGCGATCCACAGACACCGGGTGAGAAAGCCCTCGTCGATGGGAAGGCGGATGCGACAGCGGTGGATCAGGATCCGCACCGGACCCGTCTTTATGTGCTCGACGGGGCGAGTGGCACGCCCGTGGTACAGCAGGTCAAGCTGGCCGGAGCGTGTGCGGACTGTGACGTCGCGGATTTCGACTGGAGTCCGGATGGTGCGCGCTGGGTAGTGGTCCTCAAGCACCCTGGTCATCGGGACGATCTGGGACCCAGTGCGGGCACTTGGATCATCGATGGGAGTGGGGTGACGGCGCCGCGTCATTTGGATGCCGTGCCCGCGACCGTTGCGGTCGTTCGGTGGTCGGCGGATGGTCAGCAGATCCTTTATGTGGCCCAGTCGCGCGCGGATGCACCACCCGGCTATAGCAGCCTCTACGCGTTTGATTTACGCCAGGGCACAGTCCACCGTTGGCTAGAAGCGGAGCCGATGCCGATCAGCGCCCCGGTAAGCCTTGCGGATGGCAGTATTCTCGTCAGCGCCCAACAGGGCCTCGATCAGCCGTTGCTGCGTTATACGTTCGATCAGGCGGCGGCCCACACTTGGGCGTTGCCGGTGGCGAGCGTCGTGTCCTGGGATGCGAATGCATCCGGTATCGTCTTCGTCGGATCCGCCGGCGGGTCGCCGCCCGCGCTGTACTTTGCCACGGCGTTCGGTCAATCAGTGCGGCGCCTGGCGAGCGCAGCGGTACTGCCGCCGGGTACCCGCACCGTCGCGGCGCAGCGTTTGGAATGGGTGCACGAGCACCGGGTCTTGCAGGGTCTCCTGTATCTGCCGCCCGCTCAGGGCACCCAGCAGTCGGTGCCGCTGATTGTGGAAGTCCACGGCGGACCGCTCGGCGCGTACACCGACCGCTACGATCCTTTCGTCGACTTTCTGATCGGGCAGGGCTGGGCGGTGCTACGGACCAACCCACGGGGCAGCACGGGCCGGGGACCAGAATTTGCAGCGGCGAACCATAACGATCTGGGCGGGGGCGACTTTAGGGATGTGATGAGTGGCGTGGATTGGGCCTTAGCGCATGCCCCCGTCGACCGGGCCCGCTTAGCGTTGATGGGCTACAGCTACGGTGGCGAGATGGCCGGATTTGCGGAGGGCCGCACGACCCGGTTTCGAGCAATTGTCAGCGGTGCGCCCGTGATCGATCAGTTTAGCGAATATGGGACCGAAGACAGTTCTTGGTACGATCGCTGGTACTTTGGTAAGCCGTGGGAACACATGGCGGATGCCTGGCGGCAAAGCCCTTTGGCTGGTGTGGCCAATGCGCACACGCCCTTTCTGTTGCTGCAGGGAGAGGCGGATCTGACCGATCCGCTCGGGCAGTCGCAGGAAATGTACCGCGCACTACGCCAGATGGGTGTGCCGGTCCAATTGATCACGTATCCACGCGAGGATCACGGGCCGCTCGCGCGAGGCTTGTACGGTGAGCCCTCACCCGAACCCTGGCATGGCCTCGATGCGCGCCGACGCGTCGTTGATTTTATCCGGCATGCCTTTGAGGGCAGCGAACGATAAGCGATGGTCGCACCCGGCGGACACGCCGGGTGCGACAGTGCTCTTAGAAGGCGAGTCGCAGCTGTACGCCCACTTGCCGTGGACGCATGGTGGCGACGTTGTAATAGCCCAGACCCGTATCCTGCTGTAGAGGCGGATGCACGTCGGTCAGGTTTTTTCCGTACAGCGATACGTCCCAGCGATCCCACTTGTAACCGGCAGAGGCGCCGAGTGTGTTGTAAGCCGGACGGATGAAGTTGATGCCCGAGGCATACAGGTCACCGCGGCTCACATCGGTGTAGAGGAACTCACCGCGCGCGTAAGCGCGTCCTGCGCCCATACTCCACTCGTACGCAACAGCCGCGGTGCCGCTCCAGGGCACACTGAGCGGAATCTGGCTGCTCGACTCCCCACCATTGATCAGGAGCGTCTTGTTGAAGCGTGCGTTGGTGTAGGCGACGCCGACGTCGATATCCAGCCCACTGACCGGGCGCCACTGCAGCGACAGGTCTCCCCCATTGCTCGTGGCTTTGCCGAAGTTGGAGTCAAACCCGAAGCCGCAGACCTGGAAGTTGATGCTTTGGACAATATTGTTCCAATCGATATGGAATGCTGACACGTTAAGTTGCAGACGGTGATCAGCCGAAGAGACTTTGGCGCCAGCCTCATAGCTCCAGATACTGTCTGTTTGGTAGGCCTGCGAAAAACCGAGCCCGGATGCTTGGAGCTCGGCATTGCAGCTGAGTGGTAGCGTTGAGTTCTGTCCCCCCAGCCGGAAGCCCTTGGCAGCCGACAGGTACACCATCTTGTTATCGTCAACCTGATAAGACGCGCGAAACTTAGGCGCCGTTTGATTCTCGTTAAAGCCGGCTGATAACGACGAATAGCCACCATCGAAGAAGCCATCCGCATAGCCTGTACGCTTCTCCGTGATCTTCGAGTAGCGCACACCGGCCGTGAGTTTCAGGCCTTTCAAGTGATCAATGGGTTCGTAGGATGCTTCGCCATAAACGGCGACGCGATTGAACCGCAGTTGCGAGTTCTCTGCATACAAGACGTCACCCAAGTCGGCGCCATCGGGTGGAAACCCGAAACTGGGGCCGGCCGCATTCAGCGCATCATTCGCACCGAGACCAAACAGTTGCGTGGTCAATGCGCCAAATCCTGCCGCGTTTTCCGCCGAGACATGGCCGCGGGCTTCGTGGTTCAGCAGCAAGCCGATGAGCGTGTGGATGCCTGCTGACGGGAAGTGGCTAGCGAGGCGGAACTCTTGCGAATACTGCTCGTTTTTGTTGATGTGAAAGGCTCGGTCACCGACCGCCAAGATTTGCGACAGCGCGCTATTTATGTCAACCGGGGCGAAGTACCCCACTAGAGGAGGTGCGATGTAGCCTAGGTCGTACACGGTGTAATCCTGAATCCGGTCAATTTCCCGGTTCACGGCGCTAGTCACGGATGTCAGCGTGTGACGGCCAAATTCGAAGGATGCGGTGACAGCCGCCAGACGGAAGTAATCCTGTAGCGGTTCATCCAGCAGTCGTGGACTGTTGTATTGGCCGAGTGTCTTGTCGTAGGTCCACGTATCCCGATTGTCGGTGTGCTGATACTGGATCAGCGGCGTGATTTTGATCTGGTCAGTGGGTTCCCAGAGCAAGGAGGCGCGTGCGCCCGTGATGGTCTGACCGTTGGTATTGGTACGGACGGTGTGGCCGTTCGGATCGACGTGGTCGATGAATCCGCCGTCATGGTGATAAATGCCCGCCATACGCAGGGCCACTCGTTCCCCTAGCGGGAGGTTGATGGCGCCTTGTGCACCTGCGCTCGGGGCACCCTTGGATTGCAAGTAGGCGTCGCTGGCGATGTAGCCTTCGGTCACGCCGAGGGCAGGCGCTGCGTTCACAAAACGGATCGTGCCGCCAAACGATTCCGCACCATAGAGCGTGCCCTGCGGGCCACGGAGTACCTCAATGCGATCAATGTCGAAGAACGCCGGTTCGAAGGCGCCGGCAAAGCCAAAACTACCGAAGTTGATCGAGACGTCGTCAATGTACATCCCGGTCGTGGTGGAGGTGCCGCCGCCTGCGCTAATTCCGCGTACGGCGAAGGAGGCGGTGCCGGGGGCGCCGGCGAAGTTGGAGGACACGCCCGGTACGTGGTTGACCAGATCCTGCAAGTCCACGCTCCGCGAGGATTCCAGTGCTGCAGCGGTCATGACCCCGATACTCGCGGGTACCTTACTCAGTGGCTCAGCGACTTTATTAGCGGTCACAATGACGTCTTCTAAAGCGTCGTTTGCCATCGGCGCCGCGCCCCAAACGGTCGCTGGCACAAGGCCCATCCAACACAGGGCCATCGCCAATTTTGACACAGTCATACGTTCTCCATTTCCAATGGCAAAACCAAAGCGCGGATAGTATCAAGGGCCGCCGCGCTACGGGAGACGTTTCGGTGTTCGGGGCCTAAAGGATAACGGTCTGCGCGAATTGCGATTTCAGGTAATCGCTAGCCCGACGCGTGCGGGTTTGCGGACTTGCCGCCGCTCAGTCGGTTGTATCAATGCGCTCGCTGTCCAAATGCGCCATCGCGTGGTCCGGATAGCGAGCGCCAGCCGCGGCGCCGAGAGGGGTCACTGCGCTGAGCGCGGCGTACTGGTCGGCGCTCAATTGGATCCCGGTGGTGGCCAGTGACTCGGCAAGTCGTGCGCGTTGGCGCGCGCCGATCAATGGCACGATATCGCTCCCTTGGGCGGCGACCCACGCGATGGCTGCTTGGGCGACCGTGATGCCCTGTGTCGTCGCGACCGTCCGCAGGCGGTCGACGAGGCCAAGATTGTGGTCAAGGTGGGCGCCTTGGAACCGCGGGCTGTGGCTGCGAAAGTCGGGGGTTGCGGCGCGCTCGCGGGACCAATGCCCACTGATTAGTCCCCGGCCGAGTACGCCATAGGCGGTAATGCCAATGCCCAAGGCACGGCAGGTAGGCAAAATCTGCTGTTCGATGCCGCGAGATAGGAGCGAGTATTCGATTTGCAAATCGCAGATCGGGTGCACCGCGTGTGCGCGCCGCACGGTGCGGGCACTGACCTCCGACAGCCCGATGTGGCGCACGTAGCCGGCTCGGACCAGATCGGCCATCGCACCCACGGTTTCTTCAATGGGTACGGTCGGGTCGAGGCGGGCCGGTCGGTAGATGTCGACGTAGTCAGTACCGAGCCGCCGGAGTGTATAGGAGAGGAAATTGCGGACCGCGGCGGGCCGCGCGTCGTAGCCGGTCCAGCCGCCGGCGGGATCCCGCAGTGCCCCGAACTTGACGCTCAGAACGACCTCGTGGCGCGCACGGCCAGCGAGCGCTTCGCGCAGTAGCAATTCGTTGTGGCCCATCCCGTAGAAGTCGCCGGTATCGAGCAGCGTCATTCCGGCGTCCAGCGCGGCGTGCACGGTGGCCAAGCTCTCGGTCCGGTCGGCCGGCCCGTAGAAGTCCGACATCCCCATGCAGCCGAGCCCGAGCCGAGACACCGAAGGGCCGTTGGTACCGAGGCGGGTGGTTTGCATGCTTTGGTGCTCTTCCGGAGGTGCAATAGGGTGCCAGTATACGCAACCACTGCGACAGGAACCTACATGGCAGGCAATGGGGTCATCCGCATCGTGGATGGAAAACGTTTACTTGCTGAAGTGAGCGAGAGTTATCTAAAACAGGTCGAGATTTTAAGATGTTTTTAGACCGAACGCGGGAAGAGATAAAGACTCTGAGTGACTTGGCGGTCCGGCAGGACTATTTCGCTTTAAAGTCGCTTCCTCACCGCAATAAAGGAGCATGCAAGATTGTCGGCACTCACCGTCTCGCTGAATGCAGCGAAGAGATGGAGAGAGCGGCATTGGCTGGTGATGACGATCGCATTAGAATCGCGCTTTCCGCTGAGTTCATCGCGATGCAGCGCGTCGAAGAATTTTGTGCTTCCCTCGCGGTAGTTCAGATCTAGTTCGCAGTGACTACCTTCGTTGGTTTTCACGTGCTAATTGTTGAGGACCGCGATTTCCAACGCTTTGTGTTAATGCAGTTGTTGGAATCTTTTGGCGCTGAACGAATTAGTCAAAGCGAATCGGGTGCTCAAGCGCTGGCATGCCTGGGCGGGGACCCTGCGGTCGATTGGATGATTATGGATAGGCATCTATCGGGCATGTCTGGAGCAGAGTTGCTTGAAGCCGTGGCCGCGAGCGGTTTTTCGGTGCCGGTGACCCTCGTGACTGGCGACGATTTGGAGGCCTTACGGCGAGGATCTCAAGCGGCTCGTGCTCAAGGCTTTCGGGTCGTTACTGAGATCGTCAAGCCGGTCGCGCGAACGGTACTCCAAGGCGCATGCGGATTGACCAGCTGTTGCGGTGATCGGTTCCCTGAGGGCGTAGGTGTCCTGGCGAATCCTTGCCGAGGTAGGCGCAGATTAGACTGCAGGGCTTGCACGATCACTAACGTATCGGTGCCAGCGTGAAGACGCAAATCGTTATCGGTGATAAACGGTCTGGGCCAAGGTCCCAGACCGAGTTCCAACTGAGCGCACAGCCCTGTAAGCCCGGACTACTTCGGTTCGACGTATTGGTCTGTCTGTGCCAATTGCATCGCTCGGACCGCATCGTCAGCGCTGATCAGTACGGTGGTGTGTAGCGCGCGTAGAGCGCCCGTTGCTTCGACAGACAAGTTCATGGCTACGGCCGACGTGTTGCTGGGTAATTCGACCAGCGCCACGCAGTCGTATTCGCCAATGGCGAAGAAAAACTGGTGCAATTTTCCACCGAGCGCCTCGGCAGTTCGGCGTACGGCCTCTTCCCGATGTTGTGGGTGGTGCACTAGATTGTTGGCAGCGCTGCTGCTGTAGGCTACTTGATAGAGGAAAAATGGCATGAAATCTCCAATTATTAAGAGGGTTGTTCGAAGTGAATGGATGGCATCACCGGTCGCTCTTGCCGATTATCTTATGCCTATGGTGAATCCGGTGTTGGGGCATTTGCGGAGGTCGCGGCAGGCTTAATGCGGGAATTGGGCGCTAGTGGAGTCTACGATTGCAAATTAAAATCCTCCAAATTTGGAGCAGTCATCGCTTGCGCGAACGTTGCATAGTCCCAGGGCCACGTGTTTGGAATGCCGGTGGCATCCAGGTACCAGCTCGTACATCCCGAGCCGAAGATTGTCTGTTGTGCCGCCGCAATTCGGCGCGACTCGTATGCGGCCAGTGCGGTTTGGGTAGGCGCGATCTCTCGACAAGCGCCCGTGCTCACCTGGGCGATGAGTTGTGCAATGTAGGTCCATTGCCGTTCGGCCACGTCGATCAAGGAGAAATTTCCAACCGGTGCACCCGGACCATTTAGAAGGAAAAAGTTAGGAAATTCAGGAATGGAAATGGCTAGGTAGGCGTGTGGGCGCTGTGCCCAGACGGTGTCGAGGGCGATACCATGGCGGCCGCGAATGGCAATGGGCCGTACATACCGGTCTGCGTGGAATCCGGTCGCAAGGATCAAGACTTCCAACTCGTGCTGTATGCCGTCGCAAGTCAGGACACCCTGGGGTGTGACCCGATCGATCCGGTCCGTCACGATGGCCACATCCGGTCGCTGCACGACAGCATAGTAGGTCGCTGAAAAGATCAGCCGCTTGCATGCAGCACGGTAGGTGGGCCTTAATCGTTCACGCAGCATCGGATCGGCGATACTCTGGTTAAAATAATCAGCAAGAAATGCCTCCAGTTCGGCCATTTCGGCGCTATCGCGGTTGGCAATGGCGGTGGTGAATCGGTGGACGGCCTGTACGAGGTTCGGATCTTTGCGTACCGCCTCGATTAACGCAGGATTCTCCCTAAACGCTTGTCGTTCTTTGTCTGTATACGGGAAGTTAGGCAGCGGCATGATCCACTGCGGTGAGCGTTGAAAATGACTAACCTGCCGGGCGACGCCGGCCAGTGCCGTGACGAGTTGGACACCAGTAGAACCGTTGCCAATAACGCCAACGCGCTGTCCGGCGAGGTCTATCGTGTCGGGCCATCGAGCGCTGTGGAATTTTGGACCCTCAAATGTGTCGAGGTCCGCTATCTCCGGCATACGTGGGTGGTGCAGTACCCCGGTGGCCGCAATGATGACATCGGCCTCAACGGTATCGCCGGCGCGTGTACAGACGGTCCAACCGCCGATTCCGTGGGTGCAACTGACCACTTCCGTGTGGAAGCGGATGATCTGAGTGAGCGCATAGCGCTCGGCAATATCTTCAAAATACTGCTGTATTTCGGCACCCGGCGCCAAATAGCCGCTCCACTCGGGATTAGGAGCGAAGGAGTACGTGTAGTCGTGCGCTGGCACATCACAATAAAGACCGAGATAGCGATTTTCGCGCCACGTGCCGCCAACTTGTGGTCCTTTTTCTAAAACCGTAACGTTCCGATACCCTTCAGCGCGTAGTCGGATAGCGGCGAGCATTCCGGCCATTCCCGCACCGATTACAATAAAACGCAGATCTTTTTTCATGATCATCCTGCCTCGGAGCGTTAGCGGGCCGCTGCCATCCCTGCAAGGTAGTCGGCTGTCAGAGAGCGTTGGATGCCCCGCAACCGCACGCTGCAATGGTCAAACGGACCATATGGCGCGCACTGCGCCCGATCTGCACAGCTCTGAATCCACAAGCGTGCCATTCCAAGACGGGACGACCGAAAGAGGTAGAGGCCTTAAGACACATAATGACCAACTCAGAGGCTGTGTAGCCGTCCCTAAGAGCCGTAGGGGCGGCTCTAGGCGTCTCGCAAATCGCCGCTCGTGGGTGTGGGCATCTGCCTGCTTGCTGGAAAGCGCGCCCAATCGCAGCGCAGGTGCTACCGTGGCTTGCTGCAAGTGCAGGTGGTCGAAATGGTCTTGTCCAACACGCAGTTTTCTGTGTCAACATTGGCGCAGTGTCGGTCTATTCAAAAGACGAGTCAACGACGAGGCGCAGGAGCACCCGAGGCGGTACGCTCGCTGTCCATGGTGTCCGGTTGTCTGCAGAATAGACAGTGCCTAGGGGCCCGACTGCCTCGGACGGTGGTATTGAAAAAACGAGCTTTGGCCTGCAGGTACTCGAGGGCATCTGTACCGGCACGTAACGGATTTTTTTCTAGCCGTCGCGCTTCTATGGGTGCCATGGCACTTAACTGAGAGTACGACATGCAAGGGATCGCTAGTGCATTCGCTGATGCAGTTGTCTTGGTCACGGGCGGGAGCCGTGGTTTGGGGGAGAGCATTTGCCGCTTATTTCACGGGGCAGGGGCGGCGGTTTTGATCGCCGATGTGCGCGCCGAGCAGGGTAGTGCTCTAGCGGCGACTTTAGGTTCCCGCGCCGCCTATGTGGGTCTCGACGTAACGCAGGAAAGGCAATGGCAGGTCGCACTAAAATCGTGTGTTGAACAGTTTGGCCATCCGACGATTTTGATTAACAACGCGGGCATCTATCGCCAATGTCCCCTAGAGCAGATCACTGTCGTCGACTATCAACAGATTATGGACGTGAACGCCTTGGGGACGTTTCTGGGCATGAAAACGGTTACTGCGGGCATGCGCCGTATGCGGGCTGGCGCCATCGTGAATGTGGCCTCAACGGCGGGGCTTGAGGGTATTGGTGGTGCCTTGGCGTATGTTGCCAGCAAGCATGCAGTGCTCGGCATGACGAAAGCTGCAGCGATTGAACTGGCAGTGCACGGCATTCGGGTCAATGCCGTATGCCCGGGGCCGATGGCGACACCGTTGCTCAGTGAAGGATATGCGGTACCGGCCGAAACCCTATTGGCCATGGAGATGCCGCTGGTGCCCATGGGGCGGATGGCGCATGCGGATGAGGTGGCTCGCCTAGTGCTGTATGTGGCCTCAACCGATGCGTCTTATTCGACCGGGGGCGTGTTCGTCGCCGATGGCGGACTGACCGCCGGACTGCGCACCGGTTAAACGCCGTGCTATTGGCGGTTGAGATGCGCCGAGGAAATTTTCAGGTGGCGTCATTGTTATTCCAAGCCAGCGAATCCATGGCTTAAAACCACTTTCTGTCGCGCTGGAACCGTTGCTTGAAAGTGTAAGCCACCCGAAACCCGCCAGCCCTCAATTTGCAGTGTTTCACCGGCATATACCGGCGATTTAAAGCGTACTTGGAGCGATCGCAAGCGCGATGCATCATGATCGCATAGGCCTCTGACGATGCGGTATCCAGCCATACCATAGGTGCACAGCCCGTGCAGGATAGGGCGATCAAAGCCAGCGGTTTGCGCTGCCTCCGGATCGACATGTAGGGGATTCAAGTCGCCATTGAGCCGGTATAGCAGTGCGGCCCGTTCGGATGTTTGCACTGCGTCAACAAAGTCGGGTGGCGTCGATAGCAGGTTCGATGGTGCGGCGCGCGCACTGGGGGGCATGGCGCCGAAACTCCCGCACCCGCCATCGCCTCGGAGTACCAGCGCGGCGGTCACCGTACACAGTAGTACCCCGCTCTCAGCATCAAAAATTTGGCGCTCAAAGTGTAGTACCGCGCCAATTTGGTCGCCACGATCTTCGACGGCAAGCACGCGGTGATGCGCCTCTACAAGACCTTCGGCAGGTAAGGCCCGGTGTATAGAGAGGCTCTGTTCGCCATGGAGGAGCTTTCGATAATTGATTCCGATCTCGGCGTTGCGGATCCATGGTTCTGGGGTGCCTAGGACAGACGCCATGGTTGGCAATGCCTGCAACTGCTTTTCGTACACGAAGCGCAGCGCTTTTGCGTCAAGAGGGCTCTCCCCGGCGCCGACACTCAAGGCATATAAGCACGTGTCTTTTGCCGTGTAACGACATTGGAGTACCGGGAATTGGTAGTCCCTAACGGCCTCGAGGTTCATGCGTCGAAGCTGATCAGAGACAAAGCTTCAGACTCTGGAGGGCCCGTCGGTCCCCGTTGTGGCGCGCGCGCGTAGTTGAGTAAATACTGAGGATTCAATTGCTCCCTCTCCTGTTTCAGCAGTGTAGTACGGTCGAAGCCTACCGTGCGTGGCCGGCCTAGACTAGCGGCGGAACGCCCTTGTCTGGTTCATCTTGCGCAGGACTTGTGAAGGACTAATACTGGACCTACCATTTGCTCCAGCATTGAATTTACTCCGACTTACCTAAAAGAAACCATCCGCCATGACTAGTTTTACTGAGTTTCAATACAACGTTGTTGGTGGTTACCAGATTAACCTCGCGGATGGGGGTGCAGGTCCGGTGGTGGTGTTCATCCACGGCAGTGGGCCTGGCGCTTCAGGGGCCTCTAATTTTCGTATGAATGCAGAGGCATTCGTAGCGGCCGGGTATCGCGTGATTCTTCCGGATTTGATCGGCTATGGCGCTTCGTCAAAGCCAGCTGGGATTGACTACACGCTCGACTTGTTTGTAGATACTTTGCTGGATGCATTGCGTCAGCATGGCGTGTCTACCGCGTCCTTAGTCGGCAATTCACTGGGTGGCGGCATTGCATTGCAGATCAGCCTCAATGCCCCTGATTTCGTCAAGAACCTAATATTAATGGCGCCCGGCTGTATTGAGGACATTGCCACCTATATGAGTATGCCGGGCATCTCCAAAATGATGTCGAATTTTGGAACGCCAGAATTTAGTATCGTAGAGCAACGACGATTGATCACGAATCTCGTTTACGACGCAAGTTTTGTTACGGATGAATTGGTAGCTGAGCGTTATGCGGTTGCACGTACCCAATCAAAAGACATGCTGATTAGAATGCGCGTCCCCAATCTGCAGCCCCGTTTGGGCGAAATTAATAAGCCCATATTAGGATTTTGGGGCATCCAAGATGAGTTCTGCCCACAGCAGGGGGCGAGGTACTTCTTGGAGCAATGTGCCGATGTGCGTTTCATGTTCTTCACGCAGGTGGGTCACTGGGTGCAAGTGGAGCGTGCGCAGGAATTTAACCAGTACTCGATCGGATTCTTGAATCAGCATCGTTGAGTGGGGAGATAGAAGATGCCGATAACCACGGGTCACCGTGCGCAAGTAGTATCGGCTCCCCCCTAAGTGCGAACTATCGCCCCTGAGAATTGGGGGGGGCGCCGGTCGAGCGAGGCGGCCATGGTGGCCCCCGGGCGACGCGGAGGCGGCCGGCGCATCCCCTTGTTTCGTTTGGGAATAACGGCGCCCTTAGGAGCCTCGCGAAACATGAGTATCATTTGAGCGAGCGCTGCACTTAGTGTCAAGGTGTCGGCGTGCTGCAGTTCCTATTAGAGGGGCTCATGACAGGGCGAATAACCGGATTCGGCCTGTTAAATGCGCCCTGAATGCCCATTTCGTGGTCCCAAAGAAGCGACTGCGCGGGGCCTGGTTGGGGTTGGTACGTGTAGTCTAAAGCGGGGGTTGGATCATGGCGGTCAGTAAGGACTACAAGATGGGGAAGTTTGATTTTCCCAGGGGTTGGTTCATGGTCGCCGAGGCCTCCGAGTTAGGCAGTCGGCCCATCGCCCTGCGGTTTTTCGGCAAAGATTTTGCCTTGTACCGTGGAGAGAGCGGTAAGGTGGTCTTGCTGGATGGGCACTGCCTCCATATGGGGGCCCACCTAGCGAGTGGTAAGGCATCCTCGATCGTCGCTGCGAATCAACAAATTGAGGGGGACTCGATTCGTTGCCCTTACCATGCGTGGCGATATGATGCGAATGGGCAGGTTGACCATATTCCAAACTCAACCGGCCCTTGTCCGAAAGGCGCGAAAATAACGTCCTATCCAGTCGCTGAGGCCTTGGGCGCCATCATGATGTGGCATGACCCTGAAGGGGGTCCACCGGACTACCCGCCGCCTGATTTGCCAGAGTGGGACAATCCGCGTTGGATCAATGGCGTCTATGATCACCTAGGCGTTCTGCAAATTCATCCGCAGGAAATATTGGACAATATGGCCGATTCCAATCACTTGGGTCCAACCCACGGTGTGCCACCGGAATATTTCTCAAACCGATATGAGGGGCACCTTTACTTCCAGACGCAGGGCGGGTTTCGGAAAGAATACAACGCCTATTTGCGCACCTATACGTGGTATACCGGCCCTGGGCTGTTGATGTCTAGAATGAGAATCGGAGACGCGAAGTCTGTCGAACTGATTTTCCATACACCAGTCGAGAATGGGTCCGTCCGGGTTTGGAATAATGTGACGATGATGAATGCGACGGATACGCCGACTGATGCGGACCGACTAATGCAAAAGCAATATCAGCAGGCGGTTCTCGACGCTTTTTCCCAAGACTTCGACATATGGTCTGCCAAAAAACCAGCCATCACCATCAAGGCGATGCCGGGTGAGAAAAATTTTGCGCTCGGCCGCACATGGTACCGCCAGTTCTACAACCCGCGTGCGATGGCGCTGGAGTATCAAGAGAAGGTTAACGGTGAGCACTATGTGCCACACATGGCGCAGCCAGAGCCATCCAGTTACCTCATAGATTATCTTGCCTAACTATTTTCGGACCGTACCGTCTAATTTTTTCGGAGATTAAATAATGAACATGGCAACTTCTCGTCACGGCAACGGAACACTCGATGTCGTACAGATTCTCGACGATTTAGAACGCCTAGCGCCAGCGGGACGTGCGCAAAGAAACCTAACGGCGGAGGCCGTTGGGTTGCTCTCCAGCGTGGGATTTTTTCGCGCCATGTTGCCTGCGAAATTCGGCGGACTAGAGTGCCATCCGGTCGATTTCTTTAAAGCGGCTATGCAGGTGGCTGAACGTGACATGAGTTCGGCATGGATCTGTGCCGTCGTTGGCATTCACCCGTTTCAGGTCGCGCTCATGGGCGAGTCCGCGCTACAGGAAGTGTACGGAAGCAACCCCAATACGATCGTTTCTAGCACGTACAACCCAATGGGTGCCAAGGCGACGGCCGCAGATGGTGGAGTCATGCTAAGTGGCAGATGGGCCTGGAGCTCTGGAAGTTTGCATGCCGAGTGGTTGTTGCTCGGCTGCATCGCGCCGGGGGAGAATCTGATTTATACCTGCCTAGTACCGAAGAAGGACTACGTTATCGAGGACACTTGGTTCTCCATGGGGTTGCAGGGAAGTGGATCAAACGATGTGGTCATTACTGAGCCCGTGTTCGTACCGTTTTCGAGGATTCATAAGCAGACCGATGGATTTTTGGGACTGAATGACCAGCCGAATAAAATGTACAGTATTCCCTGGGCGCAGTTGTTTGCGGCAACTGTTGCGGTCCCGAGTATTGGAGCTGCGAAGCACGCGCTTCGGCTGTATATAGCCAACAAAAATGCTAGCAGCATCGATGTTGCAAAAATGCAGGGCGATCCTGATGTCGCCCGCAGGGTCGCTGAGGTGGATACCTTAATCGACAATGCCGAGTCGAGTGTGATGCGGAATATCAATAAGTTGGTTGATATGGTGAATGCCGGTCAAGAAATTCCGATGCTGGAGCGTGCCCGCATTCGTTATCAGACGGGGTCTATCGTCCAAAACATGATCGATGCGGTCGATCTTTTATTTGCGGTTGCCGGAGGCCGCAGCGTGTACTCGGGTTCGGCGATACAAAACATCTGGCTAGATATCCGCATGACGCATGCGCATATTGCCAACAATCCCGTCCCTTTGGCGCGCAACTACGGCAACATGATGTTGGGCTTGGAAAATACCAACTTCTTTATGTAACGTCGGCTAAGCGAGGCCTGTTACGCCAACGACTGCAGTAAGCGGTCGTTGGCTTCTCGGTTGTCCGCAAAGACTGTCCATTTGCGGTGATTGCATCCGCTGTCGAAGTCTTATTTGCCAGTAAATACTGGCTTGCGCTTTTCTTGAAAAGCTTCCAGTGCGATGCGATGGTCGTCCAGCATCATCGCCATGTTCTCGTAGGCCGCGGAGCGATCAATCACTGCGTTCGCCGTGACCTTAAGGCCGGCGTTGATAGACGCTTTCGTCCATTTGATTGCGTGCGTCGCGCCCCGGGCGATCCGGGCGGCCATTTTTGCCACTTTTTCATCCAGTTGATCGGCCGCTACAGACTCCGTAATCAACCCAATTGCCGCAGCCTCAAGGCCGGAAATCGGTTCCCCTGTCAGTAGGTAGCGACGCGCGCGCGCATACCCGATCAACTGTGGCCAGAGAAAGGCGCCACCGTCACCGGCTACTAAACCGACCGAAACATGTGGATCGGCGAATACTGCTTCGTGCGTTGCATAGACAAAGTCGCACAGCAGGGCCAGTGAGCAACCGAGGCCGACAGCAGGTCCCTCTACCTTGGCGATAATAATTTTTTCGAAGTCGAGCAGAGTGTTTTGTAATTTCCGATCGTGAGCAATACCAACGCTGGTGGCCACAGGATCTCCATGTTGGGAGAGGAGCCAAGTGAGGTCTCCGCCTGCGCAAAAGGCGCCACCAGATCCGGTTAAAATGACGACATCGACGGTGTCGTCGGCCTCAATATCATTAAAAATGGTGCAGATCTCACCATGCAGCTCTGCGGTGATGGCGTTCTTCTTTTCCGGACGGTTAATGGTGACGGTCAGAATGTTCTTTTCCTGTGTAATCAACAGGGCATTGTATTTCTGGTAGTCCATTCGGCTGATTCCTAAATTTGTTGGGAAGGAGGTGGTGGTTCCGATAATCCGAATAGTTGTTCCATCTGTTGACGGAGGAGGTATTTTTTAATCTTGCCAGAGGGAGTCAGAGGAAACTCCTCAACGATGGCAATGTACTTTGGCACTTTCCAGCGCGAGATGCGCTCGCTACACCAAATCCGTATGGATTCTGTTGTGGCATTCGAATCCCGTTGAATGCAAATCGCAGCGCATACTTCTTCGCCGTATTTTTGGTCGAATAGTCCGACGACAGCCACATCTTTGATGTCGGGGTGTTCCAACATATACGTCTCTATTTCGAGGGGTGAGATGTTCTCTCCACCGCGGATGATCATCTCTTTAGCCCGCCCGACAATACGGACATAGCCATCGTTATCCATGATGGCGAGATCCCCAGAAGCGATCCATTGTTCGGCCGGAATCACAGACCCAAGGTCGCCGGATTGCTGATAGCCGATCATTCTTCCGGGCCCACTGTAATAGAGTTGTCCTATTTGATTGCGCGCGAGAGTTGTTCCGGCGCTGTCTCGTATCGACAGCGAGACACCAGTCAACGCTTTACCGCTGGTTAACGTCTTCTTTTCGATGCTGTCATTGGCTGTTGTGCAGGTCGTGACGCCGCAGGTTTCTGTTTGGCCATAGCAATTAATGACCTCCGCGCCAAATACGCGCTTGCATCGCTCAATCAAATCTGGTGTCACGGCCGCGCCACCCACGGCGATTGTCTTAAGAGAGGAGAAATCTCGCTGCGCTACCCCGGGCTCGTCGAGCATGGCGATGAGCATCGTGGGCACAGCGACGAATGCAGTACAGCGTTCTTTTTCAAGAATATCCAGAGCGATTGGCGCTTTGAATATATAGATTGGAAACGTTGTCGCGCCAACGGCCGCTGCTGCAGGGGTTGAGTGTCCGGAGCCGCCGATATGAAACAGGGGGAAGCCGTGGCACACCCGAGATTCTGCGTTGAACCCCCAAGTGAGATAGGCGTTGCTCGCGGTGGTCGCGATGGCCTGATGGCTAATATGTACCGCCTTTGGCGACCCCGTAGTACCTGAGGTGTACTGGATCATGAATAATGCATTGGGGTCCACCGCTGGGAGCGACCACTCGGAATCTTTGCTCTCCATAAGGTCGGTGATCCCATCGCTAAAACTGTGTAACGTTTTTAAGAGTGGTATGCGCGTACGGATGGATTGCAGGGTCTGCGCAGGAGACGAGGTGCCAATCCTATCGGCGTGGAATAATCCAACAACCCCGGAGTCACTGATGGTGTATGCGAGTTCATCGCCCTTGTACAAGGGGTTGAGTGCTACGAGTACCAGTCCCGCTTTGGCAATGGCGTATTCGAGTAAAATCCATTCCGGATGATTCGGTCCTAGGACAGCGATTCTGTCCCCAGGTCGATAACCGAAGGACAGCATACCCTGCGCCAACCGGGTGGTCATTTGGTCCAGCGTTTGATATGTCCAGCGAATGTTCCCAATTAACGGCTGCGCGCTGAAGACAACGGCTTCTTGCGCAGGCCACCGCTGGGCGCTGTGCGCTAGGAGTCCGCCCAGCGACAGAGGCATTGATACCTGTTCTTCGCTGAAGGTCTCAGCCAGTTGCGGTTTGCCAGCGGGGCTGCCGCTTGCGGGTAAAGAGGACATGCAGTATCCAATTCCTTTCGTTGGCGGCTGACGCTGTGCGTCCGTTGGTTTTATGGCTATTGTTTTCTTGTGCTGAGAGTCAACGCGGTAGATTTAATCGATTTGCGATGTTGTTTTTCTGAATGGCAGAAGAGCCTCCAAGGATCGGCAAAATGAGAATATCTCGTACGTACCGCTCCATGTCGTAGCCCGCAACGTATCCGTAGGCACCCATGATCTGCTGGCAGGTGAGAACAATTTCTCTGGCGGTATCACAGACGAATAATTTCGCCATCGAAGTTTCGACGGTCGCCACGACTCGCTGATCGATCAACCATGCCGCACGATAGGTCATGAGTCGGCACGCTTCGAGTCGTGTTTTTACGTCGGCGAGCATATGGCGAATCGACTGTATGGAGCAGATCGGCTTACCAAACTGGATGCGTTCTTGAGAATACGCCCAGGCATCCTCAACCGCTGCGCGCGCAATCCCGAGCGCCATTGCAGAAATTTCCAGCTTTTCAATGTCTAGGCCCGGGCCGGCCAGCATGGGCCAGCCTGCGTTGAAACCGGAAGGCCCGCCCACAATCTGGTTTGCCGAGATTTCCACGTTGTTGAAGTGGACGTCGTAGGTGCCAACCCCGCGCAAACCCATAGTCTCCTGCGGTAGGAGCGTCACGCCTGGCGCGTTAGGTGGTATTAGAAGCAAAGTGAGATTTTTGTGTCTCTGGTCAGTCGGCCCGGTGCGCACTAGGGTGTAGATATAGTCGCAGATCGCGGCACCGGAGCAGAAACGCTTGTTGCCATTGACGACTAAGGTGTCCTCCGTGCGGGTAGCCGTCGTGCGAACGCTCGCCACATCCGCGCCGACGTCGGGTTCAGAGATCCCATACGCCAGGATAAGCCCCTCTGCAGCCACGCGGGGCAGTAAGGCGGCTTTCTGGGCGTCACTGGCAAGTTCCGATAGATTGAGGCCCGCATAGCAGGCGGATTGAATGTACGCGCCCCCCACCGACACGCTGCGTGCGCACAATTGCTCTATGACCGTCACCGTTGCGGTGATGTCGCGACCAGTCCCGCCATATTTTTCATCGATGGTTAAACCCATCATGCCGAGCGCGGCCAGTTTGTCGTGCACTGCGCGTGGGAAGTGATTCATACGGTCCCACTCGCGCGCAGCCTCTCTGGGCATCTCCCGCTCTATGAAGCGCTCGAGTGTTTGGCGCAACAATACGATGTGTTCGGCTTCTTGGAATTGCAACATTCGTTTCTCCTACCCGCTTGGATGGGCGCATAAGCGCCCTTCATGCCGCAAGGTAGCGTAGGGCCCGTACTGGCGTTCAATATGCCATGGACACGTAGTGCGTAGTTCCGTTTTGTTTGGCGCGACTAACACATCCGACGGCGGTGACTGTCACCCCTATCTCCCTCCATTACGCAGCGGATTTTAAGCGCCGTTCGACTCGGCTACCACTCATGTTCTTTGATTTCTCTTGCCCGGCGGCACGGCGTCCGAGATCGTCCTGGCGGCGCATCGGGGACCGTGCAATGCTAAATCGCGGTACAGTCGGCAACCGGCCGGCCGGCCTCCACTTTCCATATCTTGCTTCCGTTCTGCGCCGAACAGGGCTAGATGCCCGCGTCGCACTAGCAACTTTGGATTTGTCACCGCATGGCGATACGCCCGCGACTACTGCGGTCTGCCAATCGCAAGCCTGGTTGACAGGCCTCAACTGCGTGCTTAAGTTACCTTCGCAGTTGATGCGCTGGGGCAGGGGGGCAGACTATCCGCAGACGGGTTTCTGCGAGCAGTCCCGCACAGTATCGAGTAATCAATTTTAAGACGGCGTTGTATGCGACATGAAAGAGTATCCGCATGAAATCTCGGTGAGAAAGAGCCCAACCCAGCAGCGTGCCCGGGTTACTGTGGATGGCATACTCGAGGCGGCGCAGTTAATTATTTCAAAGGAAGGGTACGACTACGCAACTACGAATCACATTGCAGAAATAGCGGGAGTGAGTATTGGTACCGTGTATCAGTATTTTCCGAGAAAGGAAGCGATCGTTGCCGTACTGGTTGAGCAACTCGTAGTTACGGTGTCCGAGCCAATTCGTCGATACATGTTGGAATCAATGCAAGTGCCCTTAGCGAGATGTATGCCGACGCTGATCGGCATGGTGCTCAATAGTCGACGCCAAATGTCGCTTCTCTTGCGCCGACTTCCCCGTGATGCAACCAAGCTCTGCGAAGATTCTGTGCCGTTTACTTCAGAGCGATTTTTGTTCAAAACAACTAGTGATTTTTTCAAAAGTCATCTTGGCGAATTTAGAATCGATGATATTGATATGGCGATCTACGTTTCAGAGTACTTATGCATAGGCGTCATCGATGGCTACCTCGCAGATCCGACGCCTAAGCTGTCGGACGAACAGGTGGTAGAGCATCTCTCCGACACCATTCTTAAGTTTCTGACGCGATGATTAGCGCGCGTGGCGTCTCTTTTAGCGCGGTTTGAAGCTGATCGGGACGTGCGCATAACCTTGTAAGAATTCACTAAATGCACGTTTGCAACGGGTCTTTTGCACTTCGTATTCTGGGATTGCGGCGAACACTTCCTCGAGAATTATTTTCCCCTCTAGTCGTGCCAGATGTTGGCCCAGACAGGCATGGATACCAGCGCCAAATGTCATACTACGCCGTGGGCGGCGTGAGATCTGATATTGATCGGCGTCTACAAATTCTCGGTCATCTCTATTTGCTGAGGCGAACAAGAAGAGTACGTTTTGTCCAGTTCTGATTTTCTCGCCATGCAGTTCGAAGTCATTGACGACTCGGCGACCGAGGACATTGGTCGGTTGATCGAAACGCCCAGTTTCGGCGAATGCATGCGGAATCAACCCGTGATCCGCGCGAACCTCAGCGTACTGATCTGGATGTTCGTTTAAATAATAGACTGTCCCCGCGCAGGTGAGTGCAAGCGTGTCAGCGCCCGTTACGGTCATGGCGAATACACTAAAAAAAATCTCGTCGTCGGTCATTCGATGGCCATCGATTTCCGAGGTGAGCCACGCATATAGGTGCGTGTCTGGTGGCGGCGGCGTGACGCGAAGTGCCTTCAGTAGTTCAAGAATGTATTCGCGTAGCGCGCCGAAGGCGGCAAATCCCTCAGGGGTGGGTCCAATGACGCCAGGCTCGCGGTGAAAGAAGCGCTCGATCAGCGCGCCGATGTGAGCGATCTGTGTATGTTGCAGTCCGATATAGTCAGCGATGGTGTACAGCCCAACCTGGGTCGCCAGCGTATGGATTTCCAGTTCGCCTGTTTGCAAGGCGGGCGCCAGGAGGCGCTTGGTCAAGCTGCGGATCTTTTCTGCCAGTAGTGCGACCGCATCCTTCTGATACAAGGGATTGACGACAGCGCGATGATGAGTGTGCTTTGGTGGATCCATCCACATAAACATGGGCGGGGTTGGTGCACCGTAAAACAGCGCATCCATGGTGGTGCCGACCGATGCGGTGTAATGCAACCGGTCCATACCGCCGTACAAGACGTCCTCAAATCTGGACAACGCCCAGGTGTTTAATTCCTCGACGAAGTAGGCAGGAGCCTCATCACGCATGCGATGGTAAATCGGCCATGGATTAGCGCGGAACGCTTCGTCGTAGGGATTGTAAAAATTCGGCATAAGGCGCCTGTTGGAATTTGGAGAGAATTCGTCGGCTTTGGGCAGCGCGCAATGCGTGTCCAGTTCAGTCTATACGTGGGCCACTGGCTTAGAAACTCAGTTCGTACTCAGTTCATTTGGAGTGGTTGCGACGCGTTCGCCATGCGCCACGCCGTCCCGTCTGGTGGTGGCCTAGTCGATTGGTCGGGAGCCTGTGCGGATACCGTGCGTGGGTCCATACGCGGATGGCGGGCTCCCCGTCGTTGCCTGCGGAACTTTAACTTGCGGATAGACCGATTGGTTGTGCTGGCGAGAGGCGTCTGCGTGGTGCGTTGATCGTGCTGCGAGCGCCGTGGTCGGTTGCAGGGGGTGGCAGAGTGCCGCGGCGTACTTGCTAAGGGATGGCGGCGAGCGGTGGGAAGGGGGCGTCGGAAAGCCCCGTGTGTAGTATAAAAACAACGAAAGTCGCGAAATCTGAGTGCCGGAATGAGGCGAAGTTAGTCAAAAATTTCCGTCCAAGCCCGTCGATTGCGTAATTTTCGTGGATTTTTAATACGAAAAAATTGCTCCTCCGCGGTAGTGGCAGTATGCTCGAAGCTGGCAGGTCACCCGGCTGCCTTACGATTCATGACGTGCAGTGAACGGTCGATGACTGGGGTCTGATCTTACGGATGCGAGTGGTATCCGAGCGTCAGTTCGGGCTTATTTTGCAGTGAGCGACGGGTTCCTGATCGTGGCATGCCCTTCACGGGGCTGGCACTGGCGATAGAACTAGCATGGTTATTACAGAATTTAGGGGGGGGATTGAGATGCGTCTATTTAATGCTGGACTGGCATCGGTTGGTGTCGTGCTGCTGACCACCAGTGGGTTGGCTTATTCGGCGGGATCTTCCGGCGAGACTTCAGGGGCACTTGAAGAGATCGTCGTGACTGCACAGAAGCGGTCAGAAAGCCTGCAGAACGTGCCGATTTCGATTGCGGTGTTGACCGGCGATGCAATCGCGTCACAGAAGTTACAGTCGCTCAGTGATTTGTCGGGTCGTCTCCCCAATGTCTACGTCGGTGGCGGGACCATCACGAACTCGCTCTTTATTCGCGGCGTCGGTTCGGGCGTCAATGTGGGCTTCGAACAGTCGGTGGCTACTTTTGAGGATGGCGTCTATCACGGACGCTCCAAGTACTCGACGGGTACCTTCGTAGACGTGGCGCAGTTGGAAGTACTGCGTGGTCCGCAGTCGCTCTATTTTGGCAACAACGCGATCGGTGGTGCATTCAGCGTCACCTCACGCCGTCCCGGTAAGGTGTGGGAGGGCCAGGTTTCCGAGTCCTATGAATTCAACGCCAAGGAAAACATCATCGAGGCGGCGGCTGGTGGTCCTCTGTCCGATACGGTGGGTGTGCGTTTGGCCGGACGGGTTTCCAACATGAAAGGCTGGATTCAAGATCTGGCTTCGGGCGAGCGCAACCCCGATGACAATAATAAATTCGGTCGGGTGACCTTAGTTTGGGATGCGGCCAAAGACTGGACCGTGACCCTCAAAGGCGAGTTGGGCCAAGATCACTCGATCGCGCCGAACCCGACCCGCCTGACCAATTGCCCACCATTGGCCGAGTACCCTTCGGCAGTTTGGCAGCAGCAGTTGTGCGGTGCGGCCATTGCCATGAATGAGGCAAACACATCGGATACGCAGCGCTACGGCTTGGCCGGTGAGAAGGGCAGTGTCCGATCCAGTGACGTGATGCTGAATATTGAGCATAAAACGGATGATGGCCCGGGCTTTGCCGCCCAAATCGCCCACACGCAGTTCAATAGTTCGACCAATGGCGCTACGGCAGGTGTCTCCATTCCGTGGTTTCAGTATTCAGACTACGAAAAATACAGTCAGACCAGCGTGGAAATGCGCCTGACCTCGCCTGATAGCGCCAAGTTGAAATATATCGTTGGCGTTTACGGGATGCGGGATAACCTCGACGTGGATACGCCGATCGTGTTCAGCTTCCTGACTCCCGTGATTGGCTTCTTGGAAGGCCCGTACTGCCCGTACGTATCACCAGGTAGTTGTTTGCCACCAGGTGTTTTGTCGCAATTCACGCCGTTGGGTGTGGATGTTGGCTTGAATCAGCACGAGTCCACGTACTCGGGCTTCGGGTCGTTGTCTTATCCGCTGGCCGATAAATTGACTGCGACGGTCGGTGGTCGCTGGACGCGCTCGCAGAAGGATGCCACCCAGTTCACGGTCAACCAGAAAGCGAACGATAATTTCAACTCCAATGGCACCGCGGTCCCTGGTACGTTGATCGAGGTGGCTCCCGGCACTTCGATTCCGCTGTTCCAAATTCTGGCGCAGGCGTTTACGACGTATCAAAACCATTCGCTCACCCAGTCACTGACCGGACAGGCATTCCTGCCGTCTGGCAACTTGACCTATAAGTGGACGGACGATGTGTCCACCTATCTGAGCTACTCCAAGGGCTGGAAAGCCGGTGGTTTTGATGGCAGCGATACCGTCTCTGATCCAGCCGCTTTGACCTATGGTCCTGAGACGGTGCAGTCCTATGAACTGGGCTTGAAGTCGATGTGGTTGGATCATCGCTTATCGTTCAACGTGGGTATTTTCAACAGCGAGTACAAGGGCCTGCAGCAGGGCGTGACCGTGGCGACGGCGACATCCGTTGTCGTGCACACGATGAACGTTGGCAATTTGACCTCGCGGGGCGTTGAGGTTGATGCGAATTATCGGATCAACAGAATCTGGCGGGCTGGCCTGAATTTCTCGTATCTCGATGCTAAATACGGCAGTTACGACAATGCCGGTTGCACACAGTTGCAGTCATTGCATGCACCTGCCGGGCAGGTCTGCTATCAGAGTCTGTCGGGCAAGGCGCCGCCATTCGCTCCGAAGTACACTGGCAATGCGCAGCTGGGCTTCGCCATCCCTGTGGGTGCGAACTTGCAACTCTCGGGCGATGCGATTCTGTCGTTCTCCGACAAATACGACATGCTCGGCGTCAACGATCCCATTGGATTCCAGAGCGCCTGGAACAAGGTGGATTTGCGTGTAGGCTTAGGTGGGTTGACGGGTAATTGGGAAGTTGCTGCAATCGTGAAGAACATCACCGACGAGCACACTAGCCATTCGTGGAATCCTGCCGTCTACGGTATGGGCTCCTACACGTCGGTTACCGATCGGGGCCGGCAGATTGCGGTCCAAGGTATTTATAAGTGGTAAAAGGCAGACTGACCCGATGAGCGACAGAATCAGTACGGATGTTGTCGTTGTCGGGTCGGGCGCCGGCGGTATGCTGGCAGCGATCCGGGCCCACGATTTGGGCCTGCGGGTCGTCTTGCTCGAGAAGTCCGACCGATATGGCGGAACCTCCGCTGTATCGGGAGGGGCTATTTGGATACCCAATAATGGCGAGTCGCCACATCAGGACTCGCCGGAGCAGGCGCTCGCGTACCTACGTGCAGTCACGCGCGGCGCAGTGCCCGAGGCAAAGCTCCAACGCTACGTAGAGTCCTCTCCGGCGATGGTCGCTTACTTGAAGGCGATCGGGGTGCGTTACTACACCCATCCGACACTTTCCTACCCTGATTATTATCCAGCGGCTCCCGGTGCATTACCGAGCGGCAGGACCATGTTTGTGGAGCCATTGGATGGCCTCGTTTTGGGCGAGGAATTCTTTCGTTTGCGCGAAACCCATCCGGAATATCGACTGTTGGGGAACATCTCCCTCGATGTGGTCGAGGGCGCGCAAATGCTCGCGAAGTCGAAGGGTTGGCAACGCACCCTGCTGGGTGTGATCCTGCGCTATCAGTCGCGCCTCGGTTGGCGGCGGCGGACCAATCGTGACCGCAGACTCACGAATGGCACCGCGTTGATTGGCGGGTTGCGCAAAGCGCTACTAGAGCGTGGCATAGCGCTCCGATTGAAGACCCGACTGACCGGCTTGGTGATGGATCAAGGCAGGGTCACCGGCGTGATTGCCGAGCAGGAGGGGCGGTTACTGCAGATCGCCGCGGCGCATGGCGTCATTCTGGCCGCTGGCGGTTTTGAGCAATCGCAGGCACTGCGAGATCGCTATTTGGAGCAGCCGACACAGGCCTCCTGGAGTGCGACACCGCGTGGCAATAACGCTGGCGAGGCACTGCAGGCGGCGCTTGATGTGGGCGCCGACACGGCGTTTATGAACGAAGCGTGGTGGGCGCCGACGGTGCCGATGCCCTCTGCGGAGGCTCCAAATACGGTACGCAATATTCCGTTGTTCTTTGAACGCGCCTATCCGCACAGCTTGGCGGTCAATCGCTTAGGCAAGCGCTTTACCAACGAGGCGTGCTCCTATCATCAGTTTGGTCAGGCCATGCTCAAAGACCAGACCGAGACGGGAGCAAATCTGCCGTGCTGGATGGTATTTGATGCCACGTTCCGCCGGCAGTACCCACTGGCCGGTTTGATGCCGGGCTCAGTGGTCCCCGATGCCAAACTACCGCCCAACTGGTTCGACAACTTGCTCTACCGCGCGAACAGTCTGCGAGAATTAGCCGCCAAGATCGGTGTCTCGGCGCAGACGCTCGAGGACACCGTACGGCGTTTTAACGCGGATGCCGTGGTAGGCGTGGATTCCGAGTTTGGGCGTGGCGGTAACTTCCATAATCTATTCTATGGTGACGCTCGACATCAGCCGAATCAGACCTTAGGCCCCGTGCAGACGGCGCCGTTTTACGCCGTGCGTCTGGACCTTGGGGACATCGGCACAAAGGGAGGCGCCAAGACGGATGAGGACGCCCGGGTCCTTGGGATGGATGGGCAGCCGATTCCGGGCCTTTATGCCGTTGGTAATGTCGCCGGTTCGGTCATGGGTAGCGCGTATCCAGGTGCTGGTGCGACATTGGGCTCGTCCATGACCTTTGCCTATGTGGCGGTGGCGGACATGACGCGGCAACCGGCCGGTTGACTGGCGTTGGCAGCCTAGCCTGTGTACGCCTACCTAGGTGGCATGATTGTGCTGCCATCGGCAAGCAGGCCTGAGTCCCTATCCGAGGCCTTCTAGGATAGCCGTCCACTGCAGCGTGAGGCGCCGCTCCTCGGCGCGTTCTGCGCACCACGTGCGCGTCCACAAGCCTCTGTCAGGCGGCCGCGGTGCGCCTGTGGTGCCATCCGGTTTGCGGGCCGCGTACATCGTAGGCCAGGCAAGGCGGAAAGCAGCCCAATTGGCTCGGCCCTATCGGGCGGGTTTGCGAGTACCAAGTGAGGGGCTGTGCGCCGCATCATTCTCTCTGTTACGCCCAAATAGACGGATCCTCTGTTCTAAACGACTGTCTAGCACTGCAGCGCCAGCACTCTCCTCAGATAGAGCAATCCCTTTCGTACAGCGCTTACTTTGTTCAGGACAATGGATTTAGAAATGAAGCTGCGCGCATCGGAAAAACGCCATGGACTTTGACTTTGATACAGACGAACGTCGCTTTATCGACGAGGTCCGTGCGTTCATACAGGAACAATCACTGCTGCCGGACGCGGCCGATGTAATGGCGCCCGATAGGGACTCGGATTCGATGCTCTCAGACACCCCCGCGCGCCGTCGATTTAATCAAGAAATGGCAAAGCGCGGATACCTCGGGATGTCTTGGCCTAAGGAATATGGCGGGAGCGAAAAAAATGGGATTTATGAATATCTACTCAATGAGGAATTGGCCCGTGTTGGCGCGCCTCTGATCGGCAAAGGAATCGGGATTGTTGGAAAAACGTTGATTCGTCATGGTTCAGAAAAACTGAAATCTGAGTTTCTGCCGAAAATACGGAATGCCGAAATCGAGTTTGCGCTTGGCTATTCAGAACCGGGCGCTGGCTCTGATTTGGCGTCCCTCAGATTGAAAGCAGAAAGAAGTGGTGAAGGATGGCGTTTCAATGGTCAAAAAATCTGGAACACATCCGCTCATTTCGCTGACTGGTATTGGCTTGCGGCGCGCACTGATTTTGAAGCTGCGAAACACAAGGGCATCAGTCTTTTCCTAGTACCGATGAATCATTCAGGCATTACCGTTCGCGCAATTCATACCCTGGGCGAACATCGGACCAATCAGGTTTTTCTTGACGATGTTTGGGTGCACGACGACTATCGGATTGGCGAGCTAAACAAAGGCTGGACATACATCAGCGAAGCGTTGGATTTCGAACGGTTTACGATTTATGCAATTAGCCCACTGGAGGTCAAGTTGCAGCAAATGTGGAAGTACGTAAAGTCGGAACGTCGTAGTGGACGACTCCTTTGCGAGATTCCCGAGATTCGACAGCAGATGGCTCGTATCACAGCGCAATATGAGACGGCGAAAATGCTGCAGCGCAGCGTAATTTTTTCAGCCTCTCAGGGTGGTGTGCCGACCGTCGAAGCGGCGATGTATAAGCTCTACTCTACGACGTTGTCGCAACGGATGGCGAATACGATGATGGATATTCTTGGGCCAGAAGGGCTTCTTCATAAGTCTGGTCCGGATGCGCCCCTCGGTGGTAAGTGGGAATGGGCCTACCGAGCGAGTGCGTTGGATACGATTGGCGCGGGCACCTCCGAAATTCAAAAAAATATCATTGCGCGTCGAGGTTTAGCGCTGCCAGTGACAAACTGACAATGACGCACAAAAGCGTTACTTGCTTTTCAGTTGCGATTAACGGCGATAAAAAACGGGGCTTATCGGGCGCAGTTAGGAAAGATAAGAATTGTAAGTTTTTGAGCCAAATGAGTATTACCTGATGGACCTGCGCTTTAGCGAAGAACAGATCATGCTCCGTGACGTCACACGTCGTCTTTGTGAGAATTTCTGTTCGATTGCGAATTTAAGAGCAGTAGAAGGGACGGTTCCCGGCTATTCGCCTGCGTTTTGGAATGGACTGGTTGAGTCAGGTATCGCTGGCCTAGCCGTTGATCCGCAATACGGTGGTCTTGGCCTTGGTGCTTTCGAACTCACGGTTGTTCATGAGGAGTTCGGTCGACACCTCGCCTTCTCTGCTCATTTTGTTAGTTCCGTTCTCGCCCAATACTTGCTCAGTTTCGCCGGGAGCGACGACCAGCGGCAGCGGTGGCTCTCGGGTATTGCCGGGGCGGGGCAAATTCTCAGTGTTGCCAGTGTTGAGCCAGGCAGGGGTCACTCGATACGAGCACTGCAGTGCCGTCTGATCCGGGATGGGTCAGGATATCGGCTATCAGGCACGAAGTATTTGGTGCCGTACGCATCGAGTGCGCAGGCCTTGCTGGTCCTCGCGCGCGATGACGCAGAACGCTCTGTTGCGGTGCTTGTTGAGCCGAATGCTTCTGGGCTTTCTATGCAATATCAGCCTAATCATGCTCGCGAGGCGCAATTTAAGCTGGAATTTTCGGCTGTGCATGTCGACAATTGCCAGTTGTTAAAGGAGGGAGCAGACATTTCTGCTGATTGGGACGATGCTATGTCGGTCTCGTTAATTGCCCTTGCAGCCCAGGCGGTCGGGGGCGCTGCCCGCGTGCTCGAACTGACGGTGGAATACGCCAAGGTGCGAGAAGCATTTGGTAAACCGATTGGATCTTTTCAAGCAATCGCTCACAGTCTCGCGGACGTGGCTGTGGAACTCGAGGGGTGCCGCCTACTCGTTCGACAGGCGGCGTGGGCGAAGGATGGGGGATACGCATTTAAACGCTTAGCCGCGATTGCAAAGCTGCAGGCCTGTGAGATGTTCCGCCGCGCGTCTGCAGTGGCCATCCAGGTGCACGGTGGGATTGGTTATACGAATGATGCCGACCCCCAATTATTCTTTCGACGCGCCAAGCAACTACAGGTCCTAAATTGGGACGCCGAGGTGCTAGAGGAGCGTATTGCGGCGTTGTTGTTACAAGAGCTTCCAGATGCAGGCCTGTCGCAACATGTATGAGACGATCGCCTACGACGTGGTAGACCGCGTGGCCACGATTACGCTCAACCGCCCGACGCAGCATAATGCCGTGAACGGTGTGATGAGTCGGGAATTACCCCTCGTTTGGGAGCGTTTTAATACCGATCCTTGCGCGGTGGTAGCCATCATAACGGGGGCGGGGTCGAAGGCCTTTTGCACGGGGGCAGACCTCAGTGACCTCCCGGCCCTAGATGGGAGCGCCGAGACTGCGACGTTGGCTTCGATTCGGTGGACCTCTCTTCAGAATCGCATCTGGAAGCCAGTGATCTGCGCGGTCAACGGACTCACTGTCGGTGGCGGGCTGCACTTTGTCGCCGACAGCGACATCGTGATCGCCTCCGATACGGCCACATTTTTCGATACCCATGTCAAGGTTGGGTTGGTGGCGGGACTTGAGTCCGTTAGTTTATGTAGACGGATGCCCATGCAGGCGGTTTTACGTATGGCGCTGGTCGGTGGTGCTGAGCGCATCACGGCCGACCAAGCGCTCGCGCTGGGCATGGTCGGTGAGGTGGTCGCCGCTGATGGGCTCATGCGCCGCGCCCAAGCGCTTGCCGACTTAATTAAGGAGAACTCTCCGGCGGCCATGGCACGAACCAAACAGGCGATCTGGGAGTCCGCCGACCGCGGTCTGACGGACGGGATGGTTCACGCGTGGCAACTCATGATGGCGCACTCTGGCCATCCGGATTTTGTAGAAGGCGGGAGCGCCTACCTGCAAAAGCGACCACCACGTTGGCTACCATTGGATGAGGGATGAGGCGGCTATGATTTACGAATCGATCAGAGTCAGCATAGACGCCGGGATAGCGCATATTGAACTCCACCGGCCGGAGCGCCGTAACGCCTACACGCCGGACATGGGTGAGGAATTGGTACATGCCATTGGCCACGCGATTGAGGCCGACGAGGTTCGCGTGGTTATTTTATCTGGTGCCGGCCAAAGTTTTTGCGCCGGCGCTGATCGGGAATTTCTGACAGGTAAGCTCGGCAAGTACGGCGTGCGTTTAGGTGAAGAATCCTTCATCAACACTTTTTCGCTCGAGCTGATCCGGGCGCCGAAGCCGCTGATCGCAGCGATTCAGGGTGCAGCTGTAGGAATTGGTTCTACGATGCTGCTCGCTTTCGATCTGCGGATTGCGGCGAGCGATGCGATTTTCTCTTTCCCCTTCGCCCATTTGGGGATGGTACCTGGACTTGGGGCCACCCATCTCTTGCAGCGACTGACCGGTTATGCGAAGGCTGCGGAGATCATTTTTTCAAATGCAACGTTGAGCGCGCAGGAAGCCCTTGAAATCGGCCTTGTTAATAAAGTGGTTCCAACAGATCAATTACTCAGTCACGCAAGAGCGATGGCCGAGAAAATTATGGAAAGTCCCCGACAAAGCATCGCCGCAGCTAAGCGATCGCTGGCGTTCGCTGCCCATTCGAGTTTAGGTGCAGCTATGGCGAATGAAAGGAAAGAGAATGAGGAGTTGCGCGGCGTGCGAGCTGCCATCGTGGAAGCCTACGCCGCGAATCCAAAGAGCCGCATAAAGTCGAGTCGAGGTTTGCATTGAATTTATTTCTCGAAGTCAGAGAGGTAAGTGCATCGTGCTGGCGCGGTCGGCCGCGAGCGGGTCTGTAATGTTTAAGGATCAGACCGCGATTGTTGGAATTGGTCAGACTCGTTACGGGAAGGCGTTGCCCGAAAGTGAGCTAGAACTCGGTTGCCAAGCGGTGTTAAGCGCTTTAGAAGATGCGGGTTTGCGCGCGTCCGATGTCGATGCGGTGGGTTGTTTTACCTATGAAAAGACGCCAGAGTTTGAGCTGGCTAGGAACATCGGGTTCGGCGAATTGCATTTTTTCGCGCAGTCGCCCTACGGCGGTGGCGCTGCCTGCGGCGCCGTGGGTCAAGTGGCGCTCG
>SESH01012413.1_pt1 | contig 50992 bp, 39 predicted proteins | sample 3171561 | NCBI WGS metagenome assembly SESH01 (sample SAMN10866947, study PRJNA518727) | freshwater metagenome | biome: subpolar coniferous forest; feature: holomictic lake; material: water; isolation source: holomictic Lake 442 2011 16.5 m and 2014 13 m | place: Canada: near Kenora, Ontario
AAGCAAACGGCCTATTCGGCAACCAGGCATGTACCGTCGCGGCTGACAGATATTCCCCGGGAGTCTGGATTATTCCAGCACTGAACTGCGGTCAGGGGTGGTCTGCTCCCCGTTGAGCTCCGAAATCCGACCGACGGCTTACAAGCTTCACTGCTAACAATCTGACCGAGCTAGTAGTGTGGTTGCTGATGGTTCAAGACATGCAGCAACCTTCCTGCCGCTGAGCAGATGGAACGCATTCACTGGAGAATGCGGGACCCGCCCCCACGGACCGGTTAGAACTCGTAACGGGCGCTGAGGAGGATGGACCAGCGGGTCGCGGCGGGTTCACCACGGCCGAGAGACGGGGCGAAGCCGGATCCCACGACCGGTACCCCATCGACCGTGGTCGTATAGGTGCCATTGGCGAGGGCCGTGCTGATGTTGCTGTAAACATACTGCTTGTTGACCCCGTCATAGGTGGCTGAACCGATGGATTCCTTCTTGGTGAAGAACTGGTTGGATCCGCGGATAATGCCCCACTTGTTGTTGAGCATATTGCCGACATTCAGGATATCCATGCCGAGGACGAGCTTGTGGCGCCAGCCCGGCAGCTTGACCTCTTGTTTAACGCCAAAATCAAACTGGTTGACCCAGGGATATAGATTCTGATTGGCCGAGGTGGCTTTCCCCTCGGTAAGACCGAAGCGATCGACGATCTTGAAGAAGTTCTCCTGGTCGGTGGTGGTGGCGAAGCGGACGAGCGTATCGCCACTGCGTTTGGGAACATAGACCAGATCGTTTTGGGTCTGGCTGTCACCGTTGATGTCGGTGGAGTAGACAAAGCTAAAGGGATAGCCACTGCGTCCCTCATAAAGCAGGGAGAAGGTGGTCCGGTTCCCCTTGATGAACTCGAAGTCCTTGGCGACGTTGATGAGGAACTTGTCCTTGATGGTCAGCTCGGCGTTGTGGAGTTCCTGGGCATTGGCATTGAATACCACGCGGTTGTTCCAGTTGGACGCGGCGACGGAGGAGGTGCCAAACATGACTTCCTTGGCGTCGGTCCGGACGTACGAAGCCCGCCAAAACCAGCCGTCCTTCTGGCGGGGACGTTCCAGTGATAAAACCACGGTGCTCGACCGGCCCTGGTTGGTATTGCTGAGCTTGATGGTGCGGTTGGTAAAGGCGGTGCTGACCAGTTTCGTGGTGGTCGAGGTGGCCAGGTAGTTGGTCCAATACAGCAGGCGTCCGTCTGGGGCGGCACCGGTATTGGCAATGTTCACATTTTCATAAAATATATCCTCACTGGTCTTGGTGAACTCGATTTCAGCGGAGGCCTTGAGATTCCAGAAGCCAACTTCCCGCTCGATCGCGAGATTGGTCTTCCACTTGGAGGGCAGGGCAAAATTCGGGTCCATGAAAGCGACCTGCATGGCCGGGGTGTTGCCCACGGTGGACTGGCTGTCGGGATTGCCCGACACGATCGGGGCCTGGGTGGCCGAACCGTTGGTCGGGTTGGTCCCGGCCGACCAGGTCTTGAAATTCATGCCCGTGTTGGAATAGCTGTTCGAAATCCACACGCGCGGGGCGCGGCCGTAGAATAGCCCGAGGCCACCGCGAATGACGGTCTTCCGCTTGGTGTCCAGCTGCCAGTTGAACCCGACCCGGGGCTGGATGATTTTCTTGCCGTCGTAGCTGGCGTTGTTGCGCATGCCAAAGATGGATTCGAAGTTCTGGATGCCCGGGGTGACGGCATCAGTGTCGACATTATTGTAGGGAATGGCGTCCGGCAGCAGGGCCATGTCGATGCGGGCGCCCAAGTCGAACTTCAGCCGGGGGGTCACGCGCCAGGCATCGTTGATGAATAAACCGGCATTGGCCTCGCCGAAGGTGGCGGCTGGATCGACCCCCGCGAGGATCTGATTATAGGTATAGGTGCGGTAATTAACCGTGCCGTTATTGGTGGCCGAGACGGCGAGGAATTGGGCAAGATTGTTGAAGTCGTAGGACCCGTAAGCATTCTGGACAAAAAGGTTATAGATATCGGCCTTGTCGTATTGGATGCCGGCTTGGAGCGTGTGTTTGTCGCTCAACTCATAGGAGCCGTAGGCCTCCAACGCATCGGTCTGGACATCGAGAATGTTGGCGTGACGGCTTAATTCCGTGCCGAAGGTGACAAAGGCGGTGTTGGAGGAGCCGGCGACCGGAATATTGCGGATCTGCACAAAGGGTTGTTTGCTGTTGTTCACGGGCTCCGAGTGATACTTGCTGCGCGAGACCGAGATTTCGGTGTTCAGCTTTTCGTTCCACTTGCTGATGAGCTGGCCGATATAGGACGTATTGGAGATGACCTGCTGGTACCAGGCGGAGTCGTAGGAGAAGTTGTTTTCGGAAATGCCGGAGCCAAAGCCGGGGAAGGTCGGACGACTGGACTCGGACTTGTTGTAACGGAAGGTGGCGCGGTGGGCGTTGTTGATCTGCCAGTCGACCTTGGCGAGGAGGTTGCGATCCGTCAGCAGGTTGCCCGCGGGCGGCTGGGAGCTGCCGGTGGTGAAGCCAAGGATTTTGGCGGCGTCTGTGATTTGGGCCACCGTGGCGGCGTCGAGCATGGCCGTCGGCGAGGGGGCAATGCGGTCCTCATCGACCTTCTCGTAGGAAAGATAGAAAAATAGCTTCTTCGGGATGATCGGGCCGCCCAAGGTGGCGCCCAGGGTCTTTTCGCTGAAGCTGGTCAGGGGGCGCTTGATGCCGTCGATGTTGATCCCGACCATATCCATGCCGCCGTTGATCGAGCGACCGCGGTAGGTATAGTAGACCGAGCCCTTGTACTGGTTGGTGCCGCTCTTGGTGATGGCGTTGATCTGGGCGCCGACAAAGCCGGCGTTGCGGGAAAAATAGGGGGAGGTGTTGATGGCGAGGGCTTCCAGGGCATCCAGCGGCACCACGTTGCGCTCGGCGGCCGTGTTGTTGGCGTTGAGGCCGAAGGGGTCGGAGGCGCTCACGCCGTCCACCTGAATGGAGTTGTAGCGGTTGCTCGTACCGTTGACCGAGATCGCACGGTCGAATGGGTCGCGGTTATAGCTGATGCGCGGGTCGAGGCGGGCGAGCGAGTTGATGGAGCGATCACCGCCCGGCAGATTGCGAATATCCTTGTTGTTCAGATAGGAACCCGAGCCGGTCTGATTCAGGTCAAACATCGAATCGGCGGTGCTGCTGGTCACCTTGAAAGTCTCCAGCTTCACGACCTCTTCGTTGACCAGATGGAGGGAGAGTTCGGCGCCCCGATCAATGTCGAGGTACACCTCTTTCTCCTCGAGGCGGGCAAGGCCGGGCAACTCGGCCTTCACGGTGTAGGGGCCGCCGGGGCGCAGGCCACGGAAGACGAAGGTGCCGTCCGCCCGGGTCGTGGCGGCATAGGCTGAGCCGGTCGGTTCGTGGGTGACAGCGACGTTGGCGCCACTCGCGGGTTTGCCGGCAACGTCGAAGACCGTACCGGAAAGCGAGGAGGTGGTGATGGCCTGGGCCAGGCCGCGGGGGGTAATGATCAGGGCCAGGGCCGTGACGATGGTGAGGACGAACGATCTAATGAACGAACGATGCATGGGGATTGAGGCGGTTGAAGGAAGACAACGGTTGGAAAAACTTTCGCCTGACGAACCCGGGGCCACAATAACGACATGTGGCACTGAAGTACGGGAGGACACGAAGGGCAGGCTCTGCATGGGGAGACTGCGACGGGTCGAATCCTAGGTGAAAATCAAGCAGGGCACTGCGCACTGTTTGTCCAAAGCTGCGCAGTGGTTTCCCGTTCGGCTTCATCAGTCGGCTGGTCCGGCGGCATGCCGGGCGCCGGGCGATGTCATTTCTGCTCGCAACCAGCCGGCTTTATGCCCCGTTGGATGGGTGGCCGCTACCTACACTGCCCGCGAAGAACTGGCTCATAGCCTCACCCATGGCGTGGGCATTGCCCTGAGCGTGGCGGGGCTGGTGTCGATGGTGTCTTTCTCCCACCGTTATGGTGACCTAAGGCATGTGGTGAGCACTGCGATCTTCGGCGTCACCCTGGTGCTGCTCTACAGCAGTTCGACTCTCTATCACAGTTTCCGGGGGGTGCGGGCCAAGCAGATCATGCGGAAATTTGACCATGCCGCCATCTTCCTCCTCATTGCCGGCAGTTATACTCCCTTTCTATTGGTCACGTTGCAGGGGACGTGGGGTTGGAGTCTTTTAGGCGTGGTGTGGGGACTGGCGGCGATCGGGGTGGGGCTCAAGTTCTGGTTTGCCGGGCAATTCAAGGTGGTTTCCACCCTGATCTACATCGGCATGGGCTGGCTGGTGATAGTGGCGATCAAGCCCCTCACCGCCGCGCTGCCTCACAACGGGCTGGTTTGGCTGTTTTCCGGGGGGCTTTGCTACACCGGCGGGGCGGTGTTTTATCTGTGGAGGCGCCTGCCCTATCACCATGCCATCTGGCATCTCTTCGTCCTGGGCGGCAGCACCTGCCACTGGATGGCTGTGTTTTATTACGTGGTGCCGCGGGCCGCGTAAGCTGGAGCGGCGGTCTATGACCGCCGTTGGGACATGGGCCTGATCCTCGGCGGTCGTAGACCGCCGCTCCAGCACGGCAGGGATGGGTTGCGCGGGCGGTTGGCGTTTGCGTTCAGCTGCGGCCGGTCGTAATTTGGGGCCAAGTAAGTCCGGCCTTTTCGCATGAATATCACCATCGATACTTTTTTGCACCGCCTGCCGGTGATGGCGGGACTGGACGAGGCGGCATTGCAGTATCTGGGCGGACTGGTCGGGGAGCAGACCTATGCGGCCGGCGAGGCGATTGTCCGCGAAGGCGAGCCCGGTGACCGGATGTATTTTGTGTGCGCCGGGCGCGTGAAGGTGGTCAAGCAATCAGTGGGCGCGCCGGCCTTGGATCTGGCTGAATTCGGGCCGGGGGATTTTTTTGGCGAAATGTCCCTGGTTGAGAGCGTCGTGCGATCCGCCAGCGTGATTGCGCAGGTGCCGACGCGGGTTTTCACCCTCAAGAGCATGGATTTCTACAAGCTCTATCGTCAACGGCCGGACCAGTACGGGATCGTCATGCTCAACATCGCACGCGATCTTGCCCGGCGCTTGCGCCGGGCCGACGAGTATTTCTGCCACGTGGCGCACTGAGCCGGGCGGATCAGCGTGCGGGATGGGGCCCCATCGCTGGGTTGCAAACGCGCGCCGGGCCGCCACGCTCCGGGGGCATGAACATCGCGATCATTGGTGCAGGCAATGTCGGCGGGGCCCTGGGGAAGAGTTGGGCCAAGGCCGGGCACAGGATAATTTTCGGCGTGCGGGATCCGAAGACGGGCAAGACGCGGCCGCCCTTGGCTGAGATCGGGGCGGCGGCGACTTCCGTGGCGGTGCCGGATGCAGTTAATCTGGCCGATGTGCTGGTGCTGGCCACGCCCTGGAACGCCGTGCCCGACGCCATCCGGGCCATGGGTGACGTGAAGGGGAAAATCATCATTGATTGCACCAATCCGCTCTTCCTGAACGCGGAAGGCAGCCTCAGTCTGAGCGTGGGTTCGACCACCTCCGGGGCCGAGGAGGTGGCCCGCCTGGCTGGCGGGGCACGCGTAGCCAAGGCCTTCAATACCTATGGTTGGGAAAATTTCGCCGATGCCCATTACCCCGGCTATGGTGAGCTGAAGCCGGTGATGTTTTATTGCAGTGATGATGACGAGGCGAAGGGGGTGGTGGAGCAACTGGCCAAGGACCTGGGTTTTGATCCCGTCGACACCGGCGGCCTAGGCATGGCGCGCAGCCTGGAGCCGCTGGCTCTGCTCTGGATCCGCCTCGCCGTCCGGCGCGGGCGCAATCCGAATTTTGTATGGGGCATGTTGAAGCGCTGAGCGGCCGGGGCCGCAGACGAAAGTTGAAGGTTGAAAGTTGAATGACGGAGCGACTGGGCCGGCGGGTTGGAGACTTTCTTGCCGGGGCTTTCAACTTTCACCATTCACCATTCAACTCCATGCTCATCGCCCTCAACAAACCCTACGGCCTGCTCTCCCAGTTCACGCCGGAGCCCGGCTCGCGGTGGCGCACCCTGGCCGAGTGCCAGCTGCCCCCCAAGGTCTATGCGCTGGGCCGGCTCGACGCGGATTCCGAGGGACTGCTGCTTTTCTCGGACGAGCCCGGTCTCAATTCAAAATTGCTCGATCCCACCGCGGCGCACCCGCGGGAATACTGGGTGCAGGTGGAGGGTATTCCCTCTGCCGCCGCCCTGACCCGGCTGGCCGAGGGCGTGATGATCGGCGGCTACCGAACGCGGCCTTGTGCAGTCCGGCGGCTCCAGCCGGCGCCGGCGATTCCCCCGCGCAATCCGCCCATCCGGGTGAGGCAAACCGTGCCTGACAGTTGGCTGGCACTGGAATTAATTGAGGGCAAGAATCGGCAGGTCCGCCGCATGACGGCCGCCATCGGCCATCCCACCCTGCGGCTGATGCGCCGGCGCATTGGGCAATTCAGCCTCGTCGATCTGGCGCCGGGAAAGTGGCGTGAACTCACCGCGGCCGAGCGGGCCATGGTCGTAGCCTGAAAGCCTGTTCCCTCAATGCGGTGTCGGTCAGTGGGTCCGCTTCTTGGTCACTGGCACCGGATCCGGTTTCGGGCGCGTATCTCCAGCGAAGGCGGAGGGTTGCTGGGCGAACAGCCGGTCCACCAGGCCTTGCAGGGTAGTCTGGTAGTTCTTTCCTGAAGGCACTGTGGCGCTGAAATTGACGCTCGCAAATGGCTCGTTCTTGCCGGGCTCGCGAACGTCAATTTGCAGGTAGGATAGATAATCGCTGAAATCCCAGCCCCATCGGTCTTGATAGGTAATGACCGCCTCCGTGTCGTCCGGCATCATCGTCATCGGGCCGGTCTCCGCCGTGAGGCCCCGGGCTTGCAGCGCGGTGGCGATGTGGCGGTCGAGCCCGTGGTTGTCACTGGCGCTGGTGACAACAAAAAACCGTTTAAGGCCGGACAGGCTGTGGCCGGGGGCGATGCGGGCATCGACGGAAGAGCAGCCACTCAGGCCCAGAGCCAGTCCGAGGATAGCCAATAGTCGAAAGAGGGGGGTCATGGGCGAGAGGAGGATTCGCTCCAGACCTGCGCGAGGTGGACCAGGGTGGCAACGGCTTTGCCCATGTCCTGGAGGCTGACCCATTCGCGCGGGCTGTGGATTTCATGCATGCCGCAAAAAACATTTGGCGCCGGCAGGCCGCGCTGGGTGAGGGCGGAGCCGTCGGTGCCGCCGCGGATGGGCGACGAGCGCGGCGTCAGGCCGGCGCGAGTGAGGGCCTCGCGGGCAAACTCGACCGGCCGCATGTCCTTTTCCAGCCAGTAACGCATGTTGCGGTATTGCTCGGTGAAGGTGAGCTCGAAGCGCGCCCGGGGCTCCGCCGCGCGGAGGGTCGCGACGATCGTCTCGAGCGTGGCGTGGTGGGCCGCGAGGCCCTCGCGCTCGAAGTCGCGGAGAATCATCCGCACCTTCGCCCGCTCAGGGGTGCCGGTGCATTCCACCGGGTGGATGAAGCCGGCGCGCCCGGCGGTGCGCTCGGGCGACTGCGCGGCGGGCAGCGCGGCGAGAAAGCGGCCGGCGATCCGGACGGCGTTGACCATGACGTCCTTCGCGGTACCGGGATGCGAGGCGACGCCGTGGATCTCGAGCGTGGCGCTGTCGGCGCTGAAGGTCTCGAACTCGATCTCGCCCGGCGACGAGCCGTCGAGCGTGTAAGCGCAGATGGCGCCGACCTGCGCGAGGTCGAGCTTGTGCACGCCACGGCCGATCTCCTCGTCGGGGTTGAAGCAGACGCGGATCGGGCCGTGCGGGATCCCCGGGTGCAGGAGCAGATGCCGCACCGCGCCCATGATCACGGCCACCCCGGATTTGTCATCCGACCCGAGCAGGGTGGTGCCGCTGGCTGTGATCACATCATGGCCGATGGCTTCGCGCAGGTGGGGCGTTGTTTCCACGGAAATTCCCTGGGTGGGATCATCCGGCAAAATGATCGGCCGGCCGTCATAGGCGCGGTGCACGATGGGCTTGGCCGCACCGGGGAGATTGGTCGCGGTATCTACATGCGCGAACCAGGCGATAACGGGAATCTGGGCGGGATTGGTGGCAGGCAGGGTCGCGAGCACGTAACCATGCTCCGTGATGGCGACATCGGACAGTCCCAGTTCCCTTAATTCGCGCTCGAGCAGACGGAGCAGGTTCCATTGGCCCGGGGTGCTGGGGGTGGTGGACGACTGGTCGTCGCTGCGCGTATCGATTTGCACGTAACGCAGAAAGCGTTCGAGAAGGTCGTTCTGGTCGATGGGCATGGCGTAATGCTTGACCAGTGGCCCGGGCGGGTCGAGCAATTCAGTGCCGGGGAATTTCCCGTCCGGGTCCAGCCGCGAACTGATCAGCGCGGGCGGCCATCGGCCCAGCAACCGGTGTCATCCCACGATGCCGCTCCGTGGGATCGCCGCCGAGAACCGGACACGGTTCGCTCCCAGGGGGTGCGGAATGGCGCACCTGCTCCCAAGGAGAAATCAAGCGGCCTGCTGGTTGGGGACATTCCGGGCCAGACTTCAGGGGCGAAGGCGTAGGGACCTAATCCGTAAGACCCCGGGTACAGACCATAATACCCATTGCCGGAAGAAGTCGCCAGACCAAGGCTGAGGCTGAAGCCGCTGGCGGGGTCATAGTATTCGAGCTGGAGTGATCCGAAGCGGGTGCTGCGTCCGCCTCCCCAGCCGTAGCCCATGGTGATGGCGCCATGGATTTCGACGGGCTTGGTGACGTTGAGGATTTCGCTGTCCTTGATCCGCGGACGCTCCCTTGGCTTTGGACGAGTCTCGAGCGCGGCGGCAACAAATTCGTCCAGCTGGTCCAGCTGCTCTGCGGTCAATCGAAACAAGCCGGCCGTCTGGCGCTCGGTTGCCGAACGGCGGACCGAGAATGGGGACAGGCCATCCAGTGAACCGGGCAGGCGCGTTTGGGACAATTCCTCCGCAACCATCCGATCGAGCGCCGCCCATTCGGCCGGATCCAGCCCGGCCAAGCCGGCGGCCGTTTGCTGCTGCGGGGACAGCGTGGCGATGAAGCTGCTTTCCGTTCCTCGCAGCGGCCCAACCACCGACAGCAGGCAGCCGAGGAGGGCAGCAAGGTGATAGCAGCGCGGCGTAATCATGGCGTTGTGACCGGAGAGGAACGGGCAGGTTCCAACCATGCGGTCCAAAGCAGGTTACGCGTTAATTTTCTACGGATACGCTGCGGCATGCTTTGCTGGGCCATGACTGGGCGGTCGGCGGGCATCGCGGGACAGGAAAATTGGCGAATTTACATCTAAATGCGGACCGGTGTTGAAACCTTCCCAAGGTACTGCGGTCATCTTGCTTGGCCGAAAGGTCACCCTAACATGAAAAACAAGATCATCATTTTGCTCCCACTTGGACTAGCCCTCTTATGCGGCGGATGCGTCGGCACCGGTCCGAACACCCAGGAAGGCGCCGTCACCGGTGGCGTACTCGGGGCCATCGCCGGAGCCATCATTGGCAACAATTCCGGGGGCGGCAATGGGGCGCAAGGCGCTCTCATTGGCGCGGCGGCCGGCGCCATCATGGGCGGGACGATGGGCAATCAAACGGACCACCAGCAAGGGACCATCTACGGTTCCGAAAGGGAAGCGACCACGGCGGTCGTCAGCACGATGCCGCCTCCGCCTCCCCCGGTCCCCCCGCAGGAAGTTGTGGTTGTTCGCACCGCCCCCGAGGCCCTCTGGATCGAGGGTCATTGGGTTTATGATGGCCGCGGCTACTACTGGGAGCCCGGACGGTGGGAAGTCCCCCCTCCGCGCTATCATCACTATGTGTCGCCCCACTGGGAGCGCCATGCCCGCGGTTACGTCTACGTCCGGGGCTACTGGCGGAACTGACGAGCCGGCGGGGTATCGCCGCCGTTCCCAATGACCCGCGACCAAAGTCCGGATCATTGGGTGCTCGGGTGATTACTTCGCGCCGTCGAGTCCGCGGCGCTTCAGCAGGGGTGCGATGTCCGGGTCGCCCCCGGTCATGTCGCGGAAGAGTTTCATCGCATCCTCGCTGCCGCCGCGCGAGAGCAGCAGCTTCCGGAAGCGGTCGCCATTGGCGCGCGTGAGGCCGCCGTGCGATTTGATCCAGTCCACCGTGTCCGCGTCCAGCACCTCGCTCCAGAAATAGGAATAGTATCCGGCGGAATAGCCGCCTGCGAAGCTGTGCGAGAAATACGTGCTGCGGTAGCGCGGCGGCACCGGGGTGAAGTCCAGCGCGGCCTGCTTGAGGGTTGCGGCCTCGAAGGCCAGCACGCCGTCGGCGCCGGGGACGTCGGCCGGGGCCAGTTGGTGCCAGGCCTGGTCAATGACGTTCGCGGCGACGAGCTCGGTGGTGGCGAAGCCCTGGTTGAATTTCCTCGTCGCATTAACCTTGTCGATGAGCGCCTGGGGGATCGGGGCGCCGGTCTGGTAGTGCTTGGCGTAGTTCTGCAGCACCTCGGGCCAGTCGCGCCACATCTCGTTCACCTGGGACGGGAACTCGACAAAGTCGCGCGGCACGCTGGTGCCGGCGAAACGCGGGTACTTTACATTGGAGAACATGCCGTGCAGGGCGTGGCCAAACTCATGGAAGCTCGTCTTGACCTCGTCCCAGGTGAGCAGCGTGGGCTCGCCGGCCGGCGGCGGCGGGATGTTGAGATGATTGGCGACGACGGGGTGGGTGCCGCGCAGCCCGTTCTGGGACACGTAGGCGTTCATCCAGGCGCCGCCGTTCTTGTTGGAGCGGGCGTAGTAGTCGGCGATGAAGATGGCCAGCTGGGTGCCGTCGGCCTCGAACACATCGAACACGCGCACCGTGGGCTCGTAGACCGGCAGGTCATGGCGTTCCTTGAAGGTCAGGCCGTAGAATTTCCCGGCGGCGAAAAACACGCCGTCGAGCAGCACGTGGTTCAGCTCGAAGTAGGGCTTCAGTTGGGACTCGTCGAAGTCGTATTTCGCCTTCCGGACCTTCTCGGCATAATGCTGCCAGTCGCCCGCGGTGAGGGCGAAGCCGGCCTTTTCCCCGTCGATGATGGCCTGCATGTCGGCGGCCTCGCGCCGGGCATTGGCCACGGCGGGCGGCCCGAGCTGGGCGAGCATTTTATTGACGACACTGACCGAGCCGGCGGTCTGCTCGTCGAGCGAGAAAGCGGCGTAGTTCGGGTAGCCGAGGAGGTTGGCGCGCTCGGCGCGCTTCTTCGCCAGGCTGGCGACGATGGCGCGGTTGTCGAACTCGCCGCCCCGGCTGCCCCGGGCGAGGGAGGCGGCCATCACCTTCTCGCGCGTGGGGTGGCGGGTGAGGTTGGTCAGCGGCGGCTGGCCGGTGGTGTTCTGCAGGCGGATCTCGAACTTGCCCGGCTGGCCGTCCTTCGTGGCGAGCTCGGCAGCCGTGGTGATCTCGGCCTCGGAAAATCCGGCGAGTTCCTCGCGGGTGGAGAGGAAGACCGCGGAGGCCGCGACCTCTTTGAGCGTGTTCTGCGTGAAATTGGTCTGCAGCGTGGCGATTTCACTGTTCAGCACCTTGAGCTTTTCCTTGTCCGCGGGCGTCAGCCTGGCCCCGGCCCGGACAAAATCCTTGTAGTAGCGCCACAGCACGCGCTGCGACTCGGCATCAAGGCCCAGGGTGTCGCGCGCCTGGTACAGGGCCTCCACCCGGGCAAAGAGGGCGGGATTCAGCACGATGGCGTCGTTGTGCGCGGCGAATTTGGGCGACATTTCCCGCTGCAGTTGCTGCAGGACCGGGTTGGTGTTGCAGCTATTGAGGCTGCTGAAGATGGTCCGGGCCCGCGACAGGAGCTCACCGGCGCGTTCCTGCGCCACGATGGTGTTTTCGAAGGTGGGCTTGGCCGGGTTGTTCGCGATGGCGTCGATTTCCTTCAGTTCCTCGCTCATGCCCAAGGCAAAGGCCGGCGCGAAATGCTCGTCCTTGATCTTGTCGAACTGGGGATAATGAAACGGCAGTGGGCTCTCGGTGAGCAGCGGGTTGTCGGCCGGGGTGGCAGTGGTGTCGGCGGCGCCCAGCGGCGCGGCCAGGCAGACGGTGGCGAGCAGGAGCGCCACGTGTGACGCCCGGGGAGAGGAGGGGGGATGCATGGGGATAATGATCCGGCCAGCACACATGACCCGCGGGCGCTTGGCAAGATTTCCGCCAAAAGGGATCGGCCCGGATCCGGTCCCCAACCCGCCTCAAAACTCGGCCAGCAACAGTTTCAGTTCGGGCAGCACGATCGGTTTCGGCAGGACCATGTCCACCTTGAGCGTCAGGTAGATGTCATTCACCTCTTCATCGATTTCCGAACTGAAGATAAAAATTTTCCCGCGGAAGGGCAGGCGGCGGAGTTCGCGGACCACTTCCAGCCCGTTCATGCGCGGCATGTGATGATCGCTGATGAACAAATCATACGCGGCCGGATCCTCCTTGATCCGCGCCAGGGCATCCATGCCATCGGCATAACTTTCGACCGTATGCCCGTCGCGGCCCAGCGACATCTGCACGATCTCCCGCAGCTGGCGCATGTCATCCACGTGCATGATCCGCAGCGCCTTCCGGGCGCGCGGCGGGGATGTTATATTGGTGGCAGGTTCGCTCATCTGTGAAATGATTATGAAGGATGCGGGATAAATGCACGCACTGTTTTTCGCCCGGCACGGTGCTGCTCGACCCGTCGTCGGGGACAGCCTCGGACCCCTTGTAACAAAGGTGTAAAACTCAGCGATCAACGAGCCCGAGCATCCCCGTGGGATAGCGGGCCCCGGCCACCGCGTCGGCGGGGAAGAGCGCATTGATGCGGGCGAGTTCGGCGGGTGACAGGGCCAGCGCCAGTGCGCCCAGGTTTTCGTCGAGGTTGCGGCGGCGTCTCGTGCCCGGAATGGGGACGATGTCATCGCCCTGGGCGAGGACCCACGCCAAGGCGAGTTGGGCGGGGGTGCAGCCTTTGGTGGCGGCCAGTTGCTCGATGTGCCGCACCAGCGCAAGATTCCGGGCGAAGTTTTCCCCTTGGAAGCGGGGTTGGTTCCGGCGCTGGTCATCGGCGGCGAAATCTTCATAGCGCTTGATCTGCCCCGTCAGGAATCCGCGCCCGAGGGGACTGTACGGCACGAAACCTATGCCCAGCTCACGGCAGACTGCCAGCGGTCCCGCCTCCGGGTCGCGGGTCCAGAGGGAATATTCACTTTGCAAGGCCGTGATCGGATGGACGGCGCAGGCGCGGCGGATGCTGCCGACACCGGCTTCCGATAGACCGAGGTGCCGGACCTTGCCCGCCCGGACCAATTCCGCCATGGCTCCGATGGTATCCTCCACCGGCGTATCGGTGGCGACGCGATGCAGATAGTAGAGATCAATGGTCTCGATGCCGAGCCGTCGCAAGCTGGCTTCACAGGCGGAACGGACGTATTCCGGCCGGCCGCTGACGACCCGCGCGGCCGGATTGGCCGGATCCCGCACAAAACCGAACTTGGTGGCGACGATGATTCCCTGTCGGCGGGTGCGCAGGAGCTGGCCCAGCAATTCCTCATTGCGGCCACCGCCATACATGTCCGCGGTATCGAGAAAATTGATGCCTAGGTCGAGCGCGTGATGAAGGGTGGCGAGGGACTCCGCGTCATCCCGGGGGCCGTAGAATTCGGACATGCCCATGCAACCCAGGCCAAGCGCGGAGACACGCGGTCCATTCCTGCCAAGAGTGCGTAGCTGCATCGCGCGGAGCATGCCGGCCGGCCCCGGAATGTAAATCCACCAGATCGGCGGGGCAGGGCCCGGCATCAGCCTGGGGTGGAAACCGCGGGGGCGCAGGATTGACCTGTCCCTGATTCCGGGCCTGCTCCTTGCCATGGCCAGAAGCGTTGTCCTCGAAGGCACCCGGCGTTGCGAGTGTTGCCGGTTCGCACCGCGCTGGTGCATTTGCGCGGCTTACCAGGCCATCGCCTGCCCACTCGCGATTGATGTGCTCATGCACCATCGCGAATTCTGGCGGCCGACCAGCACGGGCCGGCTGATCAATCGGGTTATTCCCGCCTCCCGGCACCATCTCTTCCGCCGTGAGTCGCCGCCGGTCCGCGAGTCCGTGGTGTTGCCTGGCCACACGCTGTGGATCCTGCATCCGCGCGGCGATCCCCTGCCGGTGGACGCCGACCCGGCGGGAGTGCAGCTTCTGTTGCTGGACGGCAGCTGGCGCGAGGCGGCGCGCATGACGCAATCCGTCTCCGCTTGGGGCCGGCTGTACCGGCTGCCCCCGGCGGGCGGGAGCCGCTACCGTTTGCGGGCACAGTCCCACGAGGGGAAATACTCCACGGTCGAGTCGCTGCAGTTTGTCCTCGCCGCCCTGGGGCTGGTCGAAGCCGCGGCGCAGCTCCGGCTCCAGTTTGAACTCCACGTCTACGCCGGACTGCGGGCGCGGGGCGCGAAGGCGGCGGCGGCCAAATACCTGGCGGACTCACCGATTCGCGCGGCCTTTCCCGCCCTGCTCCTGCAACTCGACGAGCGCCGGGCGGGCGGCTGAACCCGAAGGGGAAAGTTTCAGGCTGATTTCGGCGCCCGGGTCGTGCAGGCTGTGGCCATGAAACGATGGCTGCGGCTGGGCATGATGGGGGCAGGGCTGGCGATGGCGGGCTGTCGCCCGCCGGAAGCGGCACCGCCGGCCGGGTCCGTGGTGGATGAGGCCGCGCAGCGGCGGGAGGATTTTTTTGGGGCCGAGGCGAGGGATCCGGCCATCGCCTGGCGCCCGAGCGGACTGGGCATCAAGATCCTGGTCCCGGGAGAGGGGACGGCGCCGACGGCCATGGATCGTGTGCAGGTCCAGTATATCGGGCGGCTGAAGGACGGCAAAATTTTTGATGACTCCCGCAAGCGGACCAAGCCGTCGATTTTCGCCGTCAACCGGCTCATCACCGGCTGGGCCGCCGCGATGCCCTCCCTGAAGCCGGGAGGGAAGGCGGTGTTTTTCATTCCCCCGAGCTTGGGCTACGGCGGCATGCGCTCGGGGGACATTCCGCCGGTGTCCGGCCTGATCTTCGAGGTGGAATTGCTGACGGTGAACCCTGCACCGCCGGAAAAATCCTGAATGGGGCGGAGCCCGCGGCTGCCGCCTGCGTTCGCCAACGACCGACTTTCCGGAAGAATGTCGCCTGGAATTCTCGACCGCTGCCAGCGCAGAGATATACGACTTGTCCGGGTCGATCCCGTCTGCGTAGCTGGGCGCTTACCTTATGTCAGTCACCCCAGCTCCCGCCTCTCCCGCCGCCGCCGCGGTCTCCGGCACCGATCGTGAAGGCGACTGGCTCGCGCACACCTACCGGCCCCATGAGATCAACCTCACGGTCCGTGGTGTCGTGGCCGGCATGTTGATTGGCGCGACGATGTGCCTGTCCAACCTCTACGTATTCTTCAAGACCGGTTGGAGCATCGGCGTGACGCTGACCGCGTGCATCCTCGCCTTCGGTTCGTTTCAAATCCTGCAGGCGCTGCGCCTCATCAAGCGGCCGCTCGGCGCCTTGGAGAACAATGCGCTTTCCACGGTCGCTTCCGGGGCGGGCTACATGACGGGCGGCGGCAACATGGCGGCCTATGGCGCCCTGCTCATGATCACGACCGTGCGGCCCGATAGCACGGCCATGATCGCCTGGTTCGGCGTGATCGCGGCACTCGGGGTATTTGCCGCCATCCCGATCAAGCGCCAGCTCATCAATCAGGAGGCGCTCCCTTTTCCCACGGGCACCGCCACGGCCGAGACCATCAACTCCCTGCACAGTGCCGCCACCGGCGGTGGCGGCAAGGTCGTCTGGCTCGCGGGCTCGGCCGCCTTTGCCGCCGTGCTCACCTGGTTCCGCGACGCGTGGCACTGGATCCCCGCGACGTTTGGTTTACCGCTGACCCTGGCGGGCCGGACCCTGGCGGAATGGACGCTGTCGTTCAAGGCCGAGGTCGTGCTCCTCGGGGCGGGCGCGCTCATGAATTTTCGCACCGGCTGGTCGCTGCTGCTGGGCGGCCTGCTTACCTACGCCGTGCTCGGGCCGGCCCTCCTCGCGCACGGCATCATCACCACCGTCAGCTACAAGGCCATCGTCGCGTGGACGCTATGGCCGGGTGCGGCGATCCTCGTCTCCTCGGGCCTCACCTCGTTCGCGCTCGATTACAAGAGCATCGCGCGTTCCTTCACCGGGCTGGCCAATGTCTTTCGCAAGAAATCCGCCGGGGAAACCGAAAGCGGGATCTCCGCGGTGGAGTGTCCCGAGTGGTGGTTCCCCGTCGGCTTCGTGCTGCTCGCGCCCATCGTGACCGGGCTGATGGTCTGGCTGTTCCAGATTCCGCTGTGGGCCGGCATCATCGCCGTGCCGCTGGCGGTGGTCATGGGCTTCGTCGCCGCGCGCGTCACCGGCGAAACCGATGTCACGCCGACCAAGGCGCTCGGACCCGTCACGCAGTTGATCTACGGCGTCATCACCCCGGGCAATCTTTCCGGCAACATCATGTCGGCAAACGTCACGGGCGGCATCGGCCTGCATGCCGCTGACCTGCTCACCACGCTCAAGACCGGCTGGCTGCTCGGGGCCAAGCCGCGGCACCAGTTCTATGCGCAGCTCTTCGGCGTGCTGGCCGGCGCGGCCATCGTCGTGCCCGCCTTTAACCTCATTTTGCCCGATCCGAGCGTGCTGGGCAGCGAAGCCTGGCCGGCGCCCTCTTGTGTTGTCTGGGCCGGCGTTTCCAAATCCTTTGCTGGCGGCATCGGGGCGCTTCATCCCACGGCCAAGTCCGCTATTTTGGTCGGCCTGGCGCTGGGCTTTGCCTTAGTGCTGTTCGAGAAATTCGCCCCCAGGAAACTCCGGCCGCTGATGCCCTCGCCGTCGGGGCTGGGCATTGCGATGGTGCTGCCGGGCAGCAACAGCATTGCCATGTTCCTGGGCGCCGCCGCGGCCGAACTCATGCGCCGTCGGCTGCCCGCCCTCGCCGAGAAGACCGTGGTACCTGTCGCCTCCGGCCTGATCGCGGGCGAGAGCCTCATGGGCATCCTGATCGCGTTTCTGGTCATCATCGGCGTTCTCACCAAGTGAAACGTCGCCTCCTGGGTCTGCCGCTTCGGGGCTGCCAGCGAATCCCACAACCACGGGACCGCAGATTCAGGCGAGATTCAGATACACCATGCCCGCCACCACCTTCACCGGGTAGGTCCGGAGATTGATGCAGGCGGGCGCGCCCTGGGCCAGTCCGGTGGTGAAGTCGAAGCGCCCGTTGTGCTTGGGGCATTCAATGAGGTGGTCCATGACGAAGCCGTCAGCCAGATGCACCTTCGCGTGAGTGCACAGTCCGTCGGTGGCGTAGTAGCGGTCGTCCGCGGTCCGGTAGAGGGCAAAGGTGCGGCCCGCGTGATCGAAGCGGAGCACGTCGTCCAGGTTGATGGCGCCGGCGGGACCGGCGTCGATCCAGGCCTCATTCATGTTGGTTGCGGGGCGGGCCGGGACATGGGGTGGGCGGTCCCAGGCAGGTGGCGCGGGACGAAATACCACGGATCCTTCCGTTGCTTGAGCAGGGCGGGGATGATTTCCCGATAGGCCGCCCAGATGCTGGGGTAGGGCGGGGGCATGTCCGCCTTCAGTTCCCGGTGCAGCTGCTTCAAGGCGTGATAGGGCACCATCGGGAACATGTGGTGCTCGGTGTGGTAGTTCATTTCCCAATAGAGAAAACGGAAGACCGGGTTCATGTAGATCGTCCGGCAATTGAGCCGGTGATCCAAAACATCCTCGGCCAGACCCGCGTGCTGGGTCAGGCCGATGAAAAGCTGAAACCACGATCCATAGAAGTTCGGCAGGCCGACATACATCAGCGGCAGCCAGCTGCGCGTGGCGATGGCGGTGCCGATGACCGCCAGGTAGATCAGCAGCCAGATGCGCGCGTTGCGGTACACCTTGGGGCGCTCCATGTCGGGGACATAGGTGGCCTCCTCGGCAGTGAGACTGCCGAAGCAGTGGCGGATGATCCGGTAGTACTCCTTCGGTCCGCTCTTCAGGCTGAAAACCGCCAGGGCGAGACCCAGAAAATCCGGCGGGCGCGGCGCGGCGATCTCGGGATCGCGGCCCACGATGAGGGTATCCGTGTGGTGCCGCGTATGGCTCCAGCGCCAGGGCACCGATTCGCGCAGGACCATGAAGGAGGCGATCTCGTAGAGGGCATCGTTCATCCAGGTGGTCTTGAAGGCGGTCCGGTGGCCGCATTCGTGCCAACGCGAGTCGGACGCGGAGGCATAGAGCACACCATAAACCGCGAAGGGCAGCACGGCCCACCAGGATCCCCAGGTCATATAGCCAAGCGACCCGGTGGTTATCAGCAGGGCAAACCAGAGCAGGGTATCGCGGATCGCCGGGCCGTCGCGCCGCTGCATCAACTCCTTGAGGCGGGCCCGCGGGATGGCACAGGCGTACCACTGGGCGTCGGCCAGGCCCTGGGCCTCGGCCAGCTTGGTGTCGCGGCCGATGAGGCTGTAGTCGCGGGGAGTGATGGCAACCGGCATGGGCAAAGCGCTGAGGTGGGGTGGACCTGTCTGCTGTCCGAAATTGGATTTGCCGGCCGGCAAGTCAAGTGCCTGGCCGTCCGCGGATAGAACACAAGCACAGGCAAGGTTGATTCGTTTGGGTGCTCTTCGGCGCTCACGACCACAATGGGCGCAGACGCGCAAAAGTTGGGCGAACATGGCGTCAGGGGGCGCTCCGGTGGGGAAAAGGGATCGGGAATTATGCGGCGGACGCGGACGGGGTGATGACTTCCGGCTTGAATGTTGATATGATTGCGGGATCGTTGGTCACCCCATGTCCCCGAAAACGTGCTGGTTTTATCCGCGCGGGCTCAGCCGTTTTTTGCTGCCTGTGCTGCTGCTGGCCGGATTGGGCCCCCAGGCCCGGGCGGTCCCGGCGCAACCCGCCAAAGCCGAGGCGACGATTCGTCCGATGGTGCTCGGGCGCCTGAAGTTTGCTACTTCGACGACCGGCGTGGAGGCGCACCAGGCCTTCGTCTCCGGCGTGCTCCTCTTGCACCTCTTTGAATATCGGCTCGCGCTGGGGGAGTTGCACCGCGCCCAGCAACTCGATCCGTCGTTCGCCCTCGCTTACTGGGGTGAAGCCATGGCGTTCAACCATGCGATCTGGGGCCAGCAGGATACGGCCGCGGCCCGCGCGGTCTTGGCGCGCTTCGGCCCGGATCGCGCCACGCGGCTCGCGCGGATTTCCGATGAGCGGGAACGCGGATTCTTCGCGGCGGTCGAGGACCTCTACGGCGACGGCACCAAGGGGGAACGCGACCGGGCTCATGCCCGCGCGATGGAGTCCCTGGCCCGGCGGTATCCCGACGATGACGAGGTGCAGTTGTTTTACGCGCTGGCCCTGTTTGGCGCCCATGCCGGCGTCCGCGACGTGCCGGACTACATGCGCGCCGCGGCGATCGCGCAGCATGTGTTCACGAAGAACCCCCAGCATCCCGGCGCGGCGCACTACCTGATCCACGGCGTCGACGATGCGACCCACGCCCCGCTGGGGATTGATGCCGCCCGTGCGCTCTCGCGCATCGCGCCCGACTCGCCGCACGCGCTGCACATGACGTCGCACATTTTTCTCATGCTCGGCCTGTGGGACGACGTGGTCGCCGCCAACGAGGCCTCGACCGCCGCCGCCAACAATTGGTGTGAGATCCGGGGCATCCCGCAACGGCACTACGGCCACGGGAATTTCTGGCTGGAGTACGCCTATCTGCAGCAGGGCCGCCCTGCGGCGGCCCGGGCCCTCCTGCTCGTGGCGCGGAAGGAGTCCCTGGATCCGTCCCTACCGCCGCCGCCGGTGAAGGAGTATGACCCCGACAATTCGGTGCAGGGCTCGCTCGTGCAGATGTGGTCGCGTTACCTGCTCGAGACCGGCGACTGGCAGGACGAGATTGCGGACTGGCAATTTCCCCTGGGAGACGCACTCGATCCTAACCTAACCTACGCTTGGACGCAGGGATTTCGTCGGGCCCAACTCAGGCAGTCGGAGCAAGCCACGCAGTGGCTGGAGAAGTTCACCGCGACGCGGGCGCGACTGGCCACGGCCATTTCCCAAGCAGCCGAGGCGAAGGAGGCGGACCAGCTTTACCTGCGACGGGTGGAGACCTTGGAACTGATCCTTCGCTCCGCCATCGCGCAATCCCGTGGCCGGACGGGGGAAGCCGGGACGCTCGCACAACAGGCCTTGGTCATCGAGTCGGGCCTGCCGGACGCGTTTGGGCCTCCCTTTGTCGATCTGCCTTCCCGGGAATGGCTCGCCCAGCTGTTGCTGCAGAGTGGTGAACACGCCGCCGCGGAAAAGCTCTTTGGCGCTCAACTGGGCACGACGCCCTTGCGCAGTTCATCCTTGCTCGGGCTCGCCACGGCCGCATTCCGGGCCGGCCACGCCGAAGTCGCGGCGCGCACTCTCGCCCAACTCCGCACCAACTGGCATGAGGCGGAGCCCATAGTCCGGAAGAAACAGGATGCCGTGGCAGCGGAACTGGCGGCGGTGAACGCGTCTGCAGCCACGAAACGCTGACCACCCGGATTTTTTCTGTCCACGATTCGCTCGATCAAAGGATGCTCCGCAGGCCGGGGGTGCGGCGGGCGAGGTCTGCGATGGCGTAGGTCGCCGCAAGGGTCGTGCCGGTGAGCACGGCGGCCAACGCAAACGGGTTCAATCCGGCGGAGCGGAACGCCATGGTCAGGGCCACCAGCACCGGGGCGTGAAAAACATAGACGGCAAAGGCCCGGTCGCCCAGCCAGGTGAGCAGGGGTGAAGTACGGTCGAGCCGACGGGAAAACCAGGAGAGCGTGCCGAGGGCGAGACCGAGACCCGCGAGTTGTTCCCAGGTCGCGAGGCCCAGCGCCTGCGGCGTCCAGCCGCCGAAATAAGGATTGTGGTCCTGCGAAATCGGGCCTCCCGCGACCATGACCCCCGCGAGCGCGAGCGGGCCTCCCACCAGCGCAAGCCAGCCGGCCCGGCGGGCGGTGGGGGAAGTCGCCAGAGCGACCAGCCAGCCGTGGCGGGTTGCGGCCAGACCCACGACAAATGCCGCGATATATTGCGGAAAGAAACAAAGCTGGAAGTTCATTACGTTGGTGCCGATGGGCTGCACGATCCGGATGGCAAATGTGGCGCCTGCCAGACCCAGCCCGAGCAGCCAGAGCTGCCGCGAGTTCGGGGCTGGAGTGGCAACGGCCGGACACAGGGGGCGCCCGATCCGCCCCGCCGCCAGCGCGGTGCAGAAGATCAGCAGCGCCAGGGCAAACCAGAGGGGACCGCTGCCGGAAAGCACCCGGCCCGATATCAGGTAGTCGCGGTAGAATTCCGGCCACGGCGGAAACTTCGCGTGCCACGGATTGAGTCCGCGCACCATGAAGGGGTGCAACACGAGCATGTAGAGCAGCGCCGGCAGTCCGAGCCGACGCCCGCGCTCGAGCAGAAAAGCCCGGGTGCCATGCCGGGCGAGCGAGCCGTGAGCGAAGCAGCCGGCGAGGAAGAACAACAAGCCCATGAAGAACGACTGAAGATGGCCCTGCCAGAGAATGAACCATACCTTCACCGCCATGGGAGGCTCGGGCTCCGCCAGCACGTACCAGTCCCCCACGTGGCTGGCTGTGACGCACGCGTGCAAGTTGACCACCAGGACGATCATGAACGTGCGCACATGGTCGATCCACGGGAGTCGCGCATTGGAGGTGGACACAGGCGCAGGCTGGGCACCAGCCGAGCGCGAGGCAAACGATTCTTCCGGATCTGGCCCAGTCAGAACTTTGACTATTATGCCGGGAAGCTCGTTGTTAATCCCTTGGCATCATTTGCCGGTGACCGCCCCCGCCCACGAGGCCGGCTGGCCACACGCACTGGCCGCAGTGAAAAAACGAACAAACCGTGCAACTTGCATGCGGAGTCGCGTGTATTGCAGGCTCACTATGATATCTCAGCGATTGTCCCGGATGCGGTTTATTTTCCAGGGGGCCCGTCTGGTCGGCGGCTTTGCCCTGATTCTGGCGTTGGGCGAGCGGGCGACCCTGGCTGGGGCGAAGCCGGTGACGCCACCGCCGGATGCCTTTTCGCCGATGATCGAGCTTGCGCCTTTTGTCGCCAAGGGAAAGCAGCTCTCCGTCTCGATTCACGCCCGCTCGGCGAGCGACCGGCGCTACGCGGAAGCCTTTTCGGAGGAGGTCATGAAGGTCGTCTACGAAGGCGTGACTGAATCGCCGGGCAAGGGGCTTGTGATCATCGGCCGGAAGGGGGAGCCGCACCCCAGCCTCGTGTTCCGGAAATTTCTGGCGTTGGCGGAGGCGGGGAAAATCGATCCAGCGATCGCAGCGCGCGGTCCCGAGCTGTTTTCCATGCTCAACCATTGGCAGCACACGGTGAATGCCGGGAAGGCGGAGGACGTCGCCACGGAAGGGAACGTCGATCTCGAATTCGAAAAGATTATCGCGGCGTTGCCGCTCCCGCTGGAGGGGCTGGGGGCGAAACTCTACCAGCTCGCGTGGTTCGAGAAGTTCGATGACGCCAAGGTGGAGGCGAAACTCTGTGCCCTGCATCCCGCCGACCTGGAGCGCAACCTGTTTGCGCACTTCGACTGGGTTTTCTACCTGCCTCCGAAAGGCGCGTTTGACCAGGTACTCGACCAATTGATCGCCGACGCCCTCAAGGAAGACGGCGCGGGATTCTTCGCCCGCACTGCCGTCAAGGGCGTGATGCTTGTGGTGAAACCCAAGATCCGCCAAGCCATCGAGGGCGTGCGGAAAGGCGTGATGTTCCAGACGGTGGTACAGGCCCGCACGACGCTGAGCGAAGGGGAAGTGCTCGCGCTGACGGGAGCCTACATTGAAACCATGATGCCCGGCGAGGACCGGACCAAGGGCGGCACCGCGCACGAACGTGCCGTCATCGCCTTGCATGACCAGCTGCGGAAAAATGCCGAGCCGGCCAGGGAGCCGGCGACAGAGCCGGCCGCAGCCGAAGCAACCTTGCCCGCCAGCAACCCCTGATTTGGGCCACGGGCCTGCGCTGGGCGCAACGGCCCGAGTGCCCCGCTCACGCCGGATTAGCGCTACTCCGATATGTGCGGCCACACACCCCGGCGCTGCGCGCCACCCGTTCGGCCGAGCTCACGACCGAGGCCCTCTCGAGAGGGGACCCAATCATTGCCTGGCTCTGCCTTAAATCCCCTCTGGGAGAGGGGTGCCCGCAGGGCGGGGTGTGTCGGGTCGAACCACTTAACGGAGTAGTGTTAGGGAGTGTTTTCAAACTCGCCCAATCCTCATGACCTGTCATTCTGAACGAAGTGAAGTCTGCCAGCAGGCCGGTGCGACATCCATGCTTTCTCGCGCGCTCTGGCCTTCGATGCCGTGGATCCTTCGCTTCGCTCAGGATGACAAGCCTGGTTTGAAGACACACCCTAATAATCAAGATACGGTGCGAGCCACTTCTCGGCTTCCGCGATGGGCGTTTCCATCCGTTCGGCAAGGTCTTTGATTTGGTCGGCCGCCAATTTGCCGACCGCAAAATACTTGGATTCCGGATGGTTGAAATACCAGCCGCTCACGCTGGAGGCGGGATGCATGGCGTTTGATTCAGTCAGCGTGATCCCGGTGCTGGCTGGGGCGCCGAGGAGGGCAAAGAGGGGTGGCTTGGCTTGGTGGTCCGGGCAGGCGGGATAACCCGGGGCGGGACGGATGCCGCGATATTTTTCCCGGATGATGTCCTTCATCGCCAGGTTCTCGGTCCTGCCGTAGCCGGAGGCTTCGCGGGCCCGCTTGTGCATCAGCTCGGCCAGGGCTTCGGCCAGCCGGTCGCCGAGGGCCTGGGCCATGATGGCGTTGTAGTCGTCGTGTTTCGCGCGGAACCCGGCGGCGAACTCCTCCACGCCATGGCCGGCGGTGACGGCGAAGCCGCCGAGATAATCGATCCGGCCGCTCGCCTTGGGCGCGATGTAATCGGCGAGGCAGTGGTTGAACTGGTCGGCCGGTTTCTCGTTTTGCTGGCGGAGGAAAGGAAAGGTTGTGAGGACTTTCGGACGAGCGCCCTTCGACAGGCTCAGGGTGATCCCTGCGGGATCAGGATCGTAAACCTCGACGGAGTCACCAACAGAGTTGGCCGGCCAGAAGCCGATGACGGCCTTGGCGGTGTAGCGTCTTTCCGCGATGATGCGCTGCAGCATGGCCTGGGCGTCGGCGTAGAGCTTGGTGGCTTCGGCGCCGACCACAGGATCGGTCAGGATTTCCGGGAAGCGGCCGTGGAGTTCCCAGGCGGAGAAGAAGGGGCCCCAGTCTATGAAATCTGCGATTTCATTGAGGTTGAGAGTTGAGGGTTGAGAGTTGAGGGAATGCTCGGTGGAAAACACTTTGGTCCCGAGGAATTCGGGCTTCGGGATGTCGACGGTCGACCAGTCGGTGGGCTGGGCGCGGGCGCGGGCCTCGTCCAAGGTCAGCATCTTGCGCGCACCTTTGCGGTCGGCGAAGTCCACGCGCTGCTTCTCCTGCTTGGCGCGGATGTCGGCGACAAAGGCGGGCTTGTTGTCGGCGCTCAACAGTTGCGAGACGACGCCGATGACGCGGGAGGCGTCGAGCACGTGGATGACGGGCTCATCGTAGTGTGGCGCGATCTTGATGGCCGTGTGCGCCGCCGAGGTGGTGGCACCGCCAATCAGGAGCGGCAACTTGAAGTCGAGTCGCTTCATTTCTCTGGCCACATGCACCATCTCGTCGAGCGAGGGCGTGATGAGACCGGACAGGCCGATGACGTGGGCCCCCTTCTCCTGGGCGGCGGCGAGGATTTTCTCGCACGACACCATGACGCCGAGGTCGATCACCTCGTAATTGTTGCACGCGAGCACGACGCCGACGATATTCTTGCCGATGTCGTGCACGTCGCCCTTGACCGTCGCCATGATGATCCTGCCCTGGGCGCGCGCGGTGCCGCCGGAGGCGATGAGCGCAGCTTTCTCCGCCTCCATGAAGGGCTGGAGATAAGCGACGGCCTTCTTCATCACGCGGGCGGACTTCACCACCTGCGGTAGGAACATTTTGCCGGAGCCGAAGAGATCGCCGACCACGCGCATGCCGTCCATGAGCGGGCCCTCGATGATGAGGAGGGGTTTGCCGTATTTTTGGCGCGCTTCCTCGGTGTCGACGTCGATGAAGGCGTCGATGCCCTTGACCAAGGCATGGGTCAGACGGGACTCAACAGTGGTGCCAACCCGCCACGCTTGTTCCGCTGATGGATCAGTTGCGGCCCGCAGGGACGCGGGCCCTCCCGCCTGGGCTTTCAGGGCTTCGCCGAGGGTGACGAGGCGTTCCGTGGCGTCGGGGCGACGGTTGAGGAGGACGTCCTCCACATGTTCCAGGAGAACCTTGTCCACCTCCTCGTAGACCTCGAGCATCGAGGGATTGACGATAGCCATGTCCAGGCCGGCCCGGATGGCGTGGTAGAGAAAGGCCGAGTGCATGGCCTCGCGGACCACGTTGTTGCCGCGAAAGCTGAAGGAAACGTTCGACAGGCCACCGCTGACCTTGGCGTGGGGCAGGTGGGTCTTGATCCAGCGCGTCGCCTCGATGAAATCGACGGCGTAGTTGTTGTGCTCCTCGATGCCGGTCCCGACGGTGAGGATGTTGGGATCAAAGATGATGTCCTCGGGCGGGAAGCCGACGGCGTCGACCAGCAGGCGGTACGCGCGCTCGCAGATGCGGATTTTCTCGGCATAGGAGGAGGCCTGGCCGTTTTCGTCGAAGGCCATGACGACCACGGCCGCGCCATAGCGGAGGATGATGCGCGCCTGCTCGAGAAACCTGGTCTCGCCCTCCTTGAGGGAAATGGAGTTCACGATGCCCTTGCCCTGAATGCACTTCAGGCCGGCCTCGATGACCTCCCACTTGGAGGAGTCGATCATGAAGGGGACCTTGGCGACCTCGGGCTCGCTGCCCAGCAGGTGGAGGAAGCGGTTCATGGCCGCAACGCCATCAATCAGGCCCTCATCCATGCAGATATCGATGACATTGGCGCCGCCCTCGACCTGCTGGCGGGCAACGCTGACCGCTTCCTCGTAGTTGCCGGCCTTGATGAGCTTGGCGAATTTGGGTGACCCGGCGACATTCGTGCGCTCGCCGATCATCAGGAAATTTTTAGGGTCGTGGATGAACGGCAGAGAGCCGGATAGCGCAAGCTGGGGGACGAGGAGGTTAACCTTGCGCGACGGTTTCGGCGCGAGCGACTGGGCGATCGCGGCGATGTGCTCGGGGGTGTTGCCGCAGCAGCCGCCCGCAATGTTGAGCAGGCCGCTGGTGGCAAACTCACCGAGGTAACGGCCCATGTCCTCCGGGCCGAGATCAAAGCCGGTCGGGGACAGGGGATTGGGCAGGCCGGCATTCGGGTAGCAGGAGATGAAGGTGTCCGCGCGCTCCCCCAGTTCCTCCAGGAAGGGTCGCATCAGGTCAGGGCCGAGCGAGCAGTTGAGCCCGACCGCGAGGGGCTTGACGTGCCGGACGGCATTCCAGAAGGCGCCAACGGTCTGGGCGCTGATCATGGTCTCCCCGCCGCGGCCGACTGCGGCTGAGATCATCAACGGCAGCCGGATGTTGTCCTCGGCAAAGATTTCCTGGATGGCGACGAGTGCCGCCTTGGCGTTGAGCGAGTCGAAGATCGTCTCGACCAGCAGCAAGTCCACGCCGCCGGCGATGAGCGCGCGCACCTGGCGGCGGTAGTCCGCCTTGACCTGGTCGAAGGTGACGACGCGGAAGCCGGCGTCGTCAGGATCGGGGGAATTTGATAGTGAAACGGTCAATGGCCCAACGGCCCCGGCCACATAGCGGCGGCGGCCCGTGGCGTTGGCAATCCGGTCGGCCCACTCGCGGCACTGGCGGGCGGACTGGTAGTTGATGTCGCGGGCGAGCTCCGTCAGAAACGGGTTCTCGATGACGCTTTGGTAAAAGGCCGGGTCCTTGCGGCCGCCGTGTTCGCGCGGGTCCTCGATGAAGAACTCGCTTTGGCCGATGCTGGTGGCGGAGAAAGTGTTGGTCTCGATGATGTCTGCGCCGGCTTCGAGAAAGCGCCGGTGGATGTCGCCGATCTCGGTCGGCCGCGTGAGCGAGTAGATGTCGCCGTTGTTCTTCAGGTCCTTCGGGGCGTCCTTGAAGCGCTCACCCCGCACATCCTGCTCGGTCAGCTGGTAGGCGCGGATGGTCGTGCCCATCGCCCCATCGATGATGGCAACGCGCTCCGCCAGCAGTCGGCGTAGCGCAGTTTCGGCGGCGGTGGGAATGAGATTCGGCATGTAACGTATCTTTACATCAAGATGCGATGATATGAAAAAGCAAGACGGGGATTTGCCTCCGCGGGCGATGGATGTTTATCTCTGGGGGTTATATATTTACGTGCACTGGAGCGCAAGAAATGCGCAGGCTTTGGTCTTGCGTGAGGCCGGGGGATGGAGGTCTTGTCGGACCGTCTGACGTTCTTTCAATTCATCTGAAGCAACAGGGAAGGCCGTGAAATCCGGCCACAGTTGCGCTGCGGTAACGCATCACGAGTCCCCATTCCGCCCCAGCGGCGGAAGTAAAGCCAATCGGATATCCGGTGAAGGCGAGGGATGAGGATGCGCGCGAGGCGCGCCAAGTAAGAAGTGACAAGTAACAAGTGCCAAGGGTGACCCTCTTGATACTTGGATCCTTGAAACTTGATACTTGGCGCGCGGAGCGCGCTCAAATGCGGAGTCCGAACATCTGCCTTCAGAACTCACCGTGCCGGCGTGCAGTGCGCGCGCTGGCGACAAACCTTCAACGCACATTTGAAGGGTGGGAGGAGATGCGTAGCTGTAGGAGGGGCTTTATGCCCCGATTCATCGCGGGGTAAACCCGCTCCTACAACTGTCGGTCTGCTCTTGCCGCTAGCAACTGCAGATCATGAAAAATATCCTCCCGGCGTCATGGCGACGCCTTTCTCTCCTCATCGGCATCCTGCCGGCTCTTGCCGGGTATGCGGAAACCGGCGCGCCGGAAAACCTGCCCCCCTATGTCTTCACCGCGACGCGGACGCCCGCGGCCCTGACGACCCTCGGGACCCTGGTCGACACGATCACCCCCGCCGAGCTGGCGCGGATGCAGCTTAATAACCTACGCTCAGCGCTGGGCGGCATTCCGGGCGCGCCGGTGGCGCAGTCGGGTGCATCTGGCGGGGTGGCGTCGCTGTTCCTCCGCGGGTCCAACTCAAACCAGACCCTGTTTTTGGTCGATGGGATCCGGTTCAACGATCCCAACACGGATTATGCGGTCGCACTCGGCGGCATGGTGGTCGCGGTTGGCGACAGCCTGGAGGTCGCGCACGGTCCGCAGAGCACGCTGTACGGCGGCGAGGCGGTGGGCGGCGTGGTCTCGCTCCGGGCCCAACGGGGTGCGGGCCCGGCGACAGGGAGGATTACATTTGAGGCCGGCTCGTTCGGCACCGTGCAAGGGGCGGTCCAGGCGCAGGGCGGGGCAGGGCCGAACGCCTATAACTTCTCGGCGGCGGGCGGTTCCACCCAAAACGAGCGGCCGAACAATGATTTCACCAGTGTCACCTACGCGCTGCGGCTCGACCGGCAGGTGAGCAAGACGGCCGCGGTGGGGGCGACCTTCCGCGGGTTCAACGGGAGCTATGGCTCGCCCGGGGCGGCGGTCGGGTACGGGGCGAACGATCCGGACAATCACGACCGGGAAAGCAATTTGCTGGCAACCGTTTTTGCGGATTTTACCCCGAGCGCGACGTTGACCAGCAAGGTCGTGTTCGGTGGGCAGGACCGGCGCTTCGAATCAGATAATCCCGGCCCGTACGGGACGGAGGTCACCCTCGTGAAAAACCGCCGGGCGGTGCTTGACTGGCAGAGCACACTGCAGGCGGGCGCGCAGCATCGCGTGACGGCCGGACTGACCGCGGAGCATAACCACACCATCAACACGGGCTTTGGGGACATTGACGAGCGGCAGCAGTTGCTCGCGTTCTTCGCGCAGGATGAGTGGACCCCGGTCGAACGGGTGTACCTGACCGCCGGTTTGCGCAGCGACGATCATGATACCTTCGGGCGGGCCACCACGGGTCGGGCAACGGCCGCCTGGTTGTCGCGCGGGGCGCGCTGGAAATTCCGGGCGACCTACGGCACGGCATTCCGTTCGCCGAGCTTTCTCGATCTTTACGGGCAGAGCGCATTTTACGTCGGCAACCCCGGGCTGCGACCGGAGAAGGCGCGCGGCTGGGATGCGGGTGTTGATTATTTTCTGCCGGACAATCGCGGCAGCCTGAGCGTGACGTGGTTCGACACCCGCTTCCGCGATCTGATCGTCTATGACTTTGGCGTGTTTCCCGGAACCACGGCGAATGTGGGGCAGGCGTCGACGAAAGGACTGGAGTTGTCCGGGAAGTTTTCCCTGCCCGGCGCGGTCGACGTCCGGCTGGCCTATACCTATCTCGAGGCGGACAATCTCACTGACGGGACGCGGCTGCTCCGCCGGCCGCGGCACAGCGGTTCGCTCGATGTCTGGCATGACTTTGGCCGGGGCCTCAGTGCCGGCACCGGCCTGGCCTTTGCGGCGCAACGGGAGGACGTGGATGCAGCGACCTTCGCCACGATCGACGCCGAGGATTACCTGGTCGTGCGTCTCTATGGCGCCTGGCAGGCAAGTCCGCGCGTACTGCTCAAGGCCCGGATCGAAAACCTGCTCGACCAAAAATATGCCGAAGTAAACGGCTACCCGCAGCCGGGCTTCGGCGCCTTTGCCGGTGTTGAAATGAAGTTCTAAGCGGCCGGGCCGCCGCGAGCAGGACACTCCGCGCTTGCGGCTTCCCTGGGGCGGAGGAAACTCCGGCACCCCCATGAAACATCGCCTCAGCCTGATTATTTTCCTCCTCAGCTGTGCGCTTTCGCGCGCGGAAGATTTTCGTTACGGTCAGCCGGCGCAATCGCGGCGCCCGGCCGCCGACTATGTGCCCGACCTGGCCGTGCTGGCCAAGCCCCAGGCGAGCGAACTCCGCGAACTGGTGGAGCGGTTCGTGGCGGACCGCAAGGGCCTGGAATCCATGCACCCGGTGCCCAACTCGCCGTTGCAGCTGCGGCGGCTGGCGGAGTATTACCGGACCTGGGCGGCCAAGCTGGATGCCATGGCCTACGATCAACTCGGGGTGGAGGGCCGGATCGACTGGCACCTGATGCGGTTGGAAATGAAATACCAGCTCGGCCTCGTGGATCGCCAGCTGAAGCGCAATGCCGAGATGGTGCCGCTGCTGCCGTTTTTCGAGCCATTGGCGGGACTGCAGGAGCAGCGCCGGGAATACACCCGGCCCGACGGCAAGGCGGCGGCGGCGGCGCTGGCGGACGCGCGCACGCAGCTGGCGGCGGTGCGCGTGGCCCTGGAGTCCGGCCTGGCCGACAAGCCGGGCGAAAATGCCATCAAGCCGAACAAGATCATCGCCCTGCGCGCGATCAACCAGCTGCATGAGACCGGCAAGCAACTCGAGGATTGGTTCAAGCACTACGAACCCTATGACCCGGACTTCGGCTGGTGGACCCGCGAGCCCTACAAGAAATTGACCGCCGCGCTGGACGACTACGCCAAGTTCCTCCGCGAGAAAATTGTCGGCGCCAAGCCCGGCGAGGACGAGCCGATTGTCGGCGACCCGATCGGCGCCGAGGGCCTCACCCTCGACCTGGAGCACGAGATGATTCCCTATACGCCGGCGGAACTGATCGCCGTGGCGGAGAAGGAGTTTGCCTGGTGTGAGGCCGAGTGGAAAAAGGTTGCCCGCGACCTGGGCCTGGGGGACGACTGGCGGGCGGCCCTGGAAAAGATGAAGCAGGATTACGTCGCCCCCGGCGACCAGCCCGTGCTGATCGCCCGGCAGGCCTACGAGGCGGTGGATTTCATCACCAAACGCAACCTGCTGACCGTGCCCCCCCACCTGATTGATGACTGGTACATGACCATGATGTCGCCCGAACGGCAGAAGGTGAACCCGTTCTTCCTGGGCGGCGACCGGATCATCGTGTCGTTTCCCACGGACGCCATGGACCATCAGGACAAGCTGAACAGTTTGCGGGCCAACAATGTTCATCTCTGCCACGCCACCGTTTTCCATGAGCTGATCCCGGGCCACCACATGCAGGGCTGGTATAGCGACCGGTATAATCAGCACCGCCAGTTGTTCTACACCCCGTTTTGGATGGAGGGCTGGGCGCTGTGGTGGGAGTTCCATCTCTGGGACCTCGGCTACCAGCAGACACCGCTGGATCGCGCCGGCGCACTTTTTTGGCGCACCCACCGCTGTGCGCGCATCATCTTCTCGCTCAATTTCCACCTCGGCAAATGGACGCCGCAGCAGTGCATTGACTTCCTGGTGGACAAGGTCGGCCACGACCGGCACACGGCGACCGGCGAGGTGCGGCGTTCCTTCAACGGGGATTACTCGCCGCTCTATCAGGTCGGCTACATGATGGGGGCGATCCAGCTGCGCACGCTTTATGCCGATCTGGTGAAGACCGGCAAGATGCCCGAGAAGGATTTCCACGACCTCATTCTGCAGGGCGGCACCATGCCGATCGAGATGGTGCGGGCGCATGTCACCGGCACCAAGCTCCCCCGCGACTACACCAGTTCTTGGAAGTTTGCGGGCGAGAAGCCGTGAGAAAATTGTAGGGCGGGATCGCTGATCCCGCCGGCGGCCATCACCATGGCGGGATCAGCGATCCCGCCCTACAGCGCTACGGTGCTGATGCAAGGCCTTGAGCCGATCCAGCGCCTCGTCGCCGGTGAGCTGTGCCGGCCAGCCATAGGCGGCCGTCGCCGCGGCGTTCAGCTGCTCGAGGTCGGCGCCGCGCGCCGCGCGGGCGAGGGTCAGGCGTTGCTCCTCCTGGGTGCGGCTGAGGGAGCTGAGCCGGGTCGCGGGTGGCCAGGGAAAGGGGAATGAAGCGACGCGGGATGGGGGAGAAACCTTTGCCGAACACTGGCGCCACCAGAGCAGAAAGAGCCGCGAGCTGAGCAAGCCTTGGGCGAAGTCATCATCGCGGGCCACGACGAGCAGGCTGTCATCCGGCAGCCGGTTGCTGTCGATCCAGTCCCAGGCCGGGTCCGGGGCAGCAAGCGGGGTGGCGAGGTAGCGCTCGAGCCGGGCCAGGGTGGTGCGAAGTTCACGCTGGGCGAAAGGGTTGAGCCACCACCGCCCGGCGGGATCCTGCAGTTGGGTGCGGAGCAGCTGCCAGGGCATCTGATACAGCGCTGCTTCTTGGGCGGTGGATTGATCCGGGAAATCGATTGAGCGATGTTCCTGGGCGTGGCCCAATTTATATCCGATGATATGGCGCAGCACATCGCTGTTTGGCCGGCCGGTGGGGTTGCGGGCGGTCTCAATGGCACGAACCTGTGCGGTCGTGACCGCGGCGGGCGGCCACAAGGTTTCACCCACAAAGGCCAGACCGGCATTTTCCGGCAAGGGTTGGGGCGTGGCAGGAGGCATCGGGATAAACCCATTGCCTAGGATGCGGCCGGCGCCAAGCTGCTTCGCATCCTCCCATGCGAAGCCGAATCATCCCCGCGTTGCTGTGTTGCCTCGTTCCGCTGTCCCTCCTGGCCTCGCCGCTGAGCGAGAAAGTCCGCCAGCATCGCGTGGCGCACGAGCAGGAACTCGTGGCGGAATACCGCGAGTTCCTGACCATCCCGAACGTGGACGCCGACCAAACCAACGTCCGGCGCAATGCCGAGTTCCTGCGCGCCATGATGATACGGCGCGGCCTCGCGGCCGAGCTGCTGGAAGGTAAGACGTCGGCCACCAATCCCGCGGTTTTCGCCGAGGTCAGGGTGCCGGGAGCGACGCGTACCATCATGTTTTACGCGCATTACGACGGCCAGCCGGTCAATCCGAAGGAGTGGGCCACGGGCCTGGATCCGTGGAACCCGGTGTTCCTCACGGCGTCGCTCGCCAAGGGCGGGAAGATCGTCGATGGCTGGAAACCCGGCGACGCGATCAACCCCGCGTGGCGCCTCAACGGCCGCGCCAGCGCCGACGACAAGGCCGGCGTTTTCTCCATCCTCAACGCCTACGATGCCCTGGTTAAGACCGGGGGCCGGCCGACCGTGAATGTGAAATTCATCTTCGAGGGCGAGGAAGAGACGGGCTCTCCTCATCTCGGGGAGATCATGGAGTTGCACCGGGCCAAGCTGCAGAGCGACCTGTGGATCATCTGCGACGGATCCCGGCATGTCTCGGGCCGCAAGCTGGTGGTCTTCGGCGTGCGCGGTGATGTGAACATGAATCTGACCGCCTACGGGGCCAAGCGGCCCCTGCACAGCGGCAATTTTGGCAACTTCGCCCCCAATCCGGCCCTGCGGCTCGTGTCCCTGCTCGCGAGCATGAAGGACGACAACGGCAAGGTGCTCATCAAGGGCTTCTATGATGATTACGTGCAGTTCTCCGAATCCGAGCGGATCGCGGTCAAGGAGGCGTCCTTCACTGACACCGCCCTGCTGCAGGAACTGGGTTTGAAGCAAGGCGAGGTCCCCGGCCGGTCGCTGCTCGATGGCTTTGAACTGCCGACGCTCAACATCAACGGCATCGCGAGCGCCAACGTGGGGAAGACGGCGACCAATGTGATCCCCTCGACCGCCCGCGTCACGCTCGACCTGCGCGTCGTGCTGGGCATCGACTGGCGCCGTCAGGTGGGCCGCGTGACCGAGCACATGCAGGCGCAGGGTTGGCACGTGATCGATCGTGAACCGACTGATGCCGAGCGCGCCCAGTTTGCGAAGCTGATCAAGGTGGAGTTCGAACCGGGCTATAACGCCCAGCGCACGCCCCTGAGCCTGCCGATCGCGCAGGCGGTCATCGCGGCAGTGCAATCGACCACGACCGAGCCGGTCATGAAGCTGCCCACCGCCGGTGGCAGCCTGCCGCTGAGCATCATCGTGGAGACGCTCGGGGTGAACGTCATCACGGTGCCCGTGGCGAATTACGACAACAACCAGCACGCGGAGAATGAGAACATGCGCGTCGACTATCTGTGGGAAGGCATGGAGACGTTCGCGGCGCTGATGACGATGCCGTGAGGTGACACTCCCCCGAAAATGTAGGGCCGGCGCTTGTCGCCGTTCCGTCGTTCGTTCGGGGAATGGTCCGCCGACCAGCGGCAACCCTACATTCAACGGCATGATCCCGTATCAGTCGTTGAACGTTACGCGCGGGTTGGTCTGCAAAAATTGCGCGATCGCGTCGGCGAAGATGGCTCCGAACTCGGCGCGCTTCTTTTCACCGACGCCGGTGATGCCGTCCAGCTCGCCGGCCCGCGTGGGATAAGCGCGCGCCATTTGCCGCAGCGTCGCATCGCCAAAAATGACGTACGCGGGCACGCCCCGCTCGTCGGCCAGTTGCTTGCGCAGGGTGCGGAGTCGGGCGAAGAGAATCTCGTCGCAGGCGATGTCGCCCTCGCGGCGGGCGATCCGTTTCGCCTTCGGCAGGTCCATTGGCTTGGTGAGCGTGACGGGCGCACGGGAGCGGAGGACGGCGCGGCCCTCGGGCGTGAGTTCGAGGGTGGCAAACTCCCCCTCGGCGACGGTCAGGAAACCCAGCCGCATCAGTTCACGACCGATGTTGGCCCAGTGCGGCCGGGACAAATCCCGGCCGATGCCGTAGGTGGTCAGGCGGTCGTGGCCCCAGCGCCGGATCTTGTCGGTGTCGGCGCCGGTCAGCACTTCGGTGAGATGATTCAGCCCCACGCTGAAGTTGCTGTGCTGAGCGATGCGATAGACGCAGGACAGGAGCTTTTGGGCGGCGATGGTGCCGTCGTAGGTTTCGCGGGGCTCGAGGCAGTTGTCGCAGGCGCCGCAGTTATCGAGCGGAAAATCCTCCCCGAAATAATCCAGCAACTCGGCCCGGCGGCAGCCGGCGCTTTCGGCATAATGCACGATTTGCCGGAGCTGGGCGCGGGCGACGCTCTGCTCGTGCTCGTTCGTGATTTCGTCGAGAAAATGGGTCTGCTTGGCGATGTCGCCGGCGCTGAACAGCAGGAGACAGTCGCCCGGCAGGCCGTCGCGGCCGGCCCGGCCGGTTTCCTGGTAGTAACCCTCGATGTTTTTCGGCAGATCATGATGGATGATCCAGCGGACGTTGGGTTTGTTGATCCCCATGCCAAAGGCGATGGTCGCGCAGATGATCCGCGTCTCGTCGCGCAGGAAGAGCTCCTGGTTGCGGCTGCGCTCCGCTGCGTCGAGCCCCGCGTGATAGGGGCGGGCGAGGAAGCCGCGGCCGGCGAGTGTCTCAGCCACGCGCTCGGCCGTGGCGCGGCTCGCGCAATAGATGATGCCGCTCTCGCTCTCGCGCTGCCGGACAAAGGCGATGATTTGCTTCAACGGCTGGTCCTTGGGAATAACCCGATAGGAGAGGTTGGGCCGGTTGAAGCTGGCGACAAAGGTGGCGGGCTCACGCAGCCGGAGGTGTTTGATGATGTCGGTGCGCACCCGGCTGGTGGCGGTCGCCGTGAGTGCCATGACGGGGACGTCCGGCAGCAAATCCCGCAGCCTGGCGATTTGCCGGTATTCGGGCCGGAAATCGTGGCCCCATTCGGAAATGCAATGGGCCTCGTCGATGGCCAGGGCGGTGACGTTCCACGCCTTCAGGTTTTCCTGCCAGTTGTCGAGCATCAGCCGCTCCGGGGCGACATAGAGCAACCGCCATTCCCCGCGGTGCAGGCCGCTCAGCCGGGAGCGGGCCTCGGCGGGGTCGAGGGTGGAGTTCAGGAAGGTGGCGGCCACGCCCGCCGCCTGCAGCTGATCCACCTGATCCTTCATCAGGGCGATGAGGGGCGACACGACCACGGTTAGGCCCGGCCGCTGCAAGGCGGGAAGTTGGAAACACAGGGACTTGCCCCCACCCGTGGGCAATAGCGCGAACACATCCCGATCGGCCAAGGCCGTCTCGATAATCTCGCGCTGGAGCGGGCGGAAAGCCCCGTAGCCGAAGGTAGTTTTGAGCGTAAGCAGCAGGTCGTCCACAGGAGAAGGTGTGTGGATGGGGCCGATGCATCCGACCGGCAAGCCTTCAGGTTACGTAATTACGCTTACTTGAGGCCAAGCCAGTCGGCGAGGCTCCGCACGGCCGGGGTCAGGGGATGACCGCGGCGCACGGCGCGGGAGACAATCCGAAGTTTCCGGTTTGTCCGCTCGGCCTTGGGGTCGACATGACCCACGAGTTCGATGCCGGCGAGTATCGGCAGGGCATAGTAGCCACGCACGCGCCGGGCTGGCGGGGTGTAGACCTCCCAGGTGTAGTCGAAGCCCCATAGTGCGGCGGTGATGAGGCGGTCGTAGATGAGGGGGTCGAGGGGTGCCAGCAGCAGCGGTTGTGCCGCCGCGGTGCGGGAGGGGTTGGGCCGGCAGTGCTCCAACTGCGGCAAATCCTCCCGCAGGCAGTGGAGGGTGGGGCAGCCGTCGACCTTGACCGCCTGGACCAGGTCCGTCACGAGCTTGAGTTCCGCTTGCTTGAGCCGGACGAGCCGGCGTTGGCGGAGTTTGAGGAGCGCATCCCATCGGGCCGTTTCCCGGGTGGTGGGCTCGGGCTGGGCCAGAACCCGCCGGGGTAGGACCCGTTCGGGGAGATCATAGGAACGGCGGTTGTCCGTACTGCGGCGGGCAATGAGCAGACGGCCGTGGAAGAAGAGTTTCTGCAGGGTCGCCTTGGCCTGCGTGGCCGCACCCCACACGTGGCGGGAGCGTCCGGAACCGGCAAAATCCTCGGACGAAAGCGGGCCGCGACGCGCGATTTCCTGAATGAGATCCGGGGCCAGTTCCCGCTGACGGGGCGACAATCGGCCGGACCAGGCGCTGGTTTGCCTGGTCCGGTCCCGCATCACCGCCTGCAAATGGGGCCAGGCTTCGAGAGGGAAAGCCACCAGGGTATTGGCGGAGGGAATATGATGTTCGAAGGCTGTCCGCTGCTCCGCGCCGAGCGGCGCGTCCGCAGGTCCGTGGAGATGACGCATCAGGCCGCCTTCCGGGTAGCGATGAACACGATTGCGGAGAATGAGATCATGCATCCGGCCGCAAACATTGATCGGATCGATCTGGATGTAGCCATGGTGGGCCAGGGCCGACGCCACATCCGGGGCGGGGGCATCCAGCAGCAGGGTGCGGCGCAGAAAACGACGCGCAGTTGCAGGATCAAGAGGGAGCGGGATCATGGGGGCGGGCCGCAGTTGGCGAACAATGTCCGGTCGGGGAGTTGCGCCGCACGACGCCGAAAAAAGAAAGGCCGCGCCAGAAGCGCGGCCTGAATGTAGCCAGAGGAGATAGGTTATTTCTTGGGGGCCGCGGCATCAATTTCCTGCAGCCGCTTCTCCAAGATATTCATCTCGCTGACGAGGCGCTCCTCGACCTTCTTGCGGTCTGAGCTGTTGACGATGCTGAGGCTGGCCGCATCACGCACGACATTGGCCGGCAGCGAAAGCAGGCGGGTAATCAGGCCCTGGTCCTTGAAGCTGCTCAGGTAGAGCGCCGTGATCTCGTGGGAAAGCTTCATCGAATCATGCGCGACCGCTTGCGAGGTCAGCAATTGCGTGTTGAGCGCCTGATTGCGGGACATTTCTGCCGTCAGCACGCCGCTGACCTGATCGCTGATCCGCTGGCTGTAGGCGTTGATGGCCTCGCGGGTGAGGTTCTGGTCCTTGGACATCTCGGAGAGAATGGGGGAGATCTTTTCCGCCATGCGCGTGGAGACTTTGTCGACCTGCTCATTTTGGAGCTTCTCGGCCTCCTCCGGGGTCTTCGGGAGGGGACTGTTGGGCTGCATCTTGCGGGCGATGGCCTCGGCGAGCTGATTGACCTTCTCGGCGTTGATCTTGGCGAACTCCTCGTCCGTCATGAGTGCATCGGCCTGGCGCTTGGCGATCGCATCCTTGAGGAGCTGATTGACGGATTCAATATGCCGGCGGGTCTCTTCCGCTGATGCCTTCATCTCGGCATTCGTCTGCTCGCGAAGGGCGGCGATTTCACTTTGCTGTTTCGCGGCCAGTTCGGAGACGGTTTTCTGGTAGAACCAGAAAGCCGCCCCGATGATCAAGGCGGCGGTGAGGACGACGGCGGGGAGCTGTTCTTTGAACTTTTGCCACATAGGAAGAGGAGGGTTGAATGTGTATCGACATCCATAGCAGGAGAATGTTCAAAAGCAATGCCGCCCTTGCGCCACCCATGATTTCCAAGCCATGAGCCTCAATCGCTATGAACAATCGGTTTTTGACTACCTTTTGACCAACCCCGACGAACGACGACATTGGCAGGGAAAAATATTTGAGGCGTCATGTCGCGCCGAGGCAACGGGGGCGGTCGCACGTGCCTTGGAGCGGGATTTTTGGGATTATTTTGTGGAGCGCAGTCCGCATGTGACCCAGCTGCGAAACTTGAATAGCGGCGGTCTGCGGCGGGTGAGTTTCTTGAACCTGGCTGAACACTTGCTGAGGTTGTGGGGCCCGCCGCCCAAGCTCAGGAAACCAGCGGCCAATTCATGGGCCTAGGCTTCCGTCACCGGAAATTTTCACAATTTCTCAATTACTGTATTTACAAAGCCCAGAAGTGGATGCATTGGTTATTCACAAGTTATCCACTCGATGGAAAACACTAAAAGTGCGGTTAATAATCCACCGCGGCATCAGGTTGAAGTAAGGGCTAAAACCTACGTTCTCGATACGAACGTATTGCTGCACGACCCACAATCGATCTACAAATTCGAAGACAACAACCTCGCGATTCCGGTCGAGGTTCTTGAAGAGCTCGATGCGATCAAGAGCGAGCAATCCACGGAGCGGGGCCGCAACGCCCGCCGAGTGCACCGCATCCTGCAGGAGCTCCTGCCGGACTCGCACTCGATGCACGAGGGCGTGAAGCTGCCCAACGGCGGCACGCTCTCCATCATCATCAATCGCTACCTGGTGGAAAACAACTGGTCCTCGCCCGCGATGCAGCGGTTGCGCGCCGTGCTGTCGGACTTCACCAAGAAGGACAATCGCATCATCGCGAGCGCCCTGTTCGTGCAAGAGACCCACCAGCCGCCCACCATACTCGTCACGAAGGACGTCAATGTGCAGCTCAAGGCCCGCGCGGTCGGGCTCGAGGCCGAGGATTACCTGAACGACAAGGTGCCCGAGGCGGATTCCGACGAGGGCGACTACCAGACCATTCCCCTCGACGTCTACGAAATGCAGCGCTTCTGCTCGGAGGGCGAACTGGAACTGGCCGCCGAGGCAGGGGGCAAATTGTATCTGAACGAGTACGTGCTGCTGATGACGCCCGAGGGCAAGACGATGCCCGGCCGTTATTATGGCAACAACGTGGTGCGCCGGCTGCATCTCCCGGATTTTGTGAAAGCCCCCGGCGGCATCCCTATCCGCCCGCGCAATCTCGAGCAGCAATTTTTCGTGGATGCGCTGATGGATGACACCATCTCACTGGTTACCTGCTTCGGCAAGGCGGGCACAGGCAAGACGCTGTTGTCCACCGCCTGCGCCCTGTTCCAGACCACGGATGACAAGTCGCGCTACGACGGCCTCTCCATCTCCCGCCCGGTCATTTCGCTCGGCAAGGACATTGGCTTTCTTCCCGGCACCCTGGAGGAGAAGATGAAACCCTGGTTGCAGCCCTATCACGACGCCCTGGAGGTGCTCATGCCGTCCAAGCCGGCCAAGGAGCCCCAGTTTGCCATGAAGAAGGCCGGCAAGAAAAAGAAAAACAAGCACGGCGACATCATGGCGATGATGGCCCAGCCGCAGCCGGTGCACGGGGGCGGGTCGGGGGGCCACAACGGTCCGCCGCCGGTGAAGCCTTACGAGCGCCTGATCAGCAGCGGGGTCGTGGAGATCGAGGCCCTGTGCTTCATCCGCGGCCGCTCGATCGCCCGCCGCTTCTTCATCCTCGACGAAGCCCAGCAACTCACCCCCCACGAGGTGAAGACCGTCATCACCCGTATTTCCGAAAGCTCGAAACTGGTGCTCATCGGCGACCCGGCGCAGATTGACAATCCCTACGTCGATTCGCGCAGCAACGGTTTGGTCTATTGCCACAACCGCATGAAGGGCCTAGCCCTCGCCGCCCACGTGAAGCTTTCCAAGGGGGAACGCTCCAAGCTCGCCGAGCTGGCGGCCGATCTGCTTTAAGCGGATCCGGGGCCACGTGATTCTCGGCTTGCGGCCCGCCGGCCCCAGCCGAAAACTGCGCGGCTGTGGACCAGACTACCCCAGCAGGACAATCCGGCGCAGCCCGCGAGGGCCACGAGGAGTTGCTGGAGGCCCAGCGCCAGGGCCGTCAGCTCAAGGAAACCATCGCGGCCCTGCGTTCCCGCCTGGAGGAAGCCGAGGCGGGCCACGCCAGCGCGGTCCAGGCGGCGCTGGCGGTGGGGGCCGACGAGATCCGGATCCTCCGCACGACGATCGCCACCCTGCGCGACGAACTGCAGTCCCTGCAGACCGCCAAGGAGGATGCCGTGCAACAGGCGGTGGCCGCCGGCCATGATGAGGCCCACCAGCTGCATCTGACGATCCAGACCCTGCGCGACCAGCTGGAGCGGGAGCTTTATGAACAACGGGACGGCCTGGCCCGCCAGCAGAAATCCTCTCTGGATGAAATGAAGCAATTGCACGATACGATCGCCGCCCTGCGGGCGAAATTGGAAAACAACCATGGAAGCTAAACCGCCCCTCCCGCCTGCGGCCCCCCGCCGCCCGTCCCGTGATACGCTGTCCGGCCTGCGCACCCAGCTGCGCCGGGCGGAGATGCTCATCAAGCTTTCGCAGAAGGTTGCCGCCATTGACAACCTTGACGAGCTGTTGTCCACCCTCATCGAGCTCACAGCGAGCGAGACTGAAGCCGAGCGCGGCTCGCTCTTTTTGAATGATCCCGCCACGGGCGAACTCTATTCGCGCGTGGCCCAGGGCACGTTCAATCGCGAGATCCGGTTGCTCAACACCGAGGGCATCGCGGGGGCGGTCTTTCGGAGCGGGCAGGGGCTGATCGTGCACGACGCGTACTCCGATCCGCGCTTCAAACATGAGGTCGACGAGAAGACCGGGTTCCGGACGAAATCCATCCTGTGCGCCCCGATCAAGACCGCCCGCGGCGAGGTCATCGGGGTGGTGCAGACCCTGAACAAGCGGGCGGGGAACTTTGACGCCGGGGACCTGGCCCTGCTCGAGGCGATGGCCCTGCAGGCCGCCTCGGCGCTGCAAAGCACGCAATACATCGAGCGGATGATGAAGACCCGGCAGCAGGAGATGGAATTTCTTGACCTGATTGCCGATATCACCAGCTCGCTCGAGCTCTCCGTGCTGTTGCGCCGGGTCATGAGCGAGGCCACCCGCATGCTCAAGGCCGACCGCTCCACGCTCTTTCTCAACAATGAGAAGACGAACGAGCTCTGGTCCGAGGTGGGCGAGGGATTGAACGCCGTGCAGATCAGGCTCCCCAACACCGCGGGCATCGCCGGGGCGGTCTTCCAGTCGGGCAAAACCATCAACATCCCGCACGCCTACGCCGACCTTCGCTTCAGCCCGGCCTTCGACAAGAAAACGGGCTACTTCACCCGTTCCATCCTCTGTGTGCCGGTGGTGAACAAAACCGGGAAGGTCATCGGGGTGACCCAGGCCCTCAACAAGCGCGGTGGACCCTTCACCAACGAGGACGAGTCGCGGCTGAAGGCCTTCACCGCTCAGGTCTCCATCGCACTCGAGAATGCGAAGCTTTTCGACGACGTGCAGAACATGCGCAATTACAACCAGTCGATGCTGGAAAGCATGTCCAATGGCGTCATGACCTTCAACGAGGAGGGCCGCATCCACACCTGCAACGCCGCCGGCTACCGCATCCTCAAGGCCCGTGAGGCCGACGTGCTGGGCAAACCGGCCGCCGAATTCTTCACCGGGGCCAACGCCTGGCTGGTGGAGCGGCTCAAGGCCCTCGAGATCGCCGGCGCCAAGGGGGACCTCCTGATGGACGCCGCCATGGAGGCCCGCGGCGAGAAGCTCAGCGTCAATCTCACGCTCCAGCCGCTCATCAGCCTCAAGGGCAAGCGCGTGGGCTCCCTCCTGATGATTGAAAACATCAGCAACGAAAAGCGCATGAAGTCCACCATGGCGCGCTACATGGACCCCGGCCTGGCTGACCGCCTGCTGGCCGGCGGCGGCGAGTTGCTGGGCGGCCAGAGCGTGGAGGCGACGATGTTGTTTTCCGACATCCGCTCTTTCACCACCCTGACCGAAGAATTGGGTGCCCAGGGCACGGTGTCGCTGCTCAACGAGTATTTCACCCTGATGGTGCACTGCATCACGCAGGAGGGCGGCATGCTCGACAAGTTTATCGGCGATGCCATCATGGCGGAGTTCGGCATCCCCGTGCCGCATGATGATGACGCGGATCGCGCGGTCCGCGCGGCCATTGCCATGATCGTCGAGTTGCGGACACTCAACCAGCATCGGCAGGGCCGCGGGCAAAAACCCATCCTCATGGGCATCGGCCTGAACACCGACACGGTGGTGTCAGGGAATATCGGCGCCCCGAAACGCATGGATTACACCGTCATTGGCGACGGGGTCAACCTGGCCTCCCGGCTGGAGAGCGCCTGCAAGGAGTATTCCGCCCAGATTCTGATCAGTGAATTCACGGTGCGCAAACTCAAGGGAACCTACCGCACCCGGGAGATCGACCGGGTCGTCGTCAAGGGCAAGACCACGCCCGTCGGCGTATTCGAGGTGCTGGATTACCACACGGAGGAGACCTTTCCCCACCTTTCCGAGGTGGTTGGCCAGTTTCGCGGCGGGTTGAAATATTACCGCGAAGGGGACTTTGACCGGGCGATCCGGTCATTCAACGAGGCCCTGGCCCTGCATCCGGGCGACAAACTCAGTGCCAGCTACATCGAGCGCTGCACTTACCTCAAGGCCCACCCGCCTGGAGAAAAATGGGATGGCGTCTGGGTCATGAAGTCGAAGTGAGCCACGGGTGACGTGGCATTCACGCGGAAAGCCTCGCGCGATAACTTCGGGCGGAACCGCAAGGCGCGTCTGGCTCGATCACCCTGCCGCACCGCCAAGGCAAGCCTACACCCCTCCCGGCCCCCGGGTGAGAGGGAAGTTCCCCGCGTGCCTCGATACTTCGAGCCGGTCGATTCGGCTAACTGTGATGGTGGTGGCTGTCGTACTGTTCGTACGTCCACATCAGGATGCTCGCCGCGAACAGAATGATCACGTAGTCGAGCACCGATAAGGGATAGCCAATCACGTAGCTCCCTAGGCCCAAGAGCAGGGCGGCACCTATGGCAGTAAACGCTGGTTTCATCGGGTTCCTTTACGCCCATACCATAATACCATCTGCCGCCGGATGCAAATGAGTGATGGACCGCGGCACCATAGGGGTGCGGCCGGCAAGCGGCCCCTGGAATTTCTAGTCGGCCGTCGCTTTCTCTTCCACGGCTGGGGGCTCCGCGGCGGGTTCCTCGTCGAGCAGGCTCGGCTCGCCCTTGCGATGCGCCAGCCACTCCATGACCCCGGAGAACAGCCCGGTGAACATCAGGTCGCCGAACAGGGTGTTGCGGAAGAAATAAACGGTCGGTGGATATTCCGGGTGGCCGACCGTCAGCGCCTGCCACCAGCCGGCGAGGGTCTTGGCGTAATAGGGATCGGCCGCCCACGACTGGGTATTGGTCACCAGATAGAATAGCACGGCGCCGAGCAGCGAGCCATTGAGGAGGTTGAGCCACGATTTCCGCCGGGCCACCCAGGCGCCGAGCAGCAGCGCCGCGGCAAAGCAGACGGTGCGCCCCGCCAAGCCGCTGAGCGGCCAGCTGAAACCGAACTCCCGCGCATAATAGTGGTTGAGGTAGAGGTCGGACAACGCGAGGGCGACAAAGGGAACCAGCCACAGGCCGCGCCGGCGGAAGTAGACCGCGCCGCAGAAGGCGATGGCCATGACCGGGGAAAAATTCGAGAGCCCGGGATCCAGGGTGGGCAGCACGCGGTAGAGCGTGGCTAGGATGATGAGAACAAGCGCGACAAGCATGTGATTGAGTTAAGACAAACCGGAGGGCCGATGACAAGCGCCGAGGGTGGGCGCCGGCGGGCCGCCCTACGGGCCTTCCGCTTCCCGGGCCATCAGCCAGAGCAGGTCGGAAACCCGGTTGAGATATTGCAGCAGCACGGGTCGCACCCTCCGGCCGTGATCCGCGAGGCCGACCAGCTGGCGCTCGGCGCGGCGGGCGGCGGTGCGGGCGAGGTCCAGCGCCGCCGCCGCTGGATTGGCGCCCGGCGTGGCCCAGCCGGCGAACTTGGGTTGACGCGCCTCGACGATTGCGAGGGCGGTGTCGATCCGGGTCAACTCGACCGGGCCAATCTTGGCAAAGTTGGATGCGGCATGCCGGGCCACATCCGATTCGGCACAGCTGATTTCGCCCATCAGGGCCACCAGTTCGCGCTGGATAGATTCAAATTCCCCGGACGCGGTTCCCGCCGCCCGCCAGGCTTTCGCCAGTCCGATCGCCACATTGAGCTCATCCAGTGCGCCCACGGCCTCGATCTGCGGATGATGCTTGGACACCCGCTGTCCGTACAGGAGGCTGGTGGTGCCGTCATCGCCGGTCCGGGTGGCGATGGAGCCGGGGCGGGATTTTGGGGTGGGGGGCATTTTAGGCATTCTTCTTCGCCGCCTCGCGCGTTTCTTTCTTCAAGACCTTCAATTCCGGCTCAATCGACTCCCTGACGTTCGGCTCCATCCGGTCAATGTAGAGTACGCCGTTCAAATGATCGACTTCATGCTGGACGCAGCGGGACAACAGGCCGTTGCAGTGCAGGGTATGCGCATGTCCCGCCGTATCCTTGAAGGAGACGGCGATCTCGTCCGGCCGGATCACGTCACCGCGGATGTGCGGAAACGACAGGCAGCCCTCTTCATAGACCGTCTCCGGCAGCGGGACCACCGTCACCTCGGGGTTCACCAACACCAAGGGCATGAACAATTCCAGCGGAGGGCGCGTGCCGTCATAGGTCCATTGAAACTTGGCTTCCACCGGGGTCAGGTCGACGACACACAGCTGGAGCGCCTGCCCGACCTGCTGGGCGGCGAGCCCGATGCCCTCGGCGGCGTGCATGGTCTCGATCATGTCCGCGGCGAGTTTTCGCAGCGCGGCGTTATATGCCGTAATCTTCACGCCTTTTTTGCGAAGAATCGGACTATTGTAGTGAACAATCGGCAGTGACATGGGTCAGGGGTGAGGCTGGGCAGAGTATTTGTTGGCGCAAGCATGCGGCAAATAAATTTGTTTCTGCCCGCTGAACCGTTATGTCACTCACCATGCCATCGCCCACCCCCGCCCGCTCTGCCCCCTGGCAGTTATGGCTGGGTCTTGGTTTGGGCCTGCTGGCCCTGGCTTGGCTGTTGCCGGTCAATGTGAAATCGCTCAACACGGCGCTTTTGCGCGAGGCCGGGCATGACACCCGCACGGTCGCGGGTTTTGGCCGCGATCTGCTGGAGCTCGACAAACCCGGTCCGGCGGCCCTGGTCTTGGAGGCCGCCCAGCGGACGGGTGACAACGGGGCCAGCGCGCTCCGGGTGATTTTCGACGATTTCGCCACGAAGCACCGGGAAATGATGCCCTGGGGCGGCTGGGATGTCGCCTTGGAGCCGCTGCTCGTCACCCGCAACGCCGCTTCGTCCGCCGATTCGCAGCCCGTGTTGAAGTTCATGGTGCTGCAAACCGCCCGGGACAATCTCCGCCGTTACTTGGCTGTGTCGCGCCTGCCGGCCGTCCAAACCCTGCTCAAGACAGGGGAGCTGGCGACCCCGCAGCGTTTTGTGCCGGCGAACCGGCCTGGCGGCCAGCCGCTGGATGCGGTTATCCTGCTCACCGCCTACCTCTGGCAGACCGAGCACCTGTCCGCTTCACTCCAACGGGAGGTACGCTCGCTGGCGGAGATTGCCGTGAAGACGGGGCAGATGGGTGAACTGGAGGATTTTTACCTGGATATCCTGACCCTCGGCCAGCGGCTGAACTGGATCCAGCTGTCCGAACTCCTGCGCACGACGGGGAATCTCGGGACCGTCGGGCAATTTGCCCACCTGGCCCGGATCGCCCCTGAGCACCTTCCGGTCATCTACACGGCGGCGCTGATGACAAAATCGGCCGACACGGTGGCCCGTTATCTCATCACCTACGGCCGGCCCGGGGCCGAGAACCTGCAGCTCGCCTTGGGATACGGGGAAGGGGCGGTGGAGCAGCTCGTGCAGCGCCAGGTGCCCGTGACCCGCGGCGCGGGGCCCGAATTTGAATTCGGCGCCGCCTTTGCCCTGCGGCACCCGGAACTCGCCCTGCTCGCCAAATATTCCGCGTTTCTGGGCGGGATTTTCCTGCTGCTGCGCGCATTGGATACCGGCTTGTTTTTCTCCATCGAGACGACCCTGCGGGGGGCCTTCCCGCGCATGGGCAGCGGCATTATAGCCGTCATCCTCACGTTTATCTTTCTGGTCTTCTCGGAGCCCTTCCTCCTCAAGGCCGCCCCCGTTTCCGACTATAAGATCAAACTCACCCTTCCCGTGATCGGCGCCCTCGCGGCGCCGGTTGCCTCCGCTTCCAACCCCCCGACCCACATGGACATCACGACCATCCTCTCCATCACCCTGTTCGCCTGCCTGCAGGTGGGCATGTATGTCATCTGCCTCCTGAAGATATCCGAGATCGACCGCCAGAAAATGGCCGCGGCCGCCAAGCTCCGCCTGGTGGAGAATGAGGAGAATCTCTTCGACGGCGGCCTTTACCTCGGCATTGCCGGCACGGCGACCGCACTTGTGCTGCAGGTGCTCGGCATCATTGATGCCAACCTGCTGGCGGCCTATTCCTCCAATCTCTTCGGCATTGTCTGCGTGGCCCTGGTCAAGATCCGCCACGTCCGGCCCTACAAGCGCAAGCTCATCGTCGAATCCCTGCCCGGCGCGGTGTCAGCCTAAGGAGCTCGCCTCATGAACAAGACGCTGCTCCTGATCATGTGCGACTTCATGTTGCTCAATCTCCTGGCGCTCACCCGCTGGGAGAAGGCGGAGCCTTCGCACACCCAGCTCGAGACCGCCGCACCCCGCTCGGCGGTGAACGCCCCCGCGGTCAACGCCGACATGGTCGAGCTCATGCGCCTCTCGCTTGAGGATGAGAAGGCGTCCCGGGACAACCTGGCCGCGCGCCTGACCTCCGCCCAAGGCTCGCTGGCCGAGCGCGAAAAAAACTTCACCGCCCTGCAGCAGCAGAAGGGCCAGCTCGAGAGTTCGCTGGCCGAGACCCAGTCCGGGGCCCGCGAGCTGGAGAAACGCTATGTGGCCACCGCGCAGGAGGCCTCCATGTCCAAGGAGCAGCTGGCCAAGTTGCAGCGCGAACTGGAGGAGCGCCGCGCCGAGGCCGAGCGCCAGAAGGCCGAGCTCGCCCGGATGGAGCGCCAGAACGCCGAGGCCCGGCAGCGCATTGAGAATCTCAATGTCGCGGTCCGGGTGGCCGAGCAGGAAAAGCAGCTCATCGCCCAAAACCTCACCGAGGCCAAGCAGCAGGTCGAGGTCGAGCGCTCGGAGCGCGTCAAGGTGCAGGAGCAGACCACCCAGCTGACGCAGGGCGTCGGCCAGCTGGCGCAGAAGTCCGGCGAACTCAGCCGGGAGATCCGCGACAACCGGCCCATCAATCCCAACATCATCTTCACGGACTTCCTCGCCAACCGCGTGCAGACGAAGTTTTCGGCCCGCCGCCCGGGGTTGTTTGGCATGGCGGCCAAGGAGCACAGCACGCAGACCGTGCTCGTGAGCGATGGCAACCGCGTCTATGCGCTGATGCACCTCAACGACACCCCCTTCGTGCTCGGCGAGATCCCGATCGATTATGACCAGGTTTCCGGCCGCTTGACGCGGGGCGCCTTCAACGCGCCGGTAACCGAGTTGCAGTTCCTCCAGCTCGATCCGCGCGTGCTGCTGGCGCCAATCGATCCGTCCCTGGCCGCCCTGCTCGGGGCCAAGATCTACCAGCTGGCCAAGGAACCGTTCAAGTTTCCCGAGGCCGTCCTCGTGCGGGCCGATGATGGCCGCTACGGGGAGACCCCGTTTCGCATCGATGCGTCAAACGCCAGCTACGTGAAGCTCGACAACCGGGTCGTCACGCAGCTGTTCGGCGAGATCTCACCCAAGCGGGGCGACCTCGTGTTCAGCAAGAGCGGCGACATCATCGGCATCATGGTCAACAGCGATTACTGCGCGGTGCTCGGGAATTTTACCCCCGCCTACACGCTGAAGACCGGTGACGTGCCCGAGCCCAAGACCAGCGTGATTCTTTCCGAGGCCTACACCCGCTGGCAGCGGCTGCCCTTCAAGCTGCAGTGATGGCCTGACCGGTCCGTTTTTCCTTCCCATTGGATTTTGGGCCGGCCTCTATGCCCTGATGCCGGCCCCGCTTCCCTTCCGAATCCACCCGCGAGGCTGACCATGGATCGGCGCGATGCCCTGCTCGTGGTTTTGCTGGTGGGCGTGATGTCCGCACTGCTGCTGCCCCTCGTCAGTATCGGCGTGGACCCGCACCATGATGGCGCCATGCTCAAGCCGGCGCTGGACGTGCTCTCGGGACAGTTTCTCTTCCGGGATTCCTTCACCCAATACGGCGCCGTCACCTGCTACCTGCAGGCGCTGACGCTGGCCTTCCAGCGCAGCCTGCTGACCCTGCGCTACTCGACCCTGGGGATCTACGCGGTGACCTTGACCTGCCTGTATGCCTCGTGGCGGTTCCTGCTGCCCCGTTCGCTCACCGTGGTGGCCTGCGTCCTGTTCATCTTGCTCAATCCGGCCTACGAGACGGATCCGTGGAACCACGAGCATTGGCTCGTGCAACCCTGGTCCTCCGCCTACGCCATGATGTTTCAGGCGATCGGGCTCTACGCCCTGTTCCGGGTGATCCGGGGCGAGCAGCCCAATCGTTGGGGCCTCGTCCTGGGCCTGGCGTGCGCCGCGGTGTTTTGGTGCCGACAGCCGGTGGGAATCATGATGACGGCCGCGTTGATCACGATCTGGCCGGCCTTGCACTGGACCGGCTGGACGCCGGCGCAGTCGAGCAAGTCCGCCATCCTGGGCCGGATCCTGGTGGGATATTTTGCATTCCATGCGGTGCTGTTCGGCGGGTACGCCCTGAACGGCGCGCTGTCGGCGTGGTGGTACCAGAACATCGCCTGGCCCGCCCGCTGGAGTCAGGGCATCATCTGGGGCGACACCTTGCCCCTGGTCGCCCATCCTTTTGCGGCCGCGGCTTTGGCCGGTCTGGGCTTGGCGCTCGCGCTCCCGGGCTGGTGGCGACGATTCTGGCCCAATGGGCCGGCCTCCTGGATATGGGTCTATTATATCGGCCTCGAGGTCCTGTTGCTTTGGCAACACGAGCGGCTCTTGCAAGTGATCGCGATTCGCCTGGGCGGCTGGAGTATATTGATTCCTTTGGTTGTGCTGGGGCTGGCCCTGGGCAGTTTCGTCACGGCCGCACGGCGGCGCGGAGCCTCCCTACCGCTCGAATACTATTTGAGCGCGGCGCTGGCCGTGCTGGGCCTGGGTTCGTTGGTGCAATATTATCCCGTCGCGGACGCCTGGCATTTTTTCTACGCCTTGGCGCCGGTCTGCGGTCTTTTCATTTTCGCCGTCTGGCGCTGGTCTGGCCAATCCTCCCCGGTCGTTGCGGTGCTGTTTGCCGCCGTGTTGCTGCCGGCGGTCTGGATCAAGGCGCAATCCATCCCCCTGGCCTTGAACCGACCCCTCGTCACCCTCGCCGGGCCGGCGGTACTGCGGGGGATGCGCGTTTCTCCGGAGCAGGCCCGCAGCCTGGAGCAGATTGCAGGGGTTTTGGCGCTCATCGAGCGGTATCAGCCTGGGCTGCCCGGCGCCCTGATCGGTAATGATGCGTTGTATCTTTGTTTCCTGCGGAATCAGGCCAATCCGACACCTTATTATGTCACGTGGCGGGGCCTGGCTGACCCCGCCGATAATCGGCAGCGTTGGGACTACATTCATCGTACCCGACCCTTGATGATTCTGCAGAAGGCGCGGTGGGAGGCGGTCAACGAGTTCTACCAGCGCGAGCGCTATGTCCCCTTGCTCTTTGTGCCCGCCGAGGAGCTGGAGATCGCCGTCCCGCGGGAGCTGGCGGATAAGATGGGGCTGGCGGCCTATGGCATCTTCGGGATCGGCCGGCCCCAAGTGCGGCTTTAGCCGGGCGCCGGCCACCGCCTGTGTTCCGCCATTTACAGACACACAAGCAATTGCCTGACTTGAGCGCGTGCTTCCCGACCTCATTGATTCACTCGGCCTGACGGACCCCTGGACCTACCTCGGGGTGTTCCTCGCAGTGTCGTTGCTGATGGTGTGGCGGCTGGAGGCGATGCTCGACCACGGGCTCGAGGGCACGGCGCTGGGCACACTGATCATGCCCTACTGTTCCGGCCTGGGTAACTTGATTTTCGTGGGCATCATGGTGACCCACAAGGGTGCCGCCAAGGAGGTGATGACCAACTGTCTCGTCAACAATGTCACTAACCTCACCTTGCTGCTTGGCGTGCCCGCGTTGTGCTGGGGCTTGCAGGTGATGCCGGGCAAATCGAGCGCGGGGGGCGGGAAAACCAAGAAGGCCGTCAAACCGGCGGGCAAGGGGGGTGGGCAGGAAGGCCAGCTCAACCGGCTTTCCCTGCTGCTGACGCTGGTGGCCGTGCTCTTCTTCACCGGTGCGGTCTGGGCGCTGGGTCAGGATGGGAAACTTGACCGCAACGACGGCCTCTTGCTCATCGGCCTTTTCCTGTTCTGGCAGTGCTTCCAGGTGTTTGATGTGCTCAAGCACAACATCCGCCAGCGGGTGTCCCTCGGCGTCATGTTCTATGTCGATGCGGT